>Ga0334722_10001619_pt1 | contig 27586 bp, 25 predicted proteins | sample C3_bottom_MG_FD_207210 | JGI IMG/M metagenome (GOLD analysis project Ga0334722, IMG submission 207210) | Sediment microbial communities from Yellowstone Lake, YNP, Wyoming, USA - C3_bottom | ecosystem: Environmental > Aquatic > Freshwater > Lake > Sediment | place: USA: Wyoming | collected... | reverse complement strand
GCCTGCTCCCACCGAGGCTACTGCCCCGCCTCCCGTCGAGGAAAAGACCGCACCGCTGCTCATGTACGCCGAGGTGATGATGGTCCCGCCGAAATGGTATTCGGGCCCCAAATACATTGTCCCGTCGACCGGCGTCCCGTCGGGCAATGTGTCAAAGTTGATGGTGTGCGTCAGGCCGGACCCGGCAAAAGCAGGCACTGCCAGCATAAGCGCTGCTATAATAAGCGCCAGGGAGAACCCTCCCCAAGTAGTTCGTCTCATGTTTTTTCTCCTTCTGAGAATTGCGTTAAGTTGAATTCGCCATCTGCGTTCTGCAGTCATTGCACTTTCCGAAATCACCGAGAAACTTTTATACGCACGGAAGTCTGTTTGAGATAATCACCCCCCTTTTGCAGAATGATCGCTCTCGTGGACGATAAAAGTCGATAAAAGTATTCGTCCGCATGCAATCGGTTGCCAACACCAGAAGAAGGCCGGTATACGTATGGCGAAATGGTCCCCTGGAGTGAGACAACAGTCGAGCCGACCATATTCATGATTATTGGAATTTAAAGACGGATCCAGCGAAAGACAGATTGGCGCTACTATAAGGAATCCCAACCGTTTTGTCAATTCTATTTATACGCTTGCGAATTGACCTATTCAACTGTCACCCGACCGCAGTCAGGCAACCTATCGAGTCAGATCTTTTTTGGACAATGCGCTTGCCTTTGAGGAAGTAATTAAACGCGGATGAACGTTCAGGCGTTCTTGATGAAATTGAGAAACCGTGCCGTTGATGTCGGCGTAACATTGTGTGGAAAAAACGCTTCGACGCTCTTGTCAAACTCGGGGTCAGCGGCGCGGGTGACGATGTAAGATGCGTGACCTTTGATGGAAGCCTCGCAAAATGCGGTAGCTTATGAACGCGTCATGGGACAGCCTGCCCCCGCCCGTGAGTACTCTCTTCCAAGACAAAAACATAGGATGGCCCCCGAGCTCCTCCGGACACGTCCTTACTTCGTATTCATCTTCGTGTAGTTCAGCATCCCACCCGCAAGCAGAATATCCCTCTGCCGTGTGCTCAATGAATATTTAAGGGTGACTCTCTTCCCATTCGTCGTGTCCTTGAGCGTCAGGTCCGAGCCCCTCTCAAGTGCCCCCTTGATATCCCCGATCTCAATCGTATCATTCGCGCCGATTGCCTCGTAATCCGCTTCATGCGCAAACGTGAGCGGCAGCATGCCGAAGTTGATAAGGTTGGCCGCGTGGATGCGTTCAAAGCTTTTGGCGATCACGGCCCTGACGCCCAGATACATGGGGCAGATGGCGGCATGCTCGCGACTGGAGCCCTGGCCGTAGCTGGCGCCCGCAACCACGATATTGTGCACGCCTGCTTTCTTGTTTTCGAGCGCCTTCTTGGAAAATCCAGCATCCACTCCCTCGAATACGAATTCAGCATACTTCGGGATATTTGAACGGTATTTCAATCTGGACCCCGCAGGCATGATATGGTCTGTCGTGATCTTATCTCCGACTTTGATTGCGACAACACCCTTGATCGTGTCAGGCAGCGGTTCCGCTGCCGGCGGGTCGCCGATATTCGGTCCTCGGGATATTTTTACCGACAGCGGGTCCTTGGCCGGGGACAGGACCATGGAGTCATCGATCCAGAATTGTTCCGGCATGGATATCTCCGGGTAGGGAATGCCGAGATCGCGCGGGTCCATGATGCCGCCGGTGAGCGCTGCGGCAACCGCGGATTCCGGGCTCGCGAGATAAACCTTCGCGCTTTTGGTTCCGGAACGGCCTTCAAAGTTCCGGTTGCTCGTGCGGACCGAGACGGCGTCGGTCTTCGGCGCCTGTCCGCTACCGATGCAGAACCCGCAGGTCGATTCGAGTACTCTCGCGCCCGAGGCAATGATGTCGGCCAGCGCTCCGTTTTTCGCGATCATCTCGAGCACCTGGCGCGAGCCGGGCGCCACGCCGAAGCTGACATCCGGGAACACCCTCCGGCCCTTCAGCGTTGCGGCAACGATCATCAGATCGCGAAAAGACGAATTAGTGCATGAGCCGACCATGACCTGATCGACCTTTGTGCCCGCAAGTTCTTTGACCGTGCCGATGTTGTCCGGCGAATGCGGCTTGGCCATGAGAGGAACGACGGAGCCGAGGTCCAGGTCTATGATCTTCTCGTACTGAGCATCGTCATCGGCCACGACTGCGGTCCATTCGGATTCTCTTCTCTGGGCCTTGAGGAAGAGTTTTGTGACCTCATCACTGGGAAATACCGACGTCGTGACCCCGAGCTCCGCACCCATATTTGTTATGGTGGCGCGCTCCGGAACGGAAAGTTTTTTTACCCCGTCACCGCCGTATTCGATCACCGTGCCGACATTGCCCTTCGTCGTCAGCATCTTGAGGATCGTAAGGATAACATCTTTAGCCGATACCCAGGGTTTCAGCAGGCCGGTGAGGTTTACCTTGACCACTTTGGGACAGGTGAGATAGAACGGTCCGCCGCCCATGGCCACGGCCACGTCGAGCCCGCCCGCGCCGATTGCGAGCATGCCGATGCCGCCGCCGGTCGGAGTATGCGAGTCGGAGCCGAGCAGCGTTCTGCCCGGCCTGCCGAAGCGCTCAAGATGCACTTGATGACAGATGCCGTTTCCGGCCTTGGAGTAGTAGATGCCGTACTTCGAAGCCACGGTTTGGAGATAACGGTGGTCATCGGCATTTTCAAAACCGTCCTGGAGCGTATTGTGGTCGACATAGCTTACCGAAAGTTCGGTCTTGACCCTCGGTACGTCCATGGCTTCAAACTGAAGATACGCCATGGTGCCGGTGGCGTCCTGCGTCAAAGTCTGGTCGATCCTGATCGCGAGCTCTGTCCCGGGCTCAAGTTTGCCTTCGACAATGTGGGCTTCAAGAATTTTGTAAACAAGATTTTTCCCCATGGGCGGTGCTCCTTCATCGGATGGAATGTGCGACATTATATTTCAAGAGACTGGATAAGGCAAATGGAATTTGACGCATTCTATTTTGACTTGCAAAACGTGGTATAGTAAAATGCTAAACAATTTTATTATATGAGGGTAAAAGGAATGAGAACGCTTTTTGACATAACCAAAATCAATGGCATGGAACTCAGGAACCGGTTTGTGCGCTCCGCCACCTGGGAAGGCATGTGCGACGAGCACGGTCGGCCTACCCGGCGCCTTTCCGAGTGTTACCGCGCTCTCGCACGCGGCAGGGTGGGTCTCATAATTACCGGTTATGCCTATGTCCGGCCCGACGGGAAGCAAATGATCGGGTCCATGGGAGCATACACCGACGATTTTGCACCGGAGATGACGGCGGCGGTCGTTGCCGTGCATGATGAGGGCGGAAAGATCTGCCTGCAGCTCGTGCATTGCGGCGGACAGGCGAGGGCCTTGGCGGGACTTCAGAATATCGCTCCTTCGGCAATTGAGACTCCGCAATATTCCTCAATTCCAAGGGAGCTGAGCCTGAAGGACATTGAGGACATCATCGTGGCATTCGGTGAGGGGGCGCGGCGGGCAAAAGCCTGGGGGTTCGACGCTGTGCAACTCCATGCAGCGCACGGGTATCTCATCAACCAGTTTATGTCGCCTCACACGAACCTGAGGACCGATGCATACGGCGGGAGCGTCGAGAAGCGCACACGATTTCTCCTTGAGGTGTACCGCCGGGTGCGCGGCGCTGTCGGTCCGAAGTTTCCAGTGCTGGCGAAAATGACGGGATCGGACTTGTTGCCCAACGGACTCACGAGCGAAGATGCGGCATGCGCTGCAATGGCCATCGCCGCGGAAGGCGTCGATGCCATCGAGGTGAGCGCCGGTACCCCCGCATCAGGCGAGCAGACGCCGGTGCGTCAGAAGATCGAGCGACGCGATCAGGAGGCATACAATGTACCGCTGGCGGCCAGAATTAAGAACGCCGTGAACTGCCCGATCATGGTGGTCGGCGGATTCAGGAGTCTTGAAGTGGCCAGGGAGGTCATTGACAAAAATGAGGCCGACTATGTATCGCTGGCCCGGCCGTTCATTCGCGAGCCCGGATTGATCAAACGTTGGGAGGAGGGCGATAATGCCCGGGCGCGCTGCATCTCATGCAACGGCTGTTTCAAACCCGGCATGCGCGAGGGCGGCATTGCCTGCGTGATCGAAAGGATTGAGCAAAAAAACAAAGATATATCATTGTAAGGTTCGGAATTATCTCAGACCTGAGGATATAGGAGCCGGTGTCGGACCTTCAAAACGCTTCGAACATTCGAATTTGTGATCTGGATATTATTTGAGATTTGTAAACTATTATTTGGAATTTCCCACGCGAAGCGGGGGGTTACGGCATCGTAAACTCCTTTCCCGACATTCGTACGGTGAGCACGGGGCAAGGCGCTTTACGCACGACTTTTTCCGCGGTGCTGCCGAAAAGCATGTGGTCGATGCCGGTCCTGCCGTGAGTGCCTATGACGATCATATCGGCATTCCTGTCCTTTGCCGTCCTGATAATCTCCACGAACGGAACGCCGCGCACAATCATCTTTTCAACACCCTTCACCCGCGCCTCCGCCTCCGCCGCCCACCTTTCCATCTCCTTTGACGCGCTCTTTTGCATTTCCTCGACGAGGTCGGTCACGGACAGGGAAGAGGGAATGTACCATTCGGCGATGCTGATGTCCTGAATGACATAAAGCAGAATGAGCCGGGCATTATAATCACGGGACAGGGAAAGCGCGTAATCCAGCGCCGCGCGGGCGCCGTTGGAGAAGTCTGTCGGGAAAAGAATTGTCTTTATCTGCATACGAGCCTCCTTGGTATAATTAGCGTATTTTCCTAAGTTTAGCTCCAGCGCGCCGCACTGTCAAACGAAAATGGATTTGAATATTTATCTTGACGGGATGGCCGGGCTTCCCTACAATGGTGGTCACGAACGCCTGCAGGCGCGGCGGCGCTGGTCATCGTTGTTCCCGATTCCCCTTGTTGCAACCGGGTCCCAGGTGGTCGACGTTCCGAGGGACGCATGCCCGATCGCCGGATACCTGAATGCGGGAGTCCATAATGAATCTGTTTCAAATTATCAGTTATCCGCTTTTTCTGTTTGCCGCGCTGGAAATCCTGCTGGGGGCCATTCTTCTCTGGCAGAATTCCCGAAACAGCCCCGTAAACAGGACCGTGGCGGTATTTTCCTTCTTCACCGCGGCATTTGCCGCCATCACCGCGCTTATGTATCTGCTTGCGTCCCATGGCAGGGACATCACTCTCCTCGCACGCGCCAACTGGATCGGCTGGCTGATGATACCCGCGGCACTGCAGTTCATCTTCTACATGAGGGACGAGAACAGCAGGGCAGCCCGCATCGCAGGCTTGATTCTCTATCCCTTTTGGTTCATTGTCTTTTGCGTGAGCGTGTCAACAGAGCTTGTCGAGCGCGGCAATTACACGCTCATGCCCTACATCGACCGGTCCGGACCTCTTGGCAAACCCCTCCGCATACTGGGAATCGTTCAGCTTTTCTGGCTGCTGTATGAAATATTCCGGCTCAGGCGGCAGTTAAGCGGCATAAAGAGGGCGCAACTTAACTACTTTACACACGGCCTGCTGATTTTTGTGGGTGGAGGAACGATTGTCGCGGGGATTCTTCAATTATTCGGAGGGTTCGGGCTCGAGCCGGGGCTGGGATCATTTTTCAGTCTTCCCTGGGTCGTTCTCACTTTTTACGCGATAACCCGCTATCGCCTCTTTGATCTGCCGCGCATCATATCCCGAGCCGTGAGCATCGGCCTCCTGTCCGTGTTCTTCGCTGTTGTTCAAATGGGAATATTTAAACTGCTCGAACCGGCCCTCGGGCCGCACTGGACGATTGTCGTCTCGCTCGCTCTCATGGGCTTCGTGTTCTTCGGCTCTCCGTTCAGTCGGATGGTCCAGGAATGGGTCCAGAACATTATTCTTCAGGACAGGTACGAGTACCAGCGGATCCTGAAGGAAGCCATCAATTCGAGCGTCTCTATTCTGGACCAGCACGAACTGCTCGATTATCTGGTCAAGAGCATCAAAAAAAACATGGGCGTTGTGAATGTCTGTCTTTATCTCACGAACAGCGAAGGCTGCAACATGAAGGGGCATGGCACCGGCATCTATCAGGATATTTGCCGCAATGGTCTGCTGGACGCAGCTGTCATCGCTTGGGTTAAGCGGGCCGGTCAGTTGATCATCCGCGAAGAGCTGGTCGGAATCCTGCCTGACGAGGAAATCCGGATGGTCGCTTACGATATGAAAAGAATCGGGGCGGAACTCATCATACCACTTCTCTACAAGGGCGACGCCAGGGGTTTCATCGTCCTGGGGCCGAAGAGCAACCGGGAGCCTTATCTCCAGAGTGATCTTGATATCCTGGAGTCGCTGGCAGGGCATGCTTCCGTGGCGATAGAAAATGCGCGGCTGTATGAAGAGGCCCGGCGGGTGCAGGAGTCCTTTTTGGAGAGTGAAGCGAAGTTTCGCACTCTGGCGGAAACCGCAGCGACGGCAATATTTATCCATCAGGGCGGCAATTTTCTATATGTGAACCGCGCGGCGGAAATCGTCGGAGGGTACACGTGCAAAGAATATCTGGCCATGAACTTCATGGGTCTTGCCCATCCGGATTATGCCAACATGATCAAGGCTCGCGCGCGCGAACGTCTTGCCGGCGGACAGCCTCCTCCCCAGTACGAGTTCAAGATCATCAAGAAAGGCGGAGAGGAGCGGTGGGTGCTGATGACCGCAGGCGTCACGGAATTCGAGGGGAAATCCACAGTTATCGGCACGCTGATCGATATCACGTCGCGTAAAAACGCGGAGGAGGAGCAGCAACGACTTTATGCGGAACTGGAACAGGCAAAGAATTCACTCGAAGAGAGCGAAGCGAGATTCCGCACGCTGGCGGAGACCACGACGGCAGGAATATTCATTCATCGCGGAGGGAAGTTTATCTATGCCAATCCCGCGGGAGAGGAGTTTACCGGATACTCGAAAGACGAATTCCTGTCGATGGATTTCTGGGATATCATCCACCCCGATTATCGGGAACTGGTGCGCGAGCGGGGACGGGCACGGCTGGGCGGCGCGCGGCTTCCTCAGAAATATGAATTCAAGATCATAACCAAGACCAGTGAAGAGCGTTGGGTGATTATGACTGCCGGCGTCATCGAGTACGAGAGGCGGCCGGCAATCATCGGTACGCTCTTCGATATAACCGACCGCAAGCGCGCCGAGGAGGAACAAGCGCGGTTGTTCGAGGCAAATGTCAGGCAGTATCAGGAGAAGATCGCTGTTGAGAAGAGACATCAGATGGAGAAAGAGAAGATCCTCAGGGACCTCCACGACGGCATCGGCGGCATTACCTCGAACATCAGCCTGCTTGCGGACCTGGCGCAGAACGCAACATCTGTCCCGGAAATCAAGAAAAAGCTGTGTACAATATCGGAACTGTCGCGAGACGGCATAGCGGAGATCCGGAGCTTTCTTCACAGTCTCGACAGCAGGGACATTACCTGGCACACGCTTACGGCAGAACTCAGGAACCAGGGCAGTTCCATGGTGTCTTCCCACGGCATTTCCTTCGATATCAGCACTGTTATTGGCGACGTCCCGGAACAGCCGGGAAGTCTTCTTTGCATGAATCTTTTCCGAATCTACAAGGAGGCGCTCACAAACATCATAAAGCATTCGCGGGCGCGCTCGGTCAGGGCGAGACTTCGAGTCGACCCCGACAGGCTTGAACTTCTCGTCCAGGATGACGGCATCGGGATGGAGAAGGGGCGACGCGGAGGTAGAGGGCTCCTGAACATGAGGGCCCGTGCAGAAGAAATCGGGGGGCGCTTGACAATGACCACGGGTCAGGGCACCTGTATGACACTTGAAATTCCCATACCCTTAAAATACCCCGTTCCGGGTATTGAGCAGCATGAGCCGTTGTGATATAGTTCTAACAATGAAAAGGGCGGAAAATGATTGAAACCATTATGGTACAGATGAAAGGCCGGGCATAACCATGCGCCTTGTTATTGTTGAAGACGACCCTCTGTTACGGGAGAATCTGAAGCTGATCCTGGGCGGCGAGGCGGGCATAACTGTCGTGGGCGCATACGGCTCCGGTGAAGACGCCATGCTGTCCATAAAGAAGTCCGCGGCAGAGGTGATGCTCGCCGATCTCGGTCTTCCCGGGATGTCGGGGATAGAGCTCATCAAGAAAGTGAAAGACGAGATGCCCGCGCTTGAGATCATGGCACATACGGTATTCGAGGACCGGGAGAACGTATTTTCAGCGCTTAAAGCGGGCGCTTCGGGATATATGCTCAAGGGTAGCAGTCCTCGCGAAATTATCGAGGCCATCTACGGTCTCTACAAGGGCGGGGCGCCGATGAGCCCTAAGATTGCGCGGAAGGTTATCCATGAGTTTCGCGATGAACATGCCGCCGAACCATATTTCCTCAGCCAGCGTGAGAAAGAGATTGTCCGGTGTGTGGAGGAAGGCTTGACGTACAAGGACATTTCAGAGCGGCTCTGCATCAGTCACCATACTGTCCATACCCACATTAAAAATATCTACGAGAAACTTCAGGCGAAAGACCGGAACGAGGCTCTTGCGAAAGCCAGGGAAAAAGGTATTATTTGACCCGCCACCTTTTCCGTGGTAATTTTAGCACATACCCTAAAAATACCCTTCTCAGGCTATTTACTTATCGCATTAAACAAGCTAAACTTTATTACGGAAACATCAGAACGTAATGAATGATAACACAATTATCCGGTAAATAGGTCAGTCAGCCTCCTGCCGGGAGGAGAGAGGCATGAGTGCCGAGAAGGAAGACGCGAAGAATAAGGACATCGAAGTCGATCTCGGAGTCGAAAGATATCTGCAAATGAACGAGAGAGAAAAAGACCTGGAAACTCAAAAAGCTCTGTTCCGTTTGCAAAAAAGGATAAGCGAAATATTGTATTTTGCGGGGATAGAAAAGACGACCAAAGTTACAAAGCCCGAAAAGGACTAAAAGTATTCCCGCCGATGATTGCAATAAATTCCATGACAAAAATACAGTGCTGGGATTTTATGAAATGCGGTCATGATAAAGATCTTGCCTGCCCGGTTGCGCTTCAATCCGCAGGCAGATCGTGCTGGCTGGTGGCGGGTACTCTGTGTGGAGACCGCGTCACAGGTAATTTTGCACGGATGCTCGGAAATTGTAAAGATTGTGAGTTCTACATAAAAATCAAGAATAGAGAGATTTAATCGTCGTATAATCGTTGATTACACCGTTTCAGCTAAATTACCATTCATTGCTCACCGCAAAGGGACTCATCGTTCACCTCCTCTTCTTTATCACCTCCTTCTTCATAAGAAGGGGGTGAGCTTTTTCTCCATTATTTCATTGCGGCAGAAAATTCAGAAACAATTGCTGACGACGTCACCCTAACCAGCAAAGCCTTCTACAGCAATGATCAATTACGGAATAGAACGTCGCCGCGCTTTCAGCCTGCCTCCTTTTGTAAAAAAGGGAAAGAGCAATATCGCTATCTGGGAAATACCGCCGGTTTTCACTCATCAACTGATCCAAGGGGCGTGAAGGACCCGGATTCTCCCGAAGTTATTCCCGCCTAAATGCGATAGAATCTAAAACCAATTTGCTCATCATGCTGATACCGAATATACTTTTTGACAACTTCCGCCGTTACTTTGCCGCCAACCGAACGAACAAAGAAACCTACAATCCAAAGCCCGCCATCCCATCTATTTTAACCATGGCGGCTGGAGTCGGTGATGCCGCGTTCGATTAAACGATAGTTGCCGTCGAAGCAATATTATTCGAAAAATGCCGTGTTGACATCATCTGCTAAAAATGCTTTACTAAATGACATGCAAGCATGGTATTTCTCTTGTCAAACTATCAAGGGTGAGCTTTCAACGAGGCGCTTCACGCTCGGCATTAAATGTCATGGAGGAAATATAAAAACATGAAACACATGACTGAACTTGTTCCCATTGGACTCTACTTTATCGTTGGCTACGTTTGCATCATTATGGCACGCAAGAACCTCTTCTCCAATCAGTTTATTCCTTTTCATGAAAAAGCCGCAGGAATAGCATGGGATAAGGTGGGCATGCCTCTTCAATTTGTAATTATTGCGCTCATGAGAGTTTCCGGCCTTGGGTTTTTGGTAATAGGGCTGCTATTAACAATATTCCCAATCGTCAATTACTTCAATCCTGATCCCTTTGTAAAATATGCAATTCCGGTGATTTCCATATTATATTGCGCCGGACTATTCCTGGCGAACTATAATTTACATATACAAACAAAAGCCTCAACGCCCTGGAAGGGCTCTCTTTATGTGATGTTTATCATTATTATTGGCATTGTCACTTCAAGTTTATGACGGCGAGCATGCAATGAAATCGCGGAATAACCAGCGGTCGCCGGGGAAATTTGCTCATGGGAACCCGCGCTTCGCGAATATGACGGCGGGAAAAAAGGAGGCGGCATGCAAACGGTAATTATAATATTGGCATCTCTTTTCTTCCACATCACGGCATTCGCGGCAGAGTCCAAGGGCGACTGGATTGTAACCACCAATAAAGACCGTCGGGACGGCACCATGACGGCTGAAGGCAGTCTGAAGTCAATAAACGGCATGTCAAAGAATGGAGTGCCGATAACCCTGTATCTCCGCTGCCAGGACAAGCAAACTCAAGCTTATGTGGCTTGGGGAGAGTTCCTTGATATGGAGTGCGCCAATATTAAGATGGTATTTGATGGTTCAGAAGCGACAACCGATGAGTGGAATGTGGCAAATACCAAAACAGCGACGGTTTGGCCGGGCAATGCATTTTATTTTATTCAGAAATTGGTTACTGTTAAAAAACTCTCTCTGCAACTAATTCAAAATACCCCCGTGCCTGATGCCGCAATGTTTGATTTAACCGGAATTGAAACAGTCGCCTCGAAACTTGGGAAGGCCTGCGGCTGGGAAATATATCTGGAACATGATCAGCCGGAAGTTGCCAGATAAGGGCAGCCAGCAATTGTCCCTCGCGCGAATTCCCGGCAATCCAACTCCACCCTTGCCATAACTGACATCAAACGCGATAGTAGAACCCAATACGCTGAAGCCGCCGTTATAAATCTGCCGGGAAAAACCTATTGCCGGAACAGCGTCCTGTCGATATCGACATTCCGGCCGCCATAGCTTCGCTGGTTGTACGATCCCGAGAGCTTTGCGCCGTCCTCCGACAGGGTGAGATCGTAGGATTCCGTCTTAAAGTACCAGTATTCTTTCGGTGAGGTCATCTTCCACTTTATCTGGACCTTCAGATTCCGGTCAGCGATTTCAAAAACCGTCACCGACGCCACGTAGTCAGCGGACCGCTTGGGTGGAATGACGACCAGATCGCCGGCGGCGTTCTTGCCTATTTCAAACGCCTGGACCGTAATTTCCTCCTCACGCGCCGTGTCCTTAAAAGCCCAGACGCCGAAATAATTCGGCAGAGTCGATTTCTTTTCCTGCGCCTGCGGCGGCATCTTAATCACCTTCAACTGCTTTTCAGATTCAATGGCGAGGTCGGCTTTGGCGCCCATAAGAGGCGCTTTGGACGCATCGGAGATCACCGGCGCCGGCGGCGGTGTTTTGGCGGCCTGCCGTTCCTCCAGGTCGACTTCAAGCGCATAAATCTTGTTCTTGACCTCTCGCGCATTTTTTGCGTCGGGAGACGCCAGCAGGTAAAGCTTCAGGCTCTGTATGGCCTCGGGATAGAGCCCCGACTTTTCCTGTGCTATCCCGAGGTTGTAGTAAGCCACCCCAAGCCACGGAGCCGCGAGCGTGGCGGCTTCGAATTCGACTATGGCCTTCTTGAACCCGGTACTGTCCGTCGCTTTGTTAAAAAAGGCGATGCCGCGGGCCATGTTGCGCTCGGCAGCTTCCGGAACAGTGGGAGCGGGTTTCATGGAAAGCGCCTGCTTGATGATCTTTTTTCGGATGGCAACGTCGGTGGGATTTGGTTTCAGTTCATCGACATATTGTTCAAGCGTATCGTCAGAAGCAACTGATTTTTTTGCCGCATATGCCTGGGTTCCAACTATTGCCAGGGAGAGGCATATTGCCGAGAGCATCGCAATTCGCAATTTTTTGACCATACTCTTTCTCCTTACGTTGCGGTAACAGCTCCGAAGGCGGGGCATACTGCCTGCTCCACGAGGCGCGAAACAGTCATCCTCCAATAAAGGGACACCGCAACAAAACCTGTAAATTTGGTTTATGGTAAAATAACATGTTTCATCATAATATTACCCTAAAGATAAACAGGAGTCAAGCGATGCTTTTAATAATAGCGGCGCAGGAATAACAAAAAAGACAAAAAGGACCAAATTCGATAGATAAAAATCACTAAAACACCTCTCCGCCATAGCTGCCGGTAAAAAAGATGTATTGGAAAAAATATTATACTCCGACAACAAGCCGGCTCATTGATACCATCATAGCAGAAATTATCACCCGCATCATGAAAAATCGCAAAAAAATCACTGCTCAAGGCTGAACAGATCGGCACCGTTACGGAAGAAATTGAGCTTGTCTAAGCCGTGCTATTAGGCTATATTGGTCATGCGATGAAGATATGCCACGCATGTAAAAAAGAGCTCCGCCTCGGGCGGGAAGTCGGGAGGCGGGACGAATGCCCCTCGTGCCATGCGGACCTCCTGTGTTGCCTGAACTGCTCGTTCCATGCATGCTCAGCGCTCCGGCAGTGCCGCGAGCCGGTGGCGGAAATGGTTAAGGAAAAAAACAAGGCGAATTTCTGTTCATATTTTGTCTTTGCCGATGCCGGAACTTCCGGGGCACCTCCCGCAGCGCCTGAGCAGGCACGTCGGGCGCTTGAAGATCTTTTCAAAAAATAGAGTGTATTCCAAAAAGACATCATGGTAAAGCTGGACAAAAAAACAATTGGCCTGCTCCTCGCGCTGGGAGCGATCGTGATCGGCCTGTTCTTCCTTCTATATACCACGGGCTTGCTTGAATTTTTCACGAACCGGCGCCGGCTGCTCACCTTTATCAAGGACCACCGGGCATATTCAGCCTTTATCTTCATCGGGTTTCAGATGCTGCAAGTCATCGCGGCTCCCATCCCCGGAGAGGTTACCGGTTTTGTCGGCGGGGTGGTCTTCGGTACGGGGTTGGGGATTGTATATTCCACAATCGGCCTCACGCTCGGCTCATGGCTGGCGTTCGGTCTCGCGCGCCTTGTAGGCAGACCACTCGTCGAAAAGGTCGTGAGCGCCGAGACGATCAAGCGGTACGACTATGTTATGAAACACAAGGGAAGGTTCCTTGCGTTTCTCATGTTCCTCATCCCCGGATTTCCGAAGGACATTCTCTGCTACCTGCTGGGTCTGGGGCACATGGGGCAGCGGGACTTTCTTATTGTCTCCACAACCGGCAGGCTGTTCGGCACGGTTCTTCTCACGGTCGGAGGTACGCTTTTCAGGCACAAGCGGTATATGGCGTTCTTCACGGTCGTCGGCATAGGTATCGGGTTGCTTCTCCTGACCATGATTTACCGCGAGGCAATCGAGCGGAGATTCCGCAGGATGCAGGCGGCGCAGAGACTCAGTGCATGGACCGAACGCAAAAAAATGAGGAAGTGAACCGGGCAACGGGACACGGATTTGCCCTGACACGTTCACACGCCCCGCTTCGTCCTGTCCCTCCGGTCCTGCTGGACGCCGGTGGTGCGGTCCTTGTAGCGCCGGGTGATGAGCTCGCAGATCTCCTCAGGGTCATCCGCGATCTGCATGAGTTCGAGGTCCTCGCGGTTGATCGCCCCCATCTCCAGCACGGTGGTTTTGAGCCAATGGATCAGGCCCTGCCAGTATTCCCTGCCCACGAGGACCACGGGGAAACCCCTGATCTTTTTTGTCTGGATGAGCGTCAGCGCTTCAAAAAGCTCATCCATTGTGCCGAATCCTCCCGGAAAGATCACATACGCCACCGCGTACTTGACGAACATGAGCTTGCGCACAAAAAAGTAACGGAACTCCACCCGCACGTCCTGGAACGAATTGGGCGTTTGTTCCATGGGCAGCGCGATGTTCAAGCCAATCGACGTCCCGTTCGCATTTTGCGCACCTTTGTTCGCGGCCTCCATGATGCCGGGCCCGCCGCCCGAGATGATGGCAAATCCGTTCTTCGCCAGAATCTCTGAAACCTTCAGACATTTGTTGTAATAAGGCGATCCCGGCTCAAGACGCGCGCTTCCGAATATGGTCACGGCGGGGCCGATATTGTTCAGCGCCTCGAACCCTTCCACCAGCTCGGCCATGATCCGGAACACCCGCCAGGTATCGGACTTCGCTAAATCTTCCATGAAGTCATATCTCCTTCCTGTTCATCCTAAAAGCAGTCGTTAACCACAGAATACTTAAACGGGTGTCATTGCTCCGCATATTCCTTGCGGTAGATCTGGATAAAGACGGTCAGCAGGGTGACGATGAGAGGGCCGAAAAGTATGCCAAGCATGCCGAACACCTTGAGACCGCCGAGGATTCCCATGAGAAGAAAGAACGGCGGGATATCGGCCTTTCGACCGATGAGCAGGGGTTTCAGAACGCTGTCCGGAAGGGTAACAAAGACCACCCCCCAGGCCGAGAGCACTATACCGTGGAAGGTGCCGCCTGTCAAGAACAGGAACAGCGCGCCGGGCGCCCACACGAGCGCGGCGCCGCCGATGGGGAACAGCGCGGCAACAGCGGCAACAACTCCCCAGAAGACGGCAAACGGGACGCCGCAGATCGCAAAGCCGATCCCTGTCAATGCGCCCTGGAGCAGGGCGATGAATAACACGCCGTTAATAACCGCGCGGAACGTGGCAATGAATTTTCCGGAGATAACCTGCTTCTGTTCGGCGGTAAAAGGCAGGAGTTCCATCAGAAAGCGGTAATAGGATTCGCCGTCCCGGTAAAAGAAAAACACCGCAAGGAGCATGACCACGAGATCAAATGCGAGGACCAGCGTGTTTTTGAGGATATCGCCTGCCTGGCCGGCCATCCACGCGGAGAGTTCGCCAAGGGCTTTGACGAAAACGCCGCTCACATCCATCCCCGACAGAGCGGGGTGCGCAAAGACCCTGCCGATAAATGACGAGGCGGCTGTTTCCCATTCCGCAAGGCGTCCGGACGAGATGAACTCCGAAGCCCACTGGTACAGGGACAAGGCTTGGGAGGCGAGCGTAATGAGGAGGACAAGCGACGGGCCTACGATCACGAGCAGGATGAGGAGGGACATTATAGAGGCCGACAGGCCTCTCCTGCCCCTCAGCAATTTCATGAGCCTGAGAAAAAGCGGGTATCCAGCAAGCGTGAGCATGGCCGCCCACGTCAAGGCAGATGCGAACGGGCCCAGAAGCCCGGCCATTTGGTAAAGGAGAAAGATAAAAATTACGAAAAAGATCGCGCCGAATATCCATGAACGCGTTGATGATTCTTCGGGCTGATGGTTCGTCACGTCTGCTTCTCCGCGCCGCGCCGCTGGTATGAGGCCATCCTGGCAGCGAGCTTGACCGCTTCGAGCAGGCTGGCCGGGTCGGCGCAACCCTTGCCGGCGATATCGTACGCGGTCCCGTGGTCCACCGAGGTGCGGATGATCGGGAGCCCCACCGTGACGTTTACGGCATTTCCAAAAGCCAGCATCTTGAGCGGAGCAAGGCCCTGGTCATGGTACATGGCAACGACGATATCGTAATAGTTGTTCCGCGCCTTATAGAACAGGGTGTCGGCGGGCATGGGATCGCTGGCGTGGATGCCTTCCGCCCTCGCCTGTATCACGGCGGGCAGGATTTCATCACGCTCCTCCGACCCGAAGAGCCCGCCCTCGCCCGCGTGAGGATTCAGGGCCGCGACCCCGATTCGCGGATTATCCATTCCGAAATATTTCATGGCCTGGTGCGCCAGACGCAAGGTCCCGAGTATGTTTGCCTTCTTGATGTGCCGGGGAACATCCTTGAGCGCCACGTGTATGGTCGCGAGGATTAGCCGGAGCCCGCCGCCCACGAACATCATGCCGTAGTTTGTTGAGCCGGTAAGGTGGGCGAGAAGCTCGGTGTGGCCTGCAAAATGATGCCCCGCCGCGTTCATCATCTCCTTGCTGATCGGCGCGGTGACGACGGCTTCGGCCTCGCGCTTCATGGCCAATTCAACAGCCTTCCGAATGTACTCCACCACCGCTTTTCCCGACGACGCGGCCGGTTTTCCCCAGGCATGACGAGCCGGGTCCACGTTCGTAAGATCAAGAACATCGAGCTTGCCTATCGTTGCATCGGCCTCCGCAAGCGACGTAATGCTCCTGATCGAAACCGAAAGGTGCAGCTCCTCTATCAGCTTTTTCATGACCCCGCTGTCGCCGACGACCACGGGCTTGCAGAGAGGGAACAGTTCTCCGCTGTCGATCACCTTTGCGATGATCTCCGGTCCGATGCCAGCGGGGTCGCCCATGGTTATGACGATAAGGGGTTTCTTTTCCATAGTTCGCCGCTCTCCACCGCCCGATGTTCGGGAATCACCCGATACAAGCTTGCCCCATCAATGATTTTCGGAGAAACAGGCACACATAAAACCTCGATTTGCACCGTTCTCATTCCGAACGTGAGCGCAAGAAGGTCTCCCGGCTTCAACTCTCTGCCGGGCTTAACCCTGTTTCCCGCCATGAGCACTCGGCCCGATTCACACATCTCCCGCGCGATGGTTCGGCGCTTCACAAGACGGCTTGCTTTCAGAAACAGATCCAGACGCACGACTTATTCTATCGTAAAAAAAACATTTTGACAATCCAAATTGCGGCAGCTGGTTTCCGCGATGCCATTTAAAGCCAGGCGGTAATATTCCCTGGAATCCGTAAATATTCATTGTCCCCTATAGGCCGCGCTGATGGCATCATGCGTGAGCGTCGCCAACTGTTTCCTCGAGAGCGATGCGGACACGGAGATGACGGGAAGGGGGGCCACGTCCACATCGATAGATTTCAATGACAGGAGACGGAGAACGTGGCGAAAGAACGGCATTCCTCCATAGTATAAAATAGAATCGCGGTTATGCGCGGTGACATTCCGCTTGTCTATTCTACGGTAGTGTAAACAGAGGGGGAGGACATCGGTTTTCGCCATTATTGCCGCATCCATCAGGGAAATTTTGAACGGCCGCACGCATTCCCCGTTTGACGTGGTCCCCTCCGGGAAGAGCACCGCGGAGCAGTCCATGCGGAGTATGTTTGAGATTGTTTTGATCTCCTTCTTCAAGCCTGCCGGGCTTCTGCGTTCAACAAAGACGCTTCCGCCAAGGAGGGCGAGAAGACCCAGGGGAAAATAATTTTTAAGCTCCACCGAGGTGACGAACACCGATGGGATGAGCGATGCCAGGACGGCGATATCGACTGATGAAAGATGGTTTGAAACGATAAGATGGTTCCCGGCGCACTGCCTCAGTCGTTCTCGATGGCGGACCGAGAGGTGAATCCCGAGCAGTGAAAGCAGAAGCGAGGAAAAAAACGAAACGTTTTTTGCGAGGCATGCGCGTTTTCCACCTTTTGCCGCTGGGAAAAAAACCATTATGATGGAGGCGGAGAAACAGTACAGTGCAAAGAGGACGAGAACGCCTGATCCCTTGATGAGCGCTCTCGCTGCGGCAGCGATCTTGATAAAATTCATTGAACCATCTGACATACCGCTGCTCCAGGACGACAAAGAATCATGATAATGATCAGCAACTATCTTCAGTCAAAAGATTATCTCACAGGCGTTGTTGATTTTCAATAAGAAATCAAGCTGTTTTCGCCTTGACTGCGTCAGACAAAGCCGTTGACTCCCGTTGACGGCCGGTACAATACATATGCAGATTGTAGTGCAAAGCCGCAATCTTTCATTGTTAGAAAACATATTCCGCAACGGGGTTTACATCCCGGGGAACACTGCTATACTTTAAATAAAGCATAGGTCCCAGTCCACTACGACCAAAGAAGGAGGCTTTCGTGAGCGTGCTTGTCGAGTTCAGCGTGGTCCCCTTGGGGGCGGGGGCGAGCGTAAGCCACATTATCGCAAAAGTCCTCAAGATCGTGGAGGAAAGCGGCGTAAGTTATAAGGCGAACCCCATGGGCACGGTGCTGGAGGGAGATTGGGACATGGTAATGGCGGTTGTCAAGAAGTGTCACGCGGAGGCGATGAGGGAGGTGGAGCGGGCGGTGACGGAGATCAGGATAGATGACAGAAAAGGCACGGAGGAGAGGATGGGGAAAAAGCTCGAATCCGTGGAACGAAAGCTCGGGCTGACACTGAAAAAATGAGAAGGCGGGAGGCGGATATGAATACCACGAAGGAAAGGGACGATATTGCGGAGCGGCTCAAAATTCAGGAGAAGGCCCTGTTGAACCTTGCTGATTCCCTGAAAAAGCATGAATCAGGGATTGAGGAGGAGCTCCGTGACATTCAGTCGGAACTGAAGGCCCTTAAGCTGTTCCTCTCGCGAAACAGCCCCGAGTTCAGGAAGGAATTCATCGAGCTGCAACGCAAGCTGAACTGATTAATTATACTGCAAGGCGTTTTCGTAAAAGGAGGCGGTGGCCATGAAAATCATCGGCAAAATGGAGAGATCATACAAGCAGACATATAAAAAGAAAACATCCACCCCGGACCCCTATCTCCCGAGAGGGGCGAGTCGCAAAATCTCGGTGTGCGAGGGCTGCCGCGCGGTATACCGTAACAAACGCTGGTATGCCGGGGCTGATGTTTATGCCGCCGCATTAAAGGACCCTGAGACCGCAAGGCTGGTTTGTCCGGCTTGCCTGAAGATACGAGACAACTTTCCCGGAGGCATCGTGACTCTGAAAGGCGATTATGTGCTTCCCCACAAGCAGGAGTTGATGAACCTGGTGAGAAATGAGGAGTTGCGCGCGCGCGGGTTCAACCCGCTTGAAAGGGTGATGTCGATAAAAGAAAACGGATATGGCAGCATTGTCATCTCCACGACGAACGAAAAGCTGGCGCAGAGGATCGGGCGGGCGATCAAGAAAGCTTTCCATGGAGAGGTGAAATACGCGTGGTCCCACGATAACAAGCTGGCGCGCGTGGATTGGGTCCGGGAGGCGGCGTAAGGGCGCGGAATAAAAGGCGCCGGACCAATGAACGGGTTGAAAATTTTATTACGAATCGTAACCCGATGGTCATCTGTCGCACTTTTTGAATCTGACTTGAAAATTGCTTTTTACCCAAAAGAAAAGCCCCTTTCAACAAGGGGCTTTTGTAATTACTGCACGCGTGCGTATATATTTTATATCGCATCCAACGCCTGCTTCAGGTCAACGATCAAATCATCCACATCCTCCAGCCCCAGCGCCAGGCGAACCATATTATCCACCATGCCGATGTCCTTGCGGTACTGCTCGGAATAGTCGAAGAAAGACATTGCCCACACCTGTCCTCCAGTGAGGCGATCGCCTCATAACTGCCCGGATCTCCCTGCCGGCCGCAGCGACCGAACAGCTGCCGGTCGATACTTTTCACTTTTGCTCGCCGAGGCCAAGATCCGGCATGCCGTCGTCTTTGTTCCGCGATCTCCGCCGGTCTATCACATAGCAGCTTTTATTTGATTTCTTCGCAAGCTTCTTGAGGTCCGCAGCGACCTCGGCCACCTTTCCCGCATGCCGCAGTAGCGGACTATCCATGGGCACCACGGCGATGGAGATTCCGAGGAGCGGGATCGGCTGCGCCTCGCCCTTCCGGTCTTTTGCAACGTAAAACCCCCTGGTCTTGTCCCCCTCTTCGAACAGCTCAGAGACGATAACAGTAAAGTTTGCAAGAAGGGTTTTGCAAACTTGCTCGGCTTGATCGAAAGGCACAATGAATACGAAATCATCACCGCCGATGTGCCCCACAAAGCCATTGTCCGTTGATTCCTTGACCGTGTTCGACATGATCCGGGCGACGATGCGAAGGACCTCATCGCCCCGAGAAAATCCATACGTGTCGTTGTAGGGCTTGAAATTGTTGATGTCGACGTAGCAGACGGCCATGGGCTTGCCCAGCATGCGTTCGATGGCCTGCTGGATCGAAGTGTTGCCCGGGAGCTTTGTGAGCGGGTTATTGTCGAAGATCCTCCGGATGCGCTGGAGCGACAGAAGAATGCGGCTGAAAAGTTCAGGATAATGAACAGGGTGCGATACAAAATCGTCAAGCGGGAACTTTTCCCAGTCAAAGGTCTCGATCAGGGGCCCGCTGAGCAGGCCGATCACGGGGATAACACTGAAATAACTGTCCTGTTTCAGGTGCGTCAACACCTGATGGAACTGGGGGTCGAGCGATGAAAGGTCTATAATCACGAGATCCGGCGGATCGGCATAAATAGCTCCGAGCACCATGGACGGCTCGGGCAGAGAAGCGACCTGGCACCCCTTGCTCTGAAAGAGAACATCCATGTGTTTGTGAAGGTCGGCGTCCCGTGAAAGGACCGCTATTCTACGCTTTGGGGTCATCGTGCGACTGTACCTCAAGACTGAAATTCTTGACCTCGACAAGCTTGCTTTCAACCTCATCGATGATTGAGGCCAGGATCGGCTCGGTCAGCCCAAGCTTGCTCCAGGCCACCGGGTGTATCTGCGGGACGATATCGTCCCCGCTGAAGCCGAATGCCGACGCCTTTATCAGGACGTCAGCGATGTGTACAACCGAGGTCTTAGTCCGATGAATTATTGATTTGTCGACGTTATGGTGGCAGGCGATCGGCTCGATCAGCTTCTCGGGAAGAAGCCACGTCCGGGCCAGCCACTCGCCGATCTCAGCGTGGTCGGTTTCGAGCAGCTCGCGCTCGGCCTCGAGCATCATGAGCCCTTTTTCCCGGAGGCGCGCGGTGAGCAGCTCGTAGTCCTCCTGCAGTTTGATCTTAATGATCACCTTTCCGATGTCATGCAGCAGCCCCGCGGTGGAGGTCTCTTCGGGCTCGGGCAGATTCAGCTGTTTTGCCATGACATTTGAGGCCACAGCCACGCCCATGGAGTGTTCCCAGAGGCCCACTACGTTTTTTTCCATGATTTCGAAGATGGAGCTGCTGATCGCCAGGCTCTTGACCACGTTTACGCCGAGGAGAATGAGCGCGTTAGAGACCGTGGAGACGCGGCCGGAGAAGCCGTAAAAGGCGGAGTTCACCAGCTTAAGAACTTTTGCCGACAGGACCTGGTCCGTATTCACCACTCGCGCCATCTCGTGGACAGACACCGCGTTGTTATCAGCCAGAGCTCCCAGCTTTGCGATTACCCCGGGCAGCGTGGGCAGGGACTTGGTGTCCCTGATGATGCTCCGTATCATCGTCCGCTTATCTTCCACACGCATCTCCCATGGATTGCCGGATGTGCTTCCGGTATATTTCCCTGACCTTCATCATCAAAGGGTCGTTTGCCACGCGGTTGAAGCGCTTATCCAGCGCATCGAGCATTTCCTCAAGCGAGGTCTCGCCGTCCACAGTTACAGGATGCCCTTCCACGGTCACCGACTGGATTCCCATCCGGCGCAGCCGTTCGATCAACGATTCCGACAGTTTAACGCCCTTTCCGCATATGGTCATGCTTCCGGAATCTTCTGAATTCCTGATTTCCATGGCCACCACCATGCCGGGCGCGGCGAGCGAGATTGGTATGTTCTGCATAGGTCCTTTCGACGGATTAATACGAACGCGTGAGTTTCTGTCAAAGTCAACAGGATCACGATAGCGCAGATTGATGTTTGACACTTCACAATATACACGAACTATCACGTTTTTGCAGCAGTTTTTGCGGTGATGGGAGGCATATGTCTGTAAGAATACACTGCACGGTGTGGCTACAGGTTTGACTTAAGGGAAGGGGGGACGTCTGCGAATCTTGAAACGATAAAATGGTTTCGAGATGCGCAGACGTCGCGGGGGGGGTAATGATAGTGATGAAACAAATGCAAATTGAGTCGGAGGTTGTGTTCCAAGACTCATTGATTTAATGGATAGTATTATGCAAGGTGCTTGCCATTATGTTTTTTGTAGTATTATCAGTCATATCAATGCATTATATTTCCAATAACCTGTCGCTTTCTGAACGAGCATTGTCCATATGTGTCCTGTTTTGGACCGTCTGTGAAATAAGGGAGGGGCGCCCGCGCGTCTCAGGACCGAAAGCGGCACTGGAACGCGCGGACGCCGAGGGGGGGAAGTGTCAAGCAGCAGCCGGCAACACCGTCTCATCCTTTATGCGGAACTGACCGACGGTTTCCCGCAGTGTTTTAGCCTGCGCGGCAAGCTGCTCCGCTGACGCCGAAAGCTCTGCAGTGCCCGAGGCGCTCTGATCGACCATATCGCGTATACGCTCGATCGATTTGACCACCTGGGTCACACCCGAGGCCTGCTCTTCCGCGGACGCGCCGATGTTCTGCGTGAGTTCGTTGAGAGACCGCATGGCCTTTATTATCTGGTCGCCACCGGCGGACTGCTCCTGGGTGGCCATGCCGATCTCATCGCTGTATTTCGCCACTTCTTCCACCGACTTTTCGATGTGGCCGAGGGTGCCGGTCACATCTTTCCGGTTCTGGTCAAGCTCGACCTGAATGCTTGCAATGCCCGCGTCCATCTGCCTGACGGCGGCCTGAGTTTCTTTCTGAATGCCCTTGATTAGGTCGTTGATCTCCCTTGTGGAAACAGCGGAGCGCTCCGCAAGCTTGCGCACCTCATCTGCTACGACGGCAAATCCGAGCCCCTGGTCCCCGGCCTTTGCCGCCTCGATTGCCGCGTTCAGAGCAAGCAGGTTTGTCTGCTCGGCGATATCGTCTATCACCTCGACAATCCTGCCGATATTCTCGATTTTGACGCTCAGCGCGCCCACGGTCTCCGCAACGCGTCGGACCGACCGGTCGATCTCATCCATGCCCGCGGCCGACTTGTCCACCGCGGTCCTGCTCTCGCCGACTATGGCCCTCGATTTCCGGGCGATGTCCACCATCCGTTTCACATTTTCGGCGACGCGCCTGATCGACGCGATCATATGCTCGATGGACGACGAGGTCTCGCTCACGGCGGCGGATTGCGATTGCGTGTTCCTGGCGATGCCCGAAGTGTTGGTCGCCATTTCATGCATGGCTGCGGTTATTTGCTCAATGGCCGCGGCTGCGCTCTCGTTGGACCGCGACGCGTTCTCCGCCATAATGGACAGCTGGCCGCTTGCAGACGATATTTCCTGGGCGTTCCTGCGGACGTGGGCGACAATGCTCTGCAGCCCCGCGGTCATCTTCTGGAACGACTGGCCGAGGTAGTCGAGGTCTGATCGGGCGGGAACCTGCCTGCGGAGCTCTCCCTGAGATATCTCGCCGGCCGCCTCGCCGATGCTTTTAAGATAACCCGACATGTCATTAAAGCTTTCCATCAGCGCGCCTATCTCATCGCGTGAGGGGATCTCCACCATCTGGAATATCTCACCCCGGGTGATCCGGCGGGAAACGTCGGTCAGCCGCGCGATGGGGCCGATGATAAGCTTGTTGGACGACACGAATAAGGCAATGCCGAGCAGCGCCGCCACGAAAATGTTCACCACAAAAACGTACACGACTGTTTTGATGATCTGGGAGTCTATTCTGTGCTCCGACATGCCGATCACGATCTTGCCGAGCACCTCCCCCTCCATTGCCACGGGCGCTGAATATTCCATCACGTTGCCGGATTTTTTTAAGACCGAAAGCATCTCCGGCAGTCCGGCGTCTCTGGGAAGAGCCGCGGTGGCGGCCTTCAGCCCGGACAGTTGAAAATTGAGGCTTGCGTAGGTCGTGGTCCGAGGCTTGTCATCCTTGTCGAGCACAATCGCATATGCCACTTCCTGATCACTATTCACTTCCTTTACGATCGCATCAAGCTGCACGTAGTCCCGGCTCAGAAGGGGTTCCCTGCTGAGTTTAGCGATATAGGCGCCGAGGCTCTGGCCCTTGCCGAGAAGGGACTGCTTCATCTGGGCGCGTTCGTTCATCGCGATGATCGCACTCGCGGCAAGCGTCGTGATTGCCAGGATAAGAAGCATAACACTCATTAGCTTATACTGAATGCTTTTGCCTATTTTTCGCCTCAATGCGGTCAGCATGACGTTCCTCCCGGGTCCCCCTCAGCGTTTACTATTCGATCACCCTCGTTGCGTTCTGCAAAAATACGGGCGGTACGCTTATGCCGCCTGCCCGAGCAGTCTTCATGTTCACGATCACATCAAGTTTGCTCAATGGCTCGATGGGGATCGATGACGGCCTGGCGCCCTTTAATACCTTCGCGGCCTTTTCTCCAGCGAGTATTCCGAGCGCCCTGTTGTTCGCCGTAACGCCGAGCAGCACTCCTTTTTCCACCTTGTCGCTCTGGTGGGACACGGTGATCACTTTTGCCTTCGACGCGCTTTCCACGATCGTCGCAACTTCGTCGGCGACAATGCTGCTGCCTGACAGAAAGACCGCGTCCACCCTGCGCACAACGTCGGAAACAACGAAGGCCACCTCAGCGCGGTTGGTCAGCAGAACGGGGACAATGACGATGCCTGCGCCTGTCTGCACGGCCTGGAGGTCTTTTAACTGCGCCTCTGAGTTCTTTTCTCCCGGCGTATACAGGACCGCAAGCTGTTTGACTGGCGAGAGCCGCTTGAGTTGCTCAACGAGCACGATCATCGGCACTTTGGAGCTGGACCCGGTCGTGTTATTCCCCGAGCTCTTCCAGTCCTCGGCAATGCGGGAATCGACAGGATCATACACCACGGCGAAGACCACGGGAATGTTCTTGATCTCTTTGACAACCGCGACTGTCGCTGAAGTCCCGATGGAGATGACCATATCGAGATTGGCGGATGCAAACTTGCGCGCGATTTCCGCCGCCTTGACCTTATTGCCTTTGACCTGTTCAACGGTGTAGGTCACATTGGCCTCGCCAAAGCCCTCCTTGGCCAGCTGGGTCATGATGCCCTCCTTGGCGTCGAGGTAGTTTTTGTCATCATCCCAGATGATGATGCCGATCTTTTTCTCGGCAATGGCAGGCGTGGCCGTGATGCCGAGGTATAGGAACGAGGCTGAAATGGCTAAAATCAACAAGCGAATGACGGTATGCTTCATAATGTCCTCCTTGGTGGGTTTTGGAAACAACGCGCCATGCTGGCAGCGCGATAGCGTAGCAGGGGGTGGCTCGACTTCGTCCTAATTTTCACAGCACTGCTCATTCCGCGCTCAGGATGGCGCATGACATTATGCATCCGACGCCTTCTTTATGACGCGCCAGTTCTCGTCCTGCTGATACTTCGCGCCATTCGGTCCCTGGTAGTCGAACCGCGGCCAGACCATCCGGTTATTGCTTAGCCGGTCGATGATGTGAGCAGACCAGCCCGCTATTCTGCCTGCCGCCAATATTGCCGTGCTGAGTTCGGCTGGAACGCCGAGCTTGTTCAGTATAGGGTCAGCATAAAAAACGAGATCGTGACGCATCTGTTTTTCCCGCATCATGATCTCCTCCAGTTTCTCGTACTGGAAGTGCCAGTGCATATCGCCGAGCTTCTCGGCGAGCTCCCTGCTCAGATTTTTCATGATGCGCGCACGGTCATTTCCGTGCTTGTGAACACGGTGACCGAACCCTGTGACTCGCCGATCTTTCTTGAGAGCGTCAACGATCCATTCCTCGGCGCGGTCGAAGGCGCCGATGCTCAGAAGCGTCCTCACGACATGCTCGTTTGCTCCGCCGAAGAGCCCGCCTTTCACCGATCCGATGGAAGCAGCCACCTCGGAATAGTAATCAGTGGATGGAGATGCCACAACCCTTGCCGTGAAGCTTGACACGTCCGACTCACATTCGGGTAACAGTTTAGCCCTTTTTATGATTTATTATGCAGGCGCTCACATCGTTCTTGACATGTGGGCATTTTTTTAGTAGAATAATAAGAGTAAAAATACTCATGCAAGAAGGAGGCCAAAACATGAAGCGAATCGATCTTTTAAGAAAACAGCAGGCTCGGCTCAAGGATGATATAGCGGCGATGCTCGATACCTTCCTGATCGGCACCGTCGCCAAGTCACCTTCAATGTCCGGCCATAATCTGACAACCAAGGTGGAAGGAAAGACCGCTACTCTCTACGTCCGGAAGGACATCGCCCCCATGGCGACGGAGATGAGCTTACGGTATAAAAAACTCTGGGCGCTGGTCCAGAAACTTTCCAAGGTGAATTGGGAGATATTGAACCTGGAGAACAAGTAAGCATGGCGCGTCTTACCTGGCCCCCCTCTGACTTCGTCTGTCTCTACGAGCATAACTGCCCTTACTTGGATGGGCTGTCCACGAAATGGGTCCTGAGTGAGTACCGGCGAGCGGACGATGTGCGTCATGAATACCTGCGGATCATCGACAACTTCCGGGAGGCGCTGGAGGAGCGGGACGGGCAGAAGCGGGTTCTGGCGCGAAGGCTTGCGGAGGTCACGGCAAAGTATCAGGCCCTGCACCGGAAGCAGTTCAAGCCAAACAATCAAAAGGACGGGACGGAAGGCGGTCAGGAGGAGAAAAAACAGGGTACGCGAGGAAAGAAACGGAAAAAACGCGGTGCGCCGGTGGGGCATCCTGCGTGGACGAGGCCGACGCCGACACGGATTGATCAGACTATCCATGTGCCGGCGCCCGAGGTCTGTCCCCATTGCGGTTCAGATGATTTGAGGCCAGAGAGAACGTTTCACGAGCATATCCAGGAGGATATCGTCGTCAGACCGCAGACCGTGGTCAAGAAATATGTGCATGAGGAGGCGTTTTGCCCGTGCTGCCGCAGGTCTGTCGTGGCGGCGGGGCCGGATGAAATCCCGAACGCATTGATCGGGCCGGTTGCCAAGTCAACTGCCAGCTATCTGCGTTACGATATTGGCATCTCCTATCGTAAGGTGCGGCGGATATTTGAGGATTTGTTCGGGCTTTCCTGTGTTCCCGCTTCGTTCGTGGGTTTTGACCAGCGGGCGGCAAAACGGGGGGAGCCGCTGTATGAGGATGTTCGTGATAAAATCAGGGCTTCGGACATCGTGCATGCTGATGAGACGTCCTGGAGAAACGACGGGCTGGGACATTATGTTTGGTTTGCCGGTAATGATGATCTTGCTTTCTTCCACATCGACCGCCATCGGTCGGCGGACGCGGCTAAGGCGGTCTTTGGGGAGGATTTCTCAGGAAACCTGGTGCGCGACCGGTACGGCGCCTATAACGGGATCGGCAGCGACTGGCAGGCCTGCCTGGCACATATCATCACCAATGCCAAAGCGGTCCGCACGGAGCATGCGCTGTTGCCGATTCGGGAACAGGACCGTCGCGTCACGATCTTCTGCGATCACGTCACGGACCTCTGCGCCCGTGCCTGCGACATAGGCCAGAAACTGAAAGCAGGTGAACTCCCCTGGAACGATACGGCGCCCATCGAAACGCAGTTCGTAAGGGAGTTGAACCGCATCTGCAAGCGGACGCTTCCCTTCAAACCAGCTGAAAATCTCCGCAGCGTTCTGGCCGGTCCCGAGCAGAGACATCTT
>Ga0334722_10001618_pt1 | contig 27591 bp, 22 predicted proteins | sample C3_bottom_MG_FD_207210 | JGI IMG/M metagenome (GOLD analysis project Ga0334722, IMG submission 207210) | Sediment microbial communities from Yellowstone Lake, YNP, Wyoming, USA - C3_bottom | ecosystem: Environmental > Aquatic > Freshwater > Lake > Sediment | place: USA: Wyoming | collected... | reverse complement strand
TCCTGGTCGATATCCCTCGCCGTGGCCTCGCTGTAATCCTGGTGGCGGGTCATGTCCCTCCCCAGGAAGATCAGTTCCTGCTTCTGCCCGAAGGTGACCGGCCCCAACTTCTCGCTCATCCCCCATTCGCAGACCATCTTCCGCGAGAGAAGCGTCGCACGCTCGAGATCGTTCCCGGCCCCGGTGGTGAGTTCTCCACGCACGAGCTCCTCGGCGACCCGCCCGCCCATCAGGATGGTGATGTTGTTTTTCAGATAGTCCTTCGAATAGGTGTGCCGCTCGTCGATCGGCAGCTGCTGCGTGACTCCCAGGGCCATCCCGCGCGGGATGATGCTCACCTTGTGGATCGGGTCGGCGCCCGGGATCAGCGTCGCCACGATCGCGTGCCCCGCCTCGTGATAGGCCGTGGACTTCTTTTCCTCTTCGCTGATGATCATCGACCGCCGCTCGCGGCCCATCATCACCTTGTCCTTGGCCATTTCGAAGCAATCCATGTTGACCTTGCTCATCCCGACGCTCGCCGCGTGCAGCGCCGCCTCGTTGCAGAGGTTGGCCAGGTCCGCGCCCGTGAATCCCGGCGTCCCCTTGGCGAGAACCTCGAGTTTGACATCCTCGGACAGAGGAATTTTCCGGGTGTGGACCTGGAGGATCTGCTCCCTCCCCTTCACATCGGGCTTGGGGACAACGACCTGGCGGTCGAAGCGCCCCGGCCGGAGCAGCGCGGGATCCAGCACGTCCGGACGATTCGTCGCGGCGATGAGGATCAGTCCCTCGTTCGACTCGAACCCGTCCATCTCCACCAGGAGCTGGTTCAGCGTCTGCTCGCGCTCGTCGTGCCCGCCGCCCAGGCCTGCCCCCCGGTGCCTGCCGACCGCATCGATTTCGTCGATGAAGATGATGCAGGGCGCCGCCTTCTTCCCCTGGATGAAGAGGTCGCGCACTCGCGCCGCGCCGACGCCGACGAACATCTCCACAAAGTCCGATCCGCTGATGGAGAAGAAGGGAACCCCCGCCTCCCCCGCGATCGCCCTGGCCAGCAGCGTCTTCCCGGTCCCCGGAGGCCCCACAAGCAGCACCCCTTTGGGAATGCGCCCCCCGAGCCTCGTGAACTTCTTGGGGTCCTTCAGGAAGGCGATGATCTCCTGGAGCTCTTCCTTGGCTTCTTCGATCCCGGCGACATCCGCGAAGGTGTGCTTTTGGGTCGACTCCGTCAGGAGCTTTGCCCGGCTCTTTCCGAACGACATCGCCTTCCCGCCGCCCGCCTGCATCTGCCGCATGAAGAAGATCCACACGCCGATCAGAAGCAGCATCGGCAGCCAGGAAACCAGGAGCGTCATGTACCAGGGGTTCTCGTCCAGCGGCTTGGCGGTGATCTTGACGTTCTTCGCGCGGAGGGATTTCACCAGCTCCGGGTCTTCCGGGGCATACGTGTGGAACGCCTTCTTCTCCTTGCCCGCGTTATCCGTGTACTTCCCGGTGATCTCCTGCCCCTTGATGGTGACTTCCTTGACCTTGCCCGCCTCGACGGCGGCGGTGAATTCCGAGAAGGAGATCTCCTCGTGCTCCACCCGCTGCGCCTTGAAGGTGTTGAAGAGGAACACCATCGCCAGGGCGATGAGCATCCACAGGGCCAGATTTCTGTAAAACTGGTTCAAGGTATGTTATCTCCCGTCGTTATTTCATTATCTCTTGATTATTGCCTCTAATATGCTGGAATTCAAGCATTACCGCCAGATCACAAGCCCGTTTTACGCTTCAGGAGTCTTGAGGTTTTGTTTGCGGGCATGGCGTTCCGAAGCAATATCGTGCGGCGGGTGAAACCGGTTACCGCCCCGATGTCGGAGCGGACGACCCCCGGGATCCAGAGAATGCGCCCTTCCGCATCGCAAACCGCGGGGCGCCCCCAGCGTTCCTCCCGCGGGACCTTCCGGTCGATGAGGATCTCCTTGACCTTCTTTTCCGCGTCCAGGCCGAACGGCCGGATCCTGTCTCCCTGCCGCAGCGGCCGGACCTGAAAAGGCGCGGAAACTTCGTCGGCATCGAACACGGCGGCCCGCTCCCCTTTCGTCAGGCGCTCGAGGGTTCTTCCGGAGATTCTCCCCTTCTCCTCGCATTTCAATCCCGGCTGGGGACGCTCCGCACCGACCCGGCCTCCTTCCTTCCGCTCCCGGTCCCCGCGCTTCGCGCTTCCCGACGGGATCCGTACGATCGACTCCTCGTATCTGCAGAGAAGGGCCGCCCCCTTTCCGATGCTCAGCCTCGTGGAGGGTCCGCCGGAAACAACCAGCCGGTCCATCGATTCGAGGAGACGCTCGTTCGGCGCAATTCCGACCCGCTCGAAGCAGACGATCTGCAGGACCTTCTTCCGAAGAGCGGATGGAAGTTCCCTGTAGGGTTTCCGTTGAAACTGCAGCCGACCCTCTCTACCGGCCCCCTCTGCCGTCCGTCCTCTCCCTCCGGGGTTTTCCCCCTTCACGTTCCTTTTCATCCAGCGCCGCGCCGCCGTTTCCAGGAATTCGTCGATTTCCCGGAATCGCTCGCCCAGCGTGAAGATCCGCTTCTTCACCGATTTGCCGTACCGCTTTTCCAGCAAAGGAATCAACACCCGCCGAACCCAGTTGCGCTCGAACCGGGTGTCGAAGTTCGATTTATCCACGCGGTAGGAAATCTTGTGCTTGCGGAGATACTTGAGGATGTCCTCCCGCCATGTATCCAACAGCGGCCGCTCGATCCCCCCGGCCGTCTTGCGCGGAATCCCTTTCAGCCCCGAGATCCCGGCCCCCTCCAGGATGCGCATCAGTACCGTCTCGACCTGGTCGTCGGCATTGTGTGCAATGAAAATCCTCCCGATGCCCCGTTCCTTGCAAACCTTACGGAAAAATCCGTACCTCGCCTTTCGGGCCTGGGACTCGAAACCTTCCGCCGTGATGGCATGATTTCGTCTCATTTTTTTTGTAATCAAGGGGATCTTCGCACGCACCGCCAAATCCCTTACAAGCCGATGATCCAAATCGGAACTCCTGCCGCGAGCCCGGTAATTCACGTGCAATAAGGCAGCCAGAATAACCTTCGCATTGCCATTCCGGTCCTTACGTAATATTTCGTAAAGATAAACGGAGTCGGGCCCTCCGGAAATGGCCAGGGCCGCTTTCTGGACTCGATATTTCGTCTCAGAGGTCATATCTGCTCGACAAACGCTTCATGAAGACGGTAATTCGGATCGGATCGGGGGTCAAGGTCGTCTTGTATCTCTTGGGAATCGTCCTTCAAAATATGCCTGTTTCTGAGTAAATACTTGTCCGGATGTGGAAAACCTTTTCCCCACGGTCGGATTTTCTGTCCGGATATAAAAATAAACCAATCGATTTAGTCACTTATAACGCAACGGCAAGCGAAGAAACGGCACAAGTATTGCTATTATCTAACTTGGACATTCTGAATACTTTTTTAAACGGAGTACGGAGGATTGGAAATTTGAAATCCGCCAAACGAAGTTTCATCCGGATCATCCTCCCGCTTGCGATGATCGTCGCACTGCCGGGAATGGCGTTATCCTCCATCGGAGATTCATGGAATTCTCTTTCATTGCCGCCTTTCCATTCGACTTCCTCGACAGGAGAAATCGAAAAAACCATTGCCACGATTGGGGATTGGGTGGTGAACTCCAAGTCTTCCGTGTGGGAAACGGGGGAGGCCGACGGAGCCGGCATTCCGGGAAAGGCCGACGCCAAAGTCGACAAGTCGTCCTCCACGGAATCGATCGCCCTGTTCTTCGTGGGTGTCGGCGTCATCTTCATCGCGATATTGGGAAGGCGAACATTTCAAAAGAAGCATAATTAGATTAGGATGATAACACTGTTCTTTTAGGCAGAGAAAAGGATACAATGGGAAATATTTTCCCCAGGCACATAAGGAATTAAACGATGAATTCCTTGGACTTCAAAGGATTTTCCCGCTGCATTGTCGATTATCCGCTCGAACTCGCCGCCTCTGAAATTGCATCCCTGGCAGGACCGATCAATACCCTGCTGAAAAGCAGCTACCTGCTCGGGAGCCACCGGGATCTCGAATCCTTCTTTCAGTCGATTTTTGATATCGCCGAAGAGATCGAGTCCGTGGACAGTTGCGGCTATTTCGCGTTGGAAGGCGACCCCGGGAAATTCAAGACCGTGGTCTCCCGGCACATGCCCTCCATCGAGCATCATCAACATCCCCCCTCCTTTCATCCCGCGGATATCGCAAAATATTTCGGCAAAGCCATCCTTCTCGACTCGGCCAGCGATCCCCAATTGCTGCCCTATTGCGAAGTTTTCTCCGCCGCATCGGTGCTCATCCTTCCCTTGAGGAAGGAGAGGGAATTCATCGGAGCGCTCATTTTCGGCAAGCGGGGGGAGAAACCTTTTTTACCCGCTGCGGTAAAGCTTCTCTGGGCGCTCGCGATGCAGGCGGAAAACCATCTCCTCCAGAGCGAGGCGGTGAAGACCCTCTCTTTTTATTCGTTCCTCGATCCCCTGACCCATCTTTATAACCGACGCTATTTCGACAACCAGCTCGAGAAGGAAATCCTCCGTTCCCGGCGGAACGGGAAACCCTTCTCCCTGTTGATGCTCGACCTGGATGGCTTTAAAAACTACAACGATCGATTCCTCCACTCCGCGGGAGACATCGCGCTGCAGGAATTCTCCGGAATTCTTGCCGAGGCGGTCCGGGAAGTGGACACCGTCTCCCGTTACGGAGGAGACGAATTCGCCGTCATCATCGTGGAAAGCAACGCGGAAGGGGCTCAGGATCTTGCCCTCCGCGTGATCGAACGGATGGGGAAGCACCTGCTCCCCGGGGTTGAGGATCATCGGACCGAGCGACTTTCCGCCAGCATCGGAATCGCGACGTTTCCCTCGGATTCCTTCGACAAGGCAGGACTGGTCCGGAATTCCGACCGCGCTCTCTACATGGCCAAAAGCCAGGGAGGCGGAAAGGTATGCCTCTTCCAGGAAATCGGAGACCTTCTCGCGGCCAAACCGGATCCCAACGATCTTCCCATTCAGAAAATCTACACCGCTGCGCGATCCGTCGTGGATATGGATAAATTTCTGGAAATCCTTCTTTTCACCGCGATGCAGGGAGTTTCCGCGGGTCGAGGCTCGATCGTGGTCACCGATCCCGGCGGATATTTTATCCTCCGCGCGGCCGTCGGATTCCGCAACGGCGAGGGAAACATGTTACCCGGCACCTCGATTCCCCCCGGCGCCGTCACCTCCTGGGTCGTTGAGCACCGGGAGCCGCTCGTCATCTCGGGACAACACGATTTGCCGATTCCGAATCCGTTGAAGAAGAACGGTTATCGGACCGATTCTTTCCTTTCCATCCCTTTGATCCATGAATCCCGGCTACTGGGGGCGTTGCACCTCACAAATCGGAAAAACCGTAAGCCTTTTACCCAGGAGGACCTTGCCGCGTTCCAGCCGATTGCCGGCGAAATCGCCGCGATCCTCTCCCAGGGAATGGCATTCCGTGAAAATATTAAAATGTTTTCCACTTCCATTCTGTATTCTCTCACCAGCGCCCTCGAACTCCGGTTCCCCTTCCTTTCCGGCCACAGCAGGCGGGTCAGCCGAATGGCCCTCCAACTCGGCGAGAAGCTTGGCCTCGGAAACGGGGGATTGGACACTCTTCGACTGGCCGCGTCGCTGCATGATATCGGCATCGTCGGCATACCGGGAACGATCCTCGGCAAGAAACAACGCTTGAACGAGCGAGAACTGGATATCGCCAGGAAACACGCGTTTTTCGGCTCCAAGCTGATGGAGGGGGTGCCCGGCATGGAAGAAGCGCGCCGGATCGTCCTGGAACACCACGAATACCTCGATGGGTCCGGATACCCCTACGGATTAAAGGGGAAGGAAATTTCCCTGGGCGGCCGGATCCTTGCCGTGGCCGAGTTTTACGATTCGATCACCTCCGAGCGCCCCCACCGGGGGAAATTGCTTCATGAAGAGGCGCTTCAGCTGGTGAGAAACGGTGCGGACAGCCTCTTCGACCCTGACGTGGCGCGCCTCTTCGTGGAAGACCCGTCGATCACGATTCCGGACGGAAAGCTTTCCTGAAATACAATCCCTCCCCCCCGATTCCCTTTCCTTATGCCATGAAGAAAAGAGTTTTTTGGGCAATCATCTTTCTTGCACCCCTGGTAATGGCATCCACGGGATATGATGCGAAAATCTCTTGGAGCCTCCCGACTTCCTACGCTGATGGAACCCCCATCGATCCGGCGGATGTCCGGAAGATCTCGGTAATGGTGTTCATGGGTCCGGCAAAGACAGGTCCATGGAAATGGATCGCCACGTCATCGCCAGGGGCCACCTCTGTCGCTGTTGTCGTGCCTTCGACAGGTCAAACCAATTGGTTCACGGTAGCATCGACGCTTGATGGCCGGGAAAGCGAATATTCGGTTCCGGTAAGCAAGGCAAATCTTGCCAAATCAATTACCGCCATCGCGAAAAAAGTGGCGGAAAAGATGTTTACGGTGAAAAAGATGATTTTTCTATTTTTCCTGATTCTGCTAATCGGCTTGATATGGGGTATTTGGTATAGCAGGAAGAGGGTCAAAGGATAATCAGGGGAGGATGTTTCGATCACTTCCCCGCCCGGTAACTCTTCCAATCCAGGTTGAGCGTCTGGATCTTGTAATTGAGCACCCGGGGACTCACGCCCAGCAGGATAGCCGCTTCCTTCTGAACCCCTCCCGCGATCTGTAGCGCCCTCGTGATCGCACCGCGTTCGATCTCTTCCAGGTGCAGCGTATTTTCCATGGAGACCGGTTCCCCTTCCGGCCGGGAATCCATCGTCAGATCGGACGCCTCGATGATCCCCCCGTCGCAAAGGAGCACGGCCCGCTCGATGGCGTTTTGCAGCTCCCGGACGTTTCCCGGCCAGCCGTACAAGCGCATCTTCTCGATCGCTCCGGGCGAGAATCCCGTCGCCTTCTTCTTGAAATCCGCCGAATACCGGTTAAGGAAAAACCGCGCCAGCGCGAGGATGTCGTTCCCTCGCTCCCGAAGGGGCGGAACATTCAGATTCACCACGTTCAATCGGAAAAAGAGATCCTGGCGGAAACGACCCTCCTTTACTTCGATCCGCAAATCCTTGTTGGTCGCCGCCACTACCCGGACATCCACCCGGATGCTCTTCCCGCTGCTCCCCAGCCTCTCGAATTCCTGTTCCTGCAGGACGCGGAGGACTTTCGCCTGGGTCGTGGGGCTCATATCCCCGATCTCGTCCAGGAAGATCGTCCCTTTGTCCGCCTGTTCGAACCGGCCGATCCGGAGTTTTTCCGCTCCCGTGAAAGCTCCTCTCTCGTGACCGAACAGTTCGCTCTCCAGCAGGTTTTCATGCAGGGCAGCGCAGTTGACCTTCACCAGAGGGCTGTTCGCACGCGGACTCCCGAAATGGATCAGCGTGGCGAGAAGCTCTTTCCCCGTGCCGGTATCTCCGGTAATGAGAACCGTCGCCGTTGTTGGTGCCACCTTTTTGATGATGGACAGGATATTTTTCATCCCCCGGCTTTCCGCAACGAGGGCTCCCTCTTCCAAGGCATTCCGGTATTCCACCTTCTGGTAGAATTCGAGCTCCCCCCGCATCTTCCCCATCCGGAACGCCGTGTGGACCCGATGCTTCAGGTGCTCGAGCTCAAAGGGCTTCTGGATGTAATCGAAAGCGCCGAGACGAAGCGCCTGGACCGCCGTTTCCACCGTGGCGTAGGCGGTCATCAGGATCACCTCGGTTTCCGAGTTCACTTCCTTGGCTTTCTTCAGGATATCCACTCCCGTGAGGTCACCCAGTTTGATGTCGGTGACCACCACCGGATAGGACTCGGTTTCCAGTTTGCGGACCGCCTCTTCGCCCGTCGCCGCCTCCTGGACGGCGTAACCGGAATCTTCGAGGGAAACCCGGATCCCGGCGCGGAGACTTTCGTTGTCCTCGACGATCAGTATCCTGTCAGCCACTGGTTTGCCTCACGGGAATTTTGATGATGAAGTCGGTCCCCTTCCCCGGCTCGCTCTTGATATCCAGAACCCCGCCGTGGGCGTGGATGATTTTTTGGGCGATCGGCAATCCAAGCCCCGTGCCGGTCTTTTTCGTGGTGAAAAAGGGGACAAAAATCTTATCCTGGATTTCAACGGGGATTCCGGGGCCATGATCGCGGATGGTGATCCGTATGAATTCCGCTTCTTTCCCCGAATGTCCGTGCACGATGGGATCCGCATTCCGACCCAGCCGCATCAGTTCGCTGAAGTGCTTGGAGATCCCTAAAGATATTTCCAATTTCCCTTTTTTATCGCAGGCATCGACTGCGTTGGCAATGATATTGTTGATCGCTTGCTCGAGCGAGCCTGCATCCGCATCCGCTTCCAGAACCACTCCCTCCTGTTGTCTCATCGTGAATTCCATCCCCGGATTGAGAGAAATAAATCTCTCAAGGATGCCGGCAACAAGTTTGTCGACCCGTACTTTCAGAATTCCCAGTTCCGCCGGGCGCACGAAATTCAGGCATTCGCGGATGATATATTCCACCCTCTCGATTTCCCTGGCCATCATGGTAACGGAGGAAAGAAGTTTTTCGTTCTGGGAAAGATGGGTTTTGAGGATGCTGCAATGCACGCCGATGCTGGCCATCGGGTTGCGAATCTCATGCGCCAATCCCGCCGCCATCTGCCCCAGCAGCAGGAGGCGCTGGTTGAGATTTTCGTTCTCTTCCGCCATCTCCACCTGGGTAAGATCTTTGAAGAATGCGCAGATCCCTACGCGTTTCTCTCCCTCCTTGAGTTCCGAGAGCGTAAACCCAAGAAACTGATGATCGCCGTCTCTTCCTGGAAGTTCCACTTCGACGCGGGTCGGAAGGTAGTGCAATGCAACGGCCTCGCTCAGCACACGGAAAAAAATGTTTTCCCCCGCCCGGGAGTGGATGTTTTCCCCCTCGTTCAGGGAACACCCTGTCAGGATTCTTTTTCCGATGGGGTTGATGTATACAATGGTCCCGTCCAGCGAGACCGCCACGATACCGGCCCGGAAACTGGACAATATGGCGCTTTCCATGATTCTGTTGATTATAACATCTTCGTTATCCAATATTTGTAATTCTTGATTCGTCGGCGGGAGGGGCAACTAGAAGGAGAACGCTGCGGAAGGGGAAAAATCGGATTTCAGGCCGTTTTTCGCAACAACGCGGACGGAGACGTGGTAGACGACGTCCTGGGAGAAATAAGGGGAGAGATTGGCGAGATTGAACGAAGTCGTTATCCGGTTGGTTCCCGGGTCATAGGCCGCAACGGCGGCGTTTGCCTTGTCTCCGGTCCAAAAACTTCCATTTTCATTGACATAAATTTCGAAACTGTCGAGGTCGGTGGCCGGATCGAGCAACGTGCCGTCCAGATACGCTGCCGGTGGATCCCAACTTAGCGTTCCGGCGGATGCCACAACGGACGAACTGCCGCCGCCGCCCCCGCAGCCCTGGAAAAGATAAACCCCCAAGACCAGGAGCAGGAGAATCGAAAGTTGAAAAATTGAAAACGATTTCCGTGGATGTACCATTTACTGATCCCCTCCAGCCCGGGAATAGTAGCAAATGGTGTACCCAATTGGAAATCGTTTATTTTCGACCGGTAAGCGATTTCTCCCGCTTCAATCGATTTCATAAATGAAAAATCAGTCAGAAAAAATCACGCTTATGGTATTCAAGAAACCCACGATATGCCGGAAGGATAAAATTTTCGTACAAGAACAATTTCACATATTCCGACAAGAGGTCACCTAACCCCGCGTCATCATCGGATCCGTAGATGTAGAATTCCATTGAACGGGTCGATGCAAACCTGGAGAACGCCGCGAACGTCCGCCTGGTGTGATAATCGGAAGTGACAAGGATCCCTCCGGTAAAGCCTTTCTTCTGAATGATTTCCGGCAGGTCCTTTGCCTCGCTCAACGTTCCCAAAAACCATGGATGTACAGATACAGGTTCAATGTCCTCTTTTTTCACGTTCAGCCGTTCCAGCTCCCTTATTGCCCATTCATTGTTGGTCAAATTTCGTCCCAGGTCGGGACTGTATTCCGTAATGCCCGGCCGGTTAAGAATCAGGATCTTTCCGGAGAAACCCTGATGATACAAGCTTGAAGCTTTCCGGAATCGATGCAACAAGCTGTCCTGGTTCCCGCCGAGAACATAGATGACCGTCGTCGGTTCCGGCTTTTGTTTCGATAAAGGGAACGGGAAGGGTTTTCCCATTACCAATTTTCCCGTCAGGTATTCGACTGATTTCTTATACAGAGTGGAATGTTTCCCGTTTGCATCGATATTCTCATCGGTAAATTTTATGATTGAAAGTAACGGTATTACCGCCAGAACCAAGACAAAGAAAATTTTCTTATAAGAATTATCTGCTCTCATGGGATGATCGTAACTTCAACTGTTTCTTTATATATCGGCTGGATCTACTTAGAATATTTCCAATAAACATTTCGTGCAATCCCGGCAGGATGTCCTCCCGGTCCAAGTCCGAATAAATCTTCTCCCCCTTCAGGCTGCGAAGCCATTGCACGCCGGACAACTGCCCGCGCTCCCGGTATTCCCGGAAGGATTCAAAGTCGGAATAGATATTTACCCATTTGATTCCGCAGCGGTAATCGAGGACGGCCTCGGGCTCGCGGTCCGTCAGCTCCAGGTAATCGGTCAGCGGGAAGTTCATGCCGCATTTCTCGGCAAGCGCATTTTGCTGCCAGTATCTCGGATTCAATTCGATCAACTTTAACTTGCCGTCCCGAAGGTCCAGCTTGAACTCCGCCGATCCGGTGCCGCGATAGCCGATCTTCGTGAAGAAGCTTTTCCCTAGCGCCAGCATTTCCGGATACTCGACGCTTTGCACCAGGCACCCGAATCCGAAACCGGCCGGCTGCTGCCGGATCTTTTGTAGTCCGAAGGCCAAAAGCACCTTGCCGTTTCTGGAGATATAACAAGATGCTTTATAGTGATTCGTATCGGGTCCCGGAATGATCTCCTGGACCAGCCCGGCCGCCCCACGCTCGAAGATCGTCTTGAAGGTATTTATCAAATCCTCCTGGTTATGGACCACGAATCCCTTGAACGCATCCCCGATCCTCTTTCGCCACGAAGTCACTTCGGCGCCCTTGATGAATGCCGGAAACGGTATCCGATCCTTCATTTCGAGCAGCTGATCCATATCGGCGGCGACAAACGTCAGAGGAACCGGAATGCCCGCATCCAAGGCAAGCGTGTACTGCTTGTATTTGTCCGCAATGCACTCCATGATCTGCGGATCCGGAAGATTCATCAGGTAGTATCGTTCCAGATCCTTCCGGTTTCTGGATACCGGGAGCAGGAACTCGTCGGACGTAATAAAAAGTACCGGGCGTTTTTTTTCACCCGCTGCGATCCGTACCAGAAAAGCGAGGAATTCCTCCTCGCGTTCCAGGGGATGAGGACAGATCGTTGCGTCGATATGCCTGGAATAAAATCCGACTTTCCTGACGGAATCGAGACCCAGTACCTTTATTCCGGCTCTTCCGAGACTCCGGCCCACGCCCAGGCCCGTCTCGAACATTCCCAAGACAACAGCAGAGTTGTCTCTCATCGCGCGGGGTCACCCTTGCATGGAATACATCATGCGAACGTCCCAGTCGGCAATCTCGAGCAACCTGCGGCCGGCCAGCACGCAGTCTTTTTCCGGAGCCCCTTCCCGGAGCGGTTTCACCAGGATGCACTTCTGTTGATCGGCGATCCCGGATCCCCCGCCGCCGGGCCGGAAGCCGGAAGTTTCGAGAAGCGCCTTCGTTTTGTCCGGCAATGTCGCCGACCAGATCCTCAGGTCCGGGAAGTGTCCCAGCCTCAAGGCGGCCTGGAGCAGTCCGGCCCGGACGCGGTCGTCGGACGCTTCCCAGTCCACGATGTTCGTCACGGTCCTGTCCATGGATTCGGGAAGGTATTCCTGCAGGACCAGGTATCCTTCCAGGTCCGGTTCCTCCCAGAAAAGAAACCAGTATTTATGAATCGGGTTCTGAAAGCGCCAGGCGAAGTAGTCCCGATCCCGCACGTGCCGGATCCGTCCGTCGTGCGGAATCCTCCCGACAAGACCGGCCATTTCCTCGGGGCGCGGCTCCTGCCACAAGGAGACGCAGGCGGCGACCTTGATCGCGCCCCCCGTCCGCCGCCGGCGGAGATCCGATTGGAGGTGCCTTCCCATCAGGCTTCGCACGCCTTCGGCATACCGGTGGAAGAAACGCATCCCGGACACAGTTCCATGCAGCCGGCGAAGCCGTTCCACCCGGCGGGATGCCCGGCGCAGTTCCCCCACCGGCCCGACGTTTCGCCACCCCGCCGCCAGGGAGGAGAGCCGGGTTACCGCTCCCGCACTCAAACTGAAAACGTACTCCCAACCTTTTTCCCTGAGGTCGTCGAAGGCCGCGCTCATGAGGTTCGCGACGACCCCCCGGCTCCGGTACTCCGGAGCGACCACCAGATCGTCGGCATGGAGTCCGAGCAGTTTCTGCGAAGAAGACCCGGCTTCCCACATCGCGCCGAACATCCCCCTCATCCCGACCGGCTTGCCGTCGCGCAGGGCCAGGTAGATCGGGCTCTTCCGCAGATAAGGATTTCGCTCGTACTTCCATTCCAGGTAGGCCGCGCTCGCGGCGATGTCGCCCCAAAAATACGCGTGAAGTTCGGCGACCTGGACCTTTCGCTCGGGCTGACAGAGTACGACATCGAACGACATCCCCTTCACCCCGGAAGATCCCGACGGCGATGCCTCCCGATGAAGTCCAGGATGCCGGCGATCGTATCCCACTCCACCGAGGGGTCGAACGTGTTCAGATCGAGTTGGGATCCGGTTTCCTGCTCGATCCAGAGGGCCAGATTGAACAGGGCCATGGAGTCGATCAGTCCGGATCGGATGAGAGAGGTGTCGTCCCCCAACGCGGCGCACGCCTCCGGGTTGTTCTCCTCGAGGAGGCCGATGAGATGGCCGCGCAAGGATGGGTCCGGCGATGCGCGGTTCAACGAAGCACCTTTCGAAGGTCGACCGTCGCCAGGGATTTGCACCGGTTCGCAACATCGGATCGGTTGACCTTGCCGCGGGAGGTACGGGGGATCTCATCCAGGAGGTACCAGCGTTGAGGCATCTGATGTTTTGCCAGATGATGCCGGAGCCATTCGTGGAATTCGCGAACGCACTCGTCGCCGGCCACTTTCAGGACGAATGCGATACCGACGTTTTCTCCTTGAAGAGGGTCCTCGTAGCCGAACGTGCAGACGTCGATCGTCTTGTCGAACCGCTCCGCTACGGCGTCGATGTCGGAGGGATGCACCTTCATCCCCCCTTTGTTGATCTCGTCCCTCTCGCGTCCCCTCAGGTAGAGCCAGCCGCGATCGTCGATGGTGCCGATATCGCCCGTGAGAAACCACCCTTGGGAGACGACCTTCCGGGTCAGGTCCTCCCGTCCAAGGTATCCGCTCATCAACGCCGGCGTGTTGATCCAGACATATCCCGACTCGCCCGGTGGGCATTCTTCCGTTTCCCCGGGGGGGACCTCCGTGCCCGCCCCCTTGAGGATCCGGATCACCGCTCCCCAAGGCTCGCCGATCAGGCCGTCCTCCGGAATGAAGTCCGGTACCGTGGTTCCCGCCACCCAGCTGCCGGTCTCCGTGATTCCGTAGGAATTGAAGACCTCCCGCGTCCCCGTCCATTCCTGGATTTCCTTCCAGAGGAAGGCCGAGAGCGGCGCGGAGCCGCAGAACACCCGCTGCAGCTTGTGCGTACGCGGAGGAGGGGCGGTCTTCAATGCCAGGCGCCAGATGGTCGGAACCGAAGACATGAAGGTGATCCCGTTCTCGTCGAGCAGCGACCCCAGCTGAAGAATCACATCGGGCCTGAAGGGAGGCAAGATGAAGAGGTCCTGGCCCGAGAGCCATGGAAAGAGGCAGTTGCAGATCAACCCGTGTCCGAAGTGCGTTGGAAGCATGCAGAGGGTGCGGCGGAATTTTTCCAGGCCGAGACTCTGGCGGAGAGTCATCCAGCGAGTCCGGAGGGACCGATGCGTATGGACGACGCCCTTGGGCTGTCCGGTGGTGCCGGATGTGAACAGGATAAGCGCCGGCTTGTCCAGGACGGGGAGACCGCTGGCAGCGGGGCGGTGACCGGCGGAAGATGCACCTATTGCGGCCTCGGAGGTATCCAGCACCCGGATGCCCATGGCGGAGAGGCCCCTCGCCGTCGGATCGTCCGCGTTCCCGAGCCATAGAGAGAAGCGCGGGCCGGACGCCCGCGCGAGCGTTTCCACCTCGAATTGGGTCAGTCTCGCATCGACCGGGACCACGCAGCCGCCGAGGCTCCATACCGCCAGCAGGTCGAGAAAAAATTCGGACGTGTTTCCGTAGTGCATGAAGACGAGATCGGAATCCGCAACCCCATGGCGGTGATAGAAGGCCATCCGTGCATGGTACCCGTGGAGGATGGAGGCGCGATCCCATCTCCTGCCCGTCAGGGGTTCCACCAGGTTTCCGACCTTCAGATCGAAAAACATCGATTGCTCCCCCCGTCATGTCGTTGGGCCCCGGCGGGAAAACCGCTTTGTTCCCCGCGGAGTATTAAATAATGGGCGTTGTATTCCCGATATAATGAATAGAACCTTTTTTAGGCGGATGCCGTTTCCACCAGATCGGCCAAGGAGGTCAGCAATGATGGAAAGGCTCGAAGCGCTCGCCGGCCGGAAGAATTCCCGGACGGAAGGCGTCTTTCCCCTGATCGGGGTCTACGACGTCTTTTCCGCCACGATCGCCGCGAACCATTTCGACGGCATTTTCCTGAGCGGGTTCGGTTTCGCCGCCAGTTTCTACGGATTGCCCGACATCGGTTTCCTGCCCTGGACGGAGGTCGTCGCTTTTGCCCAACGGGTCCGGACCGTCCTCCCCGACCGGTATCTCCTTGTCGACATCGACGACGGTTACGCCGACGTGAATGTCGCCTGCCACGTCGTTTCCCTGTTGGAATCTCTTGGGGCTTCGGGCGTCGTCCTGGAGGACCAGAAGAGGCCGAGGCGTTGCGGGCATTTCGACGGGAAGCAGATCCTGGACCTCGAGGAATATCTCGTAAAATTGAAAAAGGTGCTGGGAACTCGACGCGCACTTGATGTCGTTGCCCGCACCGATGCTTCGGATATCGGAGAGATCCGGAAACGTGCCGTGGCCTTTGCGGAAGCGGGGGCCGACGCGATCCTGATCGACGGGACAAAGGACCTTTCCCTGTTCCGGGAGCTCCGAAGCAAGATCGACCGCCCCCTGGTGTTCAACCAGATCGCGGGGGGGAAATCCCCCTCGCACAGTTTCCGGGAATTGAAGGATGCCGGTATCTCCGTCGCCGTTTACAGCACGCCCTGTCTATTCGCCGCCCAGTCCGCGATGGACGACGCGATGAAATCGATCCTGCAGCGCAGTGGACATCTGCCGGAAAGCAGGAAGAACGCAGTCGGCATTCGTGAATGTGCCGCCATCCTCGACGAAAACCTCGCCAGGAGGGATGCCCGGAACGCCCGCGCTTTCAACTTCCGTTGATCCGCCGCAACCAGCCCCCGAGCCATCGAGGCGGGAATGCCAAGCATGCCTTGATCGCGATCGTCCTTGCTTCCCTGAGCCGAAGCGAGCCGGCCAGCGCCTCGATCGCCGGTGTGAATTCCCCCCGGCGCGCCAGCCGGGTTCCCAGCGAGGCCAATTCCTGCCCGAGGCGCCGTCGAAATGCCGGTCTCCCGGCAAAGGGTGCGTCTCTTTCCAGCATCCTCAGCACGCGTACAAGGGATGCCGGCATGTCCCTGGCGACATAAGCATTGTCGCTGTGACGACGGACCTCGACCTGCGGGTCGGGAAGGTAGGCGATGAGCCGGGACTTCCAGGCTACATGCAGGAGGTAGTGCAGATCTTCGCCGACGGGGACTCCCAGCGGGAACCGGATCGACCCCGCGACGGTTCGCCGAACGATCACGGTCGGGACCCATGCCGCCGCTTCCCGCGTGCCGACCAGGAAGTCAAACGGGTTCCCTTCGATAACGACCCCGCCGCCGGCCGTTTTCCTGCTCGGAACTTTGCCCAGCTCGGGGACGTATTCGAACTGATCCGGCAACCATCCCTCTTCCGCCGTGAACCGCACGAAATTCGTGAAGACCATGTCCACATCGGGCTCATCGGCAAGGATCGCTACCTGGCGTTCCAGCTTGCCCGGCCGCCATCGATCGTCGGCATCCAGAAAGGCGATGAGATCTCCACGACTCAACCCCAATCCGCGGTTGCGGGCACCGGATACGCCAAGCCGCGGAGTGCCGGCAACCACCATTCTCGGATCGGAGAACGACGCAAGCACCTGTCCGGTTTCATCGGAGGAACCGTCGTCCACGACGATGCACTCCAGGTCCCGGAAGGTCTGGCAAAGAACGCTGTCCACCGCTTCCCCCAGGAAGCGCCCATAGTTGTAGGTCGGAAGGATGACGCTGACCAGAGGCATCACGGTCCCAGCAATTCCTCGCGGAGCGCCTCGAGATATCGAAGGCCAAACCTCTGGTCGGGCTCCAGGTGGTTGCCTTCCGCCCACTCGTTCCAGGACTTGACGAATACGATCCGGCGTTCGGGGGGGGCGTCGCGCATCTGGTCAAGGGCCCGCTGCAGGTTGCGCCGGAACAACTCGGGCGTCGATCCGTGAAGCACGAGTCCGTTCTTCCCGCTCCTGGGCGTGTTATCCCAGTTCGGGATCACGCAGGGAAAATTGTCGATCCCCGGTATTGTCTCCGACGTCTGGCTGCCGATGAAATGTTCATACTCATATACCGTGGGTCTGCCTCTCAACTTTTCATACTTATCCTTGATTTTCCTTACCGGTTGATTCCAGGGCACATATTTATCCCGCAACGGCCACAGGCTTATCTTGACCCCCGCGTCGTATCCGTGAGGTTTCGGATCGTATTCGGGTTGCCAGCGTTCGGCAACGAGGAACAGGCCCGGCAACCCGGCCTTTGCCGCAAGTCCTCGCCATAAATCGAAGACACGCGGCGAGTCGGGCAGTTCTCTGGGGTTGTAGACCACGAAAAGCGGTTTGCCGTCCACCTTCAGGTAACGTTTGTCGCAGAAAGCGGGCAACAGGGCCTCGAAATGGCGGCGATGGTCTTCCGTCCCGGGATAGGTCTGCTCCATCAACACCCGGTCCGGTGCGCCGTGCCAGATGCCGGTCCAGGTCTGATTCGCCCAGCACAGGCAAAACGGGAAATCCGGCTCGCCGGAAGCCAGTACCTCGTTGAAAGGCCTCTCGAGCAGCCGGCGGCCGGCAAACCAGTAGTGGAAGTAGCAGAAGGCCTCGACACCGTGCTTGCGGGCCATGGCCGCCTGCGCCGCCCGGGTCTCCGGCAGGCGAAGGTCGTAAAACCCGAGGTCCGCCGGGAGGTGCGGCTGGTAATGGCCCTTATATAAGGGCCGCGCTTTTGCCGTATTCGTCCATTCGGTAAAGCCCCTCCCCCACCATTCGTCGTTCTCGGGGATCGGGTGAAACTGCGGCAAATAGTACACGATCAGCCGCGCGCGCGCTCCCCCGCCGTGCGATTGTCCGGCTCCGTTCATCGACAGGCCACCGTTTCCCGGATGACCCGCTGGACGCCTTGGACGAATCGGTCAACCCCGAAGTGTTCGGATACATGGGATCTTCCGCTGACGCCCAGCCGGCGCGCGAGCCTCGGGTCCTGCAGCAGTCTCGTGATCGCGTCAGCCATCGCAGGAGGGTCCTTCACCGGGACCAGCAACCCGTTGACGCCGTCCACCAACACCTCCTCGGGTCCGCCGCACCGCGTGGAAACCACGGGCGTCTCCATGGCGAGCGCTTCAATCGCCGTGAGCCCGAAAGACTCCTGCTCGGACGAGATCACGAGGACATCGATCGCCGCCAGCAGATCATGAATGTCCCCCTGCCACCAGCCCGGGAGTCTTACCTTCGAATCGAGCTGAAGATCTCTGATTCGCTGCCGCAGGAGATCGGTGTAGATCTCGAAACCGGCTCCCACAATCAGGAAAACCACCTCCTCAACGCTTCGAGCCACTTGTTTTGCGGCATTCAGGAAGGTCAGATGATCCTTGCGCGGCTGCAACGCTCCCACCACCGCAACGAGCTTCGCGCCGGAGTTTATACCGAGCCTTTTCGCCACTTCCACTCGTGCGAAAGATCTGTCGCGAGCCGCCGGAAAAGGAAGACCGTTGTACACGATGGAAGCCTTCCCGGAAAACCGCGGGTAGTCCCTCGCCAGCGCTTGGGAGGGGAAGATGACGGATTTCGACAGAGACTCTATCGCCATGTTGTAGAACCGCTGCGGAAGCAAGGGCGCGAGTTCACTGTTTCGCAGGATAGGCTCGTGGATGTGCCAGATATGCGTTTTCCCGGTGCGCCATGCGGCAATCGCACCTTCCACGCAGGTTACCGTGTTCGTGTAAACGAGGTCCGCATCGTGGTCCCCGATCAGCTTCTCTATCGCCCGGCATCTCGAATGCAGCGTCCGGAGGAACCGTAAAAAATGACGAAGACGTTGCCTTCTCGACGATAAAAAAGAACCTGGAACCCAGTGAACCAGTCGCTCCACGAAAACGGGAATTCCGAGCTCGGCGGCCGCGCGACTCATGGGTCCGTCATGAGGAACAAGCAGCATCGGAGAAAATGCGCCCCGATCGATCGCGGATAGAAGAGTCAGCAGAATCCGCTGTGCGCCCCACATCCCGGCGTCGTGCGATACGAAAAGGACCCGGATGGGTTCTCGGGTTGCGGTCGGGGAACCGGTCCGCGCCTCTGCCGGATCCAGGTTCATTGGTTCCCGTATCGGTGTCCGCTGTCGACGGGAGATCCGCCCGTAATCGCGAGCGACTCGGCGAACGCTTGCCGGAGTTCGCCCAGCCTGTAACAGAGATCGGTATGCTCCTTCATGGGCACGCGTCTCCCGCGCCTGCTTCTTGCGGCCAGTAAAGCTGCCATGTCCCTCCACTGGCGCAGGAGCCCGATGAGCCCCCTGATCGCCCGCTTGGCCAAGGCCGCACGCGGAAGCGGATCGTTGGAGATTTGCCGCATGGCAACGTCGGAGACGCCCTGCCAGTAGTGCCTGTTCAAAACCCATTGCCGGGTCGTCCGGGCAGACGGAATGCGATGGAACACCTGGACATCCGGGGAGTAAAGCGTCTTCAGGCCCGCCTTTGCAGCACAAAGCAGGAAGTGGTTTTCGTCATTCGAAAGAAGATTTCCCGGCTTTCGCCCGAGCGACGTATGAAAACCGCCGATTTGCTCGAAGACATTACGGCGAAACGCCATGTTGCAGCCGATCGGGATCTCGGGAGGCCGAATCTCCCTCTCCTGGTCTCCGTACCGCGTGACGCCATAGATCCACAAAAGATCGTCTTCCAGCCACGACGGCCTGCCGGCATCGAAGTGTGGCGTTACCTTTCCGCCGACACACGCAACATCAACGTGGCGTCCGAATGCGGATGCGAGAGCCGCCAACCAGCCCGGGGAAAGGTATACGTCGTCATCGAGGAAAGCGACGATTTCCCCGCGCGATTCGCGGATGCCCCTGTTCTTCGCATTCGGGTGCCCCTGAAGCGGTTCATTCATGTATCGGACCCGGGGGATTTGCGCCGCTATCCGCTCCCCGATCTCCCTCGTCTTGTCGGTGGAATTGTTATCGATCAGCAGCAACTCGTAGTCGATGCCGTCGGCCCTGCAGTCGAGAAAGCTGTGCACGGTTTCCTCGAACACGCGATCCCGGTTATATGTGCAGATGATGACGCTGATCAATTACGCTCCTTCATCAACGCTCGTTCCTCATCGTTCTTATGAAATAATCTGCGTGACAGCCTCGATCACGTCGGTGACATCCCTGTCCGTAAGCTTCGCGGAAATCGGCAAACTCACCGTTTGCCTTCCGATCCGCATCGCATTCGGATAATCTTCCGGTTTCCAGCCGAACGCATCCCGGTAATAGGGATGCTCCGGAATGCTCAGGTAGTGCACCCCGACGCCGATGTTTCGTTTCGTCATCGCATTGAGGAAAGCGTCGCGGCCGATGCCGGTATTTTCCTTGTCTACCAGGACGGTGTACAGGTGGTAGGCATGCCGGGTTTTCGGGTCCGGATCGGCCGGCAGAGCAACGGGGAGGGATGCAAACGCTTCGTTATATCGCTGCCAGATTTCGCGGCGCCTCTGCCAATATCGTTCGATTCTCCGGAGCTGATGGATGCCGATCGCCGCCTGCAGGTCCATCATGTTGTACTTGAATCCGCATTCGACGACGCTGTAATGCTTGTAACCCTCGTCGCCGAAGCGCTTCCATGCATCCTTGCTCATTCCATGCAGCGCCAGGACCTTGATGCGGACTGAATCCTCCTCTTCCCGGGTGAGGACCATCCCTCCCTCGCCGGTGACGATGTTCTTCGTGATATAGAAACTGAAGCACCCGAATTCGCCGAAGGTGCCGGTTTTTTTTCCCTTGTATTCCGATTCGATGGAATGGGCGCAGTCTTCGATCAGTTTCAATCCGTGCCGTTTCGCAAGGCCGCACAAAGGATCCATTTCGCACGGCCGTCCCGCGAAATGAACCGGAAGGATCGCGCGGGTCTTCGAAGTGACCGCGGATTCCACCCGGGAGGGATCGATGTTCATCGTCCGTGAATCGATGTCCGCAAGAACGGGGATTGCTCCCGCATGAAGGATCGCATTGACGGTGGCGCAGAACGTCAACGGGGTGGTGATCACTTCATCGCCGGATCTCAAGCCTGCGGCGAGCAGGCTGAGATGAAGAGCCGCAGTGCAGGAATTGACGGCGACGGCATGGCGGGCGCCCTTATATGCCTTGAAATCCTCCTCGAGGCGGGCCACTCTCGGGCCGGTGCCCAGCCATCCGGATTCCATGCAGGCGATCACTTCCTCGATTTCCGGCCGCTCGATTTTCGGCGATCCGAAAACCAGAAACGTGTCTCTCATCCTGCCCCCCTTCGCAGCCGGTTCTTGATCCATCGCACGATGCCGGGGCCGAGTGCCCTCCGCGCGGTTTCGCGGGTGAGCCCTCTCGCCCGCGAGAGATAAATCGCGGGAGAGTCTCCGGCGCGCACCTCAACGAGCGTGACGTCATCGCTCTCCACGGCGATTCGCAAAACCTTCTCGGCGTTTCCGTCGACAAGGGCGTATCGCGCGCCCACTGCGGCGGCGAATGCGCCGAAGTCGGGATTCAGGATATCGACGCTTTCCGAGCGTCCGAAGTTCGCGAACTGCTGGAGACGGATCAGGTTCAGCCGGCCGTCGTTGAACACGATGACGGTCAGCGGGATCTTTTCCCGGATGGCCGTCAACAGCTCCATGCCCGTCATGGCAAAACCGCCGTCGCCGATCACCGCGACTACCGGCCGTTCCGGGGCCGAAAACTTTGCGCCGATCGCAGCCGGCAGTCCGAATCCCATCGACTGGAAATCGCTCGGCATAATCAGGCCGCGGGGCGCCAGCACCTCGAAGTGTCGCCGGACAAGCCCTTGGTGCAGCCCCGAATCCGTCACCACGATGCCGTTGCGCGGCAGGACGCGTCGAAGAGCGGCGAAAAAGGACCCGGCGGTCGCGGGCGCAACTCCATGGACGACCGGTTCAGGAACTGAAGTCTCCGGCATGACACGCAGGCGTTTCTTCCAGTTCCCGATTTCATCGGGGGTCCAGCCGCCGTCATGCGGCCTTGCGTGCCGTCCGACAGCCGGGATCAATCGATCCAGAACGGCCTCGACCGTCCCGAGGATCGACAGGCGTGCAGGGTAGTTGGCTTCAAGGACTTCTTCACTGGCGTCCACGCGGATCAGGCGGTCCGATGGAAGCTCGAGCAGAAAGCCGCCTGTCCCGGCGCTCGTGAACTTGCATCCAAGGGCCACAATACAATCGGAAAGCCGGATCATTTCGTTGAGGACGCCGACCTCGCTCCGGACGAGGTCGAATCCAAGGGCCAGCGTGTGATCTTCCGGGAGAACGCCGCGGCCGGAAGCGGTCGTGAAGACGGGGGAAGTGATCAACTCCGCGAGTTGCCGCACCCGTCCCACAGCCCCGGCAGCCCCTTGACCCGCAAGAAGGACCGGCCGTTTTGCAGCTCCCAGAAGCGTCGCCGCCTCCACTACGAGCGATTCGCCGGCCGGTGGTCTCCCGGCGGGTGCAGGAGAAGGTGGATCGAACTGTCGTTCGGGGATTCCGGCAAGCGCTTCCCTGGACCACTGCAGCACGACAGGACCCGGCTCGCCGGAGAGGGCCAAGGCATACGCTTCCGCCACCATCCCGGGAATCTCGTCGATCCGGTTCATGGAGTAGACGCGCTTCGCGATAGGTCCGGCGATTCCTCCCTGGTCAAGAGCCTGAAACCCGAACTTCTTTTCCGCACTCGCGGGCGGTTGGCCGACGATGTGGAGGACCGCCGCGGAGTCGTGCAATGCTTCGGCAAGTCCGGTCAGCGCGTAGGTGAAGCCAGGGCCTGGAATCGTCACCAGGGGGGCCACCCTGCCCGACGCCCGATAATAGCCGTTTGCCATGAAGCTTGCGGCGAGCTCGTGGGTCGCCAGCACCGAACGGATTCCACTCCGTTTCAGCGCGTCGTAGAGCAGGACGTTCTGAGTGCCCGGGACGCCGAAGACGCACTCGACACCCAGGGATTCGAGGGTATTGCAAAGAAGCTCTGCACCGCTTGCAACGCGTGAAATCATGCTGTTTTAAGGCTCCGGTAGAGCGCTTCCGCCCAGCTGCCAAGCCTGTATTGCAGGGTGCGCGGACTGTCCGCAACCAGGAATAGATGAAGGTCGCCGCCCAGCTGGCTCTTGAAGTGAGTGACAGGGTTAAGTCCTGCGCCCGTCAGATCGTTGCCGGAGAATCCCATTGCCGAAATCGCCTCAAAGGCTTTCCATCGCAGGAAGGCGGTACCGCCGGTCTGCAGGAACTCCGGATCCGAGGCCGCCGTGACGGTGTGCGTGACGGGATTCGGCCCCAACAGGACAAGCTGGGTCGCTATCGGGCGTCCATCGGGGAGGCGGGCATGAAACAGGCGGCACAGATTCGCAGCCCGAAGGATCTCGAAGTACTCCCGAAAAGGCCTCTCTGCCAGATAGGGATCGAGGCCCTTCCGTTTCATCGTGCCTGCGTGCATGTGAAAACATGATGCGAAGTCGTCGTCTTCGGTGACCGTCATTCCGTCTTTCTCGCACCTTTTGATGAGCCGGCGAAGATTCCGTTCGATCCGCGACCATAGAAGGTCGAGATCGGCAACCGGCACGATATAAGTATAGTACGGAGACGCCGACCATCCGGCTGCAAGAAACGGCCGCAAATCGGTGATCGAACTCCGGCAATTGAGCGTGACCCGGGCATATCCGCGACGCGCCAGCGCTTCCACCAGGCCGGACAGGATCTTGATGTGCCGGGCCGTCTGTTGCGAGGGGCACCTGGTATCATAACGTCGCAGCACGACCCCATTGTAGGACAGAAGCATGCGGGGCGAAACGTGCGTTCCGTACCGGGAAGCACTTTCGTACAGTGCCACGCCGCCCGCCAGCTCGTCTCCATGGCGCACGCCGAGAATGGAGAACTTCCCCCCCGCCGCGCGACAAAGGATTTCCAGGTATCGGGGAAGGCTGTAAATGCTCCCGTCGGGAGATTCGGACACCAGGGCGGCCCACTCGTCAAATTCCGCCACCCGGAGTTCCTGAACCGAGATCTCTTTCTCCAGCGGCGTCCTCCCCTATCGCCTTTGCACCATGACTTGCAAAAGATCCGTCAGATTGTTAAACAAGCTTGCCATTTCAAACGTCAGAAGAAAAAAGAATCCATAAAAGGCTTGAGGATATTTCTCGGACCATTCCAATAACTTGTCGGTAATGCCGTTCTTGACGGATGAAACGTTTGCCAGCATCACCGCTGAGGTGCCGATCAGCACTCCCCCCAGAATGTCTGTGGGATAGTGGAGCCCAAGGTAAATTCTTGGGAGGATGACGAAGATTAAAGCATACAGGACGGTGATCGAGCCGATTCTTCTGGAAATCAGCCAAATACCCACCGCAAGACCGCTGACCAGCGTGGCGGTATCGCTGGGAAACGAACTCAAATCTTTCATTACATTGTGAATGGAATAAGGCAGTAACAGGCTCAGATCCGGATTATGCAGAGGCCTGCTTCGAAACGGAAGGGCGATTGCCAGAACTTTCGCAAGGACAAGCGCCGCAAGGGTTCCTGCTATGGATGCAAGGAGGGTCTTCCGTCTTTCAGTGACGTTCACCGCTTCTTTACGGGAGAACCATAAATACCAGTAAATCGCTATAATCAATCCTCCCTTGAAAAGACGGTTCCAGGATAAAACTTCGACGATCCTGTCCATCGATATGGACCGATGGGCAAACCCGTTGATGAAATAAAGAACCGTATGGTCAAAATGATTCAACATTTTTCAAATCAGATATAAAATATTTTTTCCCGGATGGATCCCCTGATCCTCCCGAATCGCCGGCCCACCGCTCCGATCATGGCAAGCTTTCTGTCCTGGAAGCCCTCTTCGTCCTTCAGGATCAGTTTCCTGTAGAGCAACGACGGTATTTTCCCTATCACCAGGCGAAAATATTCCCCGTAATCTCTTAACATTTCCCTGGCGAAACTCGTTTCCGGGCTTGGGTAATGCACCTTGTACTTTTTGTACACCAGGACTTCGCCATTCCCCCAGGTCATCCTCTGCTTGAAGTATCCTTTCAACGTGGACCGATGGACGTGATAGACAAAGGACTCCTTGCAGTATTTGATCTTGTACCCGGTATTCAAAAGCATGCGCCACGTTAAATCCGTATCCCCCGCCGAGACCCAGTTTTCTTCGAACGGCCCGACCGCATCGAACACTTTCCTTCTGTAGACGGCGTTGGCGGTCTGCGCATAAGGCAGATACCAGTGCTTCAATGTGCCTTCGCTATGCGAAAGGACGCTCCTTCTCACGAGATATTCCTCGATGTAGTTGGACGGGGAATACCCTTCGATTTCTCCTGCGACGCAGCCGATATGCTCATCCTGGAATTGCTCCACCGCCTTCGCGATCCATTCCTTGTCCGCGACGCAATCCGAATCGGTGAATGCGAGGATCTCCCCTCTGGATTTTTTGATCCCGGCATTGCGGGCCGCATACGAACTCTGGATCCTGTCCTCGATCAGGCCGATGACCGGGAATTCCCGGATGATCCTGTAGGTTGCGTCTTTCGAATTGTTGTCGACGATGATGATTTCGATCTTCGACGAGGGGTAGTTCAGAGAGAGCAAAGACTTGATGCAGTTTTCGATATGGCGCTCGCCGTTGTATACGGGAACGATGACGCTGACGAATGGAAGCTGCTCGGTCATCCTATGGGCACCGGACGATTAGTATCGATCCGTTTTTTCTCGTCGTACCGTCTCAATCAATCGGCCGACCTGATTCACGGTTGTGTTGATATGGAATTTTTCGCACAATCGTTTGTAAGCCTTCTCGACGGCATTTTTTCGATGGATCTCATCGGAAAAATATTTTATGCACTCTTCCGCGATGGCTCTCCCGTCTCCCGGCGGGACAAGGGCTCCGCACCCACCGGCATCCAGAATTTCAAGAGGGCCTCCGAATCTTGTCGCGACAATGGGAACCCTGGCAGCCATCGCCTCAAGAAGGACCATCCCGAAAGGTTCGGGTTGTATGGAGGCGTGGACAAATATATCGAGGATGGAAAGCAATGCCGGAGTGTCATTCCGGTATCCGAGAAACTGGATTTTGTCTTCCAAACCGGCATCTTTGACGGACTGGCGGAGGCCTCTCAAATATTCCTGGTCCAACTCGCTCCAACCACCGACGATCAATCCGTATAAATTCTGGTACCGCCTGGCCAGGATTTCAAAAGCTTCGATGAAATATTTCTGCCCTTTCCAGTATCGAACGTTCCCGATGATGCCGATGACCTTGCCGCCTACGGGAATTTTTAATTCCTTTTTTATTCCAGTCTTGTCGAATGGACCTTCAAACAAAGCCGGGTCGATGCCGTCGTATATCAATTCTATTTTTTTTGATTTGAATTTGTATTCGAGCATGTTCTGAAAGATTGCTTTTGACACGGCGATCGACACATCGACGTGTTCGCTCGCAATTACATGTTCCTGCGAGTACTTCATGATCCCTCTTTCATAAACGACGACAGGTATCCCCAATCGGTTCCCTGCGTTTATAAAATTCTTCGATTCGAAAATGGTATTGTTCAACAGGAGAACATCAAATCTATTCTTAAGAATAAATTGGACCAGATACTTTTCGAGTTTATATTCCCGATTGTACCAATTGACGGCTTTTTTCGTGATGGAGAGACCATTTTTTCGTACAGGAACAATGGGCATAATCTCGACGTCGACACCGAGGTCACGGTACTTCCGGATATATGGATTATCGGAAAAAAAACCCACCGTAAAGCGAAAGCGGTTTCTGTCGCTATAACGGACGAAGTTGTGCATGCACGTGTGCGAGCCGCCCACCGTGCCGTCATTCGATGTCTCGCAGAATAAAATTTTGTGCTTCAAGACGTTGGTTTCGAGGGCATCTGTATCGTTTACTTTTCGAACCGGCAGACAAGGCAAGTGCAATACCGTTGCAAGAATGGGAACACGGACAATAACACATAATCTGTCCATCTCAAGAAATTAGCCAGGGGGCCGAACCGTTTTTTCAACCGGTTTGTCTTTGCAACGAAGTTGAACCTTCGTATGTGGGTTTTTCGAAAAATGTTTTTGAAGGGTGTAATGTCATTCTCTCCAAGAGCTTCTTCATCATCCGTCCAAACATATTCCTTTAAGCCATTCAAATAGAGCCAAATCCGTCGAATGGTCCACATCACAGGGCCGTATTTAAGTGGTTCGTAGCATACCACTACACCGCCATCCTTAAGGCTACGATGTACTTCATTCGATACTTGAGGAATATTCATGTGATGAAGAACACCTGCTATAAAAACCGCGTCAAATGAGGACGGTTTAAATGCCATGGAATGCGCGTCCATGACTGCCACCGAACCGGGAATCAACCCGTGCGCCTTCAATTTTTCCCTTGTCAGTATGCAGCCACTCAGAGAAATATCAAAAGTGAATACAGTCGCCCCCGCGTTTGCAAGGCATGTAGTTATCCAGCCGTCTCCACATCCGACTTCGGCAACTTTCTTTCCTTTAAGATTGCCTAATAAATGAAACGCATATTCCCAATAATCCAGAGGTATCGGGCTGGGATTTTTTGCCTTCTCGAGCCACACACGAGGCAATTGAAAGTTGAAACTGACCTGGGAATGATAGGCCTCTTTAAAAAATTTTTCATGATAAGCTTTTTCCCTGGCGACGACCTCTTTAATATTTCCTTTAACAGGATGTTGAAAAACGGTGATGGTTGACGGCCATTTCATCCTCGGTCGTGTATTTTCGGGGTCGAAAGCTATGTCTTCATGCTCGTCATCGGTGGAATCCGTCTCGATCTTAG
>Ga0334722_10001617_pt1 | contig 27609 bp, 23 predicted proteins | sample C3_bottom_MG_FD_207210 | JGI IMG/M metagenome (GOLD analysis project Ga0334722, IMG submission 207210) | Sediment microbial communities from Yellowstone Lake, YNP, Wyoming, USA - C3_bottom | ecosystem: Environmental > Aquatic > Freshwater > Lake > Sediment | place: USA: Wyoming | collected... | reverse complement strand
AGTTTCTTTTCGGCATCGTAGACGCCACCAGCCTGCGCGATACGTTCATCACCCTGCTCAACAGCAGGAACCGGGCTCATATGGCTGAAATCATCGCCATCCTCGAGGATTACATCGATTCGTCGGTTGACGAGTCCGAACAGGTCAAGATTTTCGACGCGTGTCTTGACATCGTTCTCTCTGACGATGCCGACTATAACATCAAGCACCACGCCTCCAATCTGTTGAGCGTCTTTTTCAAAAAGGTCCAGTCCACTAACCTGGGTGAGACCCTGCGGCGCAAATACGTTGAGAAGCAGGTGGAAAAGGCGGAAGGGGTCTATCGGTACCTCTGCAGCGGCGCCTCAGGATTGAACGCGACCTTTCTCGACGACCTGCTCCGGCCGCTGAACGAGGGGGGGAAGGTGTATCAGCTGAAGATACTCACCTACTTCAGCTTCGTCCTTGAGCAGGTGAAGCACCCTGAACAGGTGGATTCGGCACTGGACACCTATCCGGACTACTGGAACCAGGATGAACTGCCCAAAGAGGCCAAGATAAAGAACATCTGTCGCCGGATCATCGCTGCGGTCGATGAGTTGTGGGAAACGACCGACGACAGCGAGGTGCGTGTGCTGATCATCAGGATCAGGTACGGGGAATATCCCAATAAACGCGAGCTGCTGGACCAGATCAGGATGCGGCTGGACACGGAAGCCTTAAGCGAGGTAGCGCGGGAAAAAATGGCATTGATGCTCCGCTGCTTTCTGCTGCCCGACGAAGAGGACGCCCTCAAACTGCAGGCCGCCGATCTGCTGCTGTTTAAGCTGGGGGGGGGGCAGAACCGTAGCGCCGCCCTGGACTATCTTAAATTTTACGTGGAAAACAAGAGTCTCAATTATGCCGAGAAGGGGAGCATTGCCACGGTCATGGAAACGCTCCTGGGTGAAAAACGGTTGACGGGCGGGGTGCGTGACGAGGCCCGTTATATTCTCTTCATAACCGACCCGGAACGGTTTACCTCGGAAGACGAACAGAAGGCGATCCTGACGCATCTGCGCACGATTGCCGAAGGGGATGGCTTTGCCTGCGAGCTGGCAGCGCAGCGGGTGCTGCAGTCACTGGCCGTGTTTTCCGGCAAGTCGGCCGCTACCGAAAAGCTGCGCAAGGCGGCCCAGTACCTGGAATTCAAAATCCGCAACCCCAAGTCCACGCCTACCTGGGACAAGCTTTCCTGACCGTGGCCACACGGTGTGTCCCTTGCCTGCGCCAGGTCTTATGTCTGTAAGGGCCCCACGATCCTGGCGCCGCCCAAAACTTCGTCCCCGTCGTAGAATACCACCGACTGTCCTGGCGTAACCGATTTCTGCGGCATATCGAAGCGCACCTCGCAGCGCGCGTCCGGCAGCAAACTGACGCGGCAGGCCACTGGCGCGTGCCGGTAGCGGATCTTGCACGTTGAACTGAATTCTGCCCCCGTCGGCGGGTTGATCCAGGATACCTGCTCGGCGCGCAGCCCAACAGCCAGCACATCTGCAGCTTCACCGACAATCAGCCGGTTCTTCCCGGCGTCGATATCGACCACGAACAGCGGCGCCCGCCAGGCAATGCCCAACCCCTTGCGCTGACCGATCGTATAGCGGTGGATGCCGCGATGCCGGCCTATGACCGTACCGTCCACATGCACCACCTCACCCCCTGAACAGGTCACGGCCCCACACCCCTCCAAAAACGCCACATAGTCGTCGTTGGGAATGAAGCAGATCTCCTGGCTGTCCCCCTTTTCGGCCACCTGGATGCCGAACTCGCGCGCCAGTCGGCGGACTTCGTCCTTGTCCGGCATATCACCCAGAGGGAACAGGCAGTGCTTAAGCTGCTCTTGGGTCAGGGCGTTGAGGAAGTAGGATTGGTCCTTGCGCAGGCAGCTGGCCATGCGCAGATGGCAGCTGTTGTCCGCTGCAACGGTGCGGCGCACATAATGACCGGTGGCCAGATACGCGGCGCCCAGTGAACGGGCCGTGTCCAGCAGACGGCCGAACTTGATGAAGCGGTTGCACCGGACGCAGGGGTTGGGGGTATGGCCGCTGCGGTACTCGCTGATGAAGTCGCTGATGATCAGTCGGTCGAAATCGGGAGAAAAATCGACCAGATGGTGCTCGATGCCCAGATGGACGGCAACCTGGGCGGCGTCGTGGGCTGCCGTGCCAGGTCCGCTGGTGCGCGGGGTGAACAGGCGCATGGTGATGCCGATCACCCGGTAACCCTGCTGCAGCAGCAGGGCGGCCGTGACCGACGAATCCACGCCGCCGCTCATGGCCACGGCCACGGTTATCCCCTCGGGAGCCGCCATCACTCCTCCTCACCCAACAGGATGCGCACCACCTGATTGGCCTGGTGGCCGGCGGCAATGCCGACCCGCGGCGCCATCAGGCCGTTGCCCGGCTGCGCCTCGGAGCGGCCATCGCCCACCAGGTAGAGCCTGGTGGCGGCACGCCGCGTCACGATGGCATTGTTCGGGCCGAAACCGGCCAGGCCTGACGCGGCCACCAGGATCGTATGCGGCATCTGCTCCAGCACGGTCTGGGTCAGCATGGCCTTCATGTCCGCCCGGTCGAAGGCTTCGACGATCACGCTGCAGCCGGAGAACACGGCCGGGATCGTCTCCGGGGCAAGCAGGACCGGGTGGGAATCCACCGTGACGTAGGGGTTGATGCGGGCCAGGTTTTCGGCCAGCGCCTTCACCTTCAGGCACCCCAACTGGTCGATGAAATACTGCTGCCGGTTCAGGTTGGACGGTTCGACCACGTCGAAGTCGGCGATCACCAGGGTGCCGACCCCGACCCGCGCCAGGCTCACCGCCACGGCCGAACCGAGACCGCCGACGCCGGCGATGCCCACCCGGGCGCCTTTAAGGCGGGCGTGCACCCCGGGGGTGTGGCGCGCCGCCATGAGGCATTCCAGCTCGTCCGCTGCCGGCACCTCGCCGCGGGTGATCAGGCAGACCTCATCCCCTTCCTGCAACACCGTTGCATCGGGTGCGGGAAAGCCGTTGACGATGCGCACGTCCGCCCCCGGTTTGTGAAGGTGTGCGAGCTCCTCCAATGTGGTGCCGATGGCGGCTACAGCCGGTTTTTCGTTGATGCGGATATTCATGAGGCTCCGATTCAGTTGATGCAGCGTGCCATGTCCTCTATCAGGTCGTCAACATCTTCCAGACCCACGGACAGCCGTACCAGGGTGTCCGTGATCCCTTTGCGCCGGCGCTCTTCAGGAGGGACGGCAGCGTGGGACATGCGGGCCGGGTAGGAGATGATGCTTTCCACCCCGCCGAGGCTGACCGCGAAGGCGGCCAGTTTCGACCCTTCCAGCAAGCGTTTGGTGGTTTCGTAGCTGTCCAGCTCAAAGGAGAAAACCGCACCGGGGCCATAGGCCTGGGCAGCATGGATAGCGTAGCCCGGGTGGCTGGCCAGGCCGGGATAGTGCACGGCGGTGACCCGCGGGTGGTTCTTGAGCCACGTTACAATTTTTTCCGTGTTCCGTTGGCTCTCCTCCATTCTGACCTTGAGCGTCTTGACCCCGCGCAGGGTCAGGAAAGAGTCCTGGGGCCCCAGGCCGGTGCCGAAGGCGTTCTGCACGTAGCGGATGCGGTTCCCCAGTTCCGTGTCATTCACCACGGCGAAACCGCAAATCACGTCGCTATGGCCGTTCAAGAACTTGGTGCCGCTGTGCAGGACGATGTCGCAGCCCAGTTCCAGGGGGCGCTGCAGATAGGGGGTCATGAAGGTGTTGTCCACCAGGGTGATGATGCCGTGGCGTCGGGCTATGGCAGCGGCGCCACGCAGGTCGGTAACCTTCAGGAGCGGGTTTGAGGGGGTCTCCAGGTAGATCCCCCTGGTTTCCGGACGGATCGCCGCTTCGATGGCAATCAGGTCCGTAGCATCCACAAAGGTGCTTGTGATCCCCATGCGACTGAAGATGCTGGTCAGTACCCGGTAGGCGCCGCCATAGACGTCGTCGCAGACCACCAGGTGATCGCCGGGTGAAAAGATCATCAGGGTGGTGGAAATGGCCGCCATGCCGGAGGCAAAAGCCAGACAGCGGCTTCCGCCTTCGAGATTGGCGATGGTTTCCTCCAAAGCCTCGCGGGTCGGATTGTCGCCCCGGGCGTAGTCATACTTGCGGAAGTGCTCCACCGACTCCTGCTGGTAGGTGGAGATCTGATAGATCGGCACCCCCAGGGCACCAGTTTCCTTGTCGATGGTGGGACCGCCGTGGATCAGTTTGGTGGCGAGTTTCATAGGTGCTCCTCAGGATTCCAGCGCCTGGCGCAGGTCTTCGATCAGGTCGGCGGCATCCTCGATGCCGACCGACAGGCGCAGCAGGACATTGTTGATGCCGAGGCGGGCCCGGTCCTCGGGTTTGATGTCGGCATGGGTCTGCACCTCCGGGAAGGTAATCAGGCTTTCCACCCCGCCCAGGCTTTCGGCAAAGGAGATCAGCTGCGTCTTCAGCAACAACTGTTCCACCAGCCCCGGGTCGCTCACCTCGAACGCGATCATGGCGCCAAAACCGCGCGCATCCCGTTTCATCAGCTCGTGATTGGGGTGGTCCGCCAGGCCGGGATAGTAGACGCGCCGCACCAGCGGGTGGGTCTGAAGCCACGCGGCGATTTCCAGGGCGTTTTCCTGGTGCCGGTCGAGACGCACTCCCAGAGTCTTCATCCCCCTGATGACCAGCCAGGAGTCCTGGGGGCCGAGAATGGCGCCGGCGCCGTTCTGGTGAAAGCCGACCCGCTCGGCCAGTTGGGGGTCCTTGACCACCACCAGGCCGGCAACGGTGTCGTTATGGCCGGCCAGATACTTGGTGGCGCTGTACACCGTGATGTCCGCGCCCTTGTCCAGGGGGCGGAGCAGGTACGGGGTCAGGAAGGTGTTGTCCACGATCAACAGCGCCTGCTTGTCCCGACAGAGACGGGAAAGAGCCGGGATGTCAGCGAACTTGAGCAGCGGATTGGTCAGCGACTCGGCAAACACCGCCCGAGTTTCCGGGTGGAAGGCCGCCGCCACGGCAGCCGTATCGCTGGTATCCACATAGGTGAAGCTCAGGCCATACTGGTTGAAAATCTGCTCGAAGAGCCGGTAGGTGCCGCCGTACAGGTCTTCGGTGACGATGATATGGTCGCCGGATCTGAACAAGAGGAGCAGGCTGGCGATGGCGGCCATGCCCGAGGCGTAGGCAAAGCCGCGCGCGCCGCCATCCAAGCGGGCAATGCCCGCTTCCAGGGTCTGGCGTGTTGGATTGCCGGTGCGGGAATAGTCGTAGCCGGTACTTTGCCCCAACCCCGGATGCCGGAATGTGGCGGTCTGGTAGATCGGTACGGCGACCGACCCGGTGCGGGAATCCCATTCCAGACCGATCTGGACTGCCTGTGTGGTGATGTGCATACGGATACCTCCCAAAATAAAATCCCCTTCCGGGGTGAGGAAGAGGATTGCGGTGAGGCGTTTCCCTTCCTTATCTCCCGAAACCCGCAGGTTTCGCTGGAATTGGCACCTTGCCTTGCCGGCTGGTTGCCGCGACGTCTCAGGGCCAGTCCCTCGGTCGCTCTCGATAAGAAAACAGTACTGCTATTCAATTGTGGTACAACTCTGTTAGATGAGTACCATAACACCACTAAATATGTCAATTAATAATTTTGCAGTTATCACAGAACTAAGTAGGGAATATAAACGCTGGTGTGCCTGAGCCTTCTCAGGAGCTGACATTCGCTGTTACCGCTGGATTTGACTCGCAAGCCGGGCGATCACATCTGACAATTCTTTGCTTTTAAACGGCTTGGATACATAGGCGTCCATGCCGGCCTGGAGGCATTTCTCAGAGTCACCGATCAGGGCGTGGGCGGTCATGGCCGCAATCGGTGTATGTGTGCCGCGTTCCCGTTCCAGTGCCCGGATGGCGGCGGTCGCTTCGAAACCATCCATGATCGGCATTTCGATATCCATGAAAATCAGGTCGTAGTCGCCTTCGCGCCACCGGTCAAAAGCATCGGCGCCGTTGGCGGCTATGGTGACCCGGTGCCCCAGCTTTTCCAGCATGCGCTGGGCGAGTTTCTGGTTGATGGCCACATCTTCGGCGACCAGGATGCGTATCGGCACCGTCTGCGGCGCCTCGGCTGCTGCGACGTCGGGCACCGGTGCTGTTTTGCTGCACCGTGCAAGTGCCTCGCGGATGGTTTCATGCAGTTCGTCCTGAATGATCGGTTTGAGCAGATAACCGTCGATGCGCAGGTGGCCGCGCAGTTCCGATTGGCTGCGCTTGCCGGTGGTGTCCATGATGATGACCCGACAGTCGCTCCAGTGGGGAGAGGACTGAATGGCGGCAGCGACCTGCCAGCCGTCAGCCCCTGGGAGGATGCTGTTCAGCAGTGCCATGTCGGGCACCCAGTCTTTGTCGGTGCGGCTGAGCGCCAGAGCGTCGGCACCATCTGCCAGTTCCCGAAATTCCAGGCCCCAGGGTTCAGCCAGTCGCCGAAGAATTTCCCGGCTGTTTTCGTTGTCATCCACCAGCAGTGCTTTCAAACCGGCAAAGGAGCGGTCTGCGGATAAACTCTCATCATTGCCGCGTTGGCATATGATGGTGAAATGAAACGTGCTGCCGCTGCCCGGTGTGCTTTCGACGCGGATTTCCCCTCCCATCAGTTCGACCAGGCGGCGGGAAATGCTGAGGCCCAGCCCCGTGCCGCCGAATTTGCGGGTGGTCGAGCTGTCGGCCTGGGTGAAGGGGGTGAAGATATTCGCACACTGTTCGGGCGAGATGCCAATGCCGGTATCCCGGACCGAACAGGCCAGTTGCAGCGTCTCGTCTGCGCTGTCGCCGGGGGCAATGGCTACGACGATGTCTCCCCGCTCGGTGAACTTGATGGCGTTGCCCACCAGGTTGGTCACAATCTGGCGCAGCCTGACGGGGTCGCCGATGATCATGTCGGGAGTGTCCGGCGAGATGTCGAGGAGCAGTTCCAGCCCCTTGTCGGCAGCCTTGCCCCCATGGCGCGTATTGTCTGACCGAGTGTGGTCCTGAGGCGGAAGGGTATATGCTCCAACTCGACTTTGCCGGCTTCCACCTTGGAGAAATCCAGGATGTCGTTGATGATGGCCAGCAGGTTCTCGGCAGAGAGATTGATGTTTTTCAGATATTCGCGCTGTTCCTGGGAAAGAACGGTGCCGGCGAGCAGTTCAGCCATGCCGAGAATGCCGTTCATGGGGGTGCGAATTTCGTGGCTCATGGTTGCCAGGAAATCACTTTTGGCTTTGCTGGCTGCTTCGGATGCCAATCGGGCGCTGACCAGCTCATCTTCCACCCGTTTGCGGTCGCTGATATCGGAGAGCGACCCGGCCATGCGAACAACGGTGCCTTCCGGTCCACGCCATGCCTGGCCCCGCGCCAGGAACCAGCGATAGTTTCCATCGCCGCAGCGGATGCGGTGCTCACAGATGAAAAATTCCGTATTACCATCAAAATGACGCCGGAACAGGTCCCATACCAGGTCGATATCATCGTTGTGGATCAGCAGCGCCCATGAGTCGATAGTCGGTTCGAACTCCTTCTCCGCATAACCGAGCAGTTCCATAAAGTGAGGCGAGTAGAAGACCGTGTTGGTAGTCAGATCCCAGTCCCACACCCCGTCGTTGCTGCCCTGGAGCGCGCGTGACAGCCGATCTTCTGTTGCCTGGATCTGCCGTTCCTTTGCCGCGAGCGCTGCCAGGAGTTCATTGTACGATTCCGCCAGCTGACCGATCTCGTCGTTGCTGTTGATGGCGATGGCCTGTCCTTTGTCCTGCGTCTGTCTGATGGCGCGCACCTGTTCGGCAAAGTCGCTCAGACTGGAGGTGATGCGACTGGCCAGGAACCTGATGAGCAGAATAGACACCAGGGTGCCCGCCAGTACGCAGCCGATCAGTTTGGTCGAGGCATACGGCTGCTGGACGATGGTTCTTCGGGGCTCGTCGGCAAGGAAGGCGAGCAGCGTCCAGGTGATTGCGGCGATGGCACACACCAGCACAATGCTGAAGCTGAGCACTATCTTGCGACGTATGCTATTGATTATTGCCTTCATCTGTCGTGGTACCGGGTTACGACGGCAAGGGGCCTGTGCTGGAGGCGATAATGGATTCTACGCGGTTTCGGCCGTTGGTTTTTGCCTTGTACAGGCAGGTGTCGGCCATATGGATGAGCTGATCCGGCAGCAGCTGGGGGCGTGAGTCGGCAGGCATGATCGTCACGGCGCCGAAGCTGGCGGTGATGTCGATCTCGCACCCGAATGCATCGATCGGGTTGATGGCGATCAGTTGTCGGATGCGTTCGGCAACCACGAAACAGCCCGGTTGGTCGGTTTCCGGCAGTACGATGACGAATTCTTCGCCGCCGTAACGGGCGCTCCAGTCGATGCCGCGCCGAATGGAGGCGTTGATACGGGTGACGCAGTTTTTGAGCACTTCGTCACCCGCCTGGTGGCCGAAGGTATCGTTGACCTGCTTGAAGTGGTCGATGTCGCACATAATGATCGACAGGGGGTGGTGGTAGCGGTAGGTGCGCTTGATTTCATGCTGCAACTGATGGTCCATGTAGCCGCGGTTGAAGGCGCCGGTCAGGGCGTCCCGCACCGACAGCTCCCGGATTTCGGCCATGCTCTGTTTGAGGGTGCTTTCCAGGTCCAAAATACGGCAGGCGCTCTTGAGCCGCACCCGCAGTTCCGCCCGGTGCAACGGTTTGACCAGGTAATCGTCGGCCCCGGCTTCAAGGCCGGTGACCATGTCGGATTTGGAGTCCTGGGATGTCAGCAGGATGATGTAAATGTAGCGCTGAATCTTCATGCTGCGGATCAGGCGACACAACTCAAGGCCGTCCATCTCCGGCATCACCCAGTCGGTGATGATGATCGGAAAAAAATCCTGGCTGTACAGGTCGATCGCCTCCTGGCCGTTGGTCGCCAGGGCGTATTCGTACCCTTCCTTGTCCAAGGCGCTGCTGATGATGGCGCGATCGGTAAGATCGTCCTCGACAACGAGGATTCTCGGCTTGTTGGTTCTATCTACGGCTGTCATCGGGCTCCCGTTTCGTTGCGTGGTTATCGTCCGGATACTAGGATATCCCGCCCATACAGAGGTATTTCACCTCGATAAATTCCTCGATGCCGTATTTGGAACCTTCGCGGCCGATGCCCGACTCCTTCATGCCGCCGAAAGGTGCCACCTCGGTCGAGACCAGGCCGGTGTTGATGCCGACCATGCCGTACTCCAGGGACTCCGCCACTCGCCAGACCCGCCTGATATCCCGGCTGTAGAAGTAGGATGCCAGGCCGAATTCGGTGTCGTTGGCCATCCTGATAGCCTCTTCGTCAGTGCTGAACCGGAAGATGGGCGCCAAAGGTCCAAAGGTCTCCTCTCGGGCCACCAGCATCTCGGGAGTGACATCGGTGATAATGGTCGGCTCAAAAAAGCTGCCCCCCAGGGCATGGCGTTTACCACCCAGAGCCACTTTGGCCCCTTTGGCCAGGGCATCGGCGATATGCTCCTCCACCTTTTCCACGGCGGCCATGTCGATCAACGGTCCCTGCTGGAACTCCCCGGTAAGCCCGTTGCCCACTTTCATGTTGGCCACTGCCGCCACCAACTTGGTTACAAAGGCATCGTAGACCCTGTCCTGGACGATCAGGCGATTGGTGCAGACGCAGGTCTGGCCGGTATTGCGATATTTAGAGGCAATGGCGCCCTCCACGGCCGCATCCAGGTCGGCGTCGTCGAAGACGATGAACGGGGCATTGCCGCCCAATTCCAGAGAGACTTTCTTGACCGTGCCGGCGCACTGGGCCATCAACTGTTTGCCGATTTCGGTCGAACCGGTAAACGTAAGCTTGCGTACGATTGGACTGGTACTCATCTCGGTGCCGATAGCGGCGGCCGAACCGGTTATGACGCTGAATACGCCGGCAGGAATGCCGGCCCGTTCGCCCAGTTCTGCCAGGGCCAGAGCCGAGAAGGGAGTGGCGGTGGCCGGCTTGACCACCATGGTGCAGCCGGCGGCCAGCGCCGGACCCGCCTTGCGGGTGATCATGGCGGCCGGGAAGTTCCAGGGGGTGATGGCGGCACAGACGCCGATCGGTTCCTTGATGACCACGATGCGTTTGTCTGCCGCATGCCCCGGGATGGTGTCGCCGTAAATCCGTTTCCCCTCTTCGGCAAACCATTCGATGAACGAGGCGGCGTAAGTGATCTCGCCTTTCGACTCGGCCAGCGGTTTGCCCTGCTCGGCAGTCATGATTACCGCAAGATCCGTCTGGTTGGCCATTATCAGCTCGAACCAGCGCCTGAGCACGGCCGAACGCTCCTTGGCGGTTTTGGCCCGCCAGGCCGGCAAGGCGGCATTGGCAGCTTCGATGGCGCGCCGGGTCTCGGTGTCGCCCATTTTGGGAATGGTGCCCAAGGTCTCGCCGGTGGCCGGGTTGGTGACCGCGATCGTGGCGCCGCTGTCGGCAGCGCACCACGCGCCGTTCAGATAACAGAGCTGCTTGAGCAGGGTGGGGTCGTTCAGTTGCATGCCGTCGTTACCTCCGATGTTCATGGTATCGTGGGAAGTCAGGTGTCCTTGCGTGAGACCTGCTTGGACATGACAAAATCATCCATGACAAAGCCGTTGCCGATATCGGCCACGACCTCTTCGATCACCTGCCATCCGGCGCGCCGGTAGGCTTTGATCGCTACAGTGTTGTGCTTGTTGACATTGAGCACCAGCCGATGGGCGTGGGTTTCCCGGGCAATGCGGTTGACCTCCTCCAGGGCGCGGGCGCCGATCCCCTGGCCATGGCGTTCGGGCAGCAGATAGAGCTTGTGCAGTTTCATGATCCCTTCGCCATAGGGACCGACCGAGGCAAAGCCGATCATCTCGCCACTCGCCTTGATCGTCAGCCAGATGATTCCTTCCTGTGCCATTTCGTGGCGAATGACTTCGGGCGTATATCCGCGTGAGAGCATGTAGTCGATCTGTTCGACGGTAATGATTGCCGGGTAATGGGCGTGCCAAATGCGGTGTGCCAGTGCGATCAGCGGTTCGATCTCTTCTGGCGCAAGACAGGATATGACGAGCTGGTCCATGGCAACGCCCATGATCTGAGGATATTTTTTATCAAATTAAATATATACCACCGTTTTACGCTGTTGTCACGCGCCACGTGCGGCAACCTGCCTGTATTATTTGACTTTAGCCATAAGTCTGTTACAAAGGTCCAACCATTGAAATACCTCATAAGGCGCCCCGCATGATCCGGGTGTGCCGGGGGCTGTCCCGGAAAGGAGAGGAACCATGTCGCAGAAGAAGTCGATTGTCGCAGCGGCCGTCGCCGTCCTCGTGCTGGCCACGGCGTTTGCGGCCACGGCGGCGGAAAAGGACAAGCAGAAGGTAAAACCGTACCCCCACTACTGGATGACGGTGGATACCTCCAATCAGAGCATCCCTGGAATGCCGGCCGAGATGTCCGGCTTTGCGGGCATGTTCGGCGGCAAAAACGCCTTCGGCCCGCGCCGTGGCCTGTTGCTGCAACTGGAATCACCCAGGTCCGCTCCGGCCACACCCGAAGCAGCGCACGACATCCCGCCGGGCCAGAACATGGGAGCTTCGTTGCCGCTGATCACTCCCAAGCAGGAGAAGCAGGTTCGTAAAACGCCGGAACAGTATGAGCGGCCGGATAACATGGAAAAGCCCAAAGGGCGCATGCTGCTCTATTGGGGCTGCGGCGAGGAGATCGGTAAGGGCCAGCCCCGAGTGTTCGACGCTTCGAAGATGAAGCCGGATGAAATGGCCCGCTTCTTCAAGGGCAAGACCCCCACGCATCAGACGGCGCCATCGGCCCGCTCTGGCTGGACGTATGGCGAATGGCCCAACAGCGAGGACCGCAAGGATGTGCCCCGGGATAGTTCTCTGGTCGGTGGCCATGTAGTACATGGATCCTATGTGCCGGATATCCGGTTCAACCTCGACAAGAAGCGTGATTTCATGGACCCGGTCGAATTCAGCTCGGTGCAGTCGACCACGAAGGGGACGACCAAGGTGGAGTGGAAACCGGTGTCGACCGCCATCGGCTATTTCGCTACCGCCATGGGACATGACCAGAAGAGCGGCGACACTATTTTCTGGTCGGCCAGCGAGGTGCCGGAAATCGGCATGGCCCTGATGGATTACCTCACTCCCGGTGACGTCTCCCGCTTCATCAAGGACAAGGTGGTCATGGATCCGTCCCGGACAAGCTGCACCGTGCCGCCGGTATTCAAGGAGGCTGCCGGTGCCATGCTGCAGTTCATCGCCTATGGTGAACAGCTCGACATCGTGCATCCGCCCAAGCCGAAAGATCCCAAACAGCCGTGGGATCCCCAGTGGTCGGTCAAGGTGCGGCTCAAGTCCACCGGCATGACCACGTTGATGGGGGACATGGGTGACGAGGGTGGCGGCAGAAAGAGCCGGCCGCCCCGTTCGAGCAAGAAGCCGGTCAAGCAGCAGGATGAGGAAAATAGTGACAGGAGCCCGTCTGACGATGACTCCGGCTCGGGCAAATCCAAGGGTGGGGTGGGTGACCGTCTCAAGGGGCTGTTCGGCTGGTGACGATAACCCGCAACGGCGCAATAAAAGGCCCCGCAGCGTTGCTGCGGGGCCTTGTTGTTTGAACGGCTACGGTGAACAACCTGGCTGTCAGGCCAGATGTGCGCTTATGTATTCTCTTCCGGGCCGCCGAGATAACGGCTGATTTCGTTGGCCAGCGTGGAATGATGCAGCAGCCGTCCGGGGATCTTGTCGCCTCCCAGGAGCTCCTGGTTCCATGGCTGGCGCTTCAGCCAGTCCATCAGCATTTGCCATGACATCCAGTCGTTGCTGAATTCACGGTCAATACCGGTGATCTGGTTGAGAAATTTATCCCGCGGGCACCGCAGATGTGATGGAATTGCCATGCTGCGTTCTCCTTGCTACTCTCCAGAACCATTGCACCGTTGCGGGAAAAGCATGCGAACATAGTGTTATTGTTACCTATACTGTAAAAGGCAGCAAAAGTGAACCCCTAAATCACGGTACCGTACCCATGTCAGGTTCTTGTGTGTGGTCCCCAGGGGCGGTCCGTACACCCGCAGCGTAAGGTCGTGCATCGAACGACCGCGAATGGATTGACATCAGGACATTTGACAGTAAGATGTGTGAAAACTATTCGTGGGGTGGGGAGCGGAGATGCCGATTGTTGAGTGGGATGCGCGTCTGGAGATTGGAATTGAGCCGTTCGATGAACACCATAAGCATCTGGTTGCCATGCTGAACAAAGCCTATGATGCCCTCGTCTGTGAGGCGCCTGCGGAAAATGTCGGCGATATTCTGGCTGAGCTGTTCGATTATGCCAGCTATCATTTTGTCGCCGAGGAATTCTGGATGACAGAACATCGGTATCCGCGTCTTCAGGAGCATGTGGAGGAGCACACTCGTTTCACGCAACGCCTGGTGGAGTTGTGCCAGGAGTATCGACAGAAAGAAACATCCCTGTCGCTTGAGGTGCTGACATTCCTGAGAGAGTGGCTGACACATCATATTCTCGGTTCAGATGCCGATTATGGACGGTATGCCACTGCGAGCGAAAAAAATTTTACCCTGGCGGGGGTGAACCGGGAATAGGGGGAGTGCTGTAGTACGTGGCCAACGGCTTGGCACTGTGGACCAAAAAGAACAGGCACGCGCAGATCATCTGCACGTGCCTGTTTTTCGTGGAGCCATCTACCAGAATCGAACTGGTGACCTATTGATTACGAATCAATTGCTCTACCGACTGAGCTAAGATGGCACTCTTGAACATTGAGACAAAACGGCTCACAAAATACCCCAAACAGCGGTCTCTGTCAACGGCATAACGAAGCCGCCGTGCGGGCGGCTTTGTTGGATACGGTCGTACATGCCGAAGTCTCAGTGCTTGGCATAGGTAATGGTATAGGTGAAGGTGCCCGGATCGAGGGAGTCGATGACGGTGGTGCCGACCCGGGCGAAAGGGTACATCAGGTAGTTCAAGGGCCCACCCGGCTGGGGTGGATTGAGGGTCAGGTCCCGCCCCGTGGAAAGCTTGACACGGTAGGGGTCGATGCCGCCCCAGAAGTAGGCGCGGTATTCCTTGGTCTTGGCGTCGCTCAACGAAAGTTTCTCGGTCAGCATCGCCTTGCGCACGTCGGCGGCATCGACCGGCACCCAGCCGTAGCCCGGCAGATAGAATTCCGCCCAGCAGTGCTGCCAGCCGGTGACATCCTCCTTTTCCTTTTTGCCCATGCGGATGCCAAACACTTCCCGTGATGGGACGCCCGCAGCCCTGGCCAATGCCACAAACACCGAATGGATGTCGGCGCATTTGCCGCCCGGTTTGGCCAGCAGCGCGCAGACGTCACCCGAACCGCACCCGCGTGTCTTGGGGTCGCGATAGGTGTTGTCGCAGGTCCAGTCATAGATGGCCCTGGCTTTTTCCCGCACGGTTCTCTTGCCGGTCGTTATCGCTTGGGCCAATTTGGCGACCTCGCCGTCCAGTGGTCCCAGGCTGGTGGGGGCCAGATAGGGGGCGTAATCCTTGGGATCCCAGGCCGCCTCCACTGCCGGAAAGTCGCTGCGCAGCACCTCGTTGCGCTCGGCCTTGAAGCGGAAGACCAAGGTCCGGCTTTTGGCCCCCTTGTTCCAGCGGGCATAGAGCATCGGCGTGCTGAAGGTAGTGTCCGTATAAACTCCGGAGGCGTTGAAGTCGCCGCTCACCGAGATATCGCTGATAGTCTGATCCCGGTCGGACGTGGGGTAGGGGAGCCAGAGTTCGGCCTCTGCCTCTGGATCGTGTGACGAGAGGTTGACTGACATGGTCATGGTGCCGCTGTGGCTTCTGGCGGCCCAGGCCGCCGGTGCAACCAGGGTTGTGGCCAGCGTGCAGCCGCAGATGATGAGGTGGAGCAGTTTCATGAAGAGACCCCTTGATGAGAATGTGAGGCAGGGTAAAGCTTCAGGGGGCGTGTGGTCAAATGGGTAATATCGATGCATGCGGGACGTTTGATGTCCTTTGGCGATACCTGCGGCGACAGCGTAGTTCCAGTCCATGCTGGACGTCGGTCTGCTTGCCATTCATTTATATAGAGCCTGATTGCCGCGCTATCGGAATGCTGTATTCTTACCATAGGCAGCAGTAGCTCATTTATGTAAAAAGCAAAATTATGCATTGACATGCATAAAATCATATATATAATTAGCGCTATAATATTGGAGGGTATGGGCATGCACATAGGAGCGCTGGTTGTGGCGGTTATCATAGGTATGGCAGGGGTGGCATCGGCTGCGTCGGGCCGGCTCTCGGTTCGTGATGCCATCACCATTGCCGCCGGCAGCAATCAGCTGGTGCGGGCCGCCGGGTACAAGGCGGAGGCGGCGCAACAGGGTGTGACTGTCGCACGATCGGGCTACTTCCCGGTGCTGTCGTTCGAAGAGGTCTTCAGCGCCACGAATGCCCCCACCCAGAGTTTCATGATGAAACTTGACGAGGGACGCTTCAGCCAGAGCGACTTCCAGATCGCCAACCTCAACAATCCCGGTGTGCAGCACGATTTCAGGACCGCGCTGCTGCTGCAGCAGCCGCTGTACAATCCGGCCACATCGCCCACTGTGGACCTTGCCGCCGCCGAGTCGCAACGGCAAGCGATCATGCATGATGCGGCCAAACAGGAAGCCGCCTTCCGCGCCTTCGAGGCTTGTCTGGAAATTCAGCAGGCCAAGGCCAGGCTTGAGACAGCCGAGCGGGCGATACGGGAGGCCAAGGAGAGCATGCGGCTGGCCACTGTGCGCCGCGAGGCGGGCACAGGGCTCAGGTCGGATGAACTGAGAGCCAGGACACACCTGTCGTCGGCCGAGCAGGAGTTGATTGCCGAGCACAATAGAATTGCCATCGCGCGCATGCGTTTGGCGCTGCTGCTGGGTATGCAGGACAGCGAAGCGCTTGATGTGGACGAGAAGATCGGGGTCATCCCCATGCCCTACCGAACGGACGAATTGATCACGATAGCTCTGGAGAACAGCAGCACGATCCGCCAGTCGAAAGTCGAGCGGGAGCGCAGCGAGGCGGAGGTCAAGCTGGCGCGGGCCGGCTATCTGCCTTCGGTCGGCGCCTTTGCGAGCTATCAGCTGAATGCCAAGGATGCACCGTTCAGCGCCGACAACGATGCCTGGACCGCAGGGGTGGCACTCAAATGGCAGATTTTCGACGGCTTCAGGCGCGGCGGTGAGCGTAAGCGTGCGGCCGCGGAGCGCTCGGCGGCGACAGAGATGCTGGAGCAGGCGGCCAACGAGGTGCGGTTCCGGATCAGGGAGAGCGCCTTGCGGTACGAGGATGCCGGGGCACGGCTCAGTGTGGCCCGGGACGCGCTGAACGATGCCGAGGAGACGGTGCGGCTGTTGACGAAGCGGTTTGAAAATTCGCTGGCCACCATGGTGGAACTGCTGGATGCCCAGACCGCACTCAACAAAATGCGCGCCGCGGTGATCGAGCGCGAGGCGGAGCAGGCGTTGGCTGGTGGCCGGCTCTACTATACGGCAGGCATATTCCTCAAGGAGATGGTGAAATGACGATACGTACGCTGCTGACAGTCGTGATGCTGGCCAGTCTGGCGCTGGCCGGCTGTTCGAAACAGCATGAGGCCGACAGAGGGAGTGCTGTTCCGGCAGCCAAGGTGGCTGGCGCGACGGTTGAACGGATCGCCGTCACGAGCGTCCCGGACATGCTGGAAATTTCCGGCACGGTGAAGGCCCGCACCAGTGCCCTGGTTTCGGCCCGTATCCCCGGCACCATCAACGTGCTGCGAGTGCGCGAAGGGGATCGGGTGAGGAAGGGGCAACTGCTGGCTCAGCTTGACGCCCAGGAAAGCCAGGCAACGGCTGCTGTTGCCGTTGCCGGGATCGATGAGGCGCAGCGTGGTCTGGAAGAGGCCCGCTCGCGCAAGCGGCTGGCCGATGTCACCTTCGACCGCTACCAGAAACTGTTCGCCGAGCAGGCCATCACCCGTCAGGAGTTCGATGTGAAACAGGCCGACAGGGATCTGGCGGCACAAGGAGTGGCCCGCGCCGAGGCGAGGCTCAAGCAAGCCCAGGAAGGGTCGCGGTCGGCGTCGACCATGGCCGATTACACGAAAATCATCGCCCCCATCTCCGGGATTATCACTAGCAAACAGGCTGACCTGGGGGCAACCGTTTTTCCGGCCCAGCCGCTCATGACCATCGAGGACGAGGGAAGCTATCAGCTGGAGCTGGCCATACCGGAAAGCATGGCGTCCCGGGTCAAGCCGGGCATGGCGGTCCAGATCACTCTGGATGCGGTCGGCAGCTCCCAGAACGCCACCATCGCCGAGATCGTCCCCGCCGCCGACCCCGGCAGCCGCACGTTCATTGCCAAGGTCAACCTTGCCCAGAAAGGGCTCAAGTCGGGCATGTTCGGCCGGGGCCGCATCGCCCTGGGCACCAGCAGCAACGGGATTGTGATCGCACATCGGGCCGTGGTCGAGCGGGGCGCCCTCACATCCGTCTGGGTGCTGGACAAGGAGAATATCGCCCGCATGCGCCTGGTCAAGACCGGCAAGGTCATGGGCGACCGGGTGGAGATCCTCTCCGGCCTGTCCGAGGGCGACCGGGTGGTGGTGTCCGGCGTGGAGAAAATTACCGAAGGGGCAAAGGTGGAGTAGGCCATGGAACGACTCGGCTTTGCCGGCATCATAGCCCGCGCCTTCATCAATTCCAAGCTGACCCCGCTGATCGTCGGAGCGGCCCTGCTGTTGGGGGTGTTCGCGGTCACGATGACCCCCCGCGAGGAGGAGCCGCAAATCGTGGTGCCGATGGTGGATATCTACCTCCCCATGCCCGGCTCGTCGCCACAGGAAGTGCAGGAACGGGTGGTCAAGCCGTTTGAAGCCAAGCTGTGGGAGATCAAGGGGGTGGAGTACCTCTATTCCATGAGCCGCCCCGGCATGGGCATCATTACCGTCCGTTTCCTGGTCGGCCAGCCGATGGAAGAGTCGCTGGTCAAGCTCTACAACAAGGTCATGAGCAACCGGGGCGTGCTGCCGCCCGGGGCGGGGGAACCACTGGTGGCCCCCAAATCCATCGACGACGTGCCGATCATGGCGCTTACCCTCTGGTCGGAGCGCTATGATCACGCTACCCTGCGGACCCTGGCACACGAGGTGGCCGACGAGCTGAAAAAAAGCGAGAACAGCGCCGAAACGGAGATCAAGGGGGGGCTGTCCCGCCAGGTGCGGGTAACGCTGGATGCACCCCGCCTGACCGGCTACGGTCTGTCGCCGTTGCAGGTGGCCGGGGCTCTGCAGAAGGGGAATACCACTCTGGTCTCCGGCGCCTTCAGCGGCGGCAATAAGGAGACCCTGGTGGAGACCGGCGGTTTCCTGGAGAGTGCCGATGCGGTCAAGCGTCTGGTGGTGGGGGTTCACAACAACAAGCCGGTCTATCTGGCAGACGTTGCCCGGGTCGAGGACGGGGCAAACGAGCCCGAAGACTATGTGTTCATGGGGCTCGGCCCGGCAGCCACGGACAGGAAACTGAGCGGAACTGCCGGCCAGGACTATGCGGCAGTGACCATCTCCATTGCCAAGCGCAAGGGGGCCAATGCCACCTGGGTGGCCGAGGACCTGCTCAACAAGGTGGAGGCGCTGAAAGGGAAGCTGATCCCCGCCGATGTGCAGGTTACCGTGACCCGCAATTACGGCGAGACCGCAAAAGAAAAGAACAATGAGCTCTTGTTCCACATGTTCCTGGCTGCCATTTCGGTCACGATCCTGATCGCGCTCTTCATGGGCTGGCGGGCCGGGGCGGTGGCGGCCATTGCCATCCCGGTCACCCTGGCGCTCACCATGCTGATCTTCTACCTGATCGGCTACACCCTGAACCGCATCACCCTGTTCGCACTGATCTTCTCCATCGGCATCCTGGTGGACGATGCCATCGTGGTGGTGGAGAACATCCACCGCTACTTCACCACCACCGTGATGAAGCCGCTGGAGGCCGCCATAAAGGCGGTGGACGAGATCGGCAACCCCACGGTGCTGGCCACCTTTGCCGTCATCGCCTCCATCCTGCCCATGGGGTTCGTGGGGGGGCTCATGGGCACCTACATGCGGCCGATCCCGGTGGGGGCCAGTATGGCCATGCTCTTTTCCATGCTGATCGCCTTCATCGTCACTCCCTATTTTGCCTACCGCTTCATGAAGGGTGAGTCACACCACGGCTCCAGGACCGAACCGGAAGACTCCCGGTTGACCGCCTTCTACCGCCGCTGGATGGGGCGGTTGATCCATGAGAAGCCGCTGCGCTACGGTTTTCTGACTATGGTGGTGGTCCTGTTGCTGGCCTCCTGTTCATTGATTTACTTCAAGGCCGTGACCGTCAAGATGCTTCCCTTTGACAACAAAAACGAGCTGCAGGTGATCATCGACGCCCCCGACGGCACGTCCCTGGAGCAGACCGCCCGCATCACCCGCGAAATGGGCGATGCCCTGCGCCGCGTGCCGGAGGTGACCGACTTCCAGATGTACATCGGCACCAGCGCCCCCTTCAATTTCAACGGCCTGGTGCGCCACTACTACCTGCGCCGCGGCGCCAACGTGGCCGACATCCAGGTCAACCTGCGGCACAGGTCAGAGCGCACGGACCAGTCCCATGACATTGCCAAGCGGATCCGTCCGCTGGTCAAGGCTGTGGCCGATACGTACGGGGCGCGGGTCAAGGTGGCCGAAATTCCTCCGGGGCCGCCGGTGCTCTCGACCCTGGTGGCCGAGGTCTATGGCCCGGACGATGCCAGCCGCGCCGGTATTGCCGGCCGGATCAAACAGATCATGCAGAAAACGGCTGGCGTGGTGGACGTGGACTGGTACCGGGAGGCGGACCAGGCCAAGGTGACGTTTGCCGTGGACCGGGAGAAGGCGGCCCTGTCCGGCATCGCCGTGGAGGATGTGGCCCGGACCCTCCAGATCGCCCTGGGAGGGCAGAACGCCGGTATCCTCCATCTCCCCAGGGAAAAGGAGCCGGTCTTCATCAAGCTGCGCCTGCCGTCCGGGAACCGCAGCTCGGTTACGGACCTGGCCGCAGTCACCGTGCCCGGTCCGCGCGGCTCGGTGCCCCTGTCCCAGCTGGTACGGCCGGTCACCGGTACGGAGGAGAAGACCCTGTACCGCAAGAACCTGAAGAACGTGGTATACGTGATCGGCGACGTGGCCGGACAGATTGAGGCCCCGGTGTACGCCATTCTCAAGATGCAGCAGGAGATTGCCGCCCTGCCGACCCCCGATGGCCACAAGATCGAGGTGCTGGCGTCCCGCCAGCCCTGGTCCGAGGAACACATGGGCATGAAGTGGGACGGGGAGTGGCACATCACCTATGAAGTGTTCCGTGACCTGGGCCTGGCGTTCGGGGCGGTGATGGTGCTGATCTACATCCTGGTGGTCGCCTGGTTCCGGGATTTCACCACGCCGCTGGTGATCATGGCCCCGATTCCCCTGACCCTGATCGGCATTCTGCCGGGGCATGCCGCGTTCGGCGCCTTCTTCACCGCCACCTCCATGATCGGCTTCATTGCCCTGGCCGGCATCATCGTGCGCAACTCCATCATTCTGATCGATTTTGCGGAGATGAAGCGCAGCGAGGGGATGGCACTGGACGAGGCCATCATCGAAGCAGGGGCCGTGCGTTTCCGCCCCATGCTGCTGACCGCGGCAGCGGTAGTGGTGGGGAGTTTCGTCATCGTGTTCGACCCGATCTTCCAGGGGCTGGCCCTGGCCATGATGTTCGGCGAAATCGCCTCCACGACCCTGTCCCGGGTCACCATCCCGATCCTCTATTATCTTGTGCAAAGCTGGAAAGAGCGCCATCATGTAGGTGAGGCGGCACAGGATGCGTAGCAACATGACGGAAACGGTGAATGTTCACCTTCGCGGTTAGCCGTCGCACATCATAAAGGAGATAGACCATGAAAGAGGAATTCTACATCGAACGGATCGTCCGCATCGTGGCGGGCAGTTTTGTCCTGATCTCGCTGCTTCTGGCCCATTTTCACTCGCCCAACTGGCTCTGGTTCACCGGGTTCGTGGGTCTGAACCTGTTCCAGTCCGGTTTTACCCAGTTCTGCCCGATGTTCAACATTCTGGCAAAATTGGGGGTGCCCCGCTTTCCCGGCAGCTGCAAGCAGTGATCAAATCTGAAAACTGAGAGCGAAAGGAGATTGGTCGAACATGTTCAAGAGTATTGTGGCGGTTGTGCTGGTGGTGCTGATGAATTCCCTGGCAGGTGCGGCGGACTACCGCAACATCACCTCCCGTGAGGCCAAGACCATTCATGATGCCAACCGGAAGGTGCTGTTCCTGGATGTGAGAACTCCGCAGGAGTTCGCTCAGGGGGTAATTCCGGGAGCGCTGCAGATCCCGATCAGCGAATTGGAGCGGCGTCGCGCCGAGATCCCCAAAAATCGGCCGGTCATCGTCTACTGCGCCGTGGGCTCCCGTTCCCGCCCGGTGGCCCAGTTTCTGTCACGGCAGGGATTTGGCGAAGTGTACAACATGACCGACGGCATCTTTGGTTGGTCCAGAAACGGTTATCAGGTGGTGAGGTGACCATGGCGAGCGAGTTTGAGGGTTCTGCCCAGACGCTGAAGGTGCTGGGCCATCCGGTGCGGCTCAAGATTGTGGCAGGGCTGGAGGCGCACCCCTGCTGCGTGCGCGACATCTGGTCCTGTCTGGGGATGCCGCAGGCGTTGGTTTCCCAGCACCTGGCAATTCTCAAGACCCATGGCATCATCGCCGGCACGCGCAGAGGGGTCGAAATGCATTACACCGTGGTTGACCCGCTGGCTAAACGGATCGTGGACTCGTTGCACGAACTGAACTTTCCGGAAAGAGGAGATAAGCAATGAAAGACGTGCTGATCATGGCAGCGGTGTTCGCCGCATGGATATTGCTGCAGAAAGTCATCTTGCCCAAGCTGGGCGTACCCACCTGAATGTCCAATTCATGTGACCTCGGGGACCGGGGTACCGATTCTAAACAGAAGTCTAAGGGTTCCGAAGATACACACTGACGGTGCGTGAGATCAACGGGAGCCACAGCTGCACGTGCAACTGCACGACAACCCTTCCGCTTTCTGAAAGGCTTCTTTGCCTTCCCGCCACGCGAACCAGGCGATCAGCAGCGACCCGATGCTGTCGAGGCTGCCCAGTCCGGTCAGTTCAAAGCCAAGGCTGGCCGCCAGCAACACCGCCGACAGATACAGGCAGGCCCGTGAACAGGCGGCATCAGCCAGGATGGCCGGCGAATTCAACTGCTTGCCGAGGGTGGTTTTCTGCCGAATCAGCAGCCACATGAACGACATCGAAACCAGCGCCACGGCAACGCCCCACGCCGTGGTGACGGGGGCGTGCCGCTGGTACAGGTTGACCATGGCCGAAACTACCAGCCCTACGGTCAGCAGGTAGAATGCCCCCCCGGTTATGCGCAGGGAGCGCTGCTCGAACCTGTCGCGCCCCCCGTCGCCGCTGACGCGGATTCTGCGGATCATGTGCCACACCGCTATCCCCGAGATCACCTCGACAAACGAATCCACCCCGAAGCCGAACAGTGACAGTGTTTCATCCGATATGCCGAACCAGACGGATACCAGCCCTTCGACGATGTTGTAGCCGATGGTTATCTGGGCCAGCAGGCTGGACTTGTTCCATAATGCGGCTGCAGCGTTATCTGCGGACATGGGAGGGGTCCATTCGTGGCTGATGTGGTCGATAGGTTCATGCCTGCCGTGTGGTGCGGCAGGCGTATGTTCGTTGTAACATATTTTGTGTCGGTTGCGGGGAAAATTGGCGAACCCCGCCGGCTCGGCGGTGTGCGAGTTGTATATAAAAATAGCTGGACAAGCACGTCGAGAAAACGTATATGGAATGAACGTTCATTCCAATAACAAGGTGAGGCCGTTATTTATGACAAAGCCGGAGAAGAGAGACGAGATCATCAGGGCCGCGCTAGAGCTTATTGCCGAGCATGGTTTCCACGGTGCCCCCATGGCGATGATCGCCGAACGGGCCGGAGTGGGTGCCGGGACCATCTACCGTTATTTTGAGAACAGGGACGTGCTGATCCAGGATCTCTACCGGGAGCTGGAAGAAAAGATGTTTCCCCACATCCAGGACGGATACTCGACCGAGTTGCCATTCAGGGCGCGTTTCCTCCACCTCGGCACCGGACTGCTGCGCTATTTTATCGAGCATCCCCTGGATTTCCGTTATCTGGAACAGTTCCACAACTCCCCCTATGGCGTGGCTGTCCGGCGGGACAAGCTCCTGGGCAACAGGGAAGGGGGGTGCAACGCCTTCAAGGAGTTGTTTGAGCAGGGGACCGCCCAGCAGGTGCTCAAGGATTTTCCGCTCGTCATTCTTTTTGACCTGGCCTTCGGCCCGCTTGTCACCGTGGCACGAGATCACATTCTCGGCTTTGTCCAGCTGGATGACGCCTTGATAGAGAGAACTATCGAGGCGTGTTGGGATGCCGTCAGGCGCTAGCACGCTTGCTTCAGCATACGTATTACCTGTATTGAATGAATGTTCATTCTTAAATTTCAGAAGGTTCGAGGTGTCTATGCAATGCGCTCTTAAAAGAACTCTGCTTGCCGGTGTTGGGTTGTGTGCCGCCAGCTTGATGCTGGCCGGATGCGGGAAGAAGGATGCTGCCGGGCAGAAGCCGGCGGCCGGACCGCCGGAAGTGGGCGTGGTGACTATCCAGCCTCAACGGGTGGCACTGGCCAGCGAATTGTCCGGCAGGACCGCGCCCCATCTGGTCGCCGAGGTACGGCCGCAGGTGAGCGGCATCGTCCAGAAACGGGTATTCACCGAGGGAAGCGATGTCAAAGCCGGCCAACTATTGTACCAGATCGACCCGGCCAGCTACGAGGCGGCCCACGCCAGTGCCAAGGCGGCCCAGGCACGGGCCGAGGCCACGCTGAGCACCATTCGCCTCAAGGCGCAGCGGTATCAGGAGCTGGTGAAGATCAAGGCGGTCAGCCAGCAGGACAACGACGATGCCCAGGCCGCCCTCAAGCAGGCCGAAGCGGACGTGGCCGCCACCAAGGCCGCGGTGGAAACCGCCCGGATCAACCTGGCCTATACGAAGGTCGTCGCCCCCATATCGGGGAGAATCGGTCGCTCCACCGTCACGGACGGGGCGCTGGTGACCGCCAACCAGCCGGTGGCCCTCGCTACCATCCAACAGTTGGGTTCCATGTATGTGGATGTGACCCAGTCCAGCGCCGAGTTGTTGAAGCTTAAGCAAAATCTGGCCAGCGGCCTGATGAAAAAGGGCAGCAGCGCTGCCCAGGCCCGCGTCAAACTGTTGCTGGAAGACGGCAGCAGTTATCCGGTGACCGGTACGCTCAAGTTTTCCGAAGTGACGGTTGATCAGAGCACCGGTTCCGTCACTCTGCGGGCAATATTTCCCAATCCGAAGCAGGTGCTGCTTCCCGGCATGTTCGTCCGTGCCCTGGTGGAGGAGGGCGTGAGCGAACAGGCCATTCTGGTGCCGCAGCGGGGGGTGACCCGCAACCCCAAGGGCGAGGCGCTGGTCATGGTCGTGGGGGCGGAAGAGAAGGTTGAACCGCGGCCGATCAAAGTGGTGCGAACCGTTGGAGACAACTGGCTGGCAAGCGAGGGGTTGAAGGCTGGCGACCGGGTTATCGTGGAAGGCTTGCAGCGGGCGCGACCCGGGACGCAGGTCAAAGCGGTGCCGTTTGGGGCCAAGCCGGCTGAGGCAGCACCAACAGCGCCTGCTCCGGGAAAAAAATAGTCTGACAGGTCAGACTAGTCGGACCTGTCAGACCTCATTTTAAGGAGCCTTCCATGCCTCGTTTCTTCATAAACCGCCCCATCTTTGCCTGGGTCATTGCCATCATGGTCATGCTGACCGGTCTGCTGGCGATCAAGAAACTGCCGGTCTCCCAGTATCCGGCCATTGCGCCGCCCCAGATCGCCATCAACGCCGTCTATCCGGGCGCGTCGGCCCAGACCGTGCAGGATACAGTCACTCAGGTCATCGAACAGAAGCTGAACGGCATCGACAACCTGATCTACATGTCATCCACCAGCGATTCGGCCGGCGCGGTTTCCATCACCCTGACCTTCAAGGCCGGCACCGATCCCAACATCGCCCAGGTGCAGGTGCAGAACAAGCTGCAGCTGGCCGTGCCGCTCCTGCCACAGATCGTGCAGCGCCAGGGAATCCAGGTGGTCAAGTCCACCAGAAACTTCCTGTTGATCGTCGGCCTGGTTTCCGAAGACGGCTCCATGGACCGCAACTCCCTGACCGACTACATGGTGTCCAACCTGCAGGACATCGTCAGCCGCCTGGACGGGGTCGGCGAACTGCTGCTGTTCGGCACCCAGAACGCAATGCGGATCTGGTTGAATCCGGCCAAACTGAACAATTTTCACCTGACCACCAATGACGTGATCGCGGCCTTGCAGGCCCAGAACGTCCAGGTGTCGGCCGGACAGTTCGGCGGTGTTCCGGCCAATCAGGGGCAGCAGCTTAATGCCACCATCAACGCCCGGGCTCTGCTGCAGAGCACCGAACAGTTCGACGCGATCATCCTGCGCACCAATCCGGACGGCTCCACGGTCAAGCTCAAGGATGTGGCTGAAAGCAGGATCGGTACGGAGAACTACGAGATACAGTCGTACTACAATGGCAAGCCCTTGGGGGGGATGGCCATTCGTCTTGCCGCCGGGGCCAATGCCCTGGAGACCGGCAACCGCATCAAAGCCAAGATGGCTGAACTGGAAAAATATTTCCCCCCCGGAATGAAGGTGGTTTATCCCTATGACACCACACCCTTCGTCAAGATCTCCATTGAAGAGGTGGTACATACCCTGATCGAGGCGGTGTTCCTGGTTTTCATCATCATGTTCCTGTTCCTGCAGAACATTCGCGCCACCCTGATTCCCACCATCGCGGTGCCGGTGGTGCTTCTGGGGACGATGGGCGTACTGGCCGCCGCCGGATTTTCCATCAATACCCTGACTATGTTCGCCCTGGTCATCGTCATCGGCCTGCTGGTGGACGACGCCATCGTCGTCGTGGAGAACGTGGAGCGCATCATGTCCGAGGAGGGGCTGTCGCCCCACGATGCTACGGTCAAATCCATGGGGCAGATCACCAGCGCCCTGTGGGGCATCGCCACGGTGCTGACGGCGGTTTTTCTCCCCATGGCATTCTTTCCCGGCTCCACCGGCGTCATCTATCGCCAGTTCTCCATCACCATCATCTCGGCCATGATCCTGTCGGTCTTCGTGGCCATGATCCTGACCCCGGCCTTGTGCGCCACCATTCTCAAGCCGATCGAGAAGGGGCACCATGCCGGTGAGTCGGGCTGGTTTGCCGGGTTCTTCCGCTATTTTAACCGGGCGTTCGAGTTCTGCCGGCACAACTACGAAGGTATCGTCGGCCGCTCTTTTGGCAAGCCGATCCGCTATCTGGTCGTGTACGGCGCCATCGTGGCCGCCATGGCGTTCTTCTTCCTCAAGCTCCCTACGTCGTTCCTGCCGGATGAGGACCAGGGGTTCATCATCTGCCAGGTGCAGTTGCCGGCCGGCGCTACCCAGGAGCGGACCATCCAGCTCATCCGGCAGCTGGAACAGCATTTTCTGGAAAAAGAAGGCAAAACGGTGCAGGGAGTCATCACGGTGGCCGGCTTCAGCTTTGCGGGCCGGGGGCAGAACATGGGCCTGGCCTTTGTCAGGCTCAAACACTGGGACCAGCGTCAGAGCAAGGATCTGAAAGCTGCGGCTATCGCCGGACGGGCCATGAAGGCCTTCTCAAAGTTCCGCGACGGTATGGCCTTCGCATTCTCGCCACCGGCGGTGCTGGAACTGGGGGTCGCCAACGGCTTCGACCTTCAGCTGCAGGATCGTGGCGGCCTGGGGCACGAGAAGTTGATGGAGGCGCGCAACCAGCTGCTGGGTATGGCCATGAAGAATCCCAAACTGGTGGCGGTGCGCCCCAACGGCCAGGATGATTCGCCTCAGTTCAAGCTGGATATCGACGACGTGCGGGCCGGCGCACTGGGTGTTTCCCAGGCGGACATCAACTCCATCCTCTCCACGGCCTGGGGAAGCACCTACGTCAACGACTTCATCCAGAACGGCCGGGTCAAGAAGGTCTACCTCCAGGCCGCCGCACCATCCCGGATGCTCCCCGAGGACATCGGTCGGTGGCACGTGCGCAACGCCGCGGGGGAGATGGTGCCGTTCTCCGCGTTCAGCAGCGCGCGCTGGATCTTCGGCTCGCCGCGGCTGGAGCGCTACAACGGCCTGCCCTCGCTGGAAATCATGGGCCAGGCGGCCCCCGGCAGAAGCTCCGGCGAGGCGATGCGGGAGATGGAAAAGCTGGCCGCCCAGCTCCCGCCGGGCATCGGCTACGAGTGGACCGGCCTCTCCTACGAGGAGCGCAACGCCGGCGCGCAGGCTCCCGCGCTGTATGCCATCTCGCTGCTGGTGGTGTTCCTCTGCCT
>Ga0334722_10001616_pt1 | contig 27618 bp, 35 predicted proteins | sample C3_bottom_MG_FD_207210 | JGI IMG/M metagenome (GOLD analysis project Ga0334722, IMG submission 207210) | Sediment microbial communities from Yellowstone Lake, YNP, Wyoming, USA - C3_bottom | ecosystem: Environmental > Aquatic > Freshwater > Lake > Sediment | place: USA: Wyoming | collected... | reverse complement strand
CGTTGATCGCGCTGGTTTCCGGCGTGCACCACGTGATGGGACACAAGTAATACTGTCCGGCGTTTTTTCTTTCTTTTCTTTTTATTCTCAGAAAGCTTTTAAAGGGGAGTGCGGTCAGTTTCTCTCTGTAAATGCCACGATCGCATAACCTGGTATTGCACAGGCCTGGAAAGCCTGACCCGCAAGGGTATCCCGGTTCAAATCCGGGTCGTGGCGTAAGCCGGTCTCGGGATTTGGCAGGGACTCGCCGACCGCAGTTGGCCGCTGTCCCGGTTCAAATCCGGGTCGTGGCGTACTACGACACGGGCTCGCCGGTTCGAAACCGGCCGCTATCCGGGTCGTGGCGTAGCGCGGCGTTACCTTTTTAAAAGGTCCCGAGTATCATCGTCGTGTCTGCCCCTGTCGTCTAGCGGCCAAGGATAAAGCCCTCTCGCGGCTTTGACACGGGTTCAAATCCCGTCGGGGGCGTATGCCGGTAAAGTATGCGGCGCAAAAGAGGAACAGCACGCTCATCCAGTTTGACGAGCTGAAAGACGCAGTCATCGCCAATGTCGTCAAGGACGTTCCCGAGGCGAAGAAGGACAAGAAGCAGGGGCAGAACAAGTCGCTCAGCGATTTCTAGGAAAAGCTTAAATAGTCAGTATACATAAGCGTATACTGATAGTGATTCACTGAAACAGGTGCCTCACGAACAAACACGATCGCTACGTCCAGCGGCTCTACGACCGCATCAAGGATGATTACGATACGGTTGAAATGAATGTGGTTTTCTCGTCACGCAAATGCGCCCAGGCGGAAGTCGATATCATGGCGTACCGGGGCGACGTCGTGCACGTGTATGAAGTCAAGTGTTCTTACCGGTTTGCGAAAGCAAAGAAACAGCTCTTGAAAATCCTGCGCATCATGAAACGCCCTGCCGTCGCGTACTTCTATTGCGGCAGCGCGGACCGGCTGGAAATCATCGCGACGGCGCACTATTAGCTGAAATCGATCGTGATGCGGTCGCCGTCTTTCCACGTGACGTTGCGAACATCGCCGGATGCGTCGTTGCCGTTCACGCGGACATGTGTCTGCGCAGGAGCGCCGTTGCAGTCGCAGGCGTCCTTGAAGCAGGTAGTGTTGAACTTCCATTTGATCGCGTTGAAGAAATCGCCGAGCGTGAGATCAGTCGTGTCAAGAATTGCGTGCGTCTGCGGGTCGACGGCGAGGAGCGTGTGCACGTGGATGCGGTTGTCTTTGTGCGTGTGCGCTCCGGACAAGTCGCCTTCCTCCCACGGCCGCTCGACAGTCTTGCCGCACATCGTCATCGAATCAAGATATGCGTGCCAGTGCACGGAGAGCGAGCAGCCGGACGCGTCGCACGTCTCGAGCCCGGTCTTGGAGACGCCGGAGAACATATAGCTGTACGTCGACCAGAGCATGTAGACGACGACGAGCAAAATCGCGATTTTCACGAGCGTCGTCGCAAGGAACCAGAACGTGCGCTGTTTCTTGGGCAGGTGATGCCATTTCTTGAGCGCGAGCAACAGAAGGGCAACCGCTCCGAGAATGGCGACCACCCATGCTGCGGTCGCGGCTTCGACATCGGGGCGGAAGTGCGCACGTAAATACTCGTTCTCAATCGTGAATTCTGCCTCGTCGGCAAAAACAACGGGAACAAGTAGGATGAGAAGGACTGCAATGCAAAGGAGTGCTTTCTTCATGCGCTGCGCGGCGGTTTGCTCTTTTATAATTGTTTCGCCTACTCGAACAGCAGGCGGTAGATGTCTTCCTTGGAGTATTCTTTGACCTGGCGTTCTTTGAGCGTGCCCAATTGCAGTTTCGCGATGGAAATGCGCTTCAGCTGCCGCACGGGATGGTTGACAGCGCGGCACATCTTGCGCACTTGCCGCTTTTTGCCTTCGATGATGCTGATCTCGATCTCGCTTTCGTGCGGCGTGGCGTGCAGGATGCGTATCTGCGCGGGCATCGTCGTATACGGCCGCGTTCCTTCGTCGTCCTCGAGGATGATCTCGATGCCTTTGCGCAGTTTGTCGGCTTCTTCCTCAGTCACCTTGCCCTGCACGACGGCGCGATACACTTTGGTGCGCTTAGTCAGCGGACTCAAAACGCGCCGCACGAGCCTGCCGTCGTTCGTGATGATGATCAATCCGGTCGTGTTCCGGTCCAGCCTGCCGACCGGCGTGTAGGAGAAGAAGTCCTGTTCGGGAACTTTGCCGCGGATGAACTTGAGCATGTTCATCTTGGTCGTGTCGAGGCCTTCGGGCTTGTTGAGCGCGAAATAGCCGCGGTTCTCCTTGAGCTCGATTTTTTTGCCATTGACGCGCACATCGTCCTTGAACGGATGCACTTGGTAGAACAGGCTCAGCATGACGTCGCCATTGACCGTGATTTTGCCGGTGTGCGCGAGCTCTGCCGCTTCTTCCTTGCTCTTCACGCTGCCGGTCGCTACGAGCAGCTGGTAGACGCGCCATTTCTTGCGCCGATGCTTTGCCATGGATTTGATTATTCTGTGTTCTTTAAAAGGATATCGTCGGAAAAATTACGGACACTGGACACGGGCACGTGACGCTTATTAAGATTCTCGGACGCGCAAGTTTGTGGAAATAACGTCAGAACTTCAGCGCCAGCGCGTGCTTGTGCGGTGGAAAAGACAAGCGGAACAAGAACAACGTAAAACAATAACGAACAAAACGCAACGACAAATTATTTTAGCGCGGCTTATTGCGTTCGTTCAAGGTGATGGGTGCATATGGTTGCATAGGGCGTTTCCTGAGATTGGGTTTTATCCTGACCATATTTCTGTGGCGAGGTTATTTGTGGACACGTTTGAGCAACTTTATGGGAGACGAATTAAAATATGCCCTTTAGTAAATCACTTCCGCGTGCGAGTAAGGCATAAAGTGGCAAGTGCGGAACTCGTCTCGTTAGCGAAATTCCGCAGCCTCGATTGGTATCTGCCGCGATCTATTCTCGTCAATGCCGCGACAAAAAGGGAGTGGTTGCGCGCGTTTTTTGATTGTGAAGCGTATGTCGGGTCAAAGGTTATCGTGGTCAATAGCGTGAATGAGATCGGATTGCGCGAGGTCAAAGAACTCTTGCGTGAGTTTGGAATTGAGAGCAAATGGTATGTATATCATCGGAAGCAGAAGAACTGGAACACGAATTACATTCTGCATATCGGGAAAATTGCGGACAGGCAAAGCTTTTTAAAACATGTCGGGTTCAATCACCCTGCAAAGCAAGAAAAATTAAAACATTCTCTTGCCGCCATCGCATAACCTGGTCTTGCACCGGTCTCGAATTTGGGATTTAACCAGAATCCTGCGATACAACCGGGCCTTAACGGGCTTCCCGGTTCAAATCCGGGTGGCGGCGTAGTATTTAAATACGCAAAGGAGTCTTATTCTCGCAAAAGAGGTGTACTGTGCCGGCCGAATTTTGGAGCATTCCTGTTGCGCAACTGCTGAGGCATAGCAGCAGCTCGCCGCACGGTCTTTCTTCTGCGGAAGCGCAGCGCCGTTTGGAGCGCGCGGGCCAGAACCGCATCGCGGAAAACCAGAACGCGTCCGACATCAGGCTGTTCCTCTCGCAGTTCTCCTCGCCGCTCATCCTGCTGCTGCTCGCCGCGGCAATCCTTGCGTTCTTTTTGGGTGATGCAGGGAACTCGATCATTATTTTGGTTATTGTGCTGGCAAGCGGCGCGCTCGGATTCTGGCAAGAACGAGGCGCAGTCCGCGCTATCGAGAAACTGCGCGCGATGGTCGCGACGCAGGTGACGGTGCTGCGCGACGGCCGCGAGCAGCGCATTCCGCTCGCGGAAACCGTGGTCGGCGACGTGGTCATCCTTTCGGCAGGCGACACGGTGCCGGGAGACTGCCGCGTGCTTGAGGCGAAAGACCTGCTTGCCGACGAAGCCGCGTTGACGGGCGAGCCGTATCCGGTGCACAAGCGCCCGGGCCTGGTTTCGCCGGGCACGCCGTTCATGCATCGCACGAACGCGCTCTTTATGGGCACGCACGTCGTGAGCGGCACGGGGAAGGCGCTGATCGCGCGCATCGGCACGGCAACGCAGTTCGGCCAGCTCTCGCAGCGCTTGCAAACGCAGGCTCCGGAGACCGAGTTCGAGCGCGGCATCCGCACGTTCGGCTATTTCCTGCTGCAAGTGACCATTCTCCTTGCTGCGGCTGTTTTCGTCGTCAATCTGCTTATCCAGCGGCCGGTCCTTGAGTCCGCGCTGTTCTCGCTCGCCATCGCAGTGGGGCTCGCTCCTGAGCTGTTGCCCGCGATCACGACCATCAGCCTTGCGCACGGCGCGAAGAAGATGGCGGAGAAGAAAGTCATCGTGAAGCGGCTGTCGTCCATTCCGAACTTCGGCAGCATGAACGTGCTCTGCTGCGACAAAACCGGCACGCTCACCGAGGGCGTCGTGCGCGTGCACTCGACGCGCGACGCGGCCGGCGCAACAAGCGAGAAGACGTTGCTGTATGCGTATCTCAATGCGGCGTTCCAGGAGGGATTCAGCAATCCCGTGGACGACGCGATCACGTTGCGCGCGAAAAAGCGCTTTGACACGGCGCGCTATCACAAACTGGACGAAGTGCCGTACGATTTCACCCGCAAGCGCCTCAGCGTCCTGCTGAAGCACGGCACGAAGCGTATCATGGTGACAAAGGGTGCTGTTCCGAACGTGCTTGCCGCATGCGCTCGCGTAGATGTCAACGGAAAAACGCACCCGATCAGCAGGTACGCCAAGGCGATTTTGAAGCAGTACGAAGAACTGGGCGAGCAGGGCTTCCGTACGCTCGCCATTGCGGCGCGCGACGTCGCAGAAGACGCAATCACGCGCAAGGACGAGGCAGGAATGACGCTCATCGGCATCCTGGTGCTGTTTGACCCGCCCAAGCCGGGCATCGCGCAGACGCTCAGCCGCCTTTCCGCGCAGGGCATCGCGCTCAAGATGATTACGGGCGACAACAAGTACGTCGCCGCGGCAATCGCCGAAGAGGCAGGCATGCGCAAGCCGCGCGTGATGGTCAGCCGCGAAGTGGAACGGCTCAGCGACCAGAAATTGCAGCGTGTCGTCGGAGAAATCGATGTTTTCGCCGAGATCGAACCGCAGCAGAAGGAGCGCGTCATCCTCGCGCTGAAGGCAGCAGGCAATGTGGTTGGCTACCTTGGTGACGGCATCAATGACGCCCCTGCATTGCACACTGCGGACGTCGGCATCTCAGTCAATACTGCGGTAGACGTCGCGAAAGAGGCCGCGGACATCGTGTTGCTCGAAAAAGATTTGAGCGTGCTCGTGCAGGGCGTGCGCGAAGGCCGCACGACGTTCGCGAACACGATGAAATACGTCTTCATGGCGACCAGCGCGAACTTCGGCAACATGTTTTCGATGGCGGGCGCGTCATTGGTCCTGCCGTTCCTGCCGATGCTTCCCAAGCAGATCCTGCTGACGAACCTGTTTTCCGATTTCCCTGAGATTACCATCGCGCGCGACAGCGTTGACGCAGAGCTCGTCGAGAAGCCGCGGCGCTGGGACATCAATTTCATCCGCAAGTTCATGATCGTGTTCGGATTATTGAGTTCGATCTTTGACGTCTGCACCTTTGTGGCGCTGCGCTGGGTGATGCGCAGCTCGCCTGCGCAGTTCCAGACGGGCTGGTTCTTTGAGTCGGTCGTTTCCGCGGCGCTTGTCGTGCTCGTCATCCGCACGCGCAGGCCGCTGGTCAGCAGCAGGCCGAGCATTGCGTTGTTTATCGCGACCATGGGTATCATCGCGCTCACCGCGCTCCTGCCGTTCACGCCTTTGGCGCCCATCTTCGGCTTTGTTCCGGTGCCTCTCAAGCTGTACGCGTACGTAGGAATGATTATTTTGGGCTATATTGTGTGCGCAGAAATCGCGAAGTCATTCTTTTACAAGTGCGTTCAGTGCTGATGCTCGTAGCGCTCGATCGCGGCGATCGTGCCGGGCGTGAACTGTTTCGGGTTTGCTTCGACGCGGCTTAAGAACGCGTTCCACTCGATGAATTCTCCGCTTTCGACTTCTTCAGGCTGGAGCTTGCCCACGCAGTCGCATTGGACAGAGAACTGCTGCACGATTTCGTTCTCCGGGCTGGCGCGGAACTTGAAAATGAACAGTTTCTTGAGCTCGTGCTCTTGGTGCGTGATGCCGAGCTCTTCGGCGAGTTCTCGGACTGCGGCTTGGCTGTAGGCTTCGCCTGCTTGGACGTGGCCTGAGCACGACGCTTCGTACAGTCCGGGGAAGGCGTCCTTGGTTTTGGTGCGCTTCTGCACGAATATTCTTCCCTGCATGTCAAAGACAAAGACTTGCACGGCGCGGTGGCGGAGAAACTCCTCGTGGCATTCTTGCCGCGTTGCTTCGCCGAGGACTTCGTCGCGGTTGTCGATGACGTCGAGCATTTCTTCCATGGGATATTCTGTGCTCGTGCGGTATATAAGCGTTATCACTGGTCACGCACAGGCAATGCTTTTAAGCAAAATCGCGCTTGTTCTGTCTGTGCTAGGCAAAAAAGCGTTCCTGCAGAAGCTGACCGCGCAGACCTACCAGTTCCAGTCGATGAAGCTGGACAGCCCGAAGTTCGAGGGCAGTTCTCCGCCTTCGGTATTTATCGGTCGCGCGAACTATCCGAAGGTGTTTGCAGGCCCGATGCTTGCGAAAGAGCCGGACAGCTTTGTCTATGACGCTCCTGAGCAATGGCTCGGGCAGTATGACAAAAAGAACATCATTGATTTCCGCTTGCAATTATTGCGCGGCATGCAGCCGGTCGAGATCACGAACACCGGCAGGTATGTCCAGCAGTTGCAGGACATCGCATTGTCCAAGGAATCATTGTACACGCACGCCGAATTCAAGAAGATCCCGCGCGGCGTGACGTTTTCCGAAGACCACCAGCCGTTCGGGCCGTCTGCCGAGCTTGCGCGGATGGAGACGGAGACAGGCAAGTGGCAGAAAGACCTGCAAAAAGCGCATTATGACACCGATTTGACTGCGTCGTCTGCGGTTGTCGACCTTGCGCAGAAGGAAATTCCTTTTACGTCCATTCAGAAAGCGCTGTCGGTCGGCGCGTTTGGCCGCGCGAAGAACCGCAAGCTGGTTCCGACGCGCTGGTCGATTACCGCTGCCGACGACATCATCGGCAAGAACGCGATGACTGACATCAAGCGCAACCAGATTATCGACGAGTATCGTGTGTATGAGTCGCAAGGCATGAACAATTATTATGCGGTGATGCTGACGCCGACGCAGTGGCAGTACGAAGCGATCGAGGCGTTCAACCAGACGCTCGGCCCAGGCACGTTCACGTTCTCAGACCACGAAAGCTTCTTTGGCCGCAAGGAATACTCAGACATGGGCGGCTGCTATTACGCGCAGCGCCAGATTATCGCCGAGCAGTTGAAGACGCAGCAGGAGCAGGCAGGCGCGTTCGTGTTCCGCGAAGTGTACAAAGGATACACGCCCACAGGTGTCTGGGTCTGCAGAGAATTAACGCGCGAAGCGCTCAAGCAGGAGCCGAAGACGTTCAAATCAATGTCAGAAGCGCAGCATTACATCGACAGCCGTATGAAGCTGGGCATGAAATACCACCAGGACCGCATGCCATTATTGCAGTCGCAAGGCAAGCAGAAGACGCTGTGGGAGTTCTAGAATAGTTACTTCCCGAGGCAGTAGACGCCCGGGCTGATTTCGCGGGCAGGCGTGTACTTGATGGTGTACTTGTTCTCGGGGAACGCCTTGTGCGCGAGGTCAACGACGTCGTCTTCGGAGCCGGTCACATACAGCGTCTGCGCGTGCGTCTGGCTGTCGCGCAGCGAGATTTTGACCACATAATCCGCGACTGCAGTGTCGATACTGTTGTTCATTGTCTTCACCCTCTCACTCACACAGAATTAAACGTCAACCATCTCGATTTCGATGTTGAGGCCTTCGGGAATGGGAACTCTCATGACAAGTCTCAAGGCGCGTTCGTCCAAGCCGAGGTCGATCAGGCGCTTGTGGACACGCATTTCAAAGCGCTCCCAAGTCGCAGAACCACGGCCGCACGGAGAACGCTTAGTATTGACTTTCATGACCTTCGTGGGCAGCGGAATGGGCCCGCGGATGTCAACGCCCGTCTTGTCGGCAATATCTTTAATGAAAGCGCAGGTTTGATTGAGCTTATCAATGTCAATGCTCGCCAACTTGATACGGGCCTTTTGCATAAGGTTGGTTGTCCTTTACTCACGAATGAAATGAATAAAAATAAAACTGTTTACGCCTTCTTGACGAGGTCGATGCACATTCCTGCGGCAACGGTCGATCCCGAGTCGCGGATTGCGAACTTCGCCAGCTTGGGGATGTCCTTCTGCTTCTCGATCACGAGGGGCTGCATGGGCTTGATCTTGACCACTGCAACGTCGCCGTTCTTGATAAAGTCAGGGTGCTCCGCAAGGGTTTCGCCGTTCGTCGGGTTGATCTTCTTGACGATTTCGACGAACTGGCATGCGACCTGCGCCGTGTGGATGTGGAACACGGGCGTGTAGCCGGCGGTGATGACCGTCGGGTGGTTCAGCACGACCAATTGGGCGGTGAATTCCGTCGCGACCGTGGGCGGGTTGCTGGCATGGCCAAGCACGTCGCCGCGGGCGATGTCCTTCTGTTCGATGCCGCGCACGTTGAATCCGACGTTGTCTCCGGGCTCTGCCTCGGTGACGGATTCGTGGTGCATTTCGATCGACTTGACTTCGCCCAGGATTCCCTTGCCTTCGCGGGCAGGGGTGACGATGATCTTGTCGCCGACCTTCATGATGCCGCTTTCAATACGGCCGACAGGAACGACGCCGATGCCCTTGATGTTATACACGTCCTGCAGCGGCAAGCGCAGCGGGAGGTTGGTGGGCTTTTCGGCGGGGTTCAGCTTGTCCAGCGCTTCGAGGAGCGTGGGGCCGGTGTACCAGGGCATGTTTACGCTCTTCTTGACGACATTGTCGCCAGGATAGGAGGCAAGCGGAACGACCTGGACGGTCTCGGTCTTGTAGCCGACCGACTTCAACAGTGCCAAAGCGTCTACCTTGGCCTTTTCGAAGTACTTCTGGTCGAACTTGTTAATGTCCATTTTGTTGCACGCGACGATGATCTGCGTGACGCCGAGCGTCTTGCACAGGAACGCGTGCTCCTTGGTCTGGGCCTGGACTCCTTCGGTTCCGATCACGATGACCGCGGCGTCTGCCTGCGATGCTCCCGTGATCATGTTCTTGATGAAGTCCCTGTGGCCAGGCGCGTCGATGATGGTGAAGTCGAACTTCGGCGTCTGGAACTTCTTGTGGCTCAGGTCGATGGTGACTCCGCGCTCGCGTTCTTCCTTGAGCTGGTCCATGACGAAGGCGAATTCGAATCCGCCCTTTCCGAGGCGTTCCGCCTCTTCCTTGAGCTTGCGCATGGTCTGCTCGTCGACGGTTCCTGCGTCGAACAGCAAGCGACCGACAGTAGTGGATTTGCCGTGGTCGACGTGACCGACGAACACGACGTTCATGTGTGGTTTTCCTTTTGCCATAGTAGATACCCCTCCGTATCTTCGAATTGGATATAGACGGGAGGAAGGTGGTTTATTTATAAAGCTTGCGGAAATCGACTTAGAAGCCGTTCTTCTTGACGTGCCCGAGAATGGCGGTCGTGGAGAGGTGGGGCGCATTGGACAATTCTTCGCGCGCGTACACGAAAAACGTAGCGCCAGCCTGCTGCGCGAGCTGTTTCTTGCGCGCAAGCACGTCGGGCTTGTCGGTGGACGGCACAATATACGCGTGCGGCTTGAGCAGGCTGATGCATTCGGTCACGTCGGTCACGCCGTCGTACGGCTCGCGGCCGATGGTGACATAGTCGACCTGCTCGAGCGCGGCGATGAGCTCGGCGCGGTGCTGTTCGTTGTGGACGGGCTTGTCCGGCCCCTTGTACGCGCGGATCATGGAGTCCTGCCCGAGCGAGACGACCAGGACGTCTCCGTGGCTTTTCGCGAAGTCGAGGAACTTGGCGTGCCCTGCGTGCAGGATGTCGAACGTGCCCGAGACGAAGACGATCTTCTTGCCCTGCGCGCGCAGCTGTTCTGCGGCCTGCCGAAGCTCGTCATACGTCTTGATTTTGCGGTTGGTGCGCATGGTTGGTGAGAACAGGAAATGGTTTAATTATTTTGCGGGCGGGTTCTTCTCGAAGACTGCCTTGTCGGTTTGGTCGCCCTGCGCGAGCGGGTTCTTCATCTGATAGCGGACGGTCCAGCGGCTCTTGAACGCGCTCAGGGGAATGATGCCCTGGGTGCCGTCCAGGCGGTGCACGTCGATGTTCGGCAGCATCGCGAACTCGTAGTTCTTGCCCGCGTGCAGGTCATAGCGTTCGGCGAGCACGTCGGCGAGCATGCGGTCGTCGCCCCAGATGAATTGCGGCGAGCTTGCGAGCATACCATTGCGGATCTGGCTCAGCGGGAAGATTGCTGATGCTTTGAAGTCGGTCGAGGCGCTGAGCGCGGCGTGCAGGTTCTCGCGCTCGCACTTGAGCGCTTCCAGCGCAGCGTAGCCGTCGATGCTCGCGACAAACAGCGTGACCGGGTTGATGAAGACGCGCTCCTGCTGGGCAGGATTGCCGTGCGCGGCAGGCGGAATGACTGCGATGTATTCGTCGAAGAAGGAATAGCTTGCGGTGATGAGCTTGCCCAAGGGCCTGACTTCCTCCTTGACGACTTCGGTGAGATAGACGTCTTTCGGCGTCAGTTGGGAGGCTTTGTTCCAGTTGCCGCCGAAGAAGCCCGCTTTGTTGCGGAAGTTCACGGGCGGATAGCTTTCTGCCTTGTAGTCGGTTGCGAGAATGACGTCGTCCTTGAATTCCAGGAAGAGCGGCCCTTTTGCCGCGTGGCTGCTGACTTTGTGCTCGACGCACAGCGCTTCAAGGTCTTGGCGTTTCGTCATAAGAAGGTGACAAGAACGCCCTTTAAATCAGTTGCGCCGGACGCGCCTGAGCTTTCCGGTCGCCTTGAGCCAGAACGCGCGCGCGAACACGCGCGCGTAGCTGCCGGACAATTTGATGGTGGAGAACTGGGAGCCGCCGAAGTCGCGCTGGATCCACGGCACGGGAACTTCGCCGACTTTGTAGCCGAGCAATGACGGATAGATGCCGGTTTCCGCGTTCGCGGCAAAGTGCGGTTCAATCGAGGGAATCGTGCGCGCGATTTCGGTGCGCATCAGCTTGAAGTTGTTCGTCAGGTCTTTCGAGGGAATGTCGAGGAGCGAGCAGACGATGCCGTGGAACAGGCGGTTGGCGAATTTCTTGAACGGCGGGTAGCCGATGAGTTTGCCGCCGGGAATGTAGCGCGAGCCCGTGACCATGTCGTAGCCTTCGCGCGCCTTGTGCACGAGCAGCGGGAAGTGCTCCATGTTGCGCAAAAAGTCGCAGTCGATGGAGAGAATCCAGTCGCCCGTGGCGGCCTTGTAACCTGCGCGCAGGCAGTTGCCGACGCCAGACCTGCCGTCAATCATTTTGAAGAAGGAATATTTCTTGGCGAGCTGTTTGCCGACTTCCGCGGTGTTGTCCGTGCTCTGTGCATTAACCGCAACGACTTCGTGCAAATCCTCGCCCAGCGCGTTTTTCAGTCCGGGAACGAGCCGCGCGAGGTTTTCCGCCTCATTGCGCGCCGGCACGACGACTGAAATACGTCCGACGTGATGCGCCATCAGCGCTTCACCGCGAGCTTGGCAAGCATCTTGAGCATGCTCCAGCCGTGCTGGATGGGCTTCATCTTGGCAGCGCCGTGCTTGCGCGCGACGTACCGAACAGGAATCTCGACGATGCGCGCTCCTGCGCGCTTTGCCTTGATGATCATCTCGAAGTCAGGCCAGTTGTCTTCGTGCAGCTTGCCCTTGAGCATTTTGGTGTAGAACGCCTTGTAGCCGCACAGCGAGTCCGTGAGCCGCTGGCGGATGACTGCCGAGACGAGCGTGGCGAAGATCCATTTGTTGCCCATGCGGTTGAGCGTGGACATTGCTCCCTGCTCCATCGGAAGAATCATGCGCGTGCCGTTCACAAAGTCTGCCCAGCCGTCGAAGATGGGGCGAACGACCTGCGGGATGTCGGTCGGGTTCATGTCGACGTCTTGGATGACGGTGACTTTGCCGCGCGCGTGCTGTAAACCATAGGCGCACGCGTAGCCTTTGCTGCGCGACGGAGAATAGCGGATGACGCGAAGTCCCTTTTTCTTGAGCGCTTTGGCGACTTTGAACGTGTTGTCTTTGCTGCCGCCGTCCACGACGAGAATTTCCGTGCTCCACGGCATGTGGTCGGGAACGGCCATCACGCATTCCGCGATGCTCTCTTCCTCGTTGTAGCAAGGAATGAGGATGGTCAGGTCCGTTTGGTTGTTGTTTGTCACAGCGCTTCCCCTGCGTGGTATGATTGAACCGCTATTTTTATGGCTTATGTATGCCGAACTGCGGTCCGGCTGAACCTGAGCGCGTGCGTCCTCGCTCAGGCTCCGAGCATTCCTGCCGTCAGTCCTTTGCGCTGGACGATCTGCCGGATGATCTTGTCCTGCAATTCGTTGGGCAGCTTCTCGAAGACTTGGTCGGAGAGCGATGACGTGCCGCGTCCGCCGGTCGCGGAACGCAAGTCCGAGCTCCAGCCGAGCATTTCAGAAACGGGAAGCCTTGCCTTGACGACGACTTGCGCGCCTTCCTGGATGTCCAGGACTTGGCCGCGCTTGTTCATCACGAGCCGGGTGAGGTCGCCCATGAATTCGACAGGGGCCTCGATGAGGTGCGTTTGCACGGGTTCGAACATGGAAGGGCCTGCGCCCATCATGGACGTCTTGATGCTTTCGCGGACAGCGGGATACATCTGCGCGGGACCGCGGTGGATGGCGTCTTCGTGGAGCTTCAAATCGGTCAGGACGACCTTGACGCCGAAGCACGGCTCTCGCGCCAGGGGTCCGCCGTCCATGACTTGCTCGAAGCCGTCGAGCAAAAGCTCCATGACTTCGCCGATCTGGACGATTCCCTTGGTTTCGTCGATGAAGATGTTTCCTTTGTAGACGCTCTTGAGCGAGAGCGCGGTGTCGTTGTCATAGCCCGCGTCCACGAGCGAGTCGCGGATTGCCAAATCCTTCTTTTTGATGCGGCCTTCGGGGATGTCGCCGTTCCTGAGGAGTTCGCGCACGTGCGGCTCCACGGGCTCGACGTAGCAGTAGACTTTGTTGTGCTTGTTGGGCGACTTTCCTTCGGACTCGGGTCCTTTCTTCGTGACGGTCTCGCGGTACGTGACGATCGGCGGCGAGGTCTTGACTTCCACGCCCTTTTCGGTCTTGATGCGGTTCTCGATGATTTCGAGGTGCAGTTCGCCCATGCCGCGGAGCAGGTTTTCGCCGGTTTCCTGGTTGATCTCGATCTTGACCGAGGGGTCTTCCTTGGCGACCTTGCGGAGGACTTCGACGAGCTTCGAAAGATCCTGAGGCTTGGAGGGCTCGATGGCCTTGGTGATGACGGGTTCGAAGATGTGCTTCAGTTCCTCGAACGGCTGTTCGGGGCCTTCCGTGATCGTTTCGCCTGCCTGCGCGGAGATGCCGGACAGCGCGAACACGTTTCCCGCGGGAACTTCGCCGATGATTTCGGGCTTGATGCCCTGGTACATCATGACCTGCGCGACGCGCTGCTTTTGCTTGGCGAGATTGAGGTAGACGTCGGTTCCTTCCTTGATGGTTCCCGAGTACAGGCGGCCCGCGCAGATTTCGCGGCCGGACTTGGGCTCGATGAGGATGCGCGTGACGACGAATGCGATTTTGCCTGCGCGGTTGCACGTGAGCAGGTCTTTGCCGAACTGGGACTCGGGGTCTCCGCGCCAGATCTTCGGGATGCGGTACTTCTGCGCATCGACCGGGTTGGGCAGGTGGTTGACTGCCATGTCGAACGCGACTTCATAGAGCGGGCAGTTCTTCCAGGTCCAGTCCTGGCGTGCCTTCTCGTCCATCTCGTTGTACATCTTGAGGATGTCCTTGAACGAGATGTTCTTCTTCTTCATGAACGGCACGGACAATGCCCAGTTCTCGCGCGCGGAACCGAACGCGACGGAGCCGTTCGCGATGTCGACCTGCCACGTCTTCTTGAATTCGCCCTCGGCGAGGATTTCGATGAGCTTGTTGAACTCGAGCACGACTTTCAGGAATCGCTCCTGCATCTGCTCGGGCGTGTACTGCAGTTCCGTAATCAAACGGTCGACTTTGTTGATGAACAGGACGGGCTTGACGCGCTCGCGCAATGCCTGCTTGAGCACGGTCTCGGTCTGCGGCATGATGCCTTCGGAAGCGCAGACGAGCACGATGGTGCCGTCGATCGCCCTCATGGCGCGCGTGACGTTTCCGCCGAAGTCGATGTGGCCGGGCGTGTCGATGAGGTTGATGAGGTATTCCTTGTCGTCGAACGCGTGAACCATGGACACGTTTGCCGCGTCCACTGTCATCAAACGCTCCTGCTCGTCCGCGTGCTGCCACGTGGCCATTCCTTTTTCGAGCGAGCCTGCCGCGACTTCGGACATGAGTCCTGCGGCTGCGAGAAGATTGTCGGTAAATGCGGTCTTGCCGTGGTGGATGTGCGCGCTCGTGCAGATGTTGCGGATGTTCTTCTGCTGGTCAGACAGCCGCTTCATCTTTTGCAGTTGCGTCTCTTTGTCAGCCATGGGTAATCACTTCTTCTTTTCTTCCGGCGCGAGCGTGTGGAGGTCGTGCACGGTGCGATACGCGTGCAGTTCCTTTGCCGTGAACCAGAGCTTGATTTCGCTTTCCGCGTCCTTCTTGTCGCTGGACGCGTGGATGAGGTTCTTGATCGCGATGTTGTGGCTGTCCGCCCACTCGTAGCTGTGGTGGGCGTAGTCGCCGCGGATGGTTCCCGGCAAGGCGGTCTTGGGCTCGGTGCCGCCGACGATCTTGCGCGTCACTTCGATGGCATTGACGCCTTCGAGGCAGAGCGCGACCACGGGTCCCTCCTGGAGGAACTGGACGAGCTTGTTGCGCACGTGCTCGCCGCGGCGGACCGTGATGTCTTCGGTGTAGTGCTTCTTGGCGAACGCCTCGTCGCACCACACCATCTTCATGCCGACCATCTTGAGCCCTGCGCGCTCGAAGCGCGTGATGATTTCGCCGGCGACGCAGCGCTGGACCGCGTCGGGCTTCAGGAGCACAAGTGTTCGTTCGATCATTCTTTGGTCTCTGCCTTTGCTTCCGCCTTGCCGCCCTTCGCCTGCTTCTTCTCGCGCGCGAACTCGAGCGTCCAGCGCGTGGTGCGGGGCTTGTGGCCGAGCTTCAGCAGGTGCTTTTCGCACTTGCCGGAGCAAAAGACAAAGATGCGTCCGTCGTTCTTGACGAACATGATGCCCGTGCCGGGCTCGATGAGCTTCCTGCAGAAGGAGCAGCGTGCCATTTACGCGCCTCCCCTTCCGCCCTTGGTGAGCGGGCGGGCCTCGAATTCGGTCTCGCGCAGCATCAGGATGTCGTCCTTCTGGACGGGGCCCTTGACGTTTCTGCGCATGATTTTGTCCTTGTCGCGGCCGTCCAAGACGCGGACGCGCACTTGAATGGCTTCTCCTCGCGTGCCGGTGCGTCCGATGACTTCCTCGACGCGCGCGGGAATCGCGACCGTGAAGCGGACGCCTTCAGGCGCCTGCTTGGTCGGCGCGCCCTTTGCCGCGGGAGCCGCCGCGGGTGCGGCAGCTGCTGCGGGCTTGGCTGCTTCCTTTGCCTTGGTTTTTTCGTCGGCCATATTCCTTATGCGGCTGCGCCGCCCTTCAGGTCCTTGATGATGTTCTTGGCTTCGCCTTCGGCGATGATTGCGATTGCGCCGGTCGGCACCTTGATGCCTGCCGCGGCTCCGAGCTCTTCCTTGCTCGGCACTTCGATGCAGGGCACGCCCTTCTCCTTTGCGAGGAGCGGCAAGTGCATCACGACTTCTGCGGGCTGCACGTCCTTGGCGTACACGATGAGCTTGGCCGTGCCGCGCTCGAGCGCCTTGGTGACTTCGTTGGTTCCCTTCTTGATTTTTCCGGTGCTGCGCGCGAGTTCGACTGCTTCAAGCGCCTTTTCAGCATTTCCTTTTTCTGCCATAGTGATTTGCCTCCCCGTGATGTGAGGATGAGAAACATCCACCTCACTCTGCTTCATTGCTGAAGCATCATTGTTTCATCGGTTTGCTTCTGGAAATCGATGGTCGATTTATAAAGATTATGGTCTGCGCTGCGCGAAAGTATATTATAGCTGTTCTGCGCGACTCAGCGCATGCTCGAACTCGCGCTGTTTTCTGTCGCGCTCACGATTCTGTTCATTTCCGCGTACACGGACATCCGCACGCGCGAGGTTCCTGACTGGGTGAACTTTTTCGGCATCATCGCTGGCTTCGGCATTCGGTTATTGTGGGGCGTTTCGACCAATGATTGGTCCATTCTCGGCTGGGGCGTGCTCGGCTTTGCCGCGTTCTTCGCGCTTGCCGTGCTGATGTACTATACTGGCCAGTGGGGCGGCGGCGACAGCAAGCTTTTGATGGCGATGGGCGCACTGCTTGGCTTGCAATTCACGCGCGACAGCATCGGCATCGCGTTTATTTTGTGGTCTCTTGCTGCCGGCGCGGCATACGGATTGATTTGGTCGCTGTTCCTCGCGATTTCGCAAGGCAAACAGTTCATGCTGAAATACAAAACGCTCTCGCGTTCAATCCGTTGGGCGCACCTTCCTGTTTTGGGCGTGTTCGTGTTCGGCGTCGCGTTCGCCGTTGCGAGCAACGACCAATGGTTCCGCGTGCTCGCGCTGTGCATCGCGTTCATCGCGCCCGTGCTGTTCTACGTCGGGCTCGGCGTCAAGGCGGTCGAGCAGTGCTGCATGTACAAGATAACGCCGCCAGCACGATTGACCGAGGGCGACTGGATCGCGAAGAACGTCACGCACAAGGGTAAGTATCTCTGCGGCCCGAAAGATCTTGGTATCACGAAGAAGCAGATTCAACTCTTGCAGAAATTAAAAATCAAAAACGTGCTCGTCAAGGAAGGAATTCCCTTCACGCCGACATTCCTCATCGGATTCCTGCTCGCGCTGTGGTTAGGAAGTCCGTTGAAGTGGTTTATTTAGCGCGCGCAGGCTTCTTGTCATCGCGGCTGATGCGTTCGCGGAAATCTACCCAATACTTGATTTCTGACTTGCATACATCGTTATGCACTGCGTTCAGGTGTGTGATGTATGCGTCAATGTCGGGCGCGACCTGGTTGATTGCCGAGGTCTGCGTTGCGAGCATCCCTACAAACGCGCCGCATTTCTCCGCAAACTGCTTCGCATCGTCGACCACGATGTGGTGGCCGTTCACGATGGTGTGCAGCTGGAACGGTGATTCGCGCGAAGTATCAATCGGGTGGCGCTTGATCAGATTAGACTCAAGCGAGGTTTCTTTGCTCCACGCATTGTTTGCGTTGTAGACGTTCAGCTCGCCGATTTGCGGGAATGTCGCCAGAACGTGTTGCGTCATGATGACTCCACTCGGGACTTCTTTTTGCTTGTACTCTTGCACCGAGTCACGCGCAAAGCTCGACGTTTTCCGGTAGTTCTCCATGTGTGATTTGTATTGTCGCATCTCTTCTACAACATCGTCTTGTTTCTTGCGCATCATTGCGAGATAATTCTCGCGGTCCATCACGCGAGCCGCGCCCAGCCAAACGTCGACGCCGTCTGCGGCATAGCCGTACTTGTGGCTGTGGTAACGGCTTCCGTGCGAGACGATCCTGACTCTTTCGTCGTCAGGAAGCTTCGCAAGCGCTTCTCCTGTTTGCAGGATGTTTTGCAGTGAGAAATGGCGCGTATCCTCGCCAAAGCAGATGGGCTTGAGGTGCGGTTCTTCCTTTTTTGCCAATCGTTTGTCGGTAAGGATGTCATTGGATACGAGAATCTCGGGCGCTTCGGGCTCGTGCTTGCGTTCTTCGGGGCGCGCATATGCTTGCAGTCCGTAGTTGACCTGGCCGAATCCTTCTTTTGACACGACGTACAGCATGCCGTCGCGCTGGAACAAGGATGGTTTCTCAGAACTCAGCTTGCTCATTGCATTGTAGACGATGTCGATTACGTACGCCATAAGGCACCCCCACTATTCACTACTCTTGGGTAGAGTGAACTTGTATATTAATTTTCCTACGTGAAGCTTTTTATTGAACGCTTGCGTTCCCTGCATTGTGGGGGAACAAAAAGAAACCAAGGGCTGGGACGTTCAAGGCATCGTGAACCACATGTCCTTGATGTTCTCGTATGTCCAGGAGCACGGCACGGACGCGTTCCGCGAATTGGTGCAGAAAGACCCCACGAAAGCCTCAGAGCAGCTTCCGATTTATCTCGACAAAATCTTGCGTGCAGGAGACCGCTTCTTCAACTATCCTGGCTGCGGCGGGCCTCATGAGATGGTCACTGCGCCGTTGATTGACTCAGTCGGCCTGGTCTATCCTTGTCTGGATAAGCCGCAGCGCGAGAAAGCGCTGCGGAGTTGCCTGAAATTCTTTGATGAGCAGAACTATTTCCTTGTACAGAATAACGTGGCGTACATCAACGAGCCTTGGCTTGTTGGCGACATCATTCTCAACCGGCCGCTCTATTGGTGCGGGTTTAAGGAACTCAGCGATAGGTTGAAACCGCTCGCGACGTGGTCTGATTGGGAGGCCGCATTCCTTGACGAGCAGGGGCGGTTGGATGCGAAGAGCGTGGGGTGGCTCTCGGTCGCGGTCGGCTGGAAGGAAAACGCTTCAGAACTGGTCAGGCGCGGGTTTGCCGAGCGTTATCCTGGCATTGTCGAACGAACCAAGGACGTCATCGCAGGATGGGCGCACATCCGCGGCATTCGGGAACAGTACGAAGAGGAAAAGCCCATGCCTTACCAGAAACGCTGTGAGAAATTCTACACGCATTTCGAGCCGGAATGGCTGCAGGGCGTTCCTGAACAGCTCGGACAGAAGAATTTCATTGTTCTCGAAGAGACGATAAGGCGTCTTGAAGAAAGCAAAGAGCGGCGTGAACGCGACGCGCGCGAGAAGCAGGGTTAAGGGATTCTCTTGAGCTGTTCGATGAGATAGTTGACTTCGTCCTGCGCGGCCTTGACTTCTTCGGGCTTCGGCGCTTCTTTCGGCTTGGGTTTTTCTTTCTCGAACGCGCCGATGTTTTTGCATTCGTCCTTGAGCTTCAGCTCGATCGTGCTCATTTCCTCTTCTGACAGCTGTTTTGTCTGCCATTGGAAGTTCAAGCCGTCGTTTTCGCGGCGCGGAAGCACATTGACGATGCAGTGGTTGGTCGTTTGGCCTGCGGCGATGCCGTTGTTCACCAAAATATTGGTTCCTTCGGCGCCGAGCGTCTCGAAGACCGCGATGGACACTTTATTTGCCTTATCGAAGAGCTTGCCGATGACAAAATCAGGAATTTGTTCGAGAATTGCCGCGTGCTGCTTCGGCACGAGCCAGATGTGGCCTGCGGTTGCCGGCTTCGGCGCAAGAACAATGACCATTTGCTCGTCTTCGAACAGCAAGCCTTGCTTGGCTTTGACCAAATCGCAGATGGCGCAGCTCATCGGCCACCCAGCAGCCGCGCGATGTCGTCAAGATTGGCGCCTTGTTTCGCAGGCTGTTGTTTTTTCGCTGTCTCTTTCGGCGACGGCTTCTCAGTCACTGCTTCTTTCTTTTTCTCTGCAGTCTTCTTTTCTTCGTGCGGCGTCTGTTCCTCGTCGTGCGACTCAGGTTCATCCGCGACTTTCAAGCCCATCGCTTTCGCGAGCGCTTTCTTCAGGACTTGCTGCGCTTTCTTGACATCTGCGGCGTTCATCGCGCGTTCCGGCATCGCGAACGCGATCTGGTCGCCTTCCATGCGAGGGATGACGTGCATCATGAAGTGCTGCGCGCGCTGTCCTGCGGAAACGCCGTTCGCGACAAAGATATTGGTGCCTTGCGCTTTCAGTGCGCGCAATTGCGCGTGAGAAACTCCTTTCGCGACCATGCCGATGTGCTGCAGGACGTCTTCGGGAATCTGGGGCATGATGACATAGTGCTGCTTCGGAACGATCAGCACGTGACCGGGATTTGCGGGATTGATGTCGAGAACGCACGCGACTTTATCGTCTTCGTACACTTTCTTCGCGGCGACTCTTCCCGCGGCGATATGGCAGAAGATGCACTGTTGTTCGCCTGCCTGCGCCGCGTCTCCCGGAGAAAGCGTCTGTTCTTCTGCCATGGTCGTGTCGAGCTTGGCGCTGTTTATTATTCTTTCTCCAAAAACGTAGAGTTTATAAATGAGTTTAGCGCGTACAAGAGCAAAAGAGGGACCATGGTTGGACTATTCGCGAACAAGAGGGCAGTTTCTCCGCTTGTGGCAACCTTCCTGCTCATCCTGCTCTCCATCGGCCTCGGCGCCGCGGTGATGAGCTGGGGCGAGCAGTACATCGAGGCAAAGGCGGAGTTCGTGCAGGGCGTCCAGGAGACGGTCACGAGCTGCGATTTGGTATCATTCTCGGTCATCACCATCGGCGGCGTTCGCCAGCTGTGCACGGACAAGAAGTCGCTGAAAGGTTTCGTTGACAACGGCGCGGACGCGAACATCGCGGACTTCCACGCGCGCATCATCGGCAAAGACGGCGTGTTCGTGCAGGAAAGCGTGCTGGACAGGCCATTGCCGCGCGGCAGCGCCGTGCCGTTCACGTTCTCCACGGGAGAAATCGGCGATGTCCAACAGGTGAAGCTCACGCCCAAGATTGCCGTGGGCGGAAAGCAGGTCACGTGCGCAAAGCAGTCAGTCCTTCTCGAGAATATCCCGCAGTGCTAAATCGCGAGCCACGCGCGCACATTGTCGCGCAGAATTCTGCTTAGCGTCTTTGAGGGCCCGCTCGCTTTCTCGAGCTGCTGCTCGTGCGCGACCATGCCGCTCACCAGGTTGCACTGGTTGAGCCTGCAGGTCTCGCCTTCCAATCGCTTGTTCGTGTACGAGAACACGTTTCCTTTGGAGTTGATGAGCTGGATGGGCTTTTGCAGGCTGATGTCGTAGCCGTTCTCGACCGCGATGCCAGTGGAATCGATGATTTTCAGCCCGATGTTGTTGCGGAGCAGGTTGATGCCGCGGATGACGATGTGTTTTGAGTTTTTGATGAGGATGCCGACCTCGTAGTTGGCGAGCTGGCAGTCCTTGATGGTGATGTTCTCGCGGCCCTGGATGGTGAGCCCGGCGGTCTTGAACCGTCCTTTCAGCACCGCGGTGCCGCAGTCGAGCATGATGTTGTCGTGCGTGATGCTGAGCCCGTCCGGGAAGAAGTTGTCCGCGCAAAACCGCGTGTCTTGGTTGATGCGCGGCGGGTCGAGCGTCCGCGTGCACGTCCTGCTCACGGCGAGCGCGGACGGAATGCAGGCTAGGATGAGCAACAAAAACAGCAGCACTCTCGACGACACGGCACACCTCTCTTTTGAAAACAAAATGGTGCCGCTATTATATAATTGTTTCGAGAACTAATCGATGTGCTTCCAGTGGTGGTGCTGGAAGGACAGGAACGCGACCAGATAGAAGACGATAAACAAGGCGGTCATCAGCCAGAACTGTGTTTTCTGTTCGAAGTGGCGCATGAACGAGTGCTCGACCGCGCCGGTGATGAGCTTCGGCGCCGAAGACGCGTTGTGCACGACGAGCTTCGGCAGGGGCGGCTCGTTCGGCAGCGCAGGATACTCGGTCACCGCATCGACTGCGACCGCTTCGATTGGCGGGTGGCAGTTGTTGTCGTTCTTGTAATTGCAGCGCGGGCTGCAGTAGAGGTCGTCGTCCACGCACGGAACGATGTCTCTGCGGCTGTTGCACGCGTTGACTTTGCAGAAGTCCGCGTCAAGGTCGACGCGGCTGGTGAAGATCGTGTTGAACTTGCTGCTGATGCCGTTCACGGGCGCGAGCAGGCTCTTGTCCGAGTTCGATTCAAATCTGTTTTCGAAGCTTTCGAAGAGCTTGATGCCGGTGTTTTCCTTGAGCAGGTTGTTCTTGTCGATGAGGTTGCGGTTGCTGTTGATGAGCTGGACGCCGACATTGAAGTTGAGCAGGTTGCAGTTCTTGACTTCCACGCCTTCGACGCCTTCAAGCGTGATGCCGGTGCCTTTTTCCACGCCGTCGCCGCGGATCATGGCGCCGTTGCAGTCAAGCGTGACGTTGCTGGTCGTCATGACGATGCCGGTCGGCAGGTCATAGGCCTTGGTGCACAGAATCATGGTTTCGCTGACGGGCATGGAGTCGTATGCCTCGACGCAGTCGTCCGCGATGACTGCGGGAATCAGCGCGAGTGCGAGCACGGCGAACAGCAGCAGCTTCATGTGAGCCTCTTGCTTTCGATGAAGACCGCGACAGTCGGCCAATAGATGAGCACGAGCACGAAGATGAGCACGAACGTGACGATGTTGAACTGCCCTTCCAGGAGGCGGAGAAGCGCGTACGCGAACGGCAGCGCGGTCAATGGCTCGACAAAGTCGTGCCAGTCATACTTTCTGCCGAGCATGTGGCTGAAGAACCCTCTTTTTTCCTTCATGGCGCGATTTCTGAAGAATTGAGAATAAAAGCGTTGCGGTCAGATGCGGTAGAGGTCGTCGTATTCCTGCCAGGACTCGATCGTTCCGTCCTTGCGGACTTCCACGCGGATGGGCATGGCGAGCGTGTCGTCCACCCAGAGGTTCGTGACGCGGTGCGCGTCCTTCAAGTCCGTGAAGCGGTAGAGCGTTCCGGTGATCGTGCCGACGTGGTTGCCGGGCAGGATTTCGAACGGCGTGCGGTACAGGAGATCTTTGAGCCAGTCGGTTGGCATCGTGAATGCGAAGACGTCGTACGGCACCGTGAAGACTGCGTCCTTGATGTCGTCGCACTGCGTGTTCCTGCCCTGCGCGACCATCGCGGGAGGCGGGATGCACACTGCTGTTGCATTTCTGCCGAGCGGGTCGACCGAAACGGCGTTCACGACGACTTTCATCCGCCTGCCGTTGACCATCTGGTCGCCGAGCGGGTAGTCTGAGTGCAGTTTGCGCGTGATGGTGTTGTTGATGACGACAATCTCGTCGCCTTTGAGCATGAAGCGGTAGCGCAGCGTCCTGCTGGCGTTCGCGTACAATTCATTGACGATGGTTGGCAGGTACTGGCCTGACTGCTGGGCGCGCTCGCGCGCCTTTTCCGCCTGCAGCGCGGCTTCGCGCTCCTGCGCTGCGGTGATGTTTGCCGCGAAGTCGACCGTGTCGCAGACCTTGTTGTCGTTCAGGTCGCGGCAGCAGCCGGTAGGAGTGGAAATTTCGAAGACTTTGCACGATGGCGTCTGTTGAGCGGGCTGCTGCGGTTGGGCCGTGCAGCTTGCGAGAATGAATAAAACAAAAAGAAAAGAAAAAACGCGTCGCATGCTTAGACCCAGGCGAAGATGATCGCGGCCATGACAAACACGGTGACCAGCGAGTGCAGCGCGTTCAGGGCGAGCAGCTTGAACGGCTTGCCTTCCCAAATGACGCTGCCTGCTTCGACGGGCATCATGAAGCCGAGCCAGAGGACGAACGCAACCTGCAGCGCTTCTGCCATGGTTCCTGCCTGCGTGTGTGCGAGAATGCACGACAGCGCAAACGCGGTCACGGCGGTCAGGATAAAGCCGATGACCATCGATTTACTCGCTTTCTTCTTGCCTTCCTTCGTTTTCTTCATCGTGACGCCTGAAAGCTTCATCCAGGTCTTGCCGAACAGGGGGCCATACCAGAGTCCGCCGATCACGAATGCGACAATCGCGGCCACGACCGCGTGCCAATAGTTTATCGTTACTGTTGCCAACATTGAATACCACCTCAGTATATTTTATTCTGAAAAGTCGGAATCGGGTTATAAATGTTACGACGGGGGGAGTAAAAAAAGCAAAGTCTATAAATTGCGCAGAGAACGGAGAACTGGTATGGCTAAAAAAGAAACCGCGATGGGCGCGCTTCACAAAGAGCCTGCGGACGTGCGAAAAGCGGTAACGTCCAGTCCTGATGTGCTCGTGAAATGGAAGAGTCTCACGCCTCTCGCGCGCAACGAGTGGATTTGCTGGGCTACGATCGTCAAAAAGCCGGAGACGAGAAAAGAGCATATCGCGCGATTGCGCGCAGACTTGCTCGAAGGCCAGCGTCGGCCCTGCTGCTGGCCTGGCTGCCCTCATCGCAGGCCAAAAGCGAGAAAATGGTTTAACTAAGGGCAATCGACGGAGAAAGGTTTTTATACCCGTCTGCTTCTGTGAGATGCATGGAAAAAAGAGGAAACGTCGAACTGATGATTCTGTTCGTTGTGCTTATCGTGGCGATTGTCGGCCTGGTCTTCGTTGTTTCGAAGAAGCCGCACGCGTCCGGAATGGGCACGCTGCCCATCCAGGACAATCCGGGAGCATACCAGCTTCCGATGCTGGATTGCCAGCAGAACTGCTTCGGCGGCAATGCCGCTGTTCCGTTCGGCCCGGGCAGGCAGCCGCTCGGCGGCTCTGACTTGCGCGCGTGCCTTGCGCAGTGCGCCCAAGCCATCGGCCCGAACATCGTGGCCCCGATAAGCGCGTACCACTAAACCGTTTTTGTTTTCTTCGCTTTTTTTATTCAGAACAAGCTTATGCGCTGGCGCAATACGCGCCCGCGAGCGCGTCGATATCGTCGTCTGACGCGGTGGTGTTTCCTGCTTCAATCGCGTTCAGGTGCGTCCGGATGAGGCTGAGCGCGACCGGGATGTTGACGTTCTGGCTGGTGAGGTTCTCGTTCGCGGTTATCGCGACCCATTCGGGGAGCGATTCCTTTGCTTCGGCGAGCGCGTCAGCTGCCTTGTCGTTCTCGCCGTGCCGCGCGAAGACGTAGTAGTGCGAGAGCGCGTGGCCCGGACAGATGAGGTCTTTGCCGTTGGCGACGTAGTACATCAGCAGGCCGACGCCGTGGCCGGCGTGCTTGGTCTCGTTGTACCACACCATGGTCGCGATTTCCTCGAGCTCGTCGCTCGCGTGCGAGTTATTTTGCAGCATTACTGCGAGCTCTTCGAACTCGTCGGTCGTCACGTTGTTGAGCGAGATGTCCGTATTCAGCTGCGCGAGCGCGTCGATGGGCGTCATCGGCGCGGGCTGCGGCGCTTGAGCCGTGCAGCTGGCGAGGATCAGAAGCATGACGCAAACAATAAAGCGGCGCATAACTGTTACAGAAGTTGTAACTTATTTAAACCTTGCGGTCCGCAAACGCAAGGATTTTAAGCCATTGCCGCGCTGTATGCGTCATGCGCTTCATCGCTCTCTGGCTGTGCGCGGTATGCATCATCGTTTTCGCCGCGCAGCACATCGTCGGAACCGAGCCGTTCGTGCTCGACCGCTCGGTGATGTGGTCCGAGCCCTGGCGCCTGGTCACGTCCATCTTCGCGCACGAGAACGCGGCGCATCTGCTCGCGAACCTGTTCGGTCTGGCGCTGTTCGGGCTCGTGCTGGAGGGGCGCATCGGGCCGAAACGGGTGTTCTGGCTGTTCATGCTCTCAGGAATAGCGATCAATATCTTCTCGCCCTATCCGCGCTCGCTCGGCGCGTCAGGCGCGATTTACGCGATTCTCGGCGCATTGGTCGTGCTGCGGCCTTGGATGCAGATCTGGGTGAGCTATCTTCCGATGCCGATGTTCATCGCGGGCATCGTCTGGCTCGCGCAGGACGTAATCGGCTCGCTCGTTCCCGACACTATCGGCCACCTCGCGCATCTCGGCGGGCTGGGTATCGGCGTCGCGATGGGCTTTGTCTGGAAGAAGCGCTTCGGCGACCCGCCAAGAAGGAAGAACAAGTACGACCCGAAGCTCGAGCGCGACCTTGACCGCTGGGAAGATGCGTATATGAGAACGTAAGCCTCACGCGGGAAGCAGCACCCCGTTCGTAAGCACGCTCGTGCTTGCCGTTTAGTGCAAGAATCTATAGGGAACAATGGCTAAGTGATATTTATAACTTGTCGTTTTAAGCTTGAAATAGCCATTCATTAGAGCAAGCTGGAGACCGTCCCAAAACGTGATATTTTTCACATTACATTCTAGTCGGCATTTGAAAGCCCCCATGCTTCTCTGTCACTATCGCTGTCCGATACATCACCTATATCTAGAGGAGCTTGAGGGGTAGATAAGGGTTTTTCTCTTAGAGACTTCTTTCTAGCTTCTTGAATACGAGAAAGTGAAGGCAATCCCGCATACACAGGATCTGTATTGTCTCTTATTTCAGGATAAATTTCTAATAATTTAAACAACATGTCATCATATGCGTGACTTTTACCAGTTACATATCTAGCCCCGCCTATGTTTTCTCGAATAGTTTGCGTAAGTTGATCTTTTATGAATACTTTTAATTCTCTAACTCGGTCATCTATTGACATTTTCATCGCCTCGCTGATATTCTGGTATCGTTACTTTTGACGATTTTGTAAAATTGAATGCTTGCATTCATGTTCTTCACGAGCAAGTGATACTCAAAGAAAATATAAATATTTGTTGTCCTAAATGGTCGACAAATTAGAAAGCTTTAAAAACTGAATCCTCTTGCTTTACTTAATGCAAGAACAGTATATTGAAGCTCTCAAGGAGTATGGATTGTCAGAGAACGAGATTGTGATCTACATTACCGCCTTGAAAATGGGTGAAGCGACCGCCCAAGCAATTGCGAAACAGGCGGGTCTGCCACGAACAACAACGTATCACCTGCTTGACTCGCTCGTCCAGAAAGGTCTTGTAAGCTCTATCGAAAAGGGCGTTATCAAGCACTTCCAAGCTACACCACCAGGACAGTTAGTCGAAATGCTAACTGAGAAAAAGCGTCACATTGAAGATGCCTTGCCTGAGCTTAAAGCAATTGCGGCGACGATCAAAGAAAGGCCCAGAGCCGTTATCTACGAAGGACTGCAAGGCATCAGAGCAATCTTACAAGACATTCTTGAGGAGAAAAAGGAAATTTTGCATTACGGAGATCTTGCTTCGCTACAAAACGTGCTCCGATTTGCATTCCCTCAGTTTATTCGTCAACGCGTCGAGAAGAAAATTCCGATTCGCGCTATTGGAAAAAAGGAAGAACCTCACCAAGAACTTTTGAGAACCGCCAAGAAGGAATACCGGCAGTTTGTCTTCATACCGAAGGAATACGCGTTCAAGACAAACGTATTTATTTATGCCAACAAAGTAGCCATTCTCAATCTTCACTCAGAACCATATTATGGACTCATTGTCTCAAACAAAGAATATTACGAAACAGAAAAAAATCTATTTGAACTTCTCTGGAAGGCATATAAGAAATAAACCCTTTCAGAAACCCTGACATTCAATACTATTTGAAAAGTAGGTTTATATACGCCCTTTCATTCTGAATGCGCATGAAAATTATCGGCAACGTGACTTGTCCAAAATGCAGCCACAAGCAGCCTATCGAAATTCCGACCACAAGCTGTCAGGCATTTTACAAGTGCGACAATTGTGGAAAAGTAATTCAAGCTCAGGAGAGCTGTTGTGTCTTCTGCGATTATGGAGACAGAAAATGTCCTACGGCAGAAACACACCAGAAGGTGACTATGCCCTTTTCGAACCGTGAGAG
>Ga0334722_10001615_pt1 | contig 27634 bp, 10 predicted proteins | sample C3_bottom_MG_FD_207210 | JGI IMG/M metagenome (GOLD analysis project Ga0334722, IMG submission 207210) | Sediment microbial communities from Yellowstone Lake, YNP, Wyoming, USA - C3_bottom | ecosystem: Environmental > Aquatic > Freshwater > Lake > Sediment | place: USA: Wyoming | collected... | reverse complement strand
TAATGTTATAGCGTTCTACGGCAGGACGCTGAAATGGGTCCTTAAGCATCAGCCGGCAACTCTGTTTGTGGCTGCCGGGACCCTGGTCCTGACAGTCGCGCTCTATTACGCCGTGCCCAAGGGCTTTTTCCCTGTCCAGGATACCGGCGTCATCACGGGCATTTCCGAGGCTCCGCAGGCCATCTCCTTTTCCGGCATGGCCGAGGCCCAGCAGGCGCTTGCAAAGGTGATACTCAAAGACCCGGCGGTGGAAAGCCTCTCTTCCTTTATCGGCATTGACGGGACCAACACTACGCTTAACAGCGGCAGGATACTGATAAACCTTAAACCTCTCGAAGAGCGCAGGCTCAGCGCCGGTTCTGTGATCCGGAGGCTTCAGCCGGAGTTGGACAAAGTCAAGGGGATTACGCTATACATGCAGCCTGTGCAGGACCTTACAGTGGACGTGAGAATGAGCCGCACTCAATATCAATATACGCTTGAAGACCCTAACGGCGATGAACTAAACATGTGGGCGCCGAGGCTTGTCGATGCCCTTCGGAAAGAGCCTTCGCTTACTGATGTAGGAAGCGACCAGCAGGACAAAGGACTCAGACTTGCCCTGACAATAGACCGCAACAGCGCGTCAAGACTCGGCATAACTCCGCTGCTTATAGACGACACCCTGTACGACGCCTTTGGCCAGCGCCAGATTTCGACCATCTTTACGGAGCTTAACCAGTACCGCGTTATTCTTGCCGCGATGCCGGACTTTCAGAAGGGGCCTTTCGGGCTTCAGTCGATCTATCTCCCCAGCGCCTCGGGCGGACAGGTGCCGCTCAGCGCGATAGCACGGGTCAGGGAGACAACGGGGCCGCTTGCCATTAACCGTCTCGGACAGTTCCCTGCCGTCACAACTTCTTTTAACCTCGCCCCCGGGTCTGCGCTCAGCGATGCGGTAAAGGCGGTCGAAGACGCGGCTGGAAGGCTGGGTCTGCCTGCCTCCATAAACGGCAGTTTTGCGGGCACGGCCCAGGCGTTCAAGATATCTCTTACCAATGAGCCCCTGCTGATCCTTGCTGCGCTGATCACGGTCTATATAGTGCTCGGGGTTTTATATGAGAGTTACATCCATCCGATTACAATTTTGTCGACCCTTCCGTCGGCCGGCGTCGGCGCGGTGCTCGCGCTTATGCTCTTCCGCGCAGAACTGAACGTGATAGGCATAATAGGCATAATTCTTCTGATAGGCATTGTAAAGAAAAACGGAATCATGATGGTTGACTTTGCCCTCGATGCCGAAAGGAATGAGGGCAAAAGTCCGGTCGATGCGATCTACCAGGCATGTCTGCTGAGGTTCAGGCCGATAATGATGACAACCATGGCTGCGCTGCTGGGCGCGCTTCCTTTGGCGGTTGGGACGGGTGTGGGTTCCGAGATCCGTCACCCGCTTGGAATTACGATCGTCGGGGGGCTTATAATCAGCCAGATACTTACGCTCTATACAACACCGGTCATTTATCTTGCCTTTGACAAGCTTGCAACCCGGATGCGCAAGCGTGCTGCAGGAGAGGAAGACCTCAGGTAATTTTATGAATATCCCTGCGATATTCATAAGGCGGCCCGTTGCGACGACCCTCCTTACCATCGGCCTTGCGCTGACGGGTGTGATCGCTTTCCGCCTGCTTCCGGTTTCTCCCCTGCCGCAGGTGGACTTCCCTACTATCAGCGTCTCTGCCAACCTCCCCGGCGCTGACCCGGAAACCATGGCCACCTCCGTTGCCGCCCCGCTTGAGCGGCAGTTCGGACTCATAGCGGGCGTGGCTGAAATGACCTCTACGAGCTACCGGGGCAGCACAAGCATTACGCTTCAGTTTGAGCTCAACCGCAACATAGACGGCGCTGCGCGGGATGTTCAGGCCGCAATCAACGCGGCACGAGGGTACCTCCCCGCCAACCTGCCGAGCAATCCGACTTACCGTAAGGTGAATCCGTCTGATGCGCCGATAATGATTCTGGCGCTCACGTCTGATACTATAGGAACGGCGAGGATGTATGACGCCGCCGCCTCGATCCTGCAGCAAAGACTGTCGCAGGTAAAAGGAGTCGGACAGGTCTTTGTCGGCGGCAGCTCTCTGCCGGCCGTGCGCGTGGACCTGAATCCGACGATACTCAACAAATACGGGATCAGCCTCGAAGATGTGCGGGGCATGCTCACGAAAACCAATATCAACCGGCCCAAGGGACAGGTTTCAGACAATGAAAAAACCTGGGAGATAGATACCAACGACCAGCTTCGCGGGGCATCCCAGTATGCGCCGCTGATTGTGGCCTATAAAGCGGGCGCTCCGGTGAAACTTGCGGATGTGGCGAATGTTGAAGACTCGGTCGAAGACCTGAGGGCCGCAGGGTTTGTAAATGGAAATCCGGCCGTCATGGTGGTCGTATTCCGTCAGCCCGGCGCGAATATAATAGATACCGTAGACACGGTGAGAGGACTTCTTCCCCAGCTCGGGGCAGCTATACCGGGAGGTATCAATTTGTCCGTGGTTCTGGACAGAACGCCTCCAATCCGGGGCTCGCTGCGGGATGTCGAAAGGTCTCTGCTTATCTCCGGGCTGCTTGTCATACTGGTGGTATTCATCTTTCTCAGAAACGTCTGGGCCACTGTTATACCGGGGGTCGCTGTTGCGGTTTCCATTATAGGCTCGTTCGGTTTTATGTATCTGTTCAATTACTCCCTGGACAACCTGTCTCTCATGGCATTGACCATCGCCACCGGGTTCGTCGTCGACGACGCTATCGTAGTCCTCGAAAACACTACGCGCTACAGAGAACAGGGCATGCCCCCTTATCAGGCGGCCATGACCGGCGCAAAAGAAATCACGTTTACAGTCGTTTCCATGAGCGTTTCGCTGATCGCCGTCTTTATCCCGATCCTCCTCATGGGGGGCATGGTAGGCCGCCTGTTCAGGGAATTTGCTGTGACGCTTTCGACCGCGGTGCTCATATCCCTTGTTCTGTCCCTTACGACTACGCCCATGATGTGCGCAACCATACTGAGACCTGAAAAGCGGGAGCACGGCAGGCTATACATATGGAGTGAGAATGTCTTCAACAATATAAAAGATATCTACGGCCGGAGCCTCCGCTGGGCGCTGGTCCACGACCGTTTTATGCTCTCGGTATTGATTGTCACGATAATAGCCAGTATCTATCTGTTCGTTATCGTCCCGAAGGGCTTTTTCCCTCAGCAGGATACCGGCCGCATCTCCGGCACAATCCAGGCAGCCCAGGACATCTCGTTCCAGGCCATGCGGGGAAAACTGCTGGAGGTCGTGGATATCATCAAAGCCGACCCTGACGTTGACTTTGTCACCGGGTTTACCGGAGGAGGAGGCGGCGGTTCCACCACGAACAGCGCGCGCATGTTTATCTCGCTTAAACCGTTTGAGAAACGCAAAGCGACTGCTGCCGATATTATCGCAAGGCTCAGAAAAAAGCTTGCCGGAGTTCCGGGAGCTCCGACTTTTCTTCAGCCTGTCCAGGACCTGCGCATCGGAGGGAGAATCAGCACGGCGATGTACCAGTATACTCTTCAGGGCGAGAACTTCAACGAAGTCAATCAATGGGCGGAGAAGATGGTCGGGCAAATGCGCGCTGTCCCGCAACTGGTGGATGTAAGCAGTGATCAGCAAAGCAGGGGACGTCAGGCCTCGCTCAGGATCGACAGGCATACCGCCTCACGTTTGGGCATTACTCCGCAGCTCATTGACGATACGCTCTATGACGCCTTCGGACAGCGGCAGGTATCCATTACCTATACTCTGCTGAACCAGTATCATGTTGTAATGGAGGCTGCGCCGGCTTTCTGGCAGAGCCCTGAGACGCTGAAGGACATTTATGTATTTCCTCCCGGAGGCGCAAGGACGCCTCTGAGCGTGTTTACCCATTATGAGCCTGCCCTGACCTCTTTGGCTGTCAATCACCAGGGGCAATTCCCGTCGGTCACGGGATCTTTCAATCTCGCTCCAGGCATTGCTCTCGGCGATGCGGTGAAGACGGTCGAAAACGCTGCGCGCAAGATAGGGCTCCCCTCAACCATCAGGGGGAATTTCGCCGGCACAGCCCAGGCGTTCAAGGCGGCTCTTGCAAACCAGCCTTTACTTATCATCGCAGCGCTGATCACCGTCTATATCGTCCTCGGCGTATTGTATGAAAGCTATATCCACCCTATAACGATCCTGTCCACACTTCCGTCCGCAGGCGTCGGCGCGGCCCTCGCTCTTCTCGCATTCCGCACCGAACTGACCGTGATCGCAATAATAGGGGTTATCCTCCTGATCGGAATTGTTAAAAAGAACGGAATCATGATGGTCGACTTTGCCCTTGAGACTGAAAGGAAACAGGGCATAAGCCCTGTCGAGGCCATCTATCAGGCCTGCATGCTCAGATTTCGCCCTATCATGATGACGACAATGGCCGCGCTGCTCGGGGCTCTTCCTCTGGCGCTCGGAACAGGTGTTGGCTCGGAACTGCGACGTCCGCTCGGGATTTCGATAGTCGGAGGCTTGCTGTTCAGTCAGATGCTCACGCTGTATACAACGCCGATCGTTTACCTGTATCTCGATCGCTTCAGACTCAGACTGGGGGGTAAACGAAAAAGGCGCAGGAAATAGGGCGGGTCTATTGACCGCACCTGGATTGGGCAATCAAAAAGGTTGCCCTGCATTGGGAGAAATTATGCGTAAATTATTGCTTTTCCAAATCGTATTTTTGCTTGCATCCTGTACTGCCGGCCCTGATTATGTAAGACCGCCGGTTGAGACTCCGGAGGCATACAGGGAAAGGCCCGAGGCAACCAGTGAAGCGAAGGGCTGGAAGCAAGCCGAACCAAAGGCTGAAATCGTCAGGGGAAAGTGGTGGGAGATATTCAATGACCCGGAGCTGAACAGACTTGAAGACCAGGTCAATATTTCAAACCAGAACATCCTTGGCGCAGAGGCCCGGTTCAGACAGGCCCGCGCTCTTGCGCAGGCCGCGCGCGCAGGCTACTTCCCGACAGTTGCGGCAGGCGCTTCATATACGCGTTCGAAGGGGAGCGCAAATTCCGTCTCAGGCAAAGGCGGGGGAATTGGATCAACAGCCTCAAGCTATACCCTGCCGGTAGACGTTAACTGGGACCTCGATCTGTGGGGAAAGGTGAAACGGACCGTCGAAGCAGCCGGCGCCGATGCCGAGTCAATTGCCGCGGAGCTGGAATCCGTCCGGCTTGGCAGCCAGGCTGAACTCGCCCAGGATTATTTCGAGCTCCGCTCGCTGGATGCGCAAAAACAGATACTGGATAAAACCGTTTCATCCTATGAGGATTTTCTTCAGCTTACGCGCAACCGTTATGCCGGCGGCGTCTCTTCATCCATAGATGTGCTTCAGGCTGAAACGCAGCTGAAGACTACGCAGGCGCTGTCTATTGATATCGGCGTACAGCGCAGCAGGCTGGAGCATGCGATAGCGCTTATCATCGGCAAACCGGCTTCGGCTGTAATTATAAAACCCGCAGCTTCTCCCCTTGCCGGCATTCCCGTAATCCCCGCCGGTCTGCCCTCGGAACTGCTTGAGCGCAGGCCTGATATTGCGGCTGCGGAGCGTCTTATGGCCGCTGCCAACGCCGGGATCGGGATTGCAGGGGCCGCATTCTTTCCAACAGTCTCCTTAAGCTCGGCTTTCGGCCTGGGCAGCTCGCATCTGTCCGACTGGTTTTCGTGGCCGAGCCGGTTTTGGTCTCTGGGAGGAGCTGTAACAGAGGCTGTTTTCGAGGGCGGCCTAAGACGGGCGCAGACTGAGGCGGCCCGGGCCTCATATGAAGCGACCGTAGCCTCTTACAGGCAAACCGTTCTTGCGGCGTTTCAGGAGGTTGAGGATAATCTGTCCGCGCTGCGCATTCTCGGGGAAGAGGCCGGCGTTCAGGATGAGGCTCTCAATGCCTCCGGAAAGGCGCTGGAGGCAACGATGAACCAGTACAAGGCCGGCACAGTCAGCTACCTGAATGTGATAACAGCTCAGACAGCAAAACTCAATAATGAAAGAGCTGCTGCCGACATCCTTGGCCGCAGGGCGGTCTCAAGCGTGCTTTTGATCAAGGCGCTCGGCGGAGGCTGGAGAGCTGCGGAACTGAACGGCACTTTGGATCAGGCCGGGCCGCCCCGGCATTGAATCCGCCGCAGGAAATGAAAGGGCAAAAGGAATTTTTACTTATTAAATATCATGGGCTTCGCAGATTGTCTTGATCTTTTTCAGGACAGCGTCCGCCTCTTTCTGATTAAGCTTTTCAACTATCAGCTTGTTTGCGATTACACCAAGGACCTTGCCCGGGACTTCGTAGCTGATATCAATCGTCAGGGTTGTTGTCTCAGAGTCGCCCTCGAACAGATATGTTTCCTGTATCGGGAATGACCCGTCCATCTTCATCGCAAATTTTCTGTCCTTTTTAAATTCACGGATTTCGCCCCGGCCTCCGAAATTCATGCCAAACATCCTGTAGGTCCAGTCAAAGGTCATTCCTTTGACCGGTGTATCGTGAGAGGCGTTTTTTATATCGATCAGGCTGGTGACAAACTTGGTCCAGTTTTCAGGATTCGCCACATAGTCAAAGACCCTGGCAACAGGCGCATTGATTTTTATTGCTTTGGATATTTTTGCAGGCAGCTCACGGGATAAACCGGCCTCGCCGGCTCCGCCGGTGTTGAGTTTACTGGTGTTGAGATTGTTAATGAGCGCCTCAACCTGTGGAGGCATTGTTCCGAGTGAACCCAGTTTGTCGACAATGAAGGAGCTGCTCATTATCAGCTTCATTGATGAAAAAAGATAGCGCCTCTTGAATTCGTCCTTCATGACCGCTATCTCCTGGAGCTTCCCCATATAAAAACTGCGATAACAGTCGATTATGGCCCAGTCAATCTCCTTTAAACTCATGTTTTCCGGTTTTATAACAGGGTCTATGAGGTTGTACTTGCGGTAATCTCTTTCAACAATGTAGGGTTCAAGCTCTTTATAAATATCGGCATAAGGCCACGGGGCAAGGGCGAGATAATGCGCGAAATCCGGATTGTATATCTTCGAGAGTTTCAGCGTCTTTTTTATCGACTCCTTTGTCTCATGCGGAAAGCCGAGGATGAATCTCGTTTCGGTTATCATGCCGTGCAGGTGGATAAGCCTGATCGCTTCGATGCCGATCTCTACCTTCACGTCTTTTTTGATGAGGTCAAGGGTTTCCTGGTCTGTGGCCTCGACCCCGATATAAATATGGATGATCCCGGCTTTTCTGTATTTCCACAGGATTTCCTTGTCCCTTACAATGTCCTCGGCCCTGGTTTCCATCAGCAGGTAGATGTCGAGCTTCCTTTCTATCAAAAGGTCCAGAAGTTCTTCCCACCGCTCCCTGTCCTGCGTCGGATACTCGTCCGGAAGCAGAAACACATTGACCCCATACGTTTTGTTCAGCTGCTCTATTTCATTTACAACATTAAGGGGCTTCCTTCCTCTCCACGACTTGTGCCAGAACTTCTGCTGTGAACAGAAGGTGCAGTCATGGCTGCAGCCCCTGGACGTGCTTACAGCACCCAGCCTGCTCTTCGGTATAACAAAATACCGGTAATCTTTCCAGTCGATCAGGTCCCATGCGGTAGGCAGAGAATCCAGGTCCTGAATGAACGGTCTCGGCTGCGTAGCTACAATCTTTTGACCGTCGCGAAAAGCTATTCCACGAACATCCGAAAGCTTGCTGCCGCTTTCCAGAGCCGGGAGCAATTCCTTGAGAGTCTCTTCTCCCTCTTCCCTTACAACATAATCGACGCAGGAGTTTTCAAGGACCTCCTTAAATAAAAAAGAAGGATGAACTCCGCCAATAATCGTCACGATGGAAGGGTTAACTTCTTTTGCGACCTTCAGGACTTCGAGCGCGTCGGGGAAGGTGGAGGTGATGGCCGTGGAGGCGACATAATCCGGATTTAGTTCTTCAATCTTTCTGCGTATTTCTTTGAAGCCGTGACGCTTCGTCATTGCGTCGTATATTATCGGTTCGAAGCCCGCTTCCCTCGCCGCCCCTGCAAGATAGACAAAGGTGAGCGGGACCCAGTGGCCTGCGACCTCGACAACTCCGCAGTGATACGGAGGGGTTATGAAAACTATTTTCTTTGCCATCGTGCTTATTTTACACAAAACGCGTTCATTTTAAATTAACGCGTTCTTTGAGCGTCTTTACTCTCCTGTTTATTCTGATCCAGATATGGGCGCCCGCGCCGACGAAGATAAAGACCAAAATGTGCTTGACGATAAGGGCAGGCACCTGGCCCTTGCCCGCGGCATTGGCCCACTCGAACTGTTGATAGGCGAGGGTGCGGGGAATGCCTCCGATCAATATCCAGCCGAGCGAAAATTTCGCCAGTTTCGTCACACCGTGATATATGCCCAGAAAGTATCTTATTACACTTTCCTCAGTGGTATCTCCCAGTCTCTTCACTATTATCCACATGACCACACCGCTTGCAAGCAGCAGGGCTGTGGCAACATCGTGAAAGTAATTATTCATCATGAGAAAAACACCCAGCGAAGGACTCATATCATCTCCCTGAATAATTTAAACTCCGGTAAGCTTCTGTCTTTCTTTCGCATATTGTCTGAAGGCCCTCCCTTGCGGATACTGGATCATCCATGAGGTTATGTGACTCATGGGAAAACCTTTCCATGATATCTGAGACATCCTTTGCAGGATTTTAGGAGTTGTAAAAAGATCCGCCCTCAGATTAACCAGCGCTGTTTCCCTTTCCTCCGGAGTCATCTCCGGATGCCCGTACACAGCATGGTTGCCGTCGAAGCTGTCCCAGTCAAGCCCTTCGATCAGATAAGGTTTATAGATTTCATACAACTCCGTGCCCGGAAACGGCGTGGTCATTACCGGATGAGCCGAGACCTTCAGTTCATCGCAGAGCTTAATTATCCCCTCGAAATCAGCTCTTCTGTCCTGCCTGCCTCCGACCATTATGAACAGCATGACCTCGATGCCGTGGTCGCGGATCTTTTTAATGGCGTCCCGTCTTTCGCTGCCCTGTTTGCCCACGGCCTTATATTCTTCGAGGCTCGACAGGTTGTTCGACTCCCAGCCGACCAGCACCGCGGTGAGACCCGCCTTGCGCGCATTGGTCAGCAGTTCATGGGAGCGGGGATGCTGCACCGACTTCAGGTCGCCCGAACCGAACCACCATTTACCCCTTATGTTCTTTCCCATTTCAGTGTAGAGTTCAATGGACCGGGTTACATTGACGCCCCATATGTTGTCGTCAATGCCCCAGAACAGTCTTCTGCTGCTTGCAGCGACCTCCTCCACCACTTCTTTTATCGGTCTCATCCTAACCCTGCCTCCGAAAAATTTGTGCACCGAACAGAAGCTGCAGCTGAACGGACAACCGCGCGAGGTCTGAAAATATCCATACACATATTTAGCGTTCCACAGGTCGGTGACGGGCGCGGGGAGTCCGGCGAGTTCGGGAAATACGCCGTTGTAAACCGGTTTTAGCCTCGCCTGTCCGGCGTCTTCAAGGAGCTCCTTCCAGATCTTTTCAGCCTCGCCCAGGACAATCGAATCCGCGTGGCGGCCCGCCTCGTCCGGCAGAGCCGTCACATGAATTCCGCCGAGCACGACCTTTTTGCCCATGGCCCTCAGAGCAGCCGACATGCGGTAAACCCACGGCGCCTGCGGGGTCAGCACAGTGAACCCCACCAGATCGGCGGAGATCTCCCCGGGATTGAATATTTCCTTGTTGGCGTCAAACAGGGCTACTTCGATGTCGGGTTTTACTTCACGCGTAAGACCGGCCAGATACTCGAGAACCGGAGGAGCTATTGGGAGTCCTTTTGACATCTGACCTTTTTCGCCAAAGGGGGGAGAGACAAGCAGAAGTTTCATAGCCTATAATAGCCAAGTTCAGGGCCTATTAACAAGACCGTTGCCGGCCCTCTGTGCTGTGTCCGCTGCGACCTTGGGATTTTATCGTTATGCCGCGCCGGCAGCGTAATGACCCTTGTCCGCACGGGGTCGGGGTGATAGACATAATTGCAGCAATTAATCGCAATGCTGTATTATCAGATTAAGCAAAAGGGTAATCTGCGTGATAAGGTCTTGAACAATAAAATCGGTTGCCTCCAGGACGATCTGCCTGAACCCGCACAATAATGAGCAAGTTTAATAAATCTGCCGACGCTCCAATTCCAAACAGCGCTAAAGGGTGTCCGTTACACGTCCTTTCCTTCATTTTATTCACGGCATTGATCTGCAATTTCCCGGCAGGCAACGTCCTGGCTGACGTCCAAAATAATCAGTCTCCGCACAGGAAGGCGACTGCAGCGATCCATTGTGATTTTTCCCCGGACTATTATTGGGACAAGAATGCCAACAAGGCTTCCGGTTTTGGCGTCGAGCTCACGGAGAAGATTGCGGAGCGCGCCGGGTTTCAGGTGAACTATGTCTGCAGGGACAATTGGCCTGAGATAATAACCCTCGTTGAAAGCGGCGAAGCAGATTTTGCCCTGATGGGCATTAGTGAAGAACGCAAAAAACGGGTTGATTTCACTGTCCCGTTTGATACGGCCCGGATCGTCTTTTTTGCTCCTGCCGGAAGCGAACTGAATATGGACAACATGGAAGAGAGACATACTGTGGGCGTCCTCAGAAACAGCATTTCCAGTGAGGCGCTAAAAAACTATTCTGTGTCGCGCTTAATTGAATATAACAGTCATCAGCAGGGCATATTTGGGCTATTGTCCGGAGAAGTCGATTTATATCTCGGCCTTGACACTGCGATTCTGGATCTTTCCAGAAGAATAGGGAGGGAAGACGCAATAAAAATTGCAGGAAGCGCTGTCGAAGAACTGAAGAGGGGTTTCGCGGTGCGCAAGGGCAATGAAAAGCTTCTTGGAACTCTGAACAAGGCCATGAATGACTTCATGGGAAGCCGGGAATATGACCGCGTGCACGACAAGTGGCATACCGCCCCGGGGCCTTATTGGAATGCCAAAAGAGTTGCCTTTTCGAGTGTTTTGTTAATGTTCATTCTCATTAGCGGCATGGGGATGTGGCGGCATTTCTCTATCAGGAATCTCAATAAAGAGCTTCTGAAAATTATTTCGGAGCGCAAAAAGGCCGAAGAGGCGCTGTCACGCAGAGAACTCGAGTTGAAGGTCATTCTCGACTCAACCGCTGATGGGATCCTTGCCGTAGACGGCAGCGGAAAGACCATCAATGCAAACCGGAGATTTGCGGATCTTTGGCGCATTCCGCAAGCTGATACAGACACGGGTGATAAAGCGATGTTGAATCTGGTGCTTGACCGGTTGACCGACCCTGAGACGTTTATTGTTAAATTCAAGTCACTGTACGACACTGCAGAGTCGGGCATTGAGGCTTTGTCTTTCAAGGACGGTCGTGCGCTGGAATGCTATACCGCGCCCATGATCAGCGAGGGTTCTCTCGTCGGCCGCGTCTGGTCCTTCCGTGATGTCACGGGACGCAAACAGGCGGAGGAACTGATCAGGAGAAAGCAGGAGCAGCTTTCCGCGCTGAACAAAACGCTTGTTGAAACCGAGGAAAGGGAGCGCAAGAAAATAGTTGAGGAATTGCATGATGATATAGGCCAGAACCTCACGGCGCTGAGCATTAACCTTGGTGTTGTGAAGAACCAGCTCCCGGAAAATATGGAATTTGCGCGCTCGCGAATCATTGATTCACTCGGACTGCTGAAGCAGACTACCGAGCAGCTCCGGAATCTTATGGCAAAGCTCAGGCCTCCGGTGCTGGATGATTACGGACTATTGGCAGCCCTGAAATGGCACGCAAAAAAATTTGCGGCGAGAGCAGGCATAACTATTGAAACCAGGGGTGAAGAATTTTCCCCAAGACTCAGCCCGGACAAGGAGATCATAATGTTCCGTATAGCACAGGAGGCTCTTACCAATATCTCCAAGCATGCCGGCGCAACCCATGCCGTCATTACAGTAGAGAGCAGGGACGATAAGGCCAGGATGCTCATCTGCGACAACGGCGCAGGCTTTTCCCCAAGGGGCCGGGACGAGGCTGAAAACGTAAAGGGATGGGGTGTCTTAAATATGATTGAACGCGCCAGGAACGGCGGAGGCAGTTTCGCGGTCGAGAGCATCGTCGGGAAAGGCGCCTGTGTAATTGTGGAGCTGCCGAAGTGAGCATTACAGTGCTGATAGCGGACGATCATTCTGTTATGCGTGAAGGGCTGAAGATCCTGCTCGAAACGCAGCCGGACATTACCGTGGCCGATATGGCGGCGGACGGCAGGGAGGCCGTCAGAAAGGCTGGAGAGCTCCGTCCGGATATTGTGCTAATGGATATCGCGATGCCTGGGCTAAGCGGAATAGAGGCTATTTACCATATAAAAGACTCTTCTCCGGATACAAAGGTTGTCATTCTCTCGATGCACTCAACCCCGGAACATATTTTTCATGCTCTCAAGGCAGGGGCGCAAGGTTATCTGCTTAAGGATTCCGCAGTCGAAGAGATAATAGAAGCCGTCCGTTCCGTAAAACTCGGCCGCCGCTACATTTGTCAAAAGGTCCAGGAGTTGATGATCGACGATTATATGGCCGATGAAAGTTCGAATCGGGAAAAGATCCTCATTGCCGGGCTCAGCAGCCGTGAAAAAGAGGTGCTTTGCTTTGTGACCGAAGGCAGGACCAGCGCTGAGATAGCGCAACTGTTGGATCTTTCTCCCAAGACTGTGGAGACATATCGCAGCCGGATTATGCACAAACTTGAAGTGAAAGACCTTGCAGGGCTCATGAAGCTTGTGGTCAGATCAGGCTTTACAAAACTATAATTAAATATCAGGCTGATCTTTTTGCCTGCCCATGGGGCTCTCCCTACATGGGTTGTAGGGTTTTCCCCACATAAGGTTCCCACCGGGTTATATTCTCTGTGGCGGTTTATAGCCGCACCTTTGAGGTTGGCATAGTTGATGCATTAAATATTGTCGAGTGAGGCGCGTCATATCGCCTCTTCTCCCATACTGCCCCATCCAATTTTATTGGATGGGGCTCTTTTAAAGATTTATCATATGTGGGGGTAGCTTCTGTAAATGAAATTTTTTCATAAGGGTGGTAAATGGACCGTCAAGGACTGATCACCTGCATTCTTAAGGCAGCTCTACCAAAAGGCGCTAGCTTTGAAATCGCCTCTGGTTCGGCATCTAATCCTGAGAAATGTCCGGCTGAGAGTAATCCCGCAATATGTGGGCTGTTTGACTCAGTGCTGTCCCTGCCGGGTTTTTATAGTCTTTTATTGCTAAAAGGAAGGCTGCTGATTGACGATTACGGAATAAAGAGCCATAAGATTGTTAATGTCGGGTCAAAGTTTCCCTACCCGGTTTATAAGATTTCCGGCTTTATATTTATCGTGTCTGTTGCAGACTTTTTTCAGTATTACGGAAGGGTTGCAGCGGCAGTAGCTTGCTTGAAAATAACGTAATGATCTCATCCGTTATTGCATCAACGGCTGTGCTGTTCTTTACGCGGTTGGCGAAGACAACTTGACAAAAGTGAGGTGAGGACGGTGACGATAAAACTCATGAAAGGCGGTTATGACAAGCGAGATGTCGGGGGTACGGCATTGAGAGTCGTCAAGGCAGGACGCCTTGTCATTGTTGCTGTCTTTTCACTTCTTATGTTGTGCGTATCCGGCAGAGACGCCTTTGCTGACAACAAGACGGGTGCCGGTGTGGTTTCAGCAGCAGCAGAAGGCGCAACTTCCATAGCGGTACAGATACCATATACAGGCGACGACAACGGTTCCAACGCGGTTTCAATCAAGTGGAAGCTCTGCGCCGACGCCTCCTACGCGCCGGTAAATACAATAGATTTGGCTAATGCTGCAAGCCCTTATAAGACAACCATAACCGGCCTTTCTCAAAATACCTGTTACAGCATTCAGGTAACATTTACTGACGGCGACGGCATTACCGGAACAAACCCCCAGGAATTCAGGATTACCTCGACATGGGACAATTCTCTTCTTCATAACGCAAACCGTTTCAATACATCCACAAAATGGGGCTCTGCCGGCGGCTGGGGATTACCTTCCGCAAAGTACGGCCGGATCGGCTGCGAGACCTGCCACAAGCCGGTAACGGGCAATATAAAGAGAATAGCCGGCAGCGTCACAGCGCCGAACGGCACAGACAGCTTTCCCGGCAGCACGGTGATTTTCCAGAGCACCTGGATGACTCCCGACAGCTTCGGAGACGATTCAGACAACCACACTACATCGACGCGTGTCTGCGAAGTGTGCCACAGTATTACATCTCATCACCGGTTCGATACAAGCGGGCAGACCGACGGCAAATCACACAATAACAATGCGGACTGCATGACCTGTCATCCTCATTCCGTGGGCTTCTATTATGCGACCGGCGCCTGCGATTCCTGCCACGGCAACCCCCCGACATCGACTTCATTGGGAGGCCCTTCCGGGCTTGCCACTCCTGCGACCGGGGCGCTTGGGTCATCGCCTGCTGATGCCGGGGCGCATTCCGCGCATGTAAACACAAGGACGATGATATGCGATACATGTCATAAGGGCAGCAATATGCCTGCAGTCAGCAATGCAATCCAGATGGGGTTTGAGGCAAGCCCGGCGAATGTTGCCGGCTGGGGCTCCGAATCGGTTGTAACAGGCACATTCACAGGTAAGTCGTCTCTGAACAGTCCGTATTCCTGGGCCAACGGCAATGCGGGGACAACGGTCAATACCGGCGGCGACAATACCTGCGCGGTATATTGTCACGGCTCAACGCTGACAGGCGGCACCAATGCGTCCTCGCCTGTGTCCTGGATGTCGGGTTCTGCAGGGAAGGCATGCGGGAGTTGTCATGGCGGAAGCGATTACAATGTGACTTCAGCAAATCCGCCTTCGGCAGGCAGCCATTTGACCCATGCAGGCAGCTGGAGCAGCGGTGCGCGTCTCCAATGCGATGAATGCCATGGCACAACACCGGCTGATATGAGCCATCTCAACGGTTCGGTTTCATGGGGTCTGAAGACACAGTCGGATAAATTTGGCTCCCCGGCACAATACAGAGGCTGGTCCACCGGCAAGACAGCAGGCGTTGCTCCAAGCAGCTCTTATGGAAGCTGCACAACCGTATATTGTCACAGCAATGTGCAAAGCGGAAGCGATGGGACCGGAGGGCCGTCAGCATGGGCTACTGCGCAATGGGGCAATGCCTCGTCAGGACAGTGCGGCACATGCCATAAGGGAGACGGATCGGGCAATGGAACATATATTGATTCCGGAAGTCATGCGAAGCACGTAAGCCCCGCAGGATCGGGGGGTTACAATATGCCCTGCTCAAACTGCCATCTCGGCGCGGGCCATAACACCGGCTCTCATGCGAATTATTCTGTTGATATCAACATAGATACAAACTGGGGAACAGAATCCTCGTATTCTGCAGGCAGCCATGCCCCGGGCGCAGGTTACGGCTCATGCTCGAATATATATTGCCACAGTTCCAGCAATTTTTCCGGGGTGCCGCCGGTAGTATCGTTTACTTATACGTCCCCTTCATGGGGCAGTGCGGCCTCGGGCGCATGCGGGACGTGTCACGGTGCGACCAAAGAAGTTCCGCCCATTTCGGGTTCGCATGAAATGCACGTAAGGCTGGATGCGGACAACGGATATGTTAATCAGTTCAGGTGTTACAAATGCCATAAAAATACCGCTACTAATTCCGATCCGGCAGCCATATCCACATTAGGACACAGCGATTACCATGTGAACGGGACAAGGGATGTTTTCTTCTGGACCTCTGACCCGCTGGTAGGCACAGCCGGAGCAAACTTCGACGCCGAATCAAGCACGTGTTCAAATATCTACTGCCATTCAATGGGAAAGGCCGGGATTGTCTCCAACAGCGACTTGTCGGACTGGTACAGCGGCAGTCCATATGTCAAACCCATTTGGAACGACAGCCTTAATTGCTGGTTCTGCCACGGTAAAAGTCAGCCCGCGAGTGTAGAAAGGCCGTATGGCGGCTATCCCGACTATACGTCATGGATTAGCGATGCCGGCACCGCAAAGGCGAACAGCCATCTGTCAACAACCCACAATAAGACAAAATGCTCGGTCTGTCATAACCAGACCACCTATTACGATGACGTGAACAATATCATAAGGATCAGGACCGATATCATACCTACAAACCATGTAAATGGGACGATTAATGTGTCCTTTGATCCTGCCTATGTAATCAGCGGACAGACGGCGACTTACGACTCTGACATCAATAAGACCAGGACCTGTTCCAATGTCGCCTGTCACGGGACCGAATCCGGGCAATGGGGTGCCCTGCAGACCTGCGTTGACTGTCATGAGGCCGGCGCGCTCAACATTTCTGGCGTGCACAACAGGCACTGGGAGAGTACGGCAGGCAATGCGACAGCCCGCAACACAACCGGCAACTCGTCAACTGCCTCATATTATAAGATCCAGTGCGGCACATGCCATCCGGATGAAGCGCATCCCAGAGGCTTCATAGGACAAAACTTTGCCGACGTGAACTTCAACATTACATGGGTATCCGACGCTTTACAGACAAGCGGGGTCTATACACAAGGCACGTGGACCACTGCCGTAGATTCAAGACTGGAAAGGATATCCGTAAACGGCGGCTGCGCAAATATATATTGTCACAGCTCGGGCATAGCGCCCGGGTCATCTGAACCGTTATTCTCAACTATAGCGTGGAATGCGACACCCGGAAGCCCCAATGATTGTGCGGTCTGTCATGGTGCGCCCCCTGCCACGAACAGGCATGACGTTCATGCCTCGACTTACGGCTTCGGTTGTGTCGAGTGCCATCAGCTTACTGTGAACTGGAATACCGTCATAGCGGACAAATCCAGACATGTCAACGGCATAAACGACGTTGCATGGAAGACCAACGGCCGCAATTCCGACGGCTCCGCGTACTCAGGCCCGAACTGCTCCAATATTTATTGTCACAGTCAGGGGCAGGTCAATGCCGCGCCCTACTGGACGACCGTCAATACTCCGAATAACGCTGCTGTCTGGACAAACCCGCAGACCGGCCAGTGCACCGGCTGTCATAACGGGGCTTCAGGTGCCTCTGTTGTCATGAACACCAATAAACACACTGCACATGTGGACAACGCTGCGGTCAATGGCGTGGATTACGCCTGCAATACCTGCCACAGTGCGACTGTTTCAGGCAATACGACCATAGTCGATGTGACCATGCATGCCAACAAGCTGGTCGATGTGGTCTGGACAACCCTGAACAGCTGGGCGACTTATACCGGTACAAACACACCTGGAGACGCGGTCGGAAACTGCAACAACCTTTATTGCCACAGTATTGGTAAGACGACTGTCCCAGGCGGCCAACTGCCGGGCGGAGCCAACACTATATACTCCAATCCGGCATGGAACGGCGCAGCCATAGGCTGCAACGGATGCCACGGCCGCACGACCGCCACCGGTTATCCTGATTACACAAGCGGCGCTGCCGGCTCCTCTTCAGCAAACAGCCATGCAAAGCATGCCGGCTCGTCGACGGGTCAATATGGGATCAACTGTTCTGCCTGCCATTATGCCGTTACAACCGATGGGACCGCCATTAACGGCGCTTCCCCGTCACTGCATATAAACGGCAATACCCAGGACCTGGGCTTTACTCCGGCCTATGGAACAGCTTCGATCAATATTTCCGGCGGCTGGTATACTGCAGGCATCAGGACTTGCGGTAATGTCTACTGTCATAGCAATGTGCAGGCCCCCGGCGGAGCGACCCTGTGGAGCACATATTCGTCGCCTCAATGGGGAGCAGGTTCAATGACCTGCTCAAGCTGTCACAAAGACATGAGCACACTGCAGGAGCCTACCGGACCGACAGATCCTGATATGCAATATGGCAGCCACAAGCGGCATATTGCAGACGGTGGATATCAGTGCTCCCTGTGCCATGGATCAGGATATTCTTATACAAGTGTGTCCTATCCGACTCATGCCAACGGTATAATAAACATATCGTTTACAGGCGACGGGACCGGCGCTGTCTATTCGCAGTCCGGTTACAACCCTCCTGGAAATTCTTACGGCAACTGCACCAGCACCCTTTGTCATGGCCGGGGTCAGAGGTTCTGGGGAGTTAACACCTCAACGACCCTCTGCGAAAAATGTCACGGATCCGCCAACACAGCTCAGAAATGGACGACAGGCGGGACCAATATCGGAAACTTTAACGATACGTCTCTCAGCCCGAGCAGTCCATATGCAGGCACACATGTATCGCACCTTGCGGCGACACATAACCTGACCAATCCGATAACCTGCGACGAATGTCATACGGTGCCTCCATCGAATGATATTAACGGCGTGCATGATCCCAACCACTGGGGCGGCTTGGACTATACCGGAAGCAGCTGGTCAGGACTCCCGGCGAGGCTGAACTGGGGCACGCTTGCAAAAACCGGGATGGTCATAGGCGCAAATAACCAGACCGCCATGTCTCCCAGCTACACCTATACCGGTTGGGACACTACTCCGGCAAGGACCTGTTCGAACACTTACTGCCATTCAGGAGTGCGCGATACAGACGACAGCGGAAACGATCTTGGGCCACAGGTTGCAACCCCTCCCTATTGGGGACAAAACGGGTTCCTGGGCGGCTCGGGGTGCAATAAATGCCACGGGTATCCGCCGCCTTACCCGCACCAGCAAAACAACGACTGCAACGGCTGTCATCCTCACGTGTCGGTTACGAACACCAGCTTTGCTGCTGACGTTGTCTGGCCTGTGGGAAGCGGCACCCATGTTACAGGGAAGAGCCTTCATGTAAACGGCTCTGTGGAGTTCTCTGTCGACGCCTGTCTGGACTGCCACAATACAGCAGGCGTAAAGGCGCTTATAGGGTCGCACTCTTTGCATAGCGATGCGGATTATTTCCTTTCAAAGACTCCTGTCTGGACCACCTCGCCGTATTCGTGGACCACAGGCACGGCCACTACAGGGACCGCAAGCAGCCTGACGGACAGCTCACAGTCATGGCAGACAAACATATTGGCCGGCTATTATGTCCGGATAACAAACGGGCCGAACCAGGACATACAGCTGAAGATAGCCGGAAATACGACCACCTATTTATGGTCTTCGCGTTCCTGGTCTTCAATAGTTACTGCAGGCAATACCTATGAAATCCGTCAGGCCAGGACGCTGACTGCCGGAGATTATGACGACACGACCTGGCACTATCAGATACATTATGAAGGCGGGTTCCCGAAATTTGCATGCGGCACCTGTCATGATCTTACATCATTATCCAAACGTAATAACGGCGTGGTTGACATTGATCTTGACCCAAGCCATGCGGCCGCGGGTACGGTCAAGACCAAAAACCTTGCGGGCGGACCATGGTACACTGCACGTAATACAGGCGTGAGCATCAAATGCATGAACGTATATTGCCACAGCAGCGGATACGTGTCTCCTTCGACCAGTAATTTTACGTTCAAGACCACGCCTGACTGGTATTGGTCTGAGCAGTCACAGCCGGAGCCGTTTGGGCAGGCAGGAGTTGACAGATGCAGCCAGTGCCACGGCAATTCTCCGAACACCGGCGGCATCGAGGGCTCGGCCGCCCATGCGCAGCATGTTGTGGCTGTCCATTACAGGGACATATATTCCGGGAACTCGGGCAAGATGGCACAGGGCTGGACTACCAGTGCGGACGGCGTCCATGGAAACACCGCGACTTCTACCACCATCAACTGTAATATTTGCCACTATGACACGGTCAAAGTTTCGTATAACGACGACAACGGCGTATGCGCGACCTGCCATGGAAGCAATGCCAAGGGAGCGATGACGGTCGATTCAGCCAATACGACCCATATCAACGGCAACGTTGACGTCGCATTCTCGGGTTCTCTGTGGGGTTCGATCGGTGTGAAGTCCAAGGCCCAGTTGAGGGACAATATCACTGCAATCAGCGAGCTTAATTCAAACTGGACCCGACAGAACGGATACAAGGCTTCCACTTCCTACGACTCGTCCAAGCCCACACCGAGCTACAACGCGGGGACGTGTCTGAATGCCGCCTGCCATAATGGGACCCCGATGGAATGGAGCCAGACCGGCCCTCTCAGGTGTGCCGCATGCCACAAGGGCCTGCCGCAATAGCGAGCTGAATTATGGGAATATTAAAAATATATATGAAATTAAAATATAAAGCGGGGTGATATCAGCATGAGCGAGATAGTAATAAGGAAGATCAGAGGCATGAGTTGGCAAGCAAAGATCGGTCTCGTGCTGATCTTCACTTTGCTGACAAGCATGTTCATGAGTCATGGTTTGTATTGGCCGAAGGCTGCCATGGCTACTACCTTGACTGTATATCCTACGGGCACGGCGGCTACGACGGTGACTACCGCCAATACATTGGTCGCGACCTCGCCGTCTCCGGAAACCAGCTATGCGACCAAGCTAGGAAAGAAAACGGGCTGGGGCGAAATGTATTCTCAGGGTTACGTAGCGAACTGGCCGGGAGGCACATCCGCGCCCGCAGCCTCAGGTCATGGTTTTTTATGGGACGCAACGACCCTCGAAGCCCAGCAGATCATTGCCGGGACATGGACCCCCAAGGTCAGACTCTCGGTGAACGTCGGAAGCATAACCGCAGAAATTCATGTGCGCGCCTATAAGCGTTCGTCGGCCGGGGCATACACTTCGATACTGGACGCTTATTCTACCAACCAGACGATAAATACGACAGCTACATCTTTTACTATGAATACGGGTACAACAACATCCTCTGCAACCAATTTCACTACAGGCGATAAATTATATGTTGACGTAATCTTGAACATTACGGCAAACAACACCGGCAGCAACACGGCCACATGCTCTCTTTATGAAAATAGCGGGGCGAACGAAAGTATTGTAACTCCGGGTTATCAGGCAACTGCCACTCCGCCTTCAGAGGTCGGCGGGACTCTGTCTGCGACGCCGCAGTACAACAACGCATATGTGGACAGCCCAATGACGATCACTGAGAATTTTACTACCACTACTACGCCGACAAACTGCTATTACACCCTTAATAACTGGGGTTCAAAAACCGCCGGGACCTGGGCACTGGTAAGCGGCACTACCTACAGTTGCACCGCAAGCGGCGTAACTTCTACTAATGGGACGGCACTGACTATAGCGATGGAGATGTCGAACTCCGGCGGCACGAGCACGCATTCCGCGACACTGTCGCGTACCGTGGACAGTGCCGGCCCGACCGACGGCTCTTTGACCGCAACAGCAGCGAGTCTGTCTCAGATAAACCTTTCATGGACCGGCGCAGGCGATACAGGCAGCGGTCCTGCGTCATCGAATACTTATAAGCTGGTGTATCTGCAGGGAGCAACTCTCCCGAATACAACCTGCAGTAACGGCACTCAAATATATCTCGGCACAGGAACGTCATACAACCACACCCCATTGAATTCAAATACGCAGTATTCATACCGCGTCTGCGCCTATGACAACCTGAGCAACGTTTCAACAGGCGCAACAGCTACGGCTACGACCAACATTGCGCCGTCGGTAGTTTCAGGCCCGACGCTTTCAGCTACGTCTCCATTACAGCTATCCGGCAGTTATGTGCCCGGGAGTTTCCATATCAACTCCGTATTCAACGACAACGGTGCTGCGATATCGGGATGTCAATATACGCTCAACGGCAGCACATGGGTTGGCGCAACCAAGTCGGGCAGCGGGGCAACGACGAACTGCGATGCCGACGTTACAGCGACTGACGGCTCTGCGCTAACAATCCAGATGAGGGCCACTAATACAAGCGGCACGACCGCGACTTCTTCCACTTCAAAAACCTGTGACGCTGCTGCGCCGGGCGGCCTTAGCGCGTCAAGCCCTGCAAACGAGGCTTCGGATGTGGCGGTCAACGCTACTCTCCAGGCCGGCGCGGCGTCGGACAGCGGAAGCGGGAGCGTACAGTATTATTTCCAGATAGGAACGGACCCGGGTGTTACCCAGAACGTACAGAGCAGCGGTTGGCAGTCTGGTACTACCTGGGCTCCGACTCTTGTCCATGGGACGCAATATTACTGGCATGTGGCTGCAAAGGATGCAGTTGGAAATTCGGGCGGATATACGACCTCTGTCTTTTTTACGACTATCGCAACCTGTATAAGGAATGACGCCAGCGTAACGCTGCTTACGTCCGGAGGCGACTCTACCGCAACAATCTCAGTTAACGCCGGGACAGCGGCTTACGTCCTGACCGTCAAGAACAACGACTATGGCGATTGCGGGAACACGTCATTTAATCTTTCGGTCTCGGACACAAACCTGACCAGTTTCAGTTCTTCGACCCTAAGCGCCGGGACAACCGGCTCTCTCACTCCAGGAGCGACATATAACGGCAGTGTTACTGTAAACGCCAGATCCGGTTTCACGACCGGCATTCAAAAAACTCATGTGACATCCTCGGCTGACGCAAATCATTCGGCCGTTCAAAGTCAGCCGGACGTTACGACAACCCTTAACGTTATAGTATGGAACAAGAATGTTCCATACCTGATCATCGGTCCCGACGCAGGTAACGTCGGCGTCGGCGGATATCTTGACTACACAGTTACAGTCCAGAACAACGACACAGGCACGGGAGCATCGCCGGTGCAGTTCAATTTAAGTCTCTCCGATGACAACAGCACCGCATTTAATACATCGGTCTTTACATCGACCAACGGTCAGACCGCGAGCCTGACTCTGAATTCCGGACAGAAAGGCAATGTAACGCTCAGGGTGTATTCAAAGTCGAACGTAGCTTATCTGGACCAGGTGGATGTAACTACTATCAGCCTTACAGCTACAGCCCATACATCTCCATCTCCCGTGACCGCAACAACAACGGTGGGCAATCGGCTCATCCATAATTCAATAAACATTTCGTCTACGAAATGGGCAAGTTATGGCGGCTGGGGTGTTCCGGGCGGCAAATACGGTGAGTTCAACTGTGAAACATGCCATCAGCTGTCATATACCGACGCAAGCGGCATTACGCCCAACATAAAGAAGATCAAACAGCAGATTATTACTCCCGACACTGCATGGGGAACTCTTCCCGGAGACAACGGATGGACTACAATAGCGTTCGACAAAATAACGGGAGGCAGTTCAGTCCAGGGCGTGTTCGGATATGACGGGTGGGACACTGCCAACGGCGTAGGTGGAACACCAAGAACTACCTCGAACAAAATTTGCGAGTACTGCCATACGTATGACGCCACAGGCGCAAACGGCGTTAATGCCCATCCATTTGCTTATGGCGGAACTCTGGGCAATCATAACAACGGTGACGGCTCGGACTGCACCATATGTCATAAGCATAAGCAGGGGTTTACTCCCTCGCTCGGCTCGTGTGACGGGTGCCACGGCGCGCCTCCGGGCTATGGGTCAAATGAGGCAAGCTTTGCCGCTGCCTATCCGGGTTATGCATCGTCCCACAGTACGCATTATGATCCTGCGGCCGGCCTGCCCACGGACTACACTGCATCTTCAATCAGGTCACAGCAGGGCTACTATGTCTTTGACTGCGGCAGGTGCCACAGCACAAACTCCGGAAACCATTTGGCCAACGTGGACGGGATAGTGGATATGAACATGCCGGGAGGCGGGACGTTTACGCGCGGCGGCTCAGCTGCAAACCACACGCGGGGCTCATATATTTTCTACGATTATAACAGCACATGTTCCAATACATATTGCCACGGTAATTTCACAGGCGGTTCAAATGCGACCCCCACCTGGGGATCTTCCTCCTCAGCGGCCTGCGGCACGTGCCACGGCGCAAGTCAGGCAACCCCGCCGGCAGGCGGCGGCAACTCTCATTCAAAACATGTGGCAACTGTTGCGCTGAACTGTGATATGTGTCACAACGGAGTGGCAGGATGGGGTACTGTTCAGGACAAGAGTAAGCACGTGAATCTGGTGACGGACTGGAACCTCAAGACGGCCGACAACAGGATTGGTTCCGGAGGTCTTTATAGAGGCCAGGCCTGGGGCTCAAACGCATCGGTCGGTTCAGACTATGGGAGCTGCTCAAATATATATTGTCACAGCAGCGTCCAGCAGAGCGGCGGCGCGGCCCTTTCAAGCTATGGTGGGACACCTGCCTGGGGAGGCGGAAGCATGACCTGCGGGACCGCATCTTGTCACGGCGGCGACTCCGATTCGCCTGGAAAGATCACGTCAGGAACACATACGAAGCACGTGCAGACTTCAGGTTACAATTATAACTGCACAACCAAATGTCATAACGGCGCAGGCTCCGGGACAAACAAGCATGCAGACTACAATATCGACATCTCGTTTACAGGCGGCGGTTCTTACAGTCAGGCATCCAATACTCCGGGCAACGGATATGGGACATGCGCGGCAACATATTGCCACGGCAGTGCCGGTACCCCGGGATGGGGCAGCTCAGCGCTTAACTGCGATGGATGCCACAAGGCCAGCAATGTGGCCGGCGGACTTTCGGCAAGACATCTTAAACACTATAATTCGGCAACCGTTGCAACGAGCCTTACAGATGCAACAAACGGCTCAAGCGGCGCCGGCTATGTCTTTAATTGCGGCGTCTGCCACGGCACATCATCATCTCACGCACAGGGGCCGCAGTCCGGAGTGCAGGCTGCATATGTTGCCTTTGATTCAACCGTTGCAGGCGGCGGCGCTTATACTGCGGGCGGCAGCAATGCAGGACCCGACAGTCAAGGCTTCAGCTATACAAACGGTTCATGTTCGACGACATATTGTCACAGTCAGGGCAGTAATGTGAACACGCCTTATACAACGCCCAATATTACTGCGAGGTGGACGTCTCTTTATCCGACGGATTGCACGGGCTGTCACAATAATGACTATGCCTCCGGCAAATGGATGACCAGCGGGTCGCATACGAAGCACCTGGATGCGTCAAATCTTGATCCTTTGGCCATCGATTGCAGCAACTGCCATAGCGCAACGGTTTCAAACAGCAGGACGATTTCCAACACTGCAAACCATGCAAACCGTCAGGCTAACATACAGTTCAAGGGATGGAACACTGCCGGTACATACAACGGATCACTGACGCCTGCGTGGGGCACACCTGGAACTAATTTTGATACCTGCAGCAATATATACTGCCACAGCACGGCACAGGGACCTGACGGGACGTCTGCTCCCAGCTATGCTTCGCCTGTATGGGGCAGCTCACCCAGCGTGGTGGTCTGGACCAGTGCTGCAGGAGGATCCTGCGTAAACAAATGCCACAGCACGCCATGGACCGGCACATGGTTTACTTCCGGCAGTCACGAAAAGCATACAGGTCTTACCAATCAGGGCTTTGCCTGCAATTATTGTCACAGCGGCACAGGCGCATGGACTACATTACATGTAAACGGCAATATCGATGTGGTATTGAACACTACATATGGCGGCACATACAGCCAGTGGGGCACGGCAGGAAAGAACCCGCCGCGCAACGGTTTTGGAAGCTGCTCAGGCGTATCCTGCCACTCAAACGGCGCTGTTACATGGGGCGGCACCCTTGGCTGCAACGGCTGTCATGCGTATGACTCTGCTGAATGGGCAGGCTATACTTCATGGGACACACAGGGCAGGGGAGCGCACGCCAAGCATATCAACCACCTGAAGACTACTCTTGGCGTGACACTTACGCCGGCCACCGACACTTTTGGCGGGGCATCATACAATGCGGTCTGCGGCCGGTGTCATACCAGGAACTCTTCAAACCACAGGATGACCCAGACCGGCAATAATGTCAGTCGTTATATCAACTTCGGTGACGGAGCTGCAGCCGTAAAATACCAGTTCGGCGCAGGCGCTGCGACTTATAACGGCGTCGGCGGAACGGGCTCTGCCGTGAATCCGAAGACCTGCTCCAACGTTGGTTGCCATATGAGAGAAACTCCGGATTGGCAGACGTATTAATAAATGGGTTTGAGTGTGATAAAAAAATACAAAATACAGATATTGGCTTGTACTGCAAAACGCAAGGGGGACAAATGCGCGTGAGAGTGAAATCAGCAGGTAAAGGGCATAGTAGGGGACTGGCTGTAAAGCTCGTGATGATGTTGGCGATTACCATTACTCTGGCCACAGAATACTATGGAAAGGCCTATGCCGCTACTGATTGGAATGCAGTGATTCCTGCCGCTCCCGCGGGTTGCAGTTACTGTCACGGCTATTCTCCGCTTGACAGCACACAGGGACGTTGGGTAAGCGCAAACGGCACAGCCCAGTTCCCTGGTTCTCATCAGAGACATCTCGGCACCGGCGCGCGCCAGTACGGAGACCAGAATGAGGTGACCGGAATGTGGTGCGCTGACTGTCATGTGAACCCTAACTGGAACACCGTCAACCACAGAAGCGGTTATATCAATATCTCCTCAAGCCTTGGCGCCAAGTTGTTCGGTTCCGGCTGGGGTACATATTCTCACCTCTGGACTACTGAAACAGAGACCTCACCATACTGGACAACGACAGGCGTATACGGCGCATTCATCCAGTGGAACACCTTCAACCCCGGCACATGCTCAAACGTATACTGCCACAGCAGGGGCACAGGCTGGACCTCTAACGTGGGCGACACTCGTCCTCTGGATGCTGTCACCTCTCCGCCGTGGGGCACAAATGCGGTGGCATGGAACACGGTTAACGGGTCATGCACATACTGTCACGGCTGGGAGCCGAACAACCCGGGCACAGGCGCGCCGTGGTACACAAGCGGAACACCGAAGGCCAACACCCATCCAAAGCATGTCGGCCTGGTCGGCTGTTATGCCTGTCATTCTTCAACAGTGACAAGCGACAGCCTTAGCATATCCAGCGTGGGCCGTCATGTGAAGAGGACATACGACGTTTTACCATCGGCCAATACTACATATAACTATACGACCATAGGCTATACCTATACTTATTCCGTAAACGGCGGCAGCTGCGCGTCGATCTCCTGTCACGGCGGCAACAGCGCAACATGGGGTACGACCAACATAGGATGCGCCGCATGCCATAAGGCGGACTTCACATTGGCCGGCAGGCATTCGGCACATTGGAGCAGCGCGGGTGGGACAGCGACAGCGACGCAGTGGACAGCGTCGAACGCATCCACCGCAAACAACTACATAATAAGCTGCGGCGTATGTCATAACAACACAACCCATCCAGGCGGCTGGGTAGGCGCAAACCAGGCTGCTGAAGTGAAATTCGACCCTTCTTTTGCAAAGGGCGGCACATATGTTTCAGGCGGACTTGCGGGAACCGACAATGGTTTCAAGTGGACGAGCGGCACGTGTTCGGCCATGTATTGCCACAGCGCGGGCAGCAATATCAATGCACCATTTGCAACGCCGAATACAACGCCCATGTGGACGGCAACGTTCCCCGCGAACTGCACAGGCTGTCATAACAACGACTATGCTTCAGGCATTTGGATGACGAGCGGGTCGCATGCGAAGCATCTTGACACAAGCGGCGTTGATCTGGCGG
>Ga0334722_10001614_pt1 | contig 27638 bp, 29 predicted proteins | sample C3_bottom_MG_FD_207210 | JGI IMG/M metagenome (GOLD analysis project Ga0334722, IMG submission 207210) | Sediment microbial communities from Yellowstone Lake, YNP, Wyoming, USA - C3_bottom | ecosystem: Environmental > Aquatic > Freshwater > Lake > Sediment | place: USA: Wyoming | collected... | reverse complement strand
GACGAGAACCGTGACGACATCGGCGTCATCTTCGGCTCAGGCGGCGGCGGGCCGCAGCTGATCATGGACGCGAAGGAGGCCTGGGACACCAGGGGCGCACGGACGGTCAGCCCCTTCTTCATCGCCAACATGCTGCCCGACACCGCGTCCGGCCAGATCGCCATCGAGACCGGCATCCGCGGCCCGAACATGTGCGTGGTCACGGCCTGCTCGACGGGCACGCACAACATCGGCGAGGCGGCCGAGGGCATCCGCCGCGGCGACTACATCGCCGCCCTCACCGGCTCCACCGAGTCGCCACTGCACGAGATCGTCCACGTCGGCTTCTCGAACATGCGGGGCATGGGCCTGCCGCGCCCGGGCGAGGGCATCGAGACCGTCTCGCGGCCGTTCGACCTGACGCGAAACGGTTTCGTGCTCGGCGAGGGCGCCGGCGGATTGATGGTCGAGGACCTCGAGCTGGCCAAATCGCGCGGGGCGAAGATCTACGCCGAGGTCGTCGGCTATGGATCCGCGGCCGACGCGTGGGACCTCATCCAACCCATCGAGAAGGGCGACGGCGTGCGACGGGCGATGCAGATGGCGCTCGACCGCCACGGCGTGCCGGCAAACGAGATCGACCTCATCAACCCCCACGGCACCTCGACGCCGCTGGGCGACCTGCGCGAGGCGCAGGCCATCTGGGAGGTCTTCGGCGAGCGCACGCCGAAGGTCGCCATCAGCGCCACGAAGTCGCTGACCGGGCACCTCATGGGCGCCGCGGGCGCCGTCGAGGGCATCTTCACCGTGCTCTCCGTCCACCACCAGGTGGCGCCGGCCACGCTGAATTACCGCGATCCCGATCCCGAGATCAACCTCGATGTCGTCCACGGCGCGTCGCGCGAGATGGAGATCCGCTACGCCATGTCCGACAACATCGGCCTCGGCGGACACAACGGCGCGATCATCTTCAAGCGCTACGACGGCGACTGATGTCCGCTCCCGGCGCCGGCGGCGGCGCGCCTGTCACCGTGGCCTACTACTACCGGATCCGCTGGGGCGCCCAGGACGAGTTCCTCGAGCTGTTCGAGCGGAACCACTTGCCGATCCTGCGCGAGCAACTGGCGGCCGGGCGCTTCCTCGACGTGCGCGCCCACGTCCCGCGCTTCCACGGCGACGGCCGTGCCGACTGGACGTTCCTGGTGACGATCACGTACCGCGACTGGGCGTCCGTGGAGGAGCACTCCGACGCCGCCATCGCCGAGCGGCTCTTCCCCGACCAGGTGCGCTACGCGGCGGAGGAGCGGCGCCGCTTCGAGTTGATCGAGGCGCACTGGGACGTGCCGCTGGAGGAGCGGCCGCTGCCGCGCTGAGGTGACGCTCCCCATCCCCGACCCGATCCTCGGCTTCTACGGCCACGGCTCGGCGATGTGGCGCGTCAACCGCGAGGCCGTGCTGCTCGGCGCGGGGCAGGCGGCGCTGCTGCTGCAGATCGCCCACCCCCACGTGGCCGAGGGCGTGGCCCAACACAGCGACTTCGAGGCCGACCCGTGGCGGCGTCTGCGCGGCACGCTGCGCACGACCCTCGACCTCGTCTTCGGGGACGGGCCGGCGGCCGAACGGGCCATCGCGCGCCTCAACGGCATCCACGCCCGCGTGCACGGCGACGGCTACTCCGCCCTCGATCCCGAGCTGCTGCTCTGGGTCCAGGCCACGCTCGTGGTCACCGGCTTCGACGCCTACGAGCGCTGGGTCGGGCCGCTCAGCGCCGCGGACAAGGACGAGCTCTGGCGGGACGCGCGACGGGTGGGCCAGCGCCTGGGCATCCCGCTCGAGAAGAGCCCGGCCGACTGGCCGGCGCTCGAGGCCTACTGGGCCGGCATGCTCGCCCCTGATGCGCCCATCGTCATCACGCCGACGGCCCGACGGCTGGCCGCCACGATCATCCGGCCCCCGCTCCCGCTCCTGTCCGGACCCCTCATCGACGCCCTGGCCACGCCCGGCCTGGCCCTCCTCCCCGCGCACATCCGCGACGGGTACGGCATCCCCTGGGGCCCCGGCCGAGCCGCCTTCGCCGACGCCGCGGACGCCCTCCTCCGCCTGTGGGTGCGGCTCGTCCCCCCGGGCTGGCGGGCGATGCCCCAGGCCCGCGCCGCCGAACGGCGGGCCCGGCACGCCCGCCTCGTTACAATCCCCCCGACCCGCCACTGAGGGGAGCATCCCGCCCGTGCCCAGCCAGGACCCCTCGCGCCGCGCCGTCGTCACCGGCCTCGGCGCGGTCACGCCCATCGGCAACGACCACCCCACGTTCTGGCGCAACCTCGTGGCCGGCGTGAGCGGCGGCGGCCCCATCACGTCATTCGACGCCAGCGCCTTCGACGTGCGCATCGCGGCCGAGGTCAAGGACTTCGACCCGACGATCGCCATGGACCGCAAGATGGCGCGCCGCATGAGCCGCTTCATCCACTTCGCCATGGCCGCGGGCAAGGAGGCGGTCGCCGACGCCGGCCTCGACTTCAGCGACTGGAGCCCCGAGCGACGGGACCGCGCCGCCGTCTGCGTGAACACCGGCGGCGGCGGCATGGAGGAGGTCATCGACGGCGACGAGGCGCTTCGAGAACGGGGGCCGGGGCAGGTCAGCCCCTTCGCCATCCCCGCCCTGTCGGGCTCGATGGCCGCCTGCCAGCTCTCCATGGAGTACGGCCTGACGGGCTCGGTCATCACCCAGGTGGCCGCCTGCGCCAGCTCGGTCATCGCCTTCCAGGACGCCCTGCGGCTCATCCAGCGCGGCGAGGCCGACGTGGTCCTGGCCGGCGGGTCGGAGGCGCCGCTGCTCGGCATCGCCTTCGCCGCCCTGGGCAACATGGGCGCGCTGTCGAAGCGCAACGACGACCCGACCCACGCCTCACGCCCCTTCGACCGCGATCGCGACGGCTTCCTCTTCGGCGAGGGTGCCGGGGTGGTCGTGGTGGAGTCGGCGCAGCACGCGCTGGAGCGCGGCGCGACCATCCAGGCCGAGGTCATCGGCGCTGCGCTGACCGCCGACGCCTTCCACATCAGCGCCCCCGAACCGACCGGCCGCGGCGCCACCAGGGCCATGACACGCGCCCTCCAGGACGCCGGCATCGCCCCCGACGAGATCGACTACATCGTCGCCCACGGCACGTCCACGCCGCTCAACGACGTGACCGAGACGCGCGCCATCAAGGCCGCCTTCGGGGCCCACGCTCGCAAAGTGCCGATCAGCTCGCCGAAGTCGATGGTCGGCCACCTGCTCGGCGCCGCCGGGGTCATCTCCGCCTTCACCGCGCTCGGGGCCATCCGCGAGGGCGTCATCGCGCCCACCGCGAACCTCGAGAATCCCGACCTGCCCGAGTGCGACCTCGACTACGTGCCCCTGGTGGCCCGGAAAGCACGCGTGGACACGGCGATGATCAACGGCTTCGGCTTCGGCGGCCAGAACGCGGTGGCGGTCTTCCGGCGCTTCGAGATCTAGCGGCCCGGGCGGGCGCGCTCACGCAGGACCCGCAGGACGAAGGGATCGATCCAGCCCACCGCGGCCGTGCGCTCCTCGAGGTTCTCCCAGCCCATCCAGTCGAGCAGGGCGCCCTGCCAGCGCAGGTCCCAGCCCTCCGGCATCGGGCGCGCGGCGCCGATGGCGCGAGCTTCGAGCTCGGCCGCCGAGGCCTCCGGAGCGTCGCGGCCGGGTGCGCGGCCGATGCCGGTCAACGCATTTTGGATTTCGGTGGCCAAGGCGGTGTCGAGCGGCAGGAGAGACGCAGGGAGCGGGCGGTCGAAGAGGAGCCGGTGGATGGCCAGCAGGCGGGCCAGCTCGTCGACCGGGCGCGGGTGGTCGTCGACGCGGAGGTCGATCCAGCGGTCCGAGCCGCCGCCGTAGCCACCGCCCGCGCGAACGACGAGCAGGGCCGCGGCCTGGCGCCCGCGCCGGTCGCCGCCGGCCCGGTCGGCCGCCGCGAGCGCGGCCACGAGGCGCTCGGTGAAGGGGGCCGTGATGTCGCCATACGCATCAACGAGGGAGCTGAGGACCTGCGGTCCGGTGAGGATGTTGCCCTGCGCGGCAAGGTCCGCCAGCGTCCGATGGCCGGCCCAGGCACCGCACGCCGAACCTGTCCATGACGCCGAACCGCCCCTCGCGTCGACGATCCCCAGCTGGCGCTCGTCCCGGCGCGGATCCGCCGCGATAAGCCATTCGAGTACCGCCGGCGCATCGGCGCCCGCCTCAAGTGCCGCCAGCCCCTCGGGCCCGAAGCGCAGATTCGCGTCCGCCTGCGTGGCGATGACGCCGACCCCGGCTCGCGCGTGCGGGACCATCGCGCCCACGGCGAGGAACTTCGAGGCGACGGCGACGCCGAGGTCGCCCGTCTCCGGGTCGCGGGCGACGATCGAGAAGGTCACTCGCCCGAGGCCTCCGCGGTCCGTGCCGGCCGCGGCGGGATCGGCCCGCCCTCGAAGGCGGCCATCTGCGCCAGCAGCTCGTCGGGGATGGGCACCGGCCGCTGGGTCGCGTAGTCGAACGTGACGAGGATCGTCTCGCCCTCGGCGACGAGTCGCCCGGCGCCGCGCGGCGAGTCCTCGCCCGCCGTGATGCGATACGAGAGCGCGAAGGAGGACCGACCCACCCAGCTGGTCCGGCAGGCCACCAGCAGCCGCTCGCCGAACCAGGCCTGCGAACGGAAGTCGACCGCGGCGTGGGCGAGGATGATGCTCACGGGGTGCTCACCGATACCCTCGAACGAGCGCCCGGTCACGGCGCGGTAGTAGCCGGCCCGTGCCTGCTCGAAGTAGGTCAGGTAGACCGCGTTGTTGACGTGGCCCATGGCGTCGGTGTCGCGGAAGCGGACCTCGATGGGGATGCGGAAGCGGAAGGGATCGGCGTCGGTCGGCGGCATAGGCCGATGCTAGCCTGACTGCCAGCCACATGACGCTCCGCCTGCGCAACACGTTGACCCGAACGGACCACGGAGGCGCGCAGCCGCTGACCGTCCCCTAGACTCGGCGGATGGCAGGGACCCTCACCACCTATCGGCGGCTCATCGCCAACCCACCCCTGGCGCGGATGCTGGGCGGCGTCTTCTTCGCGACCGTCGGCGACTGGATCTACCTCGTCGCGCTGCTCATCATCGTGTACGCCCAGAGCCACTCGCCGCTGCTGCTGGGCCTCGTGGGAGCAGGGCGCATCGCGCCGTACGCCTTCCTCTCGCTGCCGGCGGGTTTCGCCGCGGACCGCTTCGACCGGCGCACCCTGCTCATCCTCGCCACGGTGGGTCGCGCCGTGCTCATGCTCGCCATCGCGGAGCTGGTGGCCACGGACGGCCCGCTGCTCCTCATCATCGCGGCCGCCTTCACCGCGGCGGGCCTCGCCGCGTTCGTCGGGCCTGCCGTCGGTGCCGCGATCCCGGGCATCGTCCGCGACGAGCTCGAGATCGGACCGGCCAACTCGGCCTCGGCCAGCCTGGACAACATCGCCTTCGTGGCCGGCCCGGCCATCGGCGGCCTGCTGCTCGCGGCGCTGGGCACGACAGCCGTCTTCGCGATCACGGCGCTCCTCTTCGCCGCCTGCGTCCTCGTCTTCCTGCCGCTGCCCCCGGACCGTGCCCTGGCCAAGCGGGCGATCGCGCCAGCCGACACCGCCGCGAACGCCGTCGGGGCCGACGACCGCATCACGGCGCCGGTGCTCGGCCTCCTCCTCATCGAGGTCGTCGCCTCGGTCGTGTCGGGCGCGTTGGGCGTGCTCACCGTCGTGGTCGCATTCGACGCCCTTGGGGAGGGCGAGGCAGCGACGGGCATCCTCTACGCCGCCCTCGGCGCGGGCGGCCTGCTCGGCGCCATCGGCTCGGGCGTGCTCGTCCTCCGCCGCCGGCTGGCCCCGCCGCTGATCTTCGGTGCGCTCGCGGTCTGCCTCGGGCTCCTCGGCCTCACGCTCGCCGACGTCCTCGGGGCGGCCAGCCTCGCCTTCGCCGTCGCCTCGGCGGGTGGACTGATCGTCGACATCATCCTCGTGACGCTGCTGCACCGGATCGTGCCCGACGCGGTCCTGAGCCGGGCGGTCGGCCTGCTGCTGACCGTCTGGGCGGTGGCATACGCGGCGGGCTCGTTCCTCGGCCCGGTCCTGGCCGACCTCCTCGGCCTGGAGCCGTTGCTGATCGGCTCGGCGCTGATCATGGCGGCGGCGACCCTCGTCGGCGTGGGGGTGCTCGGTCCGGCCATCCGGCCGGCGCACTTCGCGCCGGAGATCGCCCACGTCGCGGACCTGCCGGTCTTCGCCGGCCTCTCACCGGCGCGCATCGAGCAGGCGCTCCGTCGCCTCCAGCCGCGCGACGTCGCGGCCGGCGAGACGATCATCCTCGAGGGCGACCCGGCCGACCGCTTCTACATCGTGGTGGCTGGGCGGTTCGCGGTGACCCAGGCGATCGGGCCCGGGCACGACGACCAGCTCCTGCGCGAGATGGGCCCGGGCGACGTCTTCGGGGAGATCGGCCTGCTGGCCGGGGTCCCGCGCACGGCCACCGTGACGGCCACGACCGACGGTCGGCTGCTGACCCTCGACGGCCCCGACTTCCTCGAGCTGGTGGGTCCCGGTTCGGGTCTCAGCTCACGCCTGCTCGACTTCCACCGCGGCGCGGCGGCGCAGATCCGGCGCTGAAGCGCCCGTCAGCCGACCCGGACCTCGGCGCCGCGCAGCCGCAGCGAGTTGAGTACGACGCTGACCGAGCTGAAGGCCATGGCGCCGGCCGCCAGCGCGGGGTTCAGCGTCAGGCCGAGGAACGGGTAGAGGACGCCCATGGCCACGGGGATGAGCACGACGTTGTAGCCGAAGGCCCAGGCGAGGTTCTCGCGGATCGTGCGCATCGTGCGCCGCGACAGCGCGATGGCCGAGGTGACCAGGCGCGGGTCGCCGCCCACGAGCGTGACGTCGGAGGCCTCGATGGCCACGTCGGCGCCGGTGCCGATGGCCACGCCGAGGTCGGCCTGGGCGAGGGCGGGCGCGTCGTTGATGCCGTCGCCGACCATGGCCACGATCCTGCCGGCCGACTGGAGCTCGCGCACGCGCTCGGCCTTCTCGCCGGGGAGGACCTCGGCCAGGACGCGTTCGGGGGCGATACCGACGGCACGGGCGACGCTCTCCGCGGTGGCGCGACCGTCGCCGGTGACGAGCCACGCCTCCAGGCCACGTTTCGTGAGCTGGGCGACGGCCTCGGCGGCATCCGGCTTGACGGGGTCGGCGATGACGAGGAGACCCGCCGCCCGACCGTCGACGGCCACGAAGACCGGCGTCCGGCCCTCCGCGGCGGCCCGGTCCGCCAGGGGGGCGAGGGCCTCGATGTCGGCCCCGCGGGCCGCCATGAGCCGGCGGTTGCCGATGGCCACGAGCCTACCCTCGACGTGGGCGACGACGCCATGCCCGGGGACGGCCTCGAAGTCGTTCGCCGCGCGGAAGCCCAGCTCCGACTCACGGGCACGGGCGACGATCGCCGCCGCCAGCGGATGCTCCGAGCCTCGCTCCGCCGACGCTGCCATGTCGAGCAGCTCGGCCTCAGCGAAGCCGTTGGCGGGGAGCACTTCGGCCACGGCCGGCTTGCCCACGGTCAGCGTGCCGGTCTTGTCGAAGATGACCGCGTTCACCCGCCCGGCGCCCTCGAGCGCTTCGCCGCCACGGATCAGGACCCCGGCCTGGGCCGCGCGGCCGGTGCCGACCATGATGGCCGTCGGCGTGGCCAGGCCCATCGCGCAGGGGCAGGCGATGATCAGCACGGTGATGGCCGCCACGAGCCCGAGCGTGAAGCGCGGCTCCGGGCCGAAGGCGAACCAGGCCGCGAAGGTCAGCGCCGCCAGGACCAGCACGATGGGCACGAAGATGGCGCTGATCCGATCCGCCAGGGCCTGGATGGGGGCCTTCGAGCCCTGCGCCTCTTCGACCATCTTCACGATCTGCGCGAGGACCGTGTCCCGGCCGACGCGGGTGGCCCGGAAGACGAACGTGCCGGTCGTGTTGAGGGTGGCCCCGATGACCTCGTCGCCGGGGCGTTTCGTGGCCGGCATCGCCTCGCCCGTGAGCATCGACTCGTCCACCGCCGAGACGCCCTCGGCGACGATGCCGTCCACGGGCACCTTCTCGCCCGGCCGGACGCGCAGGAGGTCGCCGGCCTGCACCTGCTCCAGCGGCACGTCGACCTCTTCGCCGTCGCGCAGGACGCGCGCCGTCTTCGCCTGGAGGCCGACCAGCGCACGGATGGCGCCCGCCGTCTGGCGCTTGGCGCGCGCCTCCAGCCAGCGGCCGAGGAGGATGAGCCCGACGATGATGGTGCTGCTGTCGAAGTACGTCTCCGGCTCGCGCCCCGCGTCGGCGAGGATCTGCGGCCAGAGCGTGATGAGGGTGCTGTAACCCCAGGCTGCCAGCGTACCGATGGCGACCAGCGTGTCCATCGTCGCGTCCCCGTGACGAGCCGCCCGCCAGGCCGCACGCAGGAAGCGGCCGCCGGCCCAGAACTGGATGAAGGTCGCGGGCAGGAAGACGAGCTTGTTCGCGTCCTCCATGGGGAAGAGGCCGCCCGGCCAGGCGACGACGGCCATGATCGCCGCCGCGATGCCGAGGCTGGTGAGGGCCCGGATCTTGAGGTCGCGCGACTCGCGGTCGCGCTCGACCGCCTCGGCGTCCGCCTCGGCGGCGATACCGGCGGCAGTCTCCTTCGGCGTGGTTGACTCGGGGCGGACGTCGTAGCCGGCGGCCTCGACGGCCTGCACCAGCTCCGTGCGGCCGGCCAGGGCGGGATCGACCCGGACCGTCGCACGCTCGGTGGCCAGGTTGACGCTGGCCTCGACCACGCCGTCGGTCTTCTTCAGGAAGCGCTCGATGCGGTTGACGCAGGAGGCGCAGGTCATGCCCTCGATGGGCAGGACGATCTCGATGGTGGATGGGGTGAGGGTCTGTGTCGTTGCGGTCGTCGTCGTGGCTGCCATACTCCCGGGGAGTATATCAGAGGCGATACTGGCCGCGATGCGGGATGTCGTCGCCGTCATGGCCACCGTGCCCTCCCCCTGGGGGCCGGTGCACGTCGTGGTCTCCGGGGTCGGCGTGGCCGCCGTGGAGCGGGACTGGTCCGCCGCGGACGTGGCGCTCCGCGTCGGGGAGCGGCTGGGCGGCATGGTCACCGCGGCGCACGACCCGTCCTCCCCGACGCTGCGGGCGGCCGTCGACGCGGTCGCCGCCATCGCGGCCGGCGCTGAGCCGCCGGACCTGATGCTGGACTGGCGTGGCATCTCCGCCTGGGATCGCCGCGTGCTCGAGGGCGTCCGCACGCTTCGCCGCGGCGAGGTGACGAGCTACGGCCGCCTGGCGCGGCGGATCGGCGCCCCGGGGGCGGCGCGGGCCGTGGGCGCCGCGGTGGGGCGCAACCCGTTCTGGCTGCTCGTGCCCTGCCACCGCGTCATCGCCGGCGACGGGTCGCTCGGCGGCTACGGTGGCGGCCCCGACGCGCTCGACGTGAAGCGCGACCTCCTGGCGCTCGAGGGCGTGGCCGTCCCGGTGGCGCGGCTCGTGGAGTAGCGCGGCCTCGCCGCCGGTCCGCGCCGGCCCTTTTCACATGATGTGAACAGGGAGGCCGGTCTCCCGCTCATCGGGTGGTGCGCGCCCCCGGATCGGGGCCGGCGATGCGTGCCTCGCGAGCTTGGCGACCCGTGGCACGCCTCGCGATGCGGGCCATCCGGCGGTCAGGACCGGGCACTGCCGACCGAATCGGCCCATCTTGTTCACTTGAAGTGGAAACTCCGGGCGGTGGCGGGGGGGACGCCCACCCGAGCCTCACGGCCCCCGAGCCGCTCCGCCCCCGAGCACCACCGTGTCAGTACTACTGTCACGCGGCACACTACTCGGGGCGCCCGGGCCGACGAAGCAGCCCGGAAGGCCGTCAGTTAGCCGGAATCGACTATCACGAGCCCCCCAGCGCCGGCGACCGACGCCGGCGGCGACCGATAGACGTCGCGGCGACAGTAGTACTGACATCGAGGGTCCCAGGAGCGTGGTCGAGGGGCCGAACGAGTCAGCGGCGCCGACCCAGGATCTACCGGCTGATCGGCCGCATCGGGTAGACGCCCACCACGATCGGGACCTGGGGGTCGCGGCACAGCTCGAGACCGATATCTCCCTGGCGCGCGAGGTCGGCCACGAACTGCCCCTCGCGCTCGGGGAGGCCGACGAAGACGCGTCCCTCGGCGGTGTCGATGGGCACGACGTCGTCGGCATCGGCGTCGCCGTTCAGCTCGAAGCGGCGGCGAAGTTCGTGCAGCGGCACGTACGGGCGCGACTTGATGAAGCGGCGGAACTGCGCGGCGGTGGCGACGTGCGCGGACTCGCCGTTGTCGGGCTCGGGCGTGAGGGGCGCGGCCGGCGCCGGGATCGCGTCGATGGGCTGGGCGAGCGGTTCGGGCGCGGTCATCGCGGCAGGATGGTACGCCCGTCGCTCAGAGCCCGCTGACGACGAACAGGTCGCGCGGGGTCCGGTTCAGCGGGTCGGGGCCGTCCGCGGCGCAGACGACGATGTCCTCGATGCGCGCGCCGTAGCGGCCCTCGAGGTAGATGCCCGGCTCGATGCTGAAGGCGTGCCCGACGCGCAGCGGTTCGGCGTTGCCGGCCACGAGGTAGGGCTCCTCGTGGACCTCGAGGCCGATTCCGTGCCCCGTCCGGTGGATGAACCGCTCGCCGTAGCCCGCGGAAGTGATGACGCCCCGTGCCACCGCGTCGATGCCCTCGCAGGCGACGCCCGGCCGGACGGCAGCCGTAGCCTCGGCCTGCGCGCGCTGGAGCACGTCATACAGGGCGCGGAAGGACGCATCCGGCCCCTGCGCGGTGTCGCCGCCGGTGACCCACAGCGTGCGCGTCGTGTCCGAGCAGTAGCCCTGGCGCACCCCACCGAGGTCCAGCACGATCGCCTCGCCGGCGCCGATGACCCGCTCGGACGCCTCGTGGTGGGGCGAGGCCGAGTTCGGGCCGCTGCCCACGATGGCGAAGTCGGCCAGCTCGTGGCCCTCGTCGAGGAGGCGCTCGCGCACCTCGCGGGCCACGTCCGTCTCGGTCCGTCCCACGAGCCGGCCGGCCGCGATCGCCAGCACGACGCCGTCCGCACCCGCGCCGGCGGCACGCAGGAAGGCGATCTCGTCGGCGTCCTTGACGGCGCGAATCTCGCGCAGGGCCTCGGTTGCCAGGCCGAAGGAGGCGCCCGGGAAGCGAGCCTGGAGGCGCAGGACCTGGAGCGCCCAGAGGTGGTCGGAGAGGAGGAGCCGGCCGCGCGCGGCACCGGCCGTCAGCGCGGCGGCGACGGCCAGCGTCGCGTCGTCGGTCTCGCCAAAGGTGGCGATGGTGAGCAGTCCCCCGGCGCTGGCCGGCGCACGAGCGGCCGGATCGCGCTCCAGGCGCGGCACGACCAGCGTGGCCGGACCGTCGGCGGGCAGGACGAGCATCGTCAGCCGCTCCAGGGGCATGGCCGCGTAGCCAGTCAGCCAGCGCAGCTGCGGCCCCACGCCCACCAGGAGCGCCGCGGCCTCTCGCTCGCGCAGAGCCGCGCGGGCGGCGTCGAGGCGCCCGGCGTAGCGGGACGGCGGGATCATCGGGCTCCGGCGAGCGTCGTCAGCCAGGCGGCCACCACCTCCGGGCCGTCGGCGTGCATCTTGCGGTAGGCGAGCACCTTCTCCGCGCCCGCCGCGAGGGCGCGCTTGCGCAGCGGCGCGTCGTCATGATCGGCGAGGGCGATCACCGGCAAGCCGGCCTCGCGGAGGCGAGCGATGATCTCGATCCCATCCCCTCCGCGGCGTGCCAGATCCACGATGGCGCCGTCGCAGGGCTCGAGCGGGAGGGCGCCGCGGCCGGACAGGCGCACGGGCACGGCCCCGGCGCGCTCGACGGCGGCGCTCAGGCGGCTGGCCCAGATGAGGTCGTCGGCGACTACGGCGATGCGGTTCACGGGCCCCGATGATAGCCGCGCTGCCCCGCGACCACCGGCGCTGGTCGCCACCCCACGCCGCCAGCACGCCCCCCGAGTCGGATCGGCCGGATCCGCGATCCGGCCACGCTCACCGGACCACACGACGACCACCGTGGATGGTGGGGGGTCGGCGCCGCGGCGGCGCGAACCGCCACGGAGAGTAGAATCCCCGCCGTGACCACCAGCTCCGGCGTCGCCGCCGGCGGCATCGCCAAGCGCGATCTCCACAACGAGCGGATCCGCATCGTCATGCGGGGACAGCCGCTCGTCGTCCCCTCCGGCACGATGCTAGCGGCGGGCATCTCCATGATCCAGGAGGCCGGCGGCGATTGCCTCCTCGTCCGCGAGGGCGACCGACTGGCGGGCATCCTCACCGAGCGTGACATCCTCATGAAGGTGCTCGGCCGGCCGGTGGACCCGGCGGCGTCGGTGGACGCGTACATGACCGCCCATCCGGACACCCTCACGGCCGAATCGACGGTCGGCGACGCACTCGCGCTGATGGACCGTGGCGGCTACCGCCACGTGCCGATCGTCGACGGGAAGGGCCGCATCGCCGGCCTGCTGCGCCAGCAGGACGTGCTGGAGTACCTCGCCGAGGCCTTCCCGGAGGAGATCCTGAACCTGCCACCGAGACCGCACCAGCGCATGGAGGAACCTGACGGCGCGTGACCACCAAGGCACCGACCAGGGCCGGTGAGCCCGAGGTCGTCGAGCTCGATCGCGTCACCATCAGGTTCGCGGGCGACTCCGGCGACGGCATGCAGCTGACCGGCAGCCAGTTCACCCGCACCGCCGCGGTCTACGGCAACGACATCAGCACGCTGCCGGACTTCCCGGCCGAGATCCGCGCCCCCGCCGGTTCGCTGCCCGGCGTCAGCGGCTTCCAGCTGAGCTTCTCGAGCAGCCCCATCCACACCCCGGGCGACCAGCCGGACGTCCTCGTGGCCATGAACCCCGCCGCATTGAAGACGAACGTCGGCGACCTGCCGGCCGGGGCCGCGCTCATCGTCAACGAGGACGCCTTCAGCGCCGCCAACCTGTCCAAGGCGGGCTACGCCACGAACCCGCTCACGGACGGCTCGCTGAAGGACTACACCGTCTTCGAGATCCCCATCAGCACGCTCAACGCCCGCGCGCTCGAAGGGCTCGACATGACCTCCAAGCAGGTCGACCTGACCAAGAACTTCTTCGCCCTGGGCCTGATGTTCTGGCTGTACGAGCGCTCGATGGAACCGACCCTGCGCTGGATCGAGGACAAGTTCTCCCGGCGACCCGTCATCGTCGAGGCCAACAAGCGCGCCCTGAAGGCCGGCTACGCCTTCGGCGAGACGACCGAGATCTTCCACACCCACTACCGCGTCGCGCCGGCCAAACTCGCCCCGGGCCGCTACCGCAACATCACCGGCAATGAGGCCACGGCCCTCGGTTTCGTGGCCGCATCGAAGCTGGCCGGCCGGCCACTCTTCTACGGCTCGTACCCGATCACGCCGGCCAGCGACATCCTGCACCAGCTCTCGGGCTACAAGGACTTCGGGGTGAAGACCTTCCAGGCCGAGGACGAGATCGCCGCCATCGGCGCCGCCATCGGGGCCTCCTACGGTGGGGCGCTGGGCCTGACCGCCACCTCGGGCCCGGGCATCGCCCTCAAGAGCGAGGCGATGGGCCTGGCCGTGATGGTCGAGCTGCCGCTCGTCATCGCCGACGTGCAGCGCGCCGGGCCGAGCACGGGCATGCCCACCAAGACCGAGCAGGCCGACCTGCTGCAGGTCCTCTTCGGGCGCAACGGCGACTCGCCCATGCCGGTCGTCGCCCCGGCCACGCCGGCCGACTGCTTCGACGTGGCCATCGAGGCCTGGCGCATCGCGCTGAAGTACATGACGCCGGTCGTCTACCTCTCGGACGCGTTCCTCGCCACCGGCTCCGAGCCATGGCGCATCCCGAACGTCGCCGACCTGCCCAGGATCGACGTCGAGAACGCGACCGACCGGAGCACCTTCCACCCCTATGCCCGCGACCCGCAGACGCTGGCGCGGCCGTGGGCCGTGCCGGGCACGCCCGGGCTGGAGCACCGCATCGGGGGCCTGGAGAAATCCGACATCGGGGGCAACGTGAGCTACGACCCTGACAACCACCACCGCATGACGATGCTGCGGGCCGAGAAGGTGGCGGGCATCGCGAACGACATCCCCGGGGCCGAGCCGTACGGGGTCGAGCGCGGCGAACTGCTCATCGTCGGCTGGGGCTCGACCTACGGTGCCATCCGCTCCGCGGTCGAGCGGCTGCTGGCGGAGGGACAGAGCGTCGCGCACGTGCACCTGCGCCACCTGAACCCGCTGCCGCGCAACCTGGGCGACGTCCTGAGTCGCTACCAGCACGTGCTCGTGCCGGAGATCAACCTCGGTCAGCTGCTGATGGTGCTGCGCGCGAAGTACCTGGTGGACGCGATCGGCTACGACAAGGTGCGCGGCAAGCCCTTCCGGATCTCGGAGATCCACGAACGGGCCGAGCAGATCCTGGCCGGACGCTGAGGGAGACGACGGCGATGACCGACACGATGGCCGCCCAGACGCCCCGACAGCCCGGCCAGCCCCTCGCGCTCACGCGCAAGGACTTCGTCTCGGACCAGGAGGTCCGCTGGTGTCCCGGCTGCGGCGACTACTCGATCCTCGCCCAGACCCAGAAGATCATGCCGGACTTCGGCTACCCGCGCGAGAAGATCGTCTTCATCTCCGGCATCGGCTGCTCGGGGCGCCTGCCGTACTACATGAACACGTTCGGCTTCCACTCCATCCACGGCCGCGCTCCAACGCTGGCCACGGGCCTGAAGGCGGCGCGCCCGGACCTCATGGTCTGGGTCATCACCGGCGACGGCGACGCCCTCTCCATCGGCGGCAACCACGTCCTCCACGCCATGCGCCGCAACGTGGACATGAAGCTGATCATGTTCAACAACCGCATCTACGGCCTGACCAAGGGCCAGGCCTCACCGACCTCCGAGATCGGCAAGCGCACGAAGTCCACGCCGGAGGGCACCATCGACCGGCCGGTCATGCCGCTCTCGGTGGCGCTCGCCGCGGAGGCCACGTTCGTGGCCCGCTCGGTGGACACGCACACGGAGCACCTGCAGCGGACTCTCGAGCGAGTCGGATTCCACCACGGCTCGGCCTTCGTGGAGGTGCTGCAGAACTGCAACATCTTCAACGACGGGGCCTACCGCGACTTCACCGACCGCGAGGTGCGCGAGGACCGCATGCTCGTCCTCGAGCACGGCCGGCCGATGGTCTTCGGCAAGGAGCGCGACAAGGGGATCCGGCTGCGCGGCCTTCATCCCGAGGTGGTCGCCCTGGGCAACGGCGTCACGGAGGCGGACCTGCTCGTCCACGACGAGGGGGCCGAGGATCCGCACCTCGCGTTCATGCTCTCGCGCATGTGGTGGCCCGAGTACCCCGTGCCGGTCGGCGTCCTGCGCAACGTCACCCGCCCCACCCACGACGAGCTGCTCACGGGGCAGATCGAGACGGTCAGGGCGCAGCGGGGCGAGGGCGACCTGGGAAAGCTGCTCGACAGCGGCGAGACCTGGACGGTCTCCTGACGGGAGAGGGCGCGTCATGATCTGCCCCGTCTGCCAGTCCGACAACCTGCCCGGCACCGACGAGTGCGAGAACTGCGGCGCCGACCTGCGCAGCCTCGACCTGCCCAGCCCCGCATCCGCCTTCGAGGCCCGGCTGCTCGAGGAGCGCCTGACCGAGCTCGAGCCGCGTCGCCCGATCGCCGTGACGCCTGGCGACTCGGCGACCAAAGCCATCGCGACGATGCAGCGGCACCGCGTCGGCTGCGTCGTGGTGGAGGAGGGCGGCCGCCTGGTGGGCATCCTCACCGAGCGCGACGCCCTCCTCAAGCTCGCCGGCAGGCCGCTGGAAGGCATCGCGGTGCGCGACGTGATGACGCCCGACCCGGTCGTGCTACGCGTGGACGACACGATCGCGGTGGCCATCCACAAGATGGCCGTGGGCGGCTTCCGGCACATCCCGCTCGTCCGCGACGGCCGCGCGACGGCGATCGTCTCCGCCCGGGACCTCTCCCACCACCTCGTCGAGCTCCTCGGCTAGCGTGGCGTCCGACCCCTCCCGGGGGCCGCGCGGGCGCGCGCTCGGCATCCTCCTCGTCGTCGTCTCCGCCTGCGCCTTCGGCTCGGGCGCCCTCTTCGCCAAGCCGGTCTACGCGGCAGGCCTGGACTGGATGACGCTGCTCGCCTGGCGCTTCGGGTTCGCCGCCGTCGCCTCGTGGATCTGGCTGCTGGCCATCCCGGCCAACCGGCGCGGGCTGCGGCGGCTCTCGCGCCGGCGCGTCCTCGTGCTGCTCTCGCTGGGCGTCCTCTACGTGGTCAACTCCGGCACGTACTTCGCCGCGCTCGAGACCGTGCCCGCCTCGCTCGCGGCGCTGATCGTCTACATCTACCCGGCGCTCGTCGCAGTGCTCGTGCTGCGCTGGGGACGGCGATTACCCGGCCGCCGCCCGTGGGTCGCCCTGGCGATCGCGATGCTCGGCGTGGTCCTGGCCCTCGGCGGCATCCCCGCGAGCGAGATGCCGCCGCTGCTCGGCCTCGTCCTGGCCGTCGCCTCGCCGCTCATCTACTCGGTCTGGATCATCCTCTCGGCGCGCCTCTCGGGCGAGCGGCCGACGACCGTCGACGCGGTCCCGCCGGAGGCCATGGAGGCGGCCGAGGAGACCGAGCCGGCGCCTGCCGCCGCGCTCATGGTCACCGCCACCGCGATCGTCTACTGGGTCGCGGCGACGGCGACGGGCCGCCCCACGGACCCCTTCGACGTGCCACCGGACGCGTGGATCGGCCTCATCGGCGTCGGTCTCGTCTCGACCGCGATCGCCGTGCAGGCCTTCTACGCGGGCACGAGGCGCGTCGGAGCGGCGCAGGCCGCGCTCATCAGCACGGTCGAGCCGATCTACACGATCACGCTCGCGACGCTGCTCTTCGGCGAATCGCTGCAACCGATCCAGCTCCTCGGTGGGGCGCTGGTCATCGCCGGGGTCATCGTCGCGCAGACGGCGCCGTCGCCGGAGCGCTCCGTGGCCGCCGCGGCGAGTGGTTGAACCGGCCGCGATACTGCTCCCGTGCGCCTGCTGAGCTATCGCGAGGGACCGACCGAGCGCCTCGGCGTGGCCGTCGGCGAGCGCGCCCTGCCGGCCCTCACGCTGATGCCCCGCGGGCCGAAGACGATGGCGGCGCTCCTCGCGGGCGGGGACGACCTGCTCGACGCGCTGCGCGAGGCCGTGGACCGGGAGGGTGACCGCATCCGCACGTCCGGCGCACCGCTCGATGCGCTGACCCTGCTCGCCCCGGTGCCCAGGCCGGGCAAGGTCGTGGCCATCGGGCTCAACTACCACGCCCACGCCGCCGAGCAGAAGGTGGAACCGCCCAAGGCGCCGCTCATCTTCGCCAAGTTCCCCAGCGCGATCATCGGCCACGGCGCGACCATCACCTGGGACCCGGCCCTCACGTCGCAGGTCGACTACGAGGCCGAGCTGGCCGTCGTGATCGGGCGCCGCGCGCGCAACGTCGCGGAGGCACAGGCGCTGGACTACGTCCTCGGCTACACCTGCGCCAACGACGTGTCGGCGCGCGACCTCCAGTTCGGCGACCGCCAGTGGGTGCGCGGCAAGAGCCTCGACACGTTCGGTCCGCTGGGGCCGTGGGTGGTGACGCGCGACGAGATCCCCGACCCGCAACGGCTGGCCATCTCGGCCACCGTCTCCGCGGAGCGGCTGCAGGAGGGCACCACGGCGGACATGATCTTCTCCGTGGCGCAGATCGTGGCCCACTGCGCCCGGGCCTTCACGCTCGAGCCGGGCGACGTCATCCTCACCGGCACCCCCGCGGGGGTCGGGGTCTGGCGCGATCCGCAGCGCTTCCTCCGCGACGGCGACGAGGTGGCGGTCGAGATCGAGGGCATCGGGCGGCTGGCCAACCCCTGCCGGGAAGTCCCGGCCGGCGCGTAGGAGGCGGCGGTGCTCCGCCACGTCCTCCGGCTGCTCGCCTTCGCCGTCGTCGCGATCGTCGTGACCGGGGTGCTCCTGTGGACGTTCCGTGGCCAGCTCCTGCGCTGGGCCGGCGTCAGCTTCGATACCGGCCAGGCCGAGGTCGGCGGCATCCGCGTGCCGGATGGGTACGGCATCGGCGCCTTCGCCGAAGGGCTCGCCGGGCCGCGCTTCATGGCCGTGGCGGCGGACGGGACGCTCCTCGTGGCGGAGCGCGGCGCGGACCGGGTGGTGGCCCTCCCCGATCGGGACGGCGATGGGCGCGCGGACGAGCTGGTCGTGGTGGGCACCGGCTACGACGGAGCCCACTCCCTCGCGCTGGCGCCCGACGGCACGCTGCTCGTCGCCGGCAGTGGCACGCTCTTCCACGTGGAGATCGGCCCCGACCTGCGCGAGCGGTCGCGCCGGGCCATCCTCGAGCTGCCCCCTGGCGGCCAGCACTCGACGCGCACGGTCGCCGTCCTGCCCGATGGCCGGTTCCTCGTCTCGGTGGGTTCGAGCTGCAACGTGTGCCTCGAGACGGACCCGCGGCGCGCGGCGATCCTCGTCGCGGCCGCTGACGGCTCGGACGCACGGGTTTTCATGCGCGGCCTCCGCAATGCCGTGGGCGTCGCCGTCGACCCGGTCACCGGCACGGCCTGGGCGACCAACAACGGCCGGGACCTGCTGGGCGACGACCTGCCGCCCGAGACGCTCTACCGCGTGGCGGACGGCGCGGACGCGGGCTGGCCGCGCTGCCACGCGGGGACCATCGTCGACCCGGAGTTCGGCGATCAAGGCAACCCGCCAGGCTGCCAGGATGTGGTGCTGCCGGCCGCCACCTTCCAGGCGCACATGGCGCCGCTGGGCATCGCCTTCTGGGACGGCGCCGCGTTCATCGCCTTCCACGGGTCGTGGAACCGTTCCACGAAGGTCGGCTACGAGGTCGATCGCCTGCCCTGGGCCGATGGGCCGGCAGGACCGGCGGAGCCTATCCTGACCGGATTCCTGGACCCGGCCACGGGAGATTCGCGGGGTCGGCCGGCGGGTCTCGTCGTCGGGAGCGACGGTGCGCTCTACGTCTCGGATGACAAGGCCGGCGCGATCTACCGGGTGACGCGGACGCCCTGAGGCTGAACATCCCGATCCGAATCGGGACGCCAGCCTCATGACGGCGGGACTGGTGGACCCCCAGCATCCCGTGGCGGAGATCGCCTGCCCGCGGATGACCGACGAGACGAGGAGGGCCACGTGAACATCGAGGCGCTGCAGCCGTATCACGCATGGTTCCTCCTCCTCCACATCCTGGCGGCGATCGCCGGCCTCGGGGCGAACATGACCTACGTCTTCTGGCTCGCCTGGGCCGAGCGCGATCGCGGGTATTTCGACGTCGCGGTCCGGGGCGTCCACCGGCTCGACAGGGTCCTGACGAACCCGGCCTACGCGGTCATCCTGCTCACCGGGATCCTGCTCATCCTGGGACAGGAGACCTGGCCCTTCGACCAGCCCTGGCTCGTGGCGGGGATCGTCCTGTACTTCGTGTCCGGGATCGTCAGCGTCACGCTGTTCGTGCCGGCCATCCGCACCCAGCTGGCCGAGGCAGAGCGCGGTCCCGGCGGTCCGACCTACCAGGCTGCCGCTCGACGCAGCCGCCTCATGGCGTGGGTGGGGGTCGCGATCGTGGTGGTCGTGGTCTGGCTGATGGTGGTCAAGCCCGGGGCGCCCGTCACCGACCATGCGGCCGTGACCGCCCTCGTGCGATCGATCTGACGGTCCGGGGTGGGCAACGGGAAGCCGCTCGTCTGGCTCACAGACGAGGGCCCGGTGACATCGTCGTCTGCCAGACCACGGTCCCGGCCTGGGCGCCCCTGTTCGGCACGGCCGGTGCGCTCGTCACCGACGTGGGCGACGTCCTTTCCCACCCCGCGATCCTCGCCCGCGAGCACGGGATCCCCGCGGTCCTGGCGACCGGGGTGGCGACCGGTCGGTTTCCCGAAGGCGCGGTCACCGTTGACGGCACCGCGGGCATGATCACCATCGAGGCGGAGTAGCGCGAGGGGCCGCCGAGCCGGGACGGCGGATACCGCCACCCGGGACGAACAGGACCCCGGTCCCATGACAGCGGGACCGCACCAGGCCTACGGTCCCGGGTGAGCGTCCCACGGGCGGGCCCGCGATGACGGGCCCCACGCACGGAGGTGGGAGATGGACTGGGGAGAGGCCACGGCGCAGTGGCTGCACATCCTCTTCGGGACGTTCTGGTTCGGCGGGGCGCTGTTCGCGAACTTCGTGGTGGTCCCGGCGTTGATGCGCATGCCGGCCGAGCCGCAGCAGCAGTTCCTCAAGTTCTTCGCCAAGCAGTCTGAGCGGATGATGCTGATCGCGGCGAGCGGCACGATCGTGCTCGGGATCATCCGGGGGACGGTGTTCGGAGAGATCAAGGACGTCGCCGACCTCGGCTCTGCGTACGGGATCTACTGGCTCATCGGCCTGGTCGCCGCGTGCGTCACCTACGTGTACGGGACGTGGTACCTGTCGCCGCGGGCGAACCGGCTGACGGCACAGATGGCCGCCGCCGGGGTCGGCCCAGGAGGTCAGATGCCCCCCGAGCTGGCCGCCGCGATGTCTCGGCTCAAGCTCATCGCGCTCCTCGAGCTGGTCGGCTTCTTCACCGTCTTCACGGCGATGATCCTGATGCACTTCGCCGGTGAGGCGTAGGCCTCGGACGCCAGCAGAGAGGAGGACGCCCTTGAACGACAGCGCGGACCAGTACGAACGGGTCCGCTTCAACCAGTTCGTTCGGGCGCCGCTCCAGCGCGTCTACGCGGCCTACGTCACCCCCCCGCTCATGGCGAAGTGGATGGGGCTCAAGGCGATCACCGACGTGAGCGGTCCGCTCGATCGCCCGGGAACGACGTTCGTGGGGGTCGTCTTCGGGCCGTACCGGCCACGCAGCGAGGTGCTGGCCGCGGAACCGCCCGTTCTCCACGAGATGGGCGGGCGGACCCTCCTCGAGTTCGGCTATCGCTGGACCGCCCGTTTCGCGGAGAAAGACGACGGCACCGAGATCACCTTCGACGCCGAGGTGAGGTTCCCAGCCGGTCTCATCGGCAGGTGGGTCCGCCGCTCTGAGGGGGGCGGACGCATGGAACTGGGAATGCGTCAGCGCCTTGCGACGTTCGCGAGGCTCGTCGAAGCTGGAGGAGAGAACTGAGATGGAGATGCTGGCACGCTGGGCGGGATATCTGGCCATAGCCGGCGGGGCGATCGCCGCGATCCTCGTCGGGATCGTCGCGTACGATCCGGATACGGGCGCCTGGTTCGCCTTCTTCCTGGTCGTCGCCCTCCTCGGGGCAGCCGTCCTCGGACTCGAGCAACGCACCAGGGCGGCAACCGGACAGCTGGGTCGGGCCTCGGCCTGGCTTTCGGCACTCGGCGCGGTCGCGCTCCTGGCCGTCTTCGTCTATGCCGCTGCCACGAACCAGATGAACACGGGTGCAAGCCAGGCGTCGGACCCGCTCGCCCCGTACTGGACGGTCACGGCCATCGCCTGGTTCCTCGGCAACATCGGCTTCGCGGTGGCGATCATCCGTGGGCGAGCGCTGTCCGTGGTCGGCGGCTGGCTCGTGCTCGCGGGTGCCCTTGTAGGTCTCGCCGTCACGGCCGTCCTTGGCGAGAACCTGCCTCCGGCGGTCCTGCTGGTCTTCGGGCTGTTCGGCATCGGCTGGATCCTCGTCGGCTACGCCGGGACTCGCCCTTCGGCTCGGTCGGCGTAGCGAGGGAGGTGCCTCTGGTGGCCACGATCGGGATCCTTGCCGGCGTGATGTTCGCGCTGGCACTCGTGCTCTTGAGCGTCTTCTTCATCTCCAAGAGCCAACGCGCGGACTATCTCTCGAGCTGGGCCTTCCTGGCCTTCGAGATCCTGCTCATCCCCGTTATCGTCGAGATCCACCGACGCTACGTCGATCAGACGGCGCTGACCTGGCTGGCCACGGCGACGGGTCTGGCGGCCATGGTCGTGCTGATCGTGTCGGGCGCGCTCGTCCTCGCCGGTCGGGTCACCTTCGCCCGCGTCGGCGCCATCCAGGGCGGCGCCTTCGCCGTCTTCACCGTGTGGATCGCCGCGACGAGCTGGTTCGTGCTCGCCTTCGGAGGGTTGCCGGCCGGCCTCGCCTGGCTCGGGTTTGCGGCCATCGTGGTCACGCTCGGGGCCATCGCCTGGATGATGCGGGACCAAGCGCTGGTGCGCGGCGAGCGCCCCCCGACCTCATTCGAGATGGCGATGGGCGTCGTGCCCTTCGTCGCGCTGGCCGCCTGGCTGATCTGGCTGGGCGCCAGCCTGTAGCCGCGGGCCAGGGCGGCTCTCGACGTCGGCCCGCCCTGGAGGGATGCGCCGCGGTCTATCCTGTCGCGACCGGAGAGGGATGACGATGACGACGCCAGCCGCGGGCCACTCGCGCCGGACGGGGATCTGGCTCCTCGCCGTGGGCTCGCTCGTCGCGAGCCTGGCCTTCCTCGGCCTGCGACTCGTCGGCGTCTCCGATGGGGCGATCATCCCCTTCTACGCCGACGCCTGGACCGCCGACGGCGTTCGCCTCGAGGCGGCCGACGGGCCCGCCGGCGGTCTCGCCCCGGCCGACGTGGTGACGACTGTGGCCGGTCGGCCGCTCGGTGCCTGGCTCGACGGCGTCCTGGACCCGGGGTTGGATCGCCGGGACGTCGGAGGCTCCGCCCCCATCACCTACGGCGTCCGACGGGCCGGGGCGGCGCTGGAGGTCCCGGTCACCTTCGCTCGACACGACGTCACGGGCATCCTGATGGACAACTGGAGCGTGCTCCTCTTCACGGTCGTCTTCCAGGTCGTTGCCGGGTACGTCCTGTGGCGCCGACCCGAAGCGTCGGCCGCCGTCGCGCTCGTCGTGGCCGCCTGCGGCGTGACCGGCAGCACGCTTCCCTGGCTGCTCGGCCTCCAGGTCAGCGACATCGCGCAGGGTTGGCCCTTCCTCCTGCATGCGCTGACGGCCGGCGGGCTCTACATGCTGCTCTGGCCGGCCGGCGCGCTGCACCTGCCGCTCGCCCTCTCGGCCGGACCAGCCGGACCGACCCGCCGTGCGCTGGCAGTCGCGTATGGCCTGCCCCTCGGCGCCTACCTCGGCGGCCTCGCGGTCTCCCGGCTCGTGTCGCCGTCGGCGCCGGCCTGGCTGGGGACGTGGTCGATCGTCCAGCTCCTCGTGATCATCCCGACCGTCCTCGTCGGGGCGGCCCTCAGCGTCCGCGGATTCCGGGCCGCGGCGCCGGCCGTGCGCAGCCAGATCCGCTGGGCCGCTGTCGGGGGCGGGGCCGCGACGCTCGCCGGGGTGGTCCTGCTCATGGGACCCGAGCTGCTGACGGGCCGTCCGCTCATCCCGTGGAGCGCGGTCGGCCTCGTGGCATTGCCGCTGCCGCTCGGCGTCGCCGCGGGCATCCTCCGCTACCGCCTCTTCGACATCGAGGTCGTCGTCAACCGGACGCTCGTGTACGGGGGCCTCACCCTGGCGGTGGTCGTGATCTACGCCGGGTCGGTCTCGGTGCTCGGCGGCGTGCTGGGGGAGGCCGGCGGGTTCGCCATCTCGCTGCTGGCGACCGGCGTCGTGGCGGTGGCCGTGCTGCCCGTCCGCGACATCCTGCAGCGGGCGATGAACCGGCTGATGTTCGGCGATCGCGACGAGCCCTGGCGGGCGATCACCCGCCTGGGCCAGCGGCTCGAGTGGGCGGCGGACCCCGAGGCGGTCTTCCCGCTCATCGTCCTGACCGTCGGCGAGGCGCTGCGCCTGCCCTACGTGGCGCTCGAGATCGGGCCCCCCGGCGCCGGCCGGGTCGTCGCGTCGCATGGCCGGCCCGTGGAGGACGGGCCGTCGCTCCCGCTGGTCCACGGGGGCGAGACCCTGGGCCGGCTGCTCCTGGCGCCACGCTCGGGAGAGGAGGGCTTCAGCGGCGAGGACCTGCGCCTGCTCGAGGACCTCGCCCGGCAGGCCGGGGCCGCCGCACACGCGGTGCGCCTGATGCGGGACCTGCAGCGATCGCGGGAGGGCCTCGTGACGGCCCGCGAGGAGGAGCGGCGGCGGCTGCGGCGGGACCTGCACGACGGCCTGGGGCCTGCCCTCGCGGGCATGGCCATGCGCGCCGAGGCCGCCGGTGAGCTCGTCAGCCGCGACCCCGAGGTCGCGTCGCGGATGCTCGACGACCTGCGCCAGGAGGCCCGTGGGGCCTTGGCCGATATCCGGCGCCTGGTCTACGAGCTGCGCCCACCGGCGCTCGACGAGCTGGGCCTCGTGGGCGCCGTGCGCCAGCAGGCGGAGAGGCTGACCGACGGCACCGAACCGGGCGCGGACGCGCGGACGACGCCGACGATCACCATCCGTGCGCCCGACCTGCTGCCCGAGCTGCCCGCGGCCGTCGAGGTGGCCGCCTACCGCATCGCGGCCGAGGCCCTGGCCAACGTGGTCCGCCACTCCGGCGCCCGCGACTGCGAGGTCCGCTTCTCCCACGAGGGCGGCCTCACCGTCGAGGTGGAGGACGACGGCCGCGGCGTGCCCGTGGACGCCCGTGCGGGGGTCGGGCTGACCTCCATGCGCGAGCGGGCGGCGGAGCTGGGGGGCACGCTCGAGATCGCCCCCGGGGCGGTGGGCGGCACGCGCGTCCGCGCGTGGCTGCCGCTGGCCGAGGCCGACACAGGATGAGCGCCGCCAGCGAGCCGCTGCGGCTACTCCTCGCCGACGATCACGTCGCGTTCCGTGACGGCCTGCGCGCGCTGCTCGGCACCGTCGAGGGCCTGGAGGTCAGCGGGGAGGCGGGCTCCGGGGACGAGGCCGTGACCCGCGCGGCGGAACTCCAGCCCGACGTCGTGCTCATGGACGTCAGGATGCCGGGGCTCGACGGCATCGAGGCGACACGCCGGATCGTGGCCACCAGCCCGCACATCGCCGTGCTCGCGCTGACCATGTACGAGGACGACGAATCGGTCTTCGCGGCGCTGCGGGCCGGTGCGCGCGGGTACCTGCTCAAGGGGGCCGACCGCGCCGAGATCGTTCGAGCCATCCGCGCCGTAGCCAGCGGCGAGGCCATCTTCGGGCCCGCGGTCGCGCGGCGCCTGATGGCCTTCTTCGCCGCCCCCCGCACCGGCCTCACGCCGCAGGCCTTCCCCGAGCTGACGGAGCGCGAGCGGGAGATCCTCGAGTTGATCGCACGCGGCCTGAACAACCTGGCCATCACGCAGCGCCTCGTGCTCTCGCCGAAGACCGTGCGCAACCACGTCTCGAACATCTTCAGCAAGCTCCAGGTCGCCGACCGGGCCGAGGCCATCGTGCGGGCGCGCGAGGCGGGCATGGGCGGCGAGGGGCGGGCACCGCAGGAGGCCTGAGGAACCGACCGTCCCGGCCGGATTCGGGACGCCGCTCCCATGACGGCGGGACACTGCCGACCCGACCATCGCGGAGGAGTCCCCCGCTCCCAGCGTCCCGCTCGATGGAGTGACCCCATGCGGATCCCTGTCCCCCCGCCCTCGATCGGCTTCGAGCGATGATCCGCCGCTGGGCCCGTCGCGGCGTCGTGATCGCCGCCTGGATCTTCGTGGCCTGTGTCGCCGGGCAGGTCTTCCTGGCCGGCCTGGCCGTCTTCGGCGTGCCCGCCGGCGACTTCTCCACCCACCGCGATTTCGGCTACCTCGTCGGCTGGTTGACGCTGGTCGTCCTGGTCCTCGCGATCGCCGGACGCCTGCCACGACGCGTCATCGGCCTGGCCGCTCTCCTGCTCATCCTGTTCGCCCTGCAGTCGGTCTTCGTCGCCATCCGGGATGACTACCCTGCGGTCGCGGCGCTTCACCCCTTGAACGGCTTCCTTATCCTGCTCGTCGGCATCGTCATCGCCCGCAGCGCGCGCACGTTCATCGGCGCGAGCGCGGCGGCATAGGAGGGGTTCGAACGGCATGGACATCAAGCCCTGGTTGGTCGTCCTCCACGTCCTGTCGGCCTTCGGCTTCCTGGCCGTGCACGGCATCTCGATGGGCGTCCTTTTCCGCGTGCGCAAGGAGCGCGACCGCGGCCGGCTGGCAGCGCTGCTGGAGTTCTCCCCGACCTACCTCAACGCGCTGTACCTCTTCCTCCTGGTGCTCCTCGTGAGCGGCATCGCCGCGGGCATCCTCGGGGGCTTCTGGACCAACGGCGAGCTCTGGCTGTGGGTGTCGCTGGGCCTGCTCATCGCGCTCACGGTCGCGATGTACTACTTCATGACCGAACCGTTCGTGGCCATGCGCTCCGGCCTGGGCATCCAGGGCATGCAGGACAGGAAGAAGGGCATCATGCCCACGCCGGTCGGCGACGCGGAGCTGGCGGTGCTGCTGACCGCCCGGCGGCCGATGATCGGCGCCGCGCTGGGCATCGGCACGATCGTCGTCATCACCTGGCTCATGGAGATGAAGCCATTCTGAGCGGAGGCGAGCCGTGACCTCGGAGGTCGTGGCGGGCCCGGCCATCGAGGTCGAGGGCCTGGTCAAGGTCTATCCCGGCGGGACGCGCGCGCTCGACGGCATCGACGTCGCGGTGGGGCGCGGCGAGTTCTTCGCCTTTCTCGGCCCGAACGGCGCCGGCAAGACCACGACCATCCGCATCCTCACGACGCTCCTCCGGCCGACGTCGGGACGCGCCCGCGTCCTGGGGCTCGACGTCACCGAGCGGCCCGGCGAGGTCCGCCGCCGGATCGGCTTCGCGATGCAGACGGTCGCCCTGGAGGGGCTCGCCACCGGCCGCGAGAACCTCGAGCTGATGGGCCGGCTGCACCGCGTGCCGGGCCCCGCGCTGCGGGACAGGGTGGACGAGCTGCTCGAGCTGATGGGACTGACCGCGGTGGCCGGCAAGCTCGCCGGCACCTATTCGGGCGGCATGCGCCGCCGCCTCGACCTGGCCACGGCCCTGGTCCACGGGCCGGACGTGCTGTTCCTCGACGAGCCGACCGAGGGCCTCGACCCGCAGAGCCGGGCCGCGCTCTGGCAGGAGCTGGCGCGCATCAACCGCGAGGGCACGACGATGCTGTTGACGACGCACTACATGGAGGAGGCCGATCAGCTCTGCCCTCGGCTGGCGATCATCGACGAGGGGCGCATCGTCGTCTCCGGCGCGCCTGCGGACTTGAAGCGCGGCATCGGCGCCGACACGGTGACCATCGGGCTCGAGGCGGCCGACGGGGAGATGACCGCGCGCCAGGACGCCGTCGCGCGCCTGCTCGACGGCTTCTCCCCGATGCAGGGCCTCGAGCGCACGGACGAGGGGGTGCGCCTGGCCGTGGTCGACGCCGCGGCGACCGTGCCCGACCTGCTGCGCCGCCTCGACGGCGACGGGATCGGCGTGCGCGCGCTGGCGATGCAGCACCCCTCGCTCGACGACGTCTTCCTGCGCTACACGGGGCGGCACATCCGGGACGAGGCGGCCGACCGTCCGCTCGAGACCGGCTGGTAGGGCCGACGATGCTGACCTTCGCTCGCGAGACGTGGTACCTCGGCCTGCGCACCCTGCGCCGCTTCCTGCGCGTGCCGGCCAACCCGGTCAGCATCGTCATCTTCCCGCTCATCCAGCTGGTCGGCTTCTCGCAGCTCTT
>Ga0334722_10001613_pt1 | contig 27642 bp, 30 predicted proteins | sample C3_bottom_MG_FD_207210 | JGI IMG/M metagenome (GOLD analysis project Ga0334722, IMG submission 207210) | Sediment microbial communities from Yellowstone Lake, YNP, Wyoming, USA - C3_bottom | ecosystem: Environmental > Aquatic > Freshwater > Lake > Sediment | place: USA: Wyoming | collected... | reverse complement strand
TGAAGGCGGCTGTGTAGTCTGTCGTAATTGCGGTTACTCTAAATGCGGTTAAGAAAAAAAGGCCTTGCAGTTTTAACTGCAAGGCCTTTTATAATTTTGCCCAAAGATTCTTTAAAACTAATAATTTTTATTGCCATTACATTTTTTAATTTAGTAACGTTCAAATTAATTAAGAGAAGTAACTGCATGACTCTGTGGTGAGTATTGTTGCTGGTAGTCAAGCTTTACCTCCTAAATAAGCTTTTACTTTTACAATCTATGCTAAGAGATTTAGAAGAAAATTTCTACAAAAGTTTTATAAAAAGGATTATAATGATAGGCAAGGACATGAATTGCTAACAAAGATAGTAAAAAAATTAAAAAAATTTTTTGTTGACCTAAAAAATTAGCAGGAAAATCAAAAATCAGGTCGAATATAAAATAATGTCGAAAAAAGGTAAAATATCGGGAAAGAAGAATTGTGAATAGCAACACAAAAGCGCTTATAAAAATATTTTATATACTGTGGAAAGGAAGGCGTTAGGTAAATGCCCCAGGGTAAAACCTTTTTTACAATTGGTGATGCGGCAAAGTTAATTGGTGTTGTGCCTGCAACCTTACGAAACTGGGAAAAAGCAGGAATTATTAAACCGGGTCGGCAAAATGGCAATTACCGTATTTATTCGCTTAAAGATATTGAACGGCTAAAAAAAATAAAATATCTCATGCAGGTAAAAGGATTTAATATCGTAGGCGTAAAAGAATATTTAGCTTCGCAGGGGGAAGATTTGCCGGAAGAACCGGTAAAAATTGAGAAAAAAGGGCCCAGGATTGCAGTTGGTCAGAAACTAAAAATGCTTCGGGATAAAAAGGGGCTTACCTTAGAAGAAGTTTCGCAAAATACCGGTGTATCGGTATCCTATTTAAGCCGGATTGAATCGGGTCAGGTAAATGTTTCCATAGCTACTTTGCAAAAGCTTGCTACTTTTTATGAAAAAAATCTTTTATATTTCTTTGAAGGGCTGGAAACTAAAGAGCAAAAGTTAATCCGGGCAGGTCTTGGACGGATTTTGGAGACCGATGAGGAAGGGATAAAAGTTGAACTTTTAACTGCGCTGAACGAACCGCAGATGGAGCCTTTGCTGTATACAGTAGCTCCGGGAGCGGGTCGAAATGAAAACATCTCCCACGAGGGGGAAGAATTTGTGTATGTGATTAAGGGTGTTTTGGAGATCTGGCTGGATGAAACGGAAAGATATGTAGTTGGGCCTGGTGATAGTTTTTACTTTAAAAGTACCCAGCAGCACCGCTGGCGCAATATCAGTAATGAAGAATTGTTAGTGCTCTGGATTAGCACGCCGCCTACATTCTAAGGGTTTTAAAGCCCAAAAGGGCTCAAAATATATTAAAACCAAAGGAGGTTTTAAAATGGGTTATGATTTGATCTTAAAAAATGCCAGAATACCTCAAGGCGACCGGACTGTGGATACCCACATTCTGGTAAAAGATGGGAAAATTGCCGGCTTTACCAATGACCTTACCGGAATTGAGTTTGCTGAAGTAATTGATGCAGAAAACAATCTGGTACTGCCGGGCTGCATTGATTCCCACACCCACTTTAACGATCCTGGTTTCACCCACCGGGAAAACTTTGCTACCGGTACCCAATCGGCAGCGGCTGGTGGTGTTACTACCATAATTGACATGCCGTGCTGCAGTGTGCCGTCGGTAAGAAGTGTAGACAACCTGGAGGCAAAGTTGGAAGTCATTAAAGACAAAGCATATGTTGATTATGCTATGTGGGGTGGCGCTACCGGCGAAGATGTTCGGAATAATGCCCTCTATAACATTAAAGAACAAGCTGACTATGGTGTGGTTGCTTTTAAAGTGTACATGACTCCGTCGGTGCCGACCTATCCACCGGCCAGCGACGCTGAAATGCTGGAAATTTTCCGGGAAGTAGCCAAGACAGGTCTTCCGGTAGGTATCCACGCCGAAAACTTAGACCTCTGCACCTATCATGTTAACAAATTAAGAAAAGAAGGTCGGATGGATGGTCCTGCCTGGGCAGAAGCTCGGCTTGAGCTTGCCGAAAAAGTTGCCATTCAAATGGCCATTAGCTTTGCTGAAGAAACTGGCGTCCGGCTGCACATCGTGCACATGAGTACCGGTATTGGTGGTGTATTAGTAGGTGAGGCTAAAAAGCGGGGTATTGATGTAACTGCCGAAACTTGCCCCCACTACTTAGTCTTAAATGCTTATGAGTCTATGAGCAAGTGGCGTCAGTATGCTAAAATTGCTCCGCCCTTAAGAACTACCAAAGACAATGAAATGCTCTGGGAGCAACTGGCCGATGGCCGGGTAGATTTTATCGCCACCGACCATGCTCCTTATGAAATTCCTACCGAAAAAGAAGCTGAAGGCATGGATATCTGGACAGCTTTTCCTGGTATTCCCGGGGTAGAAACTATGGTTCCGGTGATTGTAAGTGAAGGCTACAACAAAGGACGAATCTCTTTATCCCGGTTAGTAGATGTGCTTTCCCGGAATGCAGCGATTCACTATGGCCTCTATCCGAAAAAAGGTGCTTTAGAAATTGGCTCCGATGCCGACTTCACCGTTATTGACCTTGACTACGAATGGACTATTGACAAAGACAAGATGTACACTATGGCTAAATACACTCCGCTTCACGGCATGAAACTTAAAGGAAAGCCGGTTAAGACTATTGTTCGGGGTAAACTTGTTTACGATGATAAAAATGGTATTGTTGGCAAACCCGGCTATGGTCAATTTGTTAAGCGGCAAACCATTTCTAAATTAGAACGCTGGCTTAAATTTTAACCTTATTTAAGGTTAATAAAATAAAAAATGAATAATTTAAAGGAGGATAAAACCATGAAAGGAAACAGACACTGCATAGTTATTATCGACATGTTAAATGACTTCATTGGCCCTAAAGCTCCCTTAAGATGCCCTGATGGGGAGAAAATTGTGCCTAACTTACAAAAATTAGTAGAATTTGCTCACGAAAACGGCATTAATGTAGTTTTTGTCCAGGAAGCTCACCGGAAAAACGACGCTGACTTCCGGGTACGGCCAGTCCATGCTATTAAAGGTACCTGGGGTTCTGACTTTATTCCGGAACTTCGGCCCGATGAAGAAAAAGGCGACTATATTGTGCAAAAACGCCGTCACAGTTCTTTTGCCTACACTGATTTAGACCTGTATTTAAGGGAAGAAAATATTGATACGGTAGTTGTTACCGGGGTTTGGACTAACGTTTGTGTGCGGAGTACCGCTTCCGATGCTCTCTATCATGCTTACAACGTAATTGCTATCTCGGACTGCTGTGCCTCGAAAGATGAAGAAATGCACCAGGCTGGACTTCGGGATATGGCGTTGTTCGCTGAAATTGTGACTTTAGAAGAATACATGAAAGAATGGCCCAATCGGGAAGGCGCCAAGAAATAGAGAATTTTTTGGGGAAAGGTCCTAAATTGGGCCTTTCCCGTCTTTGCTTTTCTAAGGGGGCAAGTTAAATGCGCATTATTGTAGGAGTGACTGGGGCCAGCGGGGCAATCTACGGTTATACTTTAATCCAGTTATTAGCCCAAATGGGGATAGAAGTCCATGCCGTTTATACGGAAATGGGAGAAAAGGTGCTAGAACACGAGTGCGGGGTGACCGTAAAAGAAGTTTCCCGCTACGCCCGGGTGTATCAAAACAACGATTTGTTTGCCCCGATTGCCAGTGGTTCTTTTAAAACCCAGGGAATGGTTGTGGTGCCCTGCTCGATGCACACTTTAGGAGCTATGGCCAATGGTACAGGGGAAGATTTATTAACCAGGGCTGCCGACGTAACCCTAAAGGAAGGAAGAAAGCTTATTGTAGTTCCCAGGGAAGCGCCGGTAACGGTAATTCATTTAGAAAACATGCTGCGGCTAGCCCGCGCTGGAGCTTTAATTCTTCCGGCTTCACCTGCGTTTTACTATCGCCCCCAAACGTTAAGTGATTTAGTTTCGTTTATGGTAGGGAAGATTTTAGACGTTTTGGGGTTAGAACACGATTTGTTTAAACGCTGGGGGGAGTAGGACGAGAGGAGGTTTTAACTTTTGGCAGCATCATTAAGGACGTTTTTAGAGCAACTAAAACGGCAAAATTCTTTATACCTGGTAAAGAAACCGGTAAACCCCCAATTTGAATTAGGGGCAATTTTAAAGAAAACCAATGGTACTGTTCCTACTTATTTTCAAAAGGTAGAAGGATATGATGTACCCGCAGTAGGTGGGGTTGCGGGTACCCGGGAAAACTTTGCTTTGGCGTTAGGGGTCAATAAAGACGAGCTTTTAGCTAAAATTACCGAAGCTATCACTAATCCCGGAGAAACTAGGCTTATGCCTTTTGGACCGGTGCAGGAAAATGTCTTAACAAAGGGTTTTGATTTAGGAAAATTATTTCCGATACCTACCTTTCATGAAAAAGACTCGGGAGCCTTTATTACTGCAGGCGTTGTTGTGGCCAAAGATCCGGTTTTTGGCCGGCGGTTTACTTCGATCCGGCGAATGCAGTTAAATGGTCCTAATAATTTAAGTATTTTAATTGAGTCACCGGGATTAATTGAACAGTATTACGATTACGAACGGCGGGGTCAGGCCATGGAAGTAGCGGTAGTATTAGGAGTACATCCGGCAATTGCCTTAGGGAGCCAGCTTCCTACCCAGACCTTTGGCCTTGATAAATACAATGTGACCAGTCGGCTTTTAGGGGAAGAACTTCCGGTAGTCCGGTGTAAAACCATTGATTTAGAAGTGCCGGCAGAAGCAGAAATTGTTATTGAAGGACGGATGCTTCCCAACGTTCGCCATCCCGAGGGACCTTTTGGTGAATTAATGGGTTATTATGGGCCGCAAACGATGCAACCGGTGGTGGAAGTAACGGCGGTTACCTTTAGAAATAATCCAATATTTCAGGTAATTTTTCCTTCCAGTTACGAACATAAGCTGCCCAATGCCCTGATGCGGGAGGTAATCCTTTTAAACCATGTTCGTCACGTGGTACCAACGGTAAAAGATGTGCATATTACCATGGCCGGAGGTGGCCGTTGCCACGCAATCATTTCGATTAAAAAGACTGCGGAAGGTCAGGGTAAGCAAGCAATTTTTGCTGCTCTTGCCAGCAATAAAGATGTAAAGCACGTTGTGGTAGTAAACGATGATGTTGATATTTTCAATCCTGAAGAGGTGGAATGGGCCATTGCGACCCGGGTCCAAGCCGATCAGGATGTAATAATAATTCCTGGTGCTCAGGGAACTCCCTTGGAGCCTTCGCACAACTTACGGGGCGTTTCGGCCAAGATGGGCATTGATGCAACCTATCCTGTGGCCGAAAGGGAACGGTTTGCCCGGACCCAAATCCCGGGATACAATCAAATCCGGTTAGAGGATTATCTAACTCTGGACTGGTAGGAGGTTATAAATAATGGGTAATGCCATTGGCTTTGTTGAAACCCGGGGACTTACCGCAGCAATCGAAGCCGCTGATGCCATGGTTAAAGCTGCCAATGTCCACATTATAGAATACCGGGTAGTTGGTTCAGGCCTCGTAAACATTACCGTTCAGGGCGATGTAGCTGCGGTAAAAGCGGCAGTAGATGCCGGAGTGGCTGCAGCCCAAAAAGTCGGTGAAATTATTTCGTTTAACGTTATCCCCCGACCCCATGAAGAAATGTTAAAAGTTATTCCCGTTAAATAAGGGGGTGAAAAAACGTGGATAACCTGGTAGATAAGATAGTTAAAGATGTGCTAAACCGGCAGCAAACTAATACCACGGTAATTTTAAGTCGGCCAAATTATCAGCGCGAAAAAGCAAAAGAGCGGCTTTTGGGAGTTAACTCCCAAAAAATAAATTTTGCTCCAAAGCCTGTTACTCAAAATAACGAAATTAATTTTAATCCGTCGCCTCCAATTCCCAGTGGAACCCTTTTTACCCTTACGATGAAGCCACCGGCAAAACAAGAAAAAGACCAAGGGGTAGTTAATCCTCCGCTTTCTTTTGCACCCGCTCCTCAATCTTCGGTGGCAAAACAGGAAACAGCGGTGAAAAATTTTGGCCAAGCCCAGTTTATTGGAGTTGCAGCAGGTAATACTGTAGGTTATGTAATTCCTAACTTGGATCCAGAATTGCGAAAGTATCTGGTCACCAAGGGTAACTTTCGGGCGGTGGGGGTTATAAGTTCCCGGGTAGGGGCAGCAGCTCAAATTATGGCGACCGATGAGGCAGTAAAGAAAACCAATACCGAATTAATACGCTTAGAACTGGCGCGGGATGATCTGGGTGGTCCTGGGCATGGGGTATTTGCCTTATTTGGCGCTGAAGATGTGGCTGATGTTATCCGGGCAGTAGAGATAGCTCTTGCAGCCACCGATGAATATAGTAAAAACGTTATTGTAACTAATGCTGGTAAAATTGAAACCCATTATTCTGCTCGGGCGGCGGCGGCATTAAATAAAGCTTTTGGCTCTCCTTTAAACCAGGCTTTTGGGATAATAATTGGAGCTCCTGCCGGGGTTGGTTTACTGATGAGTGATACTGCCTTAAAAACTTCCCATGTAACCTCGGTATCCTTTTGGGGGCCGTCTGCTGAACAAGCTTTTGCCAATGAGGTTTGGCTTACTATTACCGGTGATTCGGCGGCGGTAAAAAGTGCCCTTGAGGCTGCCAGGGTAGTGGGTAGTCAGGTGTTAGCGGAATTTGGGGCTTAAAGGAGGTCTTTTAAATGAATAAAGCCCTTGGTTTAATTGAAGCAATTGGCTATGCGACTGCCATGACTGCTTTAGATGCGGCAGTAAAAGCTGCTAATGTTACTTTTTTGGGCTTTGAAAATGTCATTGGAGCCGGCAAAAAAATATCCATTACTTTAAAACTCGAAGGGGATGTTGCGGCAGTTAAAGCTGCGGTAGATGCCGGGGTAGCAGCGGCAGCCAAAGTTGGGGAAGTCTTAACCTCCCATGTTATTCCAAGGCCGCACACCGAGCTGGATAAAATAATTTTCAGCAAAGAAACCCGGGATTCTATGTTACAAGTTCCTCAAAGGGAAGAAGTAAAAAAGGATAATAAAAAATCTAAATAAATTTTAAGGAGGTAATTAAAATGGGTGAAGCATTAGGTTTAGTGGAAACTAAAGGTTTGGTGGCTGCAATTGAAGCAGCAGATGCTATGGTTAAAGCTGCAAATGTAACTATCGTTGCTTATGAAAAAATTGGGTTTGGTTTAGTAACTATTATGGTGCGCGGCGATGTAGGCGCAGTTAAAGCGGCCACTGATGCTGGCGCTGCTGCAGCCCAAAAAGTTGGCGAGTTAGTTTCAGTACACGTAATTCCCAGGCCCCATGCAGAAGTTGAAAGCCAAATCCTGGCAAAGATTCAAGGGAAATAGCCCGGGTTTAACCCCGGTGCTCACCCCCTATTAGGAGGGGTAAAGTGGATATCGAAAAAAAGTTAGCATTATTAAATGAGTTAATTGCCGAGGAAAAAACAAATCCTCTGCCGCCGCCCTATAGAGTCGGGGTTGACCTTGGTACCGCTGATATTGTTCTGGTGGTAACCGATAACGAGGGTATTCCGGTAGCGGGAGCCTTAAAGTGGGCAAGTGTAGTTAAAGATGGATTAGTGGTGGATTACATTGGTGCTATCCAAATAGTACGGGAGTTAAAAGCTAAAGTTGAGACGCTTTTAGGGGTAGAATTGGAAAAGGCTGCAACAGCGATTCCGCCAGGAACTATTGGAAGAAATGCTGAAGCCTGCGGCCACGTAATTGCCGGTGCCGGACTCGAACCCACCACTTTAGTTGATGAACCGGTAGCTGCTGCTCGAGTTTTAGGTATTGAACAGGGTATAGTGGTTGACGTAGGTGGGGGGACTACCGGTATTGCAGTTATTGAAAAAGGCGAGATTAGAGCAACTTTTGACGAGCCTACCGGAGGTACCCACCTGTCTTTGGTCTTAGCTGGTGGCTATAAGATTTCTTTCGAAGAAGCGGAAAAAATTAAGAAAGATTCCCGCCGTCATCAAGAAATTTTGCCGGTGGTGCGGCCGGTTATCGAAAAAATGGCGTTAATTGTGAAAGACAAAATTAAAGATTTTAATCCCAATTTACCGGTTTATCTGGTAGGTGGGACTGCTTATCTTACAAACTTTGGGGAGGAATTTTCAAAGTTTTTGGGTAAACCTTCGTATGTTCCTCCCCATCCATTACTGGTAACCCCTTTGGGAATTGCGCTTTTTGGTTAGGGGTGAGAGGATGTCGTTATATCTTACAGCCATGAAAAATTATTTAGGACAGCCTAAAGATGAAGAAAAGCATAAACCAAACGCCTTAATCTTAATTGCCGGAGCTACCGGCGGCGCCGACGAGGGGTTTAAGTTAGTTGCCGAACTTAAAAATAGCTATAACCTGCTGGTGGTTGCCAGTCAAAAGGCACTTGCCATCTATGGCGAGGAAAACTTGAAGTCCCTTACGGGCTCAGCAAAAATCATTAACGGCGAAAATTTTAGTTATGAACTTTTAAAAACTACGTCCCTGGTTTATTTACCAGTAATCTCAGCAAATCTTGTTGGTAAATTAGCTCATGGTATTTACGACGAACCACTGGCTTCAATAATCTTTCATGCCAAGCTTGCCGGAAAGCCGGTGATTGGTGTGGTGGATGGGGCTTTACCCGATGGCGATGGGTTTACCCGCCGGGGGTTTGTTAATCCCCCCTCAGGACTTGTTAAGCTTTTGCGGGAAAATATTAAGCGAGTTTTAGAACAGGAAATACTCCTGGTGGAGGCGGCTAAAATTCAAGCAAGTTTAGCACCCTTTCTTAATACAAGCAGTAAAACTGCGGCTCAGCCTACCAGAACGGCAATAAATAAGCGCATTGTTACCCGGGAAGATCTTTTAAACTATGAAAATCTTGAGTTAACCGTACCTAAACGAGCGATCATCACTGATCTTGCCCGGGAATATGCCGCCCAGAAAAATATAAAATTTATTTTTGTTGAATAAGGCGGGTGGTTAAATGCTGCTGGGAAAAATAATTGGCAATGTTGTTGCTACACGCAAAGATGAAACCTTAGTTGGAACTAAAATGCTGGTAACCCAACCGGTGGATTTAGAAGGAAAACCTAATGGTCAGCCATTTGTTGCCGTGGACACCGTAGGTGCAGGGGTCGGTGAACTTGTACTTTATGTAACAGGCAGCGTTGCACCTTTTGCTGTGCGTCGGGGAGAGGTGCCGATAGATGCAGCGATTATTGGCATTGTAGATAAGATTGAATGGCAAAGAAGTTAAAGGAGGTCTTGTATGGACGCTCAAACCTTTAAGACCGCAGTTGTCCGGCGTAAAATGGTCGATGTTTTAATGAATCCGGATTTAAAGGCTACATTGGTCTTAAAAAACGGTTTAGTCATAAATGTGATAACCCGGGAAATATATCCTGCGGATGTTGCGGTCTATGGCGAGTATATTTTAAAAGTTGGGGATGCTGCCGATTTAATAGGACCGGAAACCGAAGTGGTGGATTTAGGGGGGAGATATTATGTTTCTCCCGGATTTATCGATTCCCACATGCACTTTGAAAGCAGTATGCTGACGATTTCCGAATTCAGTAGGCTGTCTATACCTTCCGGTACTACTACGCTGGTGGCTGACCCTCATGAAATTGGCAATGCTTTAGGACCAATTGGGATTAAAGCGATGGCCGAAGAGACAAAAGTAGTTCCTAACCGGGTCTACCTGGTGGTACCAGCTCTCACTCCCGACTGTCCTGGCTTAGAAACTGCCGGTTATGATATTACTTCTAAAGATATGCCGGAGATTTTAAATTATCCCAATGTAATAGGTATTGGGGAATTACAGGGCTTTTCTAACGCTAAATATGTCTATAAATATACCCCGGAGGTTATTACCGACCTTATTGCTTCTACAACTTATGCTCAGTCCCTTGGTAAGGTTGTCGACGGCAATGCCCCGGAACTTTTTGGCAGTGAGTTAGCGGCTCACTTAATTGCCGCAGGAACTGAGGCTTCTTGCCACGAAACAACCCGGAAAGATGAATGCGTTGAAAAACTCCGCTATGGTATGTATGTTTTTATGCGGGAAGGTTCGACCCAGAAAAACATGGCGGAATGCATTCGCGCCGTTACCGAAGAGGGTCTTGATTCGCGGCGCTTAATTGGCGCTACCGATGACATGGTTGCGGAAGACTTAGCCGAAAACGGCCACATGAACTGGGTAGTTGCAAGAATCATCAAACAAGGAATTGACCCGGTAGAAGCTATTCAAATGGTTACCATCAATCCTGCTACTTACTTTGGCTTAAAACACGTGGGGGTTTTAGCTCCTGGTAAAATGGCTGATTTAGTTGTTATTACGGATTTACTGGAAATGAAAGTTGACAAGGTATATATCGGTGGAAAATTAATGGCGGAAAAAGGGCGGATGGTAGTAAACATTCCCAGGTACACCTATCCCGAGGAAGTGAAGCATTCCGTCAAATGTAAACCAGTAACTGCCCAAGCATTAGAAGTTAAAGCCTCCGGTAGTTCGGCGGTGGTGAGAACAATTGGACTTATCCCTGATCAAAACCTAACCGAAACTTATGAGTTTACCGTGCCGGTAAGCGGAGGAGTAGCCCAGGCAGATCTTACCCAGGACGTGCTGCCGATAGCAGCGGTTGAAAGGTACGGGAGAAACGGCAGTATTGGCCGGGCCTTTGTCAAAGGCTTTGGGTTAAAGAGCGGGGCTTTTGCGGAAAGTGTCAGCCATGATGCTCACAACATTATTGTGGTAGGAACTAACTATCAAGATATGGCTTTAGCGGTAAACCGGGTAATTGAAATGGGTGGCGGGGTCGCGGTAGTTAAAAACGGCAAAGTATTAGGAGACCTCCGGTTACCAGTAGGTGGACTAATTACTGATGAGTTAGATGGGTATGAGTTATCCCAAAAAATTGCCGAACTTCACCGGTTAACTTCTATGGAGTTGGGTTGTACGGTTCATGCACCGTTTATGCATTTATCATTCTTAGCGCTTACTACCAGCCCCAAGTGGAAAATTACCGATCAGGGTTTAGTTGATGTTAACAGTTTTAAAATTATTCCACCGGTTAAATAAGGGGGGGCTAAACAATGCAGAGGTTTAATTACTATCGGCCCGAAACTTTGGAGGAAGCTTTAGAGCTTTTAGCTCAGGGTGGCGAAGATTATAAAATTCTTGCCGGGGGTACGGATTTAGTTTTACATTTACGAGAACGAAAAATATCGCCCAAAGCCCTGGTGGATATTTCTGGAATTTCTGCTTTAAAAGGCATTACGGAAACCGATGGTAAAATTGTCATAAAAGCTGCCACTACCTTTGCTGAAGTGGCCAACGCCCAAATCATTAAAGAAAAAATTCCTGCCCTGGCGGATGCCTGTGCAGTAGTTGGTTCTCCTCAAATTCGTAACCAGGGGACTATCGGTGGCAATATTGTTAATGCCTCGCCAGCGGCGGATTCGGTACCAGCGTTAGTATTGTTTGACGGCGTTGCCCGACTTAAAAGTAAAAAGGGTACCCGGGAACTGCTAATTACCGAACTCCTTCGCGGTTCCGGGAAAACTGCTTTAGCTCCGGATGAAATTTTAGAGGAAGTAGTTTTAACACCATATTCAGGCAGCGTGAGTGGTTTTTATAAACTCGGCCGTCGTAACGCTTTAGCTATTTCTCGGATTTCGGGAGCGGTTGAGCTGGTTTTTGCTGGTAATACAGTGGAAAAAGCTCGGGTGGCTTTAGGTTCCGTTGCTCCTAACCCCTTTAGAGCAGTGGAATTAGAGCAGTATCTTATTGGCCAGGAATTAAACGAGGAAACAGTAGCAGAATTTTTGGCTCGCGCCAAACAGCTGGTTTCGGATAAACTTGGCAGCCGTGCCTCTGCCCCTTATAAGCGAGAAGCTATCATTGGTGTTTTACGGGCTGTATTAAATCTTATTGAAGAGCGCCGGGGGAGGTAGAAGTGATGGAAACGAAAAAGCTTTCGCTAACAGTAAATGGACAGCTAATTGAAAAAGAAGTACCTACAAACCTCCGCCTCCTGGACTTCCTGCGGGACTATTTACACCTGACCGGAACCAAGGAAGGTTGCGGTGAAGGGGAATGTGGTGCCTGCACGGTTCTTTTGGATGGAAAGCCCGTTAACTCCTGTTTGGTCATGGCGCACAGTGCCGAAGGGCGGGAAGTGGTTACCATAGAAGGCCTTGGCAGGCCTGATCAGCTTCATCCCGTACAGGAAGCATTTTTGGAGGCTGGAGCGGTGCAGTGCGGCTTTTGTACCCCCGGAATGGTTTTAACATCGTATGCGTTACTTCAAGAAAACCCCAATCCTACCCGGGAAGAAATTAAAGTGGCAATTTCCGGCAATCTCTGCCGCTGCACCGGCTATAACAAAATTGTTGATGCTGTAGAGCTTGCTGCCAAAAAGGAGGGGAAATAAATGAACGAGCGGGTTATAGGACATTCGCCCTGGCGGGTAGACGGCATTGCCAAGGTTTCCGGCCGTGCAGTTTTTCCCCAGGATATTTACCTGCCCGGAATGGTGTACGGTAAGACCGTTCGCTCCCAGTACCCCCATGCTAAAATTGTAAAACTTGACACCAGAAAAGCTGAAGCGTTGCCGGGAGTATTAAAAGTGTTTACTGCCAAAGATGTTCCTGGCCACAACGGTCACGGGGTATTACATCCGGATATACCGGTATTTGCTGAAGCTAAAGTTACTTCTATTAATGATGCTCTTTGTCTGGTAGTTGCCGAAACTCAGGAAATTGCCGAAGAGGCTGCCTTACTGGTAGAAGTAGAGTATGAACAGCTCCCAGCAGTTTTTGATCCCCGGGAAGCCATGAAAGAAGAGGCCCCCAGACTTCGGGAAAATGGCAATATTGCCTATCACTTAAAAATTAGAAAAGGTGACGTCGAAAAAGGTTTTTTAGAAGCTGATGTAATCGTTGAAGAAAGCTTTAAGACTTCGATGGTGGACCAAGCGTTTTTGCAGCCGGAAGCCGGGGTAGCCACCGTTGACGAGCGGGGACATGTGGTAGTTTATGTTGCAACCCAGTATCCCCACTGGGACCGGACGGAAATCGCTCGAGCTCTTGGTCTTTCCCAGAACAGGGTGCGGGTAGTTACTACTGCTGTGGGTGGTGCCTTTGGCGGTAGGGAAGATATGACAGTTCAAATTCATGCCTGTCTTGCCGCTTTGACGTTAAAACGGCCGGTAAAAATTATTTACGACCGGAGCGAATCTTTTAAAGCTCACAGTAAACGCCACCCCATGTACATGGATTATAAAGTAGGCGCTACTAAAAACGGAAAACTGGTAGCGCTCCAAGCTACCATTATTGGAGACGCCGGAGCGTACCTTTCCTGGTCGCCGAATATTTTGCGCAAAGCTGCAGTTCACGCCACCGGCCCTTACGTAATTCCTAATGTCAAAGTAGATTCTTATGCCGTTCATACTAACAATCCTTTTACAGGAGCGATGCGAGGCTTTGGAGCCGCTCAGCCGCCGATGGCCTATGAAGCCGTAATGGACATGTTAGCGGAAAAATTAAATCTTCATCCCTTTACTATTCGCTGGCGTAATGCTTTTACAAGGGGTTCGGAGACGGCCACCGGGCAAATTTTGGAGATGAGCGTTGGTTTAAAACAATCGATGGTAGAAGCCGCCAAGCATTTTGGCTGGAATGTCGAAGAGCTTTATTAGGGAGGTGTGGACGGTGAAAAAACGGGGAATTGGTATGGCTACCATATTTTACGGAACCGGCTACGGCAATGGCTTTCCCGATGTATCCAGTGCGGTGGTTGAGATTCATGACGATGGTAGTGCTACGGTTTTAACCGGTGCTGCCGACTGCGGTCAGGGGTCGAACACCATTTTAGCCCAAATTGCCGCCGAGGAACTGGGAATCCCCATTGAAAATATTACCTTAATTTCGGCCGATACCGACTGCACTCCGGATGCCGGGACCACTGCTGCAACCCGGCAGACCTATACCTCGGGGAATGCAGTAAAAATGGCAGCAGCTAAAGCCAAAAAAATTCTTTTGGATTTTGCGGCAGGAGTTTTAGCGGTCAATACCTTAGATGGTCTTGAGATTAAAGATGGGTATGTTTATGTAAAAACTTTCCCCCAAAAGCGGATTTCTGTTGCGGAGTTAGCAAGCCACGCCCGGTTTAAGGGCAACCGCTTGATTGGGGAGGCCAGTTTTACTACCCATTCGACCATGGTTGATCCCGAAACCGGTCAGGGGGCACCGTACTTTCCCTATGCTTTTGGAACGCAAATAGCGGAAGTGGAAGTGGATACCGAGACGGGTAAAGTAGAAGTATTGCGGATTGTAGCGGCCCACGACGTAGGGCGGGCTATCAATAAAGTTTCCGTTGAGGGCCAAATTCAAGGGGGGATAGCCCAGGGCGTAGGCTGGGCTCTTACGGAAGAAGTGGAGTTAAAAGACGGACAAATTCAAAATCCCAGTTTTACGGAATATTTAATTCCTACTGTTTTAGATATGCCCGAAGTAACACCATTAATTGTCGAAACCTATGAAGAAACCGGACCTTATGGGGCTAAAGGGGTAGGAGAACCGGCCCTTTTACCAACAATGCCGGCTATTTTAAATGCTATTTACAATGCTGTAGGTGTAAGAATAACTGAACTTCCGGCAACTCCGGAGAAAATTTTAAAAGCCCTGAAGGAAAAAGAAAAAGCCAATGCTTAAATTTGCAGGCTTTAATTTAAGCTTTCCTGTTTGGCTTACCGGAGGGGGTGGCAAAACTTCTTTAATGTATTTTTTAGCCAAAGAATTGAAGGGCCCCCTTCTCCTAACTACTACTACTAAGCTTGCTTACCCGCCCCGGGAAGAAATCCCCTTTTATCTGGGGCAAAACTTAGAACAACTTCTTCCAGTATTAGCTAAAGAAAAAAAGATTTTAGCGGGGAAGCGGGTGGAAAAGGGTAAAATAATTGGATTTTTGCCTGAGGAAGTAGCGTTATTTTACCAACGTAACCGGATTCCCGCCATTGTTGAAGCTGATGGGAGCGATCGGCGTCCATTAAAAATTCATTTAGATTACGAGCCGGCCTTACCGGTTAATCCGGAATCGGTAATAGGAGTGGTTGGGCTTTCGGCTTTAAATAAGCCCTATAGCAGTGAATACATTCATCGGGCCCAAGATCTACCCCACAGGCTAATAACTGCAAAGGTTATCGCAGAGCTTGTGGTGGGAGGCAAGTATTTTCCACCTTCTACCCCAAACAAAGTAGTGTTTTTAAATCAAGTAGATGTAGTTAATAAACCCCTTTTAGAGGAAGTTATTGGCGTGTTTAAGGCAATTTCAAATCTAAAGGTTACCTATGGATCCTTAAAGGAGGGCTACATTTTGCCGGGGTAATAGGGGTAATAATTTTAGCTTCTGGCTCTTCAAAACGCATGGGACAGGACAAACTTTCCCTTCCCCTTTTGGGGTCCACGGTGCAGAAAAAAACGGTAGGGCTGTATCGTGAACTTTTCACCGAAGTATTAATAGCCGGCCCAGAGATTATCTCTGCCCAAGGGGCCCAGGAAGGTATGGGCGGGACGCTTCGAGAGGCAGCTAAGCTTATACCACCCACCTGGCAAGGAGCAGTCATTGTTTTAGGGGATATGCCGTTTATCGGTTTATCTACGCTTAAAACCTTAAAAAATGCTATCGAACAAAATCCAGAACAAGTCTTAACTTTAAGTTACAAGGGTCAGCGCGGCCATCCCTTATATCTACCGCAGAAGTATTTTTACCTTTTAGCTAAGCTTTCTGGAGATTTTGGTTTGCGTACTGTTTTACCTAAGCTTAATCCTAAAAACATTGAGACGGAGGATTATGGTGTGGTAGCTGACATTGACCAGCCCCAAGATTACCTTCCCTTTAGCAGGCTCGTCCTGGTTAAAGGGGCTGGAGATATAGCCTCAGGGATAATCTGGCGGTTGTACCAAACTGGGTTTAAGGTTGTAGCAACGGAGCTTCCAAAACCTACAGTTATTCGTCGTCTCGTTTCCTTTGCCCAGGCAGTGTTTACCGGAGAACATACGGTGGAAGGGGTAACGGCAAAAAAAGCTCAGGTAATTGAGGTTCCCAATTTACTGGTAAATGGTTTTGTGCCGATTATTCCTGATGAAAAAGGTATAGTTGTATCTCAATTAAAGCCCTGGGCTATAGTAGATGCCAGACTTGCCAAAAAAAACCTCGGTACTTCTAAAGATGAAGCTCCGATAGTTATTGGAGTTGGTCCCGGATTTACAGCCCCGTATGATGTTCATGCAGTAATCGAAACAAAACGGGGACACTATTTGGGACGGGCCCTTTATCAAGGAACCGCGGCACCAAATACAGGTATTCCCGGAGAAATTGGGGGCCACTCCTTAAAACGGGTAATTTATGCTCCTGCCCAGGGTTTTGTCCATTGGTATTATAATTTCGGGCAAAAAGTTGAGGCGGGAATGATAATAGGTGAAGTAGGCACAAAGCAAATTATTGCGGAAATTTCCGGAGTTATTCGTGGTTTAATTCATCCTGAGGTGGAAGTTTCTCCGGGGATGAAAATTGGCGATATTGACCCCCGGGGGATTGCCGAATATGCTACAACTATTTCGGAAAAGGCCTTGGCAGTAGCCGGAGGTGTTATCGAAGTGCTTTTAAAGCTGGGGTACACCAGCTCTTAAATAAAAAATATTAAGGAGGAGATGCAGAATGAATAAGTACATCCATGCCGTACCAAACTTTTCTGAAGGCCGGCGGACAGAGGTGGTTGAAGCTATTGTTGACCAGGTTAGAAATGTCCCTGGAGTCAAATTAATTGGGTATTTTCCCGATGCTGACTTTAACCGCACTGTCGTTGAGTTAATCGGGAAGCCCGAACCTTTAAAAGAAGCGTTAATTAACATGGCGGCTAAGGCCATTGAATTAATTGACATGGAAGAGCAAAGGGGTAATCACCCCCGGATTGGCGCTCAGGATACTATTCCCATCTTTCCGATGCGCAACATTACTTTAGAAGAATGCATTCAGCTTGCTGAAGAAATTGGTGTTGAGTTAAACAAACGGACTGGGGTTCCTATCTATTTTGCCGGGGAAAATGCTCGGATTCCCGAGAAAAAAGCCCTTGATTTTATCCGGAAAGGTCAGTATGAAGGCTTAAGGGATCTTTTACTCTCCGAAAATCCTGATCCCAAGCGGCTTCCTGACATTGGCGACGTGAAAAACTTTGTCCATAAAGGTGCTACCATTGTCAGTGCCGGGACTAATCCCTTAGTTGCCTTTAACGTCATTCTGGGAACGGATAATTTAGATATCGCCAAGCAAATTGCTAAGGCCGTGCGCGGTCCTTCCGGCGGATTTACTTCCGTACGGGCAGTTGCTTTGAAATTTACCGAAAGAAATCAAGTGGTGGTTTCGATGAATATGTTTGACCACGAAGCCTGCCCGCTGTTTAGAACCTATAACTTTGTCAAATCCGAAGCAGCCCGCTGGGGAGTACCGGTTGTTGGAACCGAGCTTATTGGTACCGTACCCCAGGAAGCTTTAGTACGGGCGGCGGAATACTTCTTGCAGCTGGAAAACTTCAACCGCGACCAAATTCGGGAAAACCACATACCAGACTTAATTTAACAATTTTCCTTGGGGCGGGTTTACCCGCCCCAATTTAAAAAGAAAAGGAGGTAAACTATGCTCACGGATCTTACTCTTCGCGGCTTTATTCAAGAATTAGCTTCATCTTCACCGGCTCCCGGCGGCGGCAGTGTTGCAGCTTTAGCAGGGGCTAATGGGGCAGCGCTTTTAAACATGGTGTTAAACTTAACTTTAGGGCGGGAAAAATTTGCGGAAGTTGAAGCGGAGCTTGCACCGTTAAAAGACAAGACTGAAGCTTTACATGAGCGGCTTGTTAATTTAATTGATATTGATACCGAAGTATTTAATGAAGTAATGGCTGCCTTCAAGCTTCCTAAAGATACCGAAGAACAGAAAAAAGAGCGTTCGGCTAAAATCCAGGAAGCTTATAAAAAAGCGGCCGATGTTCCTTTAGAAGTTGCGGCCAATTGCCTTGAGGTTTTAAGATTAGCCCCAACTATTGTTGAAAAAGGTAATCCTAATGCTTTATCGGATGCTGGGGTTGCCGCCCAAATCGCTTATGCCGGTTTAGAAGGAGCGGTTATGAATGTAAAAATTAACCTTGGCTCCATTAAAGATGAAAGTTATGTTGCCGAAGCCCGGGAAAAAGTGGCAGCGTATCTTAAGGAAGGCGCAGAACTAAAAGACCGGGTAACCCAATTTGTGGTAGAAAGATTATAAACAAAGCTATTAATTTTGGTAGAAAAGAATCTACAAAATGTGACAAAAAAATATTTTTTCTGAAAATTAAAGAAGGAATTTTAAAATCCTTGTCGAATAATAATTTTAGAGTCCAAGAAAAAATATTTCCTAAGCAGCAAACAATAAAACTGGGATATAATAGCAAAATATTTATAAAATCTCTTTATAATGTTATGGGTAATAACCCGCAAGGGTTATTATAAATGGGGCACCGGAGGAATTATAAAATTTTAAGAAAGGGGTATGGTTATGGCATCTAATCAAGGAGCGCTCGACAGAGTTTTTAAGTTGAGCCAAAAAGGTACCAGTGTAAAGACTGAGCTGTTAGCTGGTCTTACTACTTTCGTTACACTGGCCTACATTATTTTTGTTAACCCGAGCATCTTAGCTGATGCCGGTATTCCCAAAGAAGCAGCTATTGCTGCTACTATTTGGTCGACAGCTGTGGCAACAACTTTAATGGGGCTCTGGGCAAACTTCCCGGTGGCGGTAGCGCCAGGGATGGGCTTAAACGCCTTTTTTGCCTATTTTGTTGTGGCCCAATTACATTTGCCCTGGCAGGTAGGTTTAGGTGCAGTATTTTTCTCCGGTATTTTCTTTTTAATCCTGACCATTGGTGGTATTCGGCAGGCTATTGTTAATGCGGTGCCCAATAACTTAAAAGCAGCTATTGGGGTAGGTATTGGTTTATTTATTGCATTTATTGGTTTAAAAAATGCAGGTATTGTAGTTGCAGATCAGGCAACTTTTGTCACTCTCGGCCATATTACTAAACCTGAACCTCTTTTGGCTCTAGTAGGTTTGGTTTTAACTGCAGTTTTAATGTCAAGAAATGTTAAAGGCTCTATGTTAATTGGAATTTTAACTACTACCATTCTTGGGATGATCTTTGGTGTTGTTCCTGTACCCAAAGGCATTGGTGGAATTATGAGTTTTAATTTGCCCAATATTCAACCAACATTATTAAAACTTGATATTGCCGGTGCTTGGAAGTTTGGTATCTTTAATATCGTTTTTACCATGACCATGGTTGAGCTGTTTGATAACATGGGTACTTTAATTGGTCTTACCAGGAAAGCAGGGCTAATGGATAAAGATGGTAAAATTGAAAACTTAGACCGGGCGTTAACTACTGATGCTATTGGAACTATTATAAGCGCTATTCTTGGTACCACTACTGTTACTTCTTATATTGAAAGTGCTGCAGGGATTGCCGAAGGCGGGAAAACTGGTTTAACTGCTTTAACCGTTGCAGTATTATTTGTAGTAGCACTAGTCTTTGCGCCCCTTATCGGGATTGTTCCTGGGTTTGCAACAGCTCCTGCTTTAATTTTAGTTGGCGCCTTGATGCTTTCCGAAATTAAACACATCGATTTCGACGACTTTACTGAAGCCTTCCCGGCTTTCATGACCATTATCATGATGCCCCTTACCTACAGTATTGCTAGTGGTTTTGGTTTTGGGTTTATTTCCTACACGTTAGTAAAAGCTTTAACCGGTAAGTTTAAGGACATCAGTTGGGTCATGTGGATTGTTTCAATTGCGTTTGCCATTAACTTCTACATGCGGCTCCATTAAGAGATGAACAAATAAAAATGCTTAGTAAAGGCCAGGCTTAAAGCCTGGTCTTTACTCCTTGTGCGAAAAGTAGCAAATTGACTTAACAATGTTTTGCCAAAATTAATGTTTTCTAGAGGAGTGACTGCCATGTCAATCTTAATTAAAAATGGAACAATCGTTACAATGAACGAAAAACGGGAAATTTTAAAGGGCGATATTTACATTGAAGGAAATGTTATTAAACAAATTGGCCCAAACCTTCAGGTAAATGCGGAAAAAGTAATTGATGCTACTGGAAAAGTAGTAATCCCGGGCTTAATTCAAACCCATATCCACCTTTGCCAAACTCTTTTCCGCGGCCAGGCTGATGATTTAGAGCTTTTAGACTGGTTAAAACTAAGGATCTGGCCTTTAGAAGGTGGCCATGATCCGGAGTCTCTCTATTACTCGGCAATGCTGGGAATCGGGGAATTGTTTAAAGGTGGAACCACTGCTATTGTCGATATGGCTACGGTAAACCATACCGATGCTAATTTCCAAGCAATATACGATGGCGGTATCCGGGCAATTTCTGGCAAGTGCATGATGGATTACGGCACCGAAGTACCAAAGACCATGCAGGATACCACCGAAAATGCAATTAACGAAAGCGTTCAGCTTTTGGAAAAATGGCATGGCAAAGCGGATGGAAGGATTTTATACGCCTTTACTCCGCGGTTTGCGGTATCGTGTACTGAAGATTTACTAAAAGAAGTGGTTAAATTAGCGGAGCAGTATAAAGTACCCATTCACACCCACGCTTCCGAAAACAAAGGGGAAGTGGAATTTGTTTTGCAGGATCGAGGGATGCGAAATGTTTTATACTTAGAAAAGCTTGGTATGACTGCTCCAAACTTAATCTTAGCTCACTGCATCCACCTCGATGAACAGGAAATGAAGGTGCTGGCAGAATCTAAAACCAAGATTGCCCACTGTCCGTCTTCTAACTTAAAATTGGCCTCGGGTATAGCTAAAATACCTGAACTTTTAGATTTAGGTGCCGAAGTATCGATTGCGGCCGACGGTGCTCCCTGCAACAACAACCTTGATGCTTTTATTGAGATGCGGATGGCAGCCCTGATTCAAAAACCGTTTTACGGCCCAACTTCGATGCCGGCTCAGAAAGTGTTTGAGATGGCAACCATTGGTGGTGCCCGGGCTATGGGCTTAGAAGACCAGATTGGAAGCTTAGAAGTGGGCAAAAAAGCGGACGTAGTTATCATTGATTTAGAAGAAATGAGAACAACTCCCTTTGAAGGGGTTAACATATACACCCAGCTGGTTTACCAGGCTCAAAGCAGCAATGTTTTAACTACTATCGTTGACGGCAAAGTTGTCATGGAAAATCGGGTCTTAAAGACCATGGATGAGGTTTTAGTAAGAAGAAAAGCTAATGAAAGTCTAAAACGGGTAGCTGACCGGGTTGGGGTTAGCTTAGCATAGGTGATAATGATGAAACCGGTTAAAGATTTAATTGAAGTGGCCTTAGGAAAAAAGCCTGCTGATTTAGTTTTAAAAAATGCAAAAGTGTTTAATAGTTTTACCGGAGAATTTATGACCGGCGATGTAGCGGTGGTGAACGGCTATATCGCCGGTATTGGAAGTTATGCTGGAAAAGAGGAAGTTGATTTAAAAGGGGCTTTTGTAACGCCGGGCTTTATTGATGGACATGTTCATATTGAAAGTTCAATGGTGTCACCGGCGGAATTTGCGCGGGCGCTGGTACCGGTGGGGACCACCACGGCGGTGGTTGACCCCCATGAAATTGCCAATGTTACCGGAACTGCGGGAATCCGTTACATGCTGGAAGCAAGCAGCAATCTTCCCATAAACATTTACCTGATGCTACCTTCCTGTGTGCCGGCAACTTCTTTAGAAAACGCTGGGGCTGTTTTAACGGCCCGGGAGCTTTCGGAGTTTATTAACCATCCGCGGGTTTTAGGTTTAGGGGAGCTGATGGATTATCCTGGGGTTTTAAATACTACTGCGGAAATGTTGGCTAAACTTGCCATAGCCGAAGGGAAATTAATTGACGGTCATGCTCCGGGGATAACGGGAAAAGAACTCTCGGCTTATATTGCAGCGGGAGTTACTTCGGAACATGAATGTACTACCGCCGAGGAAGCCCGGGAAAGATTAACCCGGGGAATGTATTTAATGCTTAGAGAGGGTTCAGCTACCAAAAATTTACTTGATCTTTTGCCAGCGGTAAACCGCTACACGGCAGCCCGCTGCCTGTTTGTTACCGATGACCGTCACCCGGAGGATTTAATTAAGCTTGGCTCCATTAATCACATGGTAAAGCTGGCGGTAAAAGCCGGGATGGATGTGGCTACTGTTCTCCAGATGGCTACGATTAATGCGGCTAACTACTTTAGACTTTACGATTTAGGTGCGGTGGTCCCAGGGTATCGGGCTGATCTTCTAGTTTTTGAGGATTTGGAAGAATTTAAGCCGGTAAAGGTTTATAAAGATGGAAAATTAGTAGCGGAAAAAGGTACGCCTTTGTTTGCCGGGTACGTGGTAGACGACCGGGAAGTTCGCAATACCATGCGGTTAAAAGACATAGACCCGGATAAACTAAAAATACCCGCTCACTCCAAGAAAGCGCGGGTAATTGGCTTAATTCCTCACCAGATTGTGACGAAAAAATTAGAGTTAGAAGTACCGGTGGAAGGCGGGTTCTTTAAAACGGCACCGGCTAAAGACATCGCTAAGCTTGCCGTTTTGGAGCGGCATAACTATACTGGCAACGTCGGTGTTGGTTTAATAAAAGGGCTCGGTCTTAAAAAAGGAGCGATTGCGTCAACGGTAGCTCACGATTCCCACAACCTTGTAGTAGCAGGGATCGAGGATGAAGATATTTTATTAGCAGTAGAGGAGTTAAAACGAATTGGCGGAGGCCTCACTGTAGTTGCCGATAGACAGGTCTTAGGTAGTCTTCCCCTGCCAATTGCTGGCTTAATGTCCGATAAAACCATCTACGAAGTCCAGGAGGAATTAGAAAAACTCCACCGGATAGTGCGTAGTCTGGGAGTAGCGGAGGAGTTTGATCCTTTTATGACTTTAGCTTTCTTAAGCTTACCGGTTATTCCGGAGCTTAAACTTACGGATTTAGGTTTGGTAGACGTAAAAACCTTTTCGCTGGTACCGGTATCGCTTTAGGAGGATGGAAAAAATGGATGTTTTAGATATCATCGGCCCGGTGATGATTGGACCGTCAAGCTCGCATACTGCCGGTGCTGTGCGCTTGGGGAAAGTTGGCCGCCTGGTTTTGGGGGAAGAGCCGAAAAAAGCTAAAATTTTTTTGCATGGTTCCTTTAAAGAAACCTATCGCGGTCATGGAACGGATCGAGCCCTGGTAGCAGGACTTTTAGGCTTTGATACCGATGACGGGCGGATCCGGGATAGTTTAGAAATTGCCAAAGCCCAGGGCTTAGATTACGAATTTTTACCGATAGATTTGCCGGAAGTTCATCCCAATACTGTTTATTTAGAACTTACGGGGGAGACAAAAAAAGCCGAACTCACCGGAAGTTCTATTGGGGGTGGGGCGGTATTAATTACCAATATTAACGGCTATCCGGTAAATATTACCGCCAAATATCCAACCTTAATTGTCCCCCATAACGACCGGCCCGGGGCAGTCGCCAAAGTCACTTCGGTCTTATCCTGGCATGGAATAAACATTGCCCAGATGAGTGTTGCCCGCCAGAAAAAAGGGGCCGAAGCGTTAATGGTCATTGAAACCGACCAACCGGTGGACGAGGAAACTTTCAGGGAAATAAAGAGACTTCCGGGTATTACTGGCGGGTTTACCATTCCACCGCTTTAAGGAGGAAAATATGTATTTAGAATCGGTTGAGCAGTTAATAAAAGAAGCCCAGAGACTTGGCGAAACTCTGGGACGAACTGCCTTAATATTAGAAGCCCGCGACCGGGAAATGGCGGTAGAACAATTACAGCAAACGATGTTAAAAAGACTCAAGGTTATGAAAAATGCAGTGGCGGAAGGACTTAAAGGTAAGCCTTCGGTGGGTGGCCTTGTCGGCGGGCAGGCGGTTAAATATCAAGAAAAGCTTTTAGCCGGTAAAACTTTAGCCTCGGGGGTATTTGGGAAAGCAATTACTTATGCGTTAGCGGTTAGTGAGGCTAATGCCGCGATGGGTCTTATTGTAGCGGCTCCTACGGCTGGTTCGGCTGGAGTTTTACCTGGAGTTCTTTTAAGCTTAATGGAAGAGTATGGATTACCCGAAGAAAAAATAGTTGACGGATTGTTTGCAGCGGGGGCTGTAGGTTTAGTGATTGCGTATAAAGCATCCCTTTCCGGTGCCCAGGGCGGCTGCCAGGCCGAATGCGGCTCTGCCGCTGCTATGGCAGCAGTGGCGGCTGTCGAAGGTCTGGGTGGAACGCCAGAAGTGGCGGCTCATGCTGGTGCAATTGCGCTAAAAGGTATGCTGGGTTTAGTCTGTGACCCGGTAGCAGGGCTGGTGGAAGTGCCCTGTGTCAAGCGGAATGTTTCTGCTGCAGTGCAGGCTCTGGCGGCGGTGGATCTGGCTCTAGCTGGGATTACTTCCGCAATACCTTTAGATGAGGTAATTGTGGCTATGGGTGAAATAGGACGTTCCCTTCCTCTTTCACTCAAGGAAACCGCACAAGGAGGATTGGCGGCAACTCCTACTGGAAAGGCTTTAGCCCAAAAAATATTTGAGCGAAAGGAGGAAAACTATGGCAAAGATAGTTGATTTATCCCAGGAAATTTATCAGGGAATGCCGGTCTTTCCCTTACACCTTACTACTTATATTTTTCAGAACATTACCCATGAAGAAAGTATTAAAAAAATTGGCTTCCCCTTTGCTACTAGAAACTTGTTAATTAACGAACACGGCCCTACTCACTGTGATGCAGTTTACGAATACAATCCCGACGGTCCAACAATTGATCAGATGCCCTTAGAGTATTTCCTAGGTCCAGCCATTTGCCTGGATGTATCCCACGTACCGTATGAAAGATATATTGAAATTTATGATTTAGAAGAAGCTTTAAAAAGACATGGTCTTACTATTGAACGGGGCGATATTGTTCTTTTATATACGGCCCATTATAACCGCAATTATGGTACCGATAAGTGGCTTACTACTTATTCCGGGTTAAGTTACGCTGCAGCGGAATGGTTGGCCCAAAAGGGGGTAGTAAATATCGGGGTTGATGCTCCGGCTATTGACCATCCGGATGATCCTAATTATTCGGGCCACGCGGTCTGTGCCAAATATGGACTGACCAACACAGAAAATCTTGCTAACCTTAACCAGGTAGCCGGAAAACGCTTTTTGTATATTGGGTTGCCGCTGAAAATTCGCGCCGGGACCGGGTCCCCGGTGCGGGCAGTGGCCTTAGTAAATGACTAAAAACTATGAATACAAAAAACATGAAAAAATCCCGTTGACAAATAAGTTTTCTTAAATTATGCTCTAAGTATAGAAGTTAATATACGGGTACAAGGGTGTACCCAAGTTAAAAATTAGCTGGCAATGGTGCCTTATTCTAAGGCGCCATTTTCTATTTTTGGGACGGTGACAGAATGTTTGGGTCAACAGTAATTATTGCCTCGGCAGATAGCAATTTTCGCAATCTTGCTAAAGCCGCTGTTAAAAATCTCGACTACATTGTGGTAGCCGAGTGTGCCGATGGGCCAACGGCCTTAAAAATGGCCCGTAATTTTCAGCCGGATATGTTTATTCTTGATGACCATCTTGCAGGAATTCCCGGCCGGGAAATTGCTAAAATCCTATCTTTTGACCGCCAGTGTGCGGTAGTTTTAGCGATGGAGTTTGAGATTGACAAATTAGATGAGTTTTTAGGCGAGATGGGAGTGGTGGGAGTAGTACTTAAACCGGTGGAAGAGGAAAACCTTCTTATGACCGTACAGGTAACCGAACATAACTACCAGCGGATTCGGGAAATGGAAAAAGAAATTGAGGACTTAAAAGAAGCTTTAGAAACCAGGAAACTTGTAGAAAAAGCTAAAGGTATTTTAATGGAAAGCCTGGGTATTTCAGAAAAAGAAGCTTTTCGCCGCATCCAAAAACAAAGCATGGATAAGAGAATCTCCATGCGGGCGGTGGCGGAAGCTATTATCTTAGCCTTTGAAGTTAACAAAAAAAATTAAAGGGGGATAATTATGAGCTATACTAAAAATGACATTATGGAAATGGTAAGGGAACAAAATGTCAAATTTATTCGCCTGCAGTTTACTGATATTTTTGGGGTTTTAAAAAATGTGGCAATTCCCGTAGAACAATTGGAAAAAGCTTTAAACAACGAGCTGATGTTTGATGGCTCCAGCATTGAAGGCTTTGTCCGCATTGAAGAATCGGATATGTATTTACGTCCCGATCCCAACACTTTTGCCGTTTTTCCCTGGCGGCCAAGAAACGGTGCGGTTGCCCGGCTTATCTGTGATGTTTATAATCCCGACGGCACTCCCTTTGAAGGGGATCCCCGGTACGTTTTAAGAAAAGTTTTAGCCGAAGCAAAAGAATTAGGTTACACCATGTATGTGGGACCAGAACTGGAATTTTTCCTTTTCCATGTGGATGAGGAAGGAAAGCCGACGCTTGTAACCCATGATAATGCTGGTTACTTTGATTTAAGCCCGGTAGATTTAGGGGAAAATGCCCGGCGGGACATGGTTTTAGCCTTAGAACAAATGGGGTATGAAGTGGAAGCTTCCCACCACGAAGTGGCCCCGGGCCAGCACGAAATTGACTTTAAATACTCTGATGCTTTAGACGTTGCCGATAAAATTGTAACTTTTAAAGTAGTGGTTCGGTCAATTGCCCAGCGTCATGGTTTGCATGCAACCTTTATGCCAAAACCTCTTTTTGGTGTAAACGGCTCGGGCATGCATACTAACCAATCGCTGTTTAAAAACGGGGAAAATGCCTTTTATGATCCTAACGGTGAACTGCAGCTATCCGATACGGCTTACTACTATATCGGCGGTATTATGAAGCATATTAAGGCAATTACGGCTATTTCTAATCCTTTGGTAAACTCCTATAAGCGGCTGGTACCGGGCTATGAAGCACCGGTATATATTGCCTGGTCGGCAAGAAACCGAAGTCCTCTAATTCGGATTCCGGCCAAAAGAGGAGCATCCACCCGGATTGAGTTAAGAAGTCCAGACCCCGGAGCTAACCCGTATCTGGCTTTAGCGGTAATGTTAAAAGCCGGCCTTGACGGTATTAAAAATAAAATTAAGCCGCCTGCTCCTGTTAATCAAAACCTTTACGAAATGACTGATGAGGAAAGAAAAGCCATTGGCGTAGATACCCTGCCTGGCAGCTTAAAAGAAGCAATTGATTGTCTTTTAGAAGACAAAGTAGTGCAGGAAGCCTTGGGCAAGCACGTTTTTGAACGGTTTGTTGAAGCTAAATTAAAAGAATGGGATGAGTACCGGGTACAGGTGCATGAATGGGAAGTGAAAAAATATTTATCGGTTTATTAAAATTAAAACCCTGCATTTTAGAAAATGCAGGGTCAGACTGTCGACAAAGTAGCTTGTCGACAGTTTTTTTTTGAATATATAGACAAAAAAGAACATATTTGTTGTAAAATAGAATTAGAAATAATATTTGGG
>Ga0334722_10001612_pt1 | contig 27648 bp, 23 predicted proteins | sample C3_bottom_MG_FD_207210 | JGI IMG/M metagenome (GOLD analysis project Ga0334722, IMG submission 207210) | Sediment microbial communities from Yellowstone Lake, YNP, Wyoming, USA - C3_bottom | ecosystem: Environmental > Aquatic > Freshwater > Lake > Sediment | place: USA: Wyoming | collected... | reverse complement strand
TGCGGCGGCGCCGTCAACATCTTCAGGCCGAGGTCGGTCGCTGAAGGCATGGGCCGCGCATGGTACCCGGTATGGAACGCCGGCTCCACCTACACGATGGTCGCGCAGGTCGGCGGCGAGATGACCATGATGGAAAACCGCTTCGTGCCCGCCCGCTTCAAGGACGGCTACGGCCCGGTCGGCGCGTGGTTCCTGCTCTTCAAGGCGAAGGCTACCAACGCCAAGGGCGAAAACTACATGATCAAGAACGCCGAGATGCTCAAGACCTACCCGCCGTACGGCCTCGCGGCAGTACCGGCGACCTGCCTCAGGAACCACCTGATGCTCAAGGAGATGAAGGACGGCAACGGCCCGATATACATGGACACCGCCACCGCGATGAAGGAACTCTCGAAGACCATGGACGAGAAGCAGGTCAAGCACCTCGAGGCCGAGGCATGGGAAGACTTCCTCGACATGTGCGTTGGTCAGGCGGGCCTCTGGGCCGGCATGAACATCCAGCCTGAAGAGACCGGCTCCGAGCTTATGCCCACAGAGCCGTACCTCCTCGGTTCGCACTCCGGCTGCTGCGGCATCTGGGTCTCCGGCCCGGATGACTTCGCCCCGGCGGAGTGGCAGTGGGGATACAACAGGATGACCACCGTCAAGGGCCTGTTCACGGCCGGCGACGGCGTCGGCGCATCCGGCCACAAGTTCTCCTCCGGCTCACACGCCGAGGGGCGCATAGCGGCCAAGGCGATGGTGAAGTTCTGCCTCGACAACAAGGGCTTCAAGGCGACCATATCGAAGACCGGCAAGGAGCTTGCCGCTGAGATACAGAAGCCGTTCAAGACCTTCGAGGAGCACAAGAACCTCACGACCGACGACTACATCAACCCGAACTACATCAGGCCGAAGATGCTCATGTATCGCCTGAACAAGATCATGGACGAGTACGTGGCAGGCACCTCGACCTACTACAACACCTCGGCCGCGCTCCTGAACAGGGCCCTCGAACTCCTCGCCTGGCTGAAGGAAGATGCCGAGAAGATGGCAGCCAAGGACCTCCACGAGCTGATGAGGTGCTGGGAGAACTACCACAGGATATGGACTGCAGAGATACACCTCCGCAGCATCCTGTTCAGGGAAGAGACCCGCTACCCCGGCTTCTTCTACAGGTGCGACTTCCCGAACCTCGACGAAGTCAACTGGAAGTGCTTCGTCAACGCCAAGTACAGCCCGAAGACCAACACCTGGGAGATGAAGAAAGTCCCCCACAAGGACTTGGTCCCGAAGGGTTAGTTAATGCAGTTGCTTCCGGGCGTCCCGCAAGGGACGCCCGGAGTTTTCTTGTCGCCGTGAGTTATCGCGCCATTAATATTATTAATTGGAACCCCCCTTACATAAATAGTAGAATGACAACTGCATATCGGATGGATGGAGATGGGCTGCGGCTCCCGCGCAGGTCATCGGAGAAAACCCATAGAAACGGAGAAGGATAGATGGCGGAGAACAAGAGCGTATTAGTCGTGGGAGGCGGCATCAGCGGTATATCCGTTGCCGTCGAAGCGGCGGAGGTCGGCTACGAGGTGTACATCGTCGAGCGGAACCCCTACATCGGCGGCAGGGTTGCCCAGCTCAACAAGTACTTCCCAAAGATGTGCCCGCCCTACTGCGGCCTGGAGATAAACTTCAGGCGCATAAGGCCCAACCCGAACATCAAGGTCATGACCATGGCCGAGGTGACAAAGGTCGAGGGAGGGCCAGGCAATTTCAGCGTCACGGTCAAGACGACGCCGCGCTACGTCAACGAGAACTGCACCGGCTGCAACAAGTGCACCGAGGCGTGTCCGGCGGAGCGGGTCAACTCCTTCAACTACGGGATGGACAAGTCGAAGGCGGCCTACCTCCCGCACTCGATGTCCTTCCCCATGCGCTACGTCATAGACAAGTCCGCCTGCACCGGCGACTGCGGCAAGGCATGCAAGGAGGCCTGCAAGTACGACGCGGTAGACCTTGACATGCAGGCCCAGACCACGCAGATAAAGGTCGGCTCGATAGTCTACGCCACAGGCTGGAAGCCCTACGACATGGGCAAGCTGGAAATCCTGGGCAAGGGCGAGATGAAGAACGTCATATCGAACGTGATGATGGAGCGTCTCGCATCACCGACCGGCCCGACCGGCGGCAAGATAGTACGCCCCTCGGACGGCAAGGAGGCAAAGAACATAGCCTTCGTGCAGTGCGCAGGCTCCCGTGACGAGAACCACCTCTCGCACTGCTCGTCTATATGCTGCATGGCCTCCATCAAGCAGGCGTTCTACCTGAGGGAGCAGTTCCCTGACGACTCGAAGGCCGAGATATTCTACATAGACTTGAGGACGCCGGGCCGCTACGAGAAGTTCCTGAACAAAGCCCAGGCGGACCCGAACATAACCCTCACGAAGGGCAAGGTGGCCAAGGTAACCGAGGACCCGGAGACTGGCGACATATCGGTTACGCTCGAGGACGTGTTCGGCGGGACCAAGAAGACGGTCACAGTCGATATGCTCGTGCTGGCCACCGGCATGGAGCCGGAGCTTCCGGCCGCTGCTGGCCACGCTGCAAGCCTGAGCCCGGAAGGGTTCGCGGTCGGCGACCTGCAGAAGCCCGGCGTGTTCTCGACCGGCGTCGCCAAGGCGCCGTCCGATGTCATAACCTCTATCCAAGACGCGACTGGTACAGCCCTCAAGGCCATCCAGGCGATAGTGAGGAGTTAAGTCTATGGAAAAGAAGATAGGAGTATACCTTTGCGGCGGATGCGGTATCGCTGAAGCCGTTGACATGGAGAAGCTGGCGAACGTCGCCACCGGCTCGATGAAGGCGCCTGTGTGCAGGACACACCCCTTCATGTGCGGCAAGGAGGGCGCGGCCCTCATCACCAACGACATCAAAAACGAGGGCGTGAACGCGGTGGTAGTGGCCGCATGCTCGCCCCGCGTGATGTACGACGTGTTCAACTACGACCCGTTGACCATAATTACCGAGAGGGTGAACATCAGGGAGCATGTGGTCTGGTGCCAGCCGGGCGCGGAGATGCCTGCGCCGAAGGAAGGCGAAGACCCCGCTACCCTCAAGCCGGTACCCAACAAGGCCACCCAGATGATGGCCGAGGACTACCTGAGGATGGGCGTCGCAAAGGCCCAGAAGATGGACCCGCTCGAGCCTGTGCTGCAGGACCTGACAAAGACAGTGATGGTGGTCGGCGGCGGCGTCACGGGCATGAAGGCCGCGCTAAACGCGTCTTCGCTCGGCTACCGCGCGATAATCGTCGAGAAGGCCGCGAGCATGGGTGGCTGGTCGGCGAAGATGCACAAGCAGCTCCCGACGAAGTACCCGTTCACCGACCTCGAAGCCCCCATAGCGCCTGAGCTTCTCAAGCAGGTCGAGGCGGACGGCAACATAAAGGTCTACGTAAACGCCGAGGTCACGAAGACCGCGGGCGCGCCCGGCATGTACGACGTGACCATCACCTCAGGCGGCAGCGAGTCCTCGGAGAAGGTCGGCACGATAGTAATGGCGGTCGGCTGGACGCCCTACGACCCGACGAACCTTGCCGACAAGTACGGCTATGGCACGCTCGCCAACGTGGTGACGAACATGCAGGTCGAGGAGATGGCAAAGGCCGGGAAGATTAAGAGGCCGTCTGACAGCAAGGACGCCAAGAGCGTGCTCTTCATACAGTGCGCAGGCTCAAGGGACGCCGAGCACCTGCCGTACTGCTCTTCGGTTTGCTGCCTCGCGTCCCTCAAGCAGGCGAGCTACGTGCGCGCGCAGTCGGACGAGAACAAGGCGTACATCATATACAAGGACATGCGCACCCCCGGGCTGTACGAGAACTACTACAAGGCGGCCCAGAACGACCCCGGCATATTCCTGACCAAGGGCGAGATAACGTCCATATCAGACGCGGGCGGCGGCGACCTCTACGTGCAGGTGGCCAACACCCTCATCGGCGAGGACATAAAGATAAAGGTGGACATGGTGGTGCTTGCAACCGGCATGGTCCCGAACACGAAGCCGCTCGAAGTGGCCTCGAAGGACCTCCCGCTCCGCACGCTCGCGATGGACTACGCCGACCAGGCCGCAGGCATCAAGCCCCCGACCCCGGCCCCGGTCTTGAACCTCCAGTACAGGCAGGGCCCGGAGGTCCCGACGCTCGAATACGGCTTCCCGGACAGCCACTACATATGCTTCCCCTACGAGACGCAGAGGACCGGCATATACGCGGCAGGCGCGGTGCGCGCCCCGATGGCCATAGCCACGGCGTTAGAGGACGCGGGCGGCGCAGCTTTGAAGGCGATACAGTGCGTGGAGCTTCAGTCCAGGGGTTGCGCGGTACACCCCAGGGCGGGCGACCAGACATACCCTGAGTTCAGGCTCGAGTCCTGCACGCAGTGCAAGCGCTGCACGGAGGAATGCCCATTTTCCACGCTCGACGAAGACGAGAAGGGCACGCCCAAGCCGAACCCGACACGCTGCCGCAGGTGCGGCGTCTGCATGGGCGCATGCCCGCAGAGGATAGTGTCGTTCAAGAACTACTCGGTGGACATCATCGGCTCGATGATAAAGGCGGTGGACGTCCCCACCGACGACGACAGCCAGATGCGCTTCATCTGCCTGATGTGCGAGAACGACGCATACCCGGCGCTCGACATGCTCGGCATCAACAGGCTGACGTACAACAACAACCTGCGCATCGTGCCGGTAAGGTGCCTGGGCTCGGTCAACGTGGTCTGGATAGCCGACGCGCTCTCAAGGGGCATCGACGGCATACTGATGGCCGGGTGCAAGTTCGGCGACGACTACCAGTGCCACTTCATCAAGGGCTCCGAGCAGTGCAACAAGAGGATGGACAACGTGCAGGAGACGCTCCAGAGGCTTTCCCTCGAAAAGGAGCGCGTCCAGCAGATACAGGTAACCATGGCGGACTACGACAAGCTCCCCGCTATGCTTGACAAGTTCGTGGAAGACTTAAGGGCAATGGGACCCAACCCCTTCAAGGGATTTTAGGAGGTTATGCATATGAGCGAGATAATGGTTGAGCCTGATCTTAAACTTATAAAGGGCTTGACGGAGTCCGGCGCGGATACCCTCAAGAAATGCTACCAGTGCGCGACATGCTCCGTCGTGTGCAACATCTCCCCGGAGGGCAGCCCCTTCCCGCGCAAGGAGATGGTCTGGGCGCAGTGGGGCCTCACGGACAAGATAGCGGCGGACCCCGACGTGTGGCTCTGCCACAACTGCGGCGACTGCACCAAGCACTGCCCGAGGGGCGCGAAGCCCGCAGAGGTGCTGGGCGCGCTCAGGAAGGCCACGGTAGAGAAGTACGCCATGATAAAGCCGCTTGCAGGCATTGGCGGCAGCTTCATAGGCTCCATGTTCGTGGGCGCGGTCGTGGTGTTCGCACTGCTTGCGGCCGTCGGGCACCTGGACATATTTGCCAACTACCACCAGGTGGGCGAGAACGGCAAGGTCAACATAATATTCAACAACTTCATCCCGACGCATGCCGTGGACGCGCTGTTCATGCCGCTGTTCATGCTTGCGGCGCTGACCGCAGGGTACGGGATAATGAAGTTCTGGAACGACATCTGCGACCAGGCGAACCTGGGCAGGCTGACGGGCAGGAACGCGCTGCCGAGCATACTGCCGACCCTCGTGCAGATAGTGACCCACAACGTGTTCTCGAACTGCGGTGTGAACAAGGACAGGAAGATACCCCACCTGCTTGCGCTATTCAGCTTCGTCTTGCTGTTCATCACGACCAACATGGCCGTGTTCTACCTCTACGTGCTCAAGTGGGAGCCGGGTTCTTACTCCTCGTTCGGCAACCCGCTCAAGTGGGTAGGCAACCTGGGCGCTGTGATGCTCTTAGTCGGCGCGGCCTGGCTCATAAAGAACCGCAAGGCAAGAGAGGCCACGCAGACGAGCTCCAGCTTCGACTGGAACCTCCTCTACCTGATACTGCTCATCGGCATAACCGGCTTCGTGGCGCAGATGTTGAGGGTTGCAGGGGCGGTCGTGCCCGCGCAGGTCACCTACTTGCTGCACCTGATATTCATAGCGCAGCTCTTCATATTCACGCCTTACTCAAAGCTTGCGCACCTGATGTACAGGACGACCGCGATGGTGTTCGCAAAGCACACGGGCAGGGAGTTGAAGACCACGGCGTAGTCGGCGGACATGGTTAACCGGCCGAGAATACAGACCAGACTTAAAAAGGGGACGCGCCTATGGGCCTGTCCCCTTTTCTTTTCGGAGGCACCTATGAAACGCGTAATTGGAAGCCTGTTGGCTGCTTCATTGGCGCTCGTGCTTGTGGCCGGCTGTGCAACCACCCCTGCTGCGGACAAACCCGCGTCACGCAAACGCGCGGCCCTCTCTTCCGAAGAAAAGGCGTCTCTCGACAAGAAGCTCTTCGACGCGGTCGAGCACCACCAGGCGGAAGCCGTACCGGCCCTGCTCGATGCGGGCGCCGACCCTGACGTACGGGACGAGAAGGGCTATACAATGCTGATATGGATGGCCGAAGACGGCGTCATGGAGATAGCGACATCATTAATCGATGCGGGTGCGGACGTGAATGCCAAAGACAAAGAGTTCGGCTACACCCCGCTTATATATGCCACCTGCGAAGGCCATGAGGACATGGTCAGGATGCTGGTCAAAAGGGGTGCGGACGTGAACGCGACAAGGACCGAAGGCCAGGACGCGGCGTTAAGCTGCGCAGCGACGGGCGGCAGGACGGCCATAGTGCGCTTCCTGCTCGACTCCGGGGCGGACATAAATACGAGGAACTGGATAGGCACTACCCCTCTGATTGCGGCCTCCGGCAGAGGCCGCACAGATACTGTAAAAATGCTTATAGACGGCGGGGCGGACGTAAACGGACGGAGCGACTGCGGCGCCACGGCCCTGATAAAAGCGGCGGAGGGTGTGGGGCGCCCGGAGACGGTGTTCCTGCTCCTCGACAAGGGCGCGGACATAAACGCGCAGGAGAAAACCTTCGGCTACACCGCACTCATCCAGGCCGCCGCTAAGGGACGAGCAGAAATCGTGAAGGCCCTTATAGAGAGGGGCGCGGACACGGACATAAGGGACAACAAGGACATGACCGCGCTGGACGTCTCAGAGGAGAAAGGATACGTGGAAGTCACGCAACTGCTCGATACGGCAGGGGCGAAGAGGTAAGGGCGGGCTTGACCTTAACGGCAGTTTGTTGTAAAATATACAATCTGATTGATTATGTTTCTAATATGGAGGGCTGGACGGGTATGAAGAACCTGGCCAAGGCTATACTTGCGGCTGTCATAATTGTACTGTTTTCTGCGGCGGGCGCGTCCGCGGGGCCACGTGCACGGGTGCCACGTACATCCAAGGCGCCACGTGCGACTGCGGCGCCGCGCGCGGCTGTACCGGATGACCTGAACTCGAAGCTCGTGGATGCGGCGGGGAAGGGCGACACAAAGGCGGTGAATGAACTGATTGCAAAGGGCGCGGACGTGAACGGCAGGGAAGCCACCAGTAGCCGTAGCACCCCGCTGATAGCCGCCGCGTGCAACGCCAAGGTGGAGGTGGCGCGCATACTAGTAGAGCACGGGGCAAAGGTTAACAGCACGAACAGCGAGAACACCAGCGCGCTGAACTATGCGTCCTATATCGGCAACGCAGAGCTGGTGCTCCTGCTCGTCGAGCACGGCGCTGACATAAACGCAGTAGACGGGGTCGGCAGGACGCCGTTGATGTGGGCGGCGGTGCAGGGGAATAAGGACGCGGTGCTCGTGCTCCTGAAGCACGGTGCGGACGCGAACCTGCGGGACCCGGACGGCGTCACCGCGCTGTCTATGGCCGAGTCGACCGGACATAAGGAAGTAATGCAGATGTTGAGCACGGTCGGCGCCACTAAGTAGGCTGGGCATATCTTTAACGCAAACCGGGGAGGGGAGAGATGAAAGCGCGGCTTTTGGCCATGGCGGCCTTTCCACTTATACTTCTGACGGCATCATGCGCCAACAAACAGTCTACCCTCGACAGCAGGCTCATAGAGGCGTCTGAAAAAGGCGACACCGCTACCGTGTCTGAGCTCTTGGACAAGGGAGCCGACCCCAACGCAAAAGACCCCTATAACGAGTGCGCGCTATTCAAGGCGGTGAAGGCAGGGCATGTCGAGACGGTAGAGATACTGCTCAAAAGAGGCGTTCACCTGCCGGTAAAAGGGCGCTTCGGCTATACCGCCCTGATACGTGCGGCAGAGCAAGGGTTTACCGACATCGCACGCGCTCTGATAATAAACGGTGCGGACGTGAACGCATCCGGCGAGAGCGGCAACGATGAGGGCTGGACACCGCTCATGGCCGCTTCAGAGCGGGGGCGTGCGGACACGGTCCGCCTGCTTATAGAGAAGGGCGCCGACCTGGAGAAGAAGGACACCAAGTACGGCTATTCGGCGCTGATGTGTGCTGTCAATAACGGCAGGCTCGATACAGCTCGTGTGCTTGTCGAAAAGAGTGCCGACGTAAACACCAGGAACTACAACGGTGGTACACCGCTGAAGTTAGCGGCCCTGTACGGCAGGATGGACATTGCAAGGCTTTTGTTGGATAACGGCGCGAAGGTGGACGCAAAGACGAAGTTCGGGGCTACGCCGCTGATGACTGCAGCGCAGTACGGCAAGGCAGATGTTGTTAAGGAGCTTGTAGACAGGGGTGCCGACGTAAACGCCAGGAACACCCTGGGCTGGACCCCGCTTATACTGGCGTCGATGAACGGTTACACGGACATAACCCGTCTGCTGATAGAGAAGGGCGCGAAGGTGGACTCGACCAACAACGAGGGCCAGTCAGCCCTGACGCTTGCGCGTGCTGCGGGTCACAATCAAGTAGTCGAGGCGCTGAAGAAGGCAGGCGCGAAGGGCTGACCTATTTCTTCTTTGTCTTTGCGCCGGCGGGGCTGGTGCCCTTCGCCTGCACCTCGCCCATCTTCTTGACTATGGGTACGGCGATCTTCTTGACGTTGTCGGGGATGTTCTCGCCCAGCACCCAGTAAAGCGCGGTCATGTATGTGGCCTGGCGGGCGACCGTGAAGAAGTCCTCGGGCGTGGCTGCGGGGTCCTTTGCAAAGTCTTCAAGCGACTTCATGCTGTTCTCTATCTTTTCCCTTATCTCTTTTTCGCTGCGGACCATGGGTTGGTTCTCCTTGCAAGTTAATTAAAGTACGAGCATCAGACCGACCGTAATAATACCAGAAGCCCGCCATCATTTCAAGCGATTAATCCGTCAACTCGATGGTCCCATCCGCCTCGCCCATGTCGAAGACAGGCAGCTTCGGCGCGTCCTTGCCAAGCACCTCGTTCACAAGCGACTGGGGCGCGCTCCTGTAGCGCACCTCCGCGTGGTAGCTGAGCGGGCCGGCCGAGTCTTTGGGGACCAGGAAATAATAGTCCTCGGTCACGTACCCCTTCGGCCTTATCCTGTGGTCCGATATGACCTCGGTCGCCTCAGGGAGAAAAAAGGTCGGCTTTATCTCCTTCCCGCCGGTGCCCAACACCGTCTTGTAGACCACCGAGCCGGGCTCGATGTCGCCTTTGTCGTCAAGCGCGCCGGACCGGAGAAGCGTCCTGCCGGCCTTGTCCTTGACGGTCACATCCAGCCACATCTCCCTTACGAAAGTCAACCCGGTGGGCAGGTAGTGGCCCGCGCCTGAATTGGTGACCTTTACCGGCATGCGGAACACCTCGCCGCGCACCGGGTTTGCGTCCGGCGTGAACTCGACCGTGACCGCGTGAGCGAGCCTGTCCCCGGCCATCTTCGCCTGCGGGTTGTAGCCCAGGATGGCAGTGACCGCGAGGTTGCCGCCGACAAAATAGTGCTGCCATATATGCTTCCGGCGCTTCGCGCCTATGTCCTCCGGGGCCGCGTAACCGGGCGAGTCCGGCCTGTCCGTGCTCCCGGTCGAGGGATGCTCGGGCGTCTGGCGCATATGGCAGTCCTCGCAGGTCACCGTAGTGGACGGGTCGCCTGAGTTATAAGGGCCCGTCCTCCACTCGGAGTAAGTGTTCTCGATGGACATGATGTTGTGCGCGTGGTTCACGTCGTGGCACATGCCGCACATGTCCGCCCTCGTGTGAAGCTCCGAGTACGCGGTCTTGTGGACGGGGGATACGGAGTCCTTGTACGGCCCGTACTTGGTCCCGAACCTGCCCCTGGACGCGTCGCCCGGCTTCATTATGAACGCCCCGTTGCCAAGCCCTGCCGAGGCCGCGACAGAGTGGCATACGTCGCACGACACCCCGGTGGCCTCGACGCCTGTCAGCTCCCTGGTATAGCGCGCCTTGTCGTCGGCGGTGTAGCCGATAGGCGTGTGGCACCTTGAGCACATAGCTACTTCGCCCTTCTCATGGTCGTCACTGGCCTCCTTGACGTATTTAAAGTAGACCGCGAGGAACACCGGGTCGACCCATGCGTTGGCCATCATCGAGCCCTTCCACTGCTCGTATATCTCTGAGTGGCAGCCGGAGCAGACCTCTGGCGGGTAGAAGGCTTTCGCCTTGTGCGAGCCGGGCATGTCCGGGGTGGTCCAGAGCATGTTCGAGGGTGCGGTGGCCTTTGGGAGCACCCAGATGGGCGTCGCCTTGTCGTGGTGTCTGGCCCACGCCCCGTAGTCCTCGGCGCGGGATGCATCGGCAATAAACAGTGCGCTCAGCAATGCTAAGACAAACAGTTGATTTTTCATGTACCCTCCTAACCGACAATTAATACACCCGGCAAGGTTTTTGTCAAGCGGCGAAAGGGCCTTAATACAAAATACGCCGACGGCTAAAGTTTTCGGCGCCTCCATCCGAAATAATACTTGCAACGAAAGCAACAGTTAAACCTGAAAGAAGGTGGGGGCCATGCGGGGGTCGTTAAGGTTGAGGACCCTGCGAAAGCGGGTCTCGGTAAGGGTGAACCGGTGCAGGCGGGCATGCTGGCCCATACTGCTGACGCTCCCGATAGCAGCGATTGCCGGGTGCGCTTCGATAGACCGGGGCAGGGTGGATACTCTCTGGGACGAGGTAAAGGCCGAATACCCGGGCGTGGAAAGACAGATGCCCAAGGTGGTCTGGACAAACGACGACATAGTGTATATCAAAGACGGCGAGAAGGTGTGGTGTTACGGGGCCTACATAAGCGCGACCAACACGGTGTATCTGAGGGATGAATGGGCAGGCGAGAAGACCATAATCCATGAGTTCAGGCATGCATGCGGAGACAGGCTGGGCGAGAAGGACGGGACTATCAAGTTCGATAGCCGGAAATGACCCAAAACGTCATAACATTACAGGGGGCCGACATGGACGGGATGGCACATACAGAAGTATTACAGGTGGCCGGTTCGACGAGTAAAAAGACGGGCGCAAGGCATTACCTGAACATCAGGCGGGTGCGCATGGCGCTCATCGGCATGTACGTCATGCCTATGGCTGTCATTGCATACCTGTACATGCAGTACATATTCCCTATGTTTTCTACCGGGGGCCAGGAGCAGATGGCCCTCGGCATATCCGCCGTAATGACCTTCTCGGTGGTGCTCTCCGTGCTCGGACTGGCTGCGCTTTCAAAGTCGGCCAACGAGAGCGTGGAGGGTCTCAGGGACCTAAACGACAGGATGGACAGCATCCTTTCCGTGACAAAGCGTTTCGAGGAGACCGGATACGTAGACACCCTCGTGGACTCGATAGCGCGCTCATCGAGGGACCTGCTGAGCGCGGAGGCAAGCTCGCTTCTGCTTTACGACGACAACAACGACCTCCGGTTCGAGTACGTGGAGGGGGCCGCATCCAAGTTCCTCAAGGGCAGGGTTGTAAAGATAGGCGAGGGTATAACCGGATGGGCGGCGCAGGAGAACCGGCCGGTCATCATAAACGACGTGCAGGCCGACCCGCGTTTTGCGGTGAAGTTCGACAAGGGCAGTGGCTTTGTGACCAGGTCCATCATCTGCGTCCCGCTCGTGTTCGACGGCCGTAGCCTGGGCATAATCGAGGCGATAAACAAAAAAGGCGAGGGCGGGTTCACCGAGCAGGACCAGGAGACGCTCGTATCCCTTGCGGAGCACGCCTCTGCGTCCATATACCGGAACAAGACCTACGACGAGATGAAAAGCGACTTCGTGCACGTGCAGGAGGTGCTCGTGACCGCTATGGACAACCACATCCCGGAGAAAAAAGGACACGCGAGAAGGGTGGCAAGGTATTCGGTCAAGCTCGCAAAGGGCCTGGGGCTGGCGGAAGCCGAGGTAAAGAAGGTATACTTCGGGGCGCTTATGCACGACATAGGCTTTCTCAGATATGACCTCCTGGAGTACCAGGACAGGGACAAGTGCAGGCTGCACACAGTCCTCGGCGCGGAGATAGTCAAGAACATCAGCCAGTGGAGCGACATCGCGCAGATAGTGCGGGACCACCACGAACGCTATGACGGCTCAGGCTACCCGTCCGGTCTCAAAAGCCAGGACATAGCACTGGGAGGCAGGATAATAGCGGTTGCGGAGACGTTCGACGTTATGACCAGCGCCAAGAGCTACAAGCCGGCAGTGAGCTTCAATGAGGCCGCCGAGGAGATCAGGAGCCTGGCGGGATACCAGTTCGACCCGCAGGTGACCGAGGTCTTCGGAAGGACGTTCGGCAGGGACGACATTGCTGACGTCGGCGGCGCATGACTTCATAAGTTCCTGAGTTCGCGTTTCAGCACCTTGCCGGTGCGGGAGACTGGAAGCGAGCTCATGAACTGTACATGCCGGGGCAGCTTGTAAGACGCGAGGCGCGGTTTCAGGTAGTCCTTCACTTCCCTCTCGGTCAGGCTCACGCCCTCCTTGAGGGATATGAACGCCCTCAGTGCCTCGCCGCCGTGAGGGTCGGGCGTCCCGACCACCGCCGCCTCGGCGATAGCCGGGTGCTGGTAGAGCACCTCCTCGACCTCCCTCGGGTATACGTTCATCCCGTGCACTAACACCAAGTCCTTTTTCCTGTCCACTATAAATATGTAGCCTTCCTCGTCTTTTTTGCCCATGTCGCCCGTGTAGAGCCAGCCGTCCCGTATTGCCTCGCGGGTGGCCTGCTTGTTGTTCAGGTAGCCCTTCATCACGTTAGGGCCGCGCACCGTCAACTCGCCCACCGAGCCTGCTGGCAGCTCGCGCCCTTCATCGTCCACCACCCTTACCTCTACGCCGGGCACAGGCAGGCCGACCGAGCCTTCCTTCCTCTGGCCGAATATTGGGTTGCAGCTCACCACCGGCGAGGTCTCGGTAAGCCCGTAGCCCTCTAACAGCGGTACCGGGAAGTTGGAGGCGAAGCGCGCGAGCGTATCGCCGGGGAGCGGCGCGGCCCCGCTCACGCAGAGCCTCAGAGGCAGAAGCTTGATCAGCAGCTTCGGGAAGCGTTTGGTGGAAAGGATGTTGTATACTGCCGGTATGGCCACGAAGAACGTGGCGCGCCCGAACACCACCGCCTTTATCACCTTCGAGAACGGCTTGACTGAATGCAGTATCAACGCGCTCGCCCCTACGGTCAGGGGGAGTATCATGCAGACCAGGCAGGAGAACGCATGGAACATCGGGAGGAAGAGTAAGAATCGGTCGCGCTTTGTCACCCTGAACATTACCGCGCAGGACGCCGCGTTCGACAGGAGGTTCTTGTGCGTGAGTACCGCGCCCTTTGGGTGGCCTGTCGTGCCGGAGGTGTAGAGTACTGCGGCGGGGGATTCCTCGTCTGTTTCGCCTGCGCCCCTGCCCCCCTTGACTATGACGCTTTCAAACGCGACCTGGCCGGGACCGGGAAGGCCGGTCACTATGACGTGTTTAAGTCCGGGCGCTGCTTTAATTACTTCCCCAAGCCTGTCCGCAAACTCAGGGCCGCTTATTATGACCCCGCAGCCTGAGTCGTTGATGATGTAAGAGAGCTCCGGCGCGGTGAGGAATATGTTCAGCGGCACCACTGTCGCCCCGGCCTTCACTACGCCGAAGTACGCAACTGCGAACTCCGGGCAGTTGGGCAGGAGCAGGGCCACCCTGTCGCCCATCGACACGCCGAGCCCTGCAAGCCCTGCCGCGAGCCCTTCGGCCAAAGCGTCAAGTTCTCTGTAGGCGTACCTGCGCCCTTCGTATATCAGCGCTACCCGGCGCGGGTGCTCGCGGGCAGTTTCGCTCAGCCGCTCCCCAAGGGTCAACTCACACCCTCCCCGCCATCACTCTGGCCCGGTTGCAGAATCTGTCATTGCGAGCGAAGCGAAGCAATCTCGGCTATGATCATATTGAGATTGCCACGTCGTCCCGCTTTGGCGGGACTCCTCGCAATGACAAAGACTTCTTCATTCCGACCCGACTATATAGAGGCGCTTGCCGTCTACGTAACCGGTCTTGTCCTTGCCCTTTTTCTTTGCGTGGTATAGGGCCTTGTCCGCGCCGGTTACAAGCTCTGACTCGCAGTCTTCCTTGTAATATGCGGTCGCCACGCCGAGGCTTATGGTGGGCCGCTCGCGCCTGTTTGCCTTCACCAGGGAGAATTTGTGTTTTTTAACGGATGTCCTTATGCGCTCGGCTACAAGCTGCGCGCCCTCCATATCGGTCTCGACCAGTATCAGCGAGAACTCCTCGCCTCCGTACCGTGCGAGTATGTCGGTCGGGCCGGTCCTTATGCTGGAGGTAATTACCGATGCTATCTCGGTGAGGAACGTGTCGCCCGCCTTGTGGCCATACGTGTCGTTGATGTGTTTGAAGTTGTCAATGTCCATCATTATAAACGAGATGGGCCTCTTGGTCCTGCGCGCCCTCTCGACCTCGTCTTTGAGCTTCTCCATGAACACGCGCCGGTTCAAAAGCCCGGTGAGCCCGTCTCTCTGGGACATCTCCTCGGTCTTCTCGAACAGCGCGCATTTCTCAAGCCCTATGGCCACCAGCAGGCCCAGCATCACCACGAGGTCTACGTCGTCGCCTTTGAACTTCTTCCCCTTCTTCTCGACGGCCAGCACGCCCTTGACGTCTTCCTTCGCCTTCAGCGGCACGGACAGGAAGGAGGTTCCCTTTGCGCGCTTCTCGCCCGCATGGTACAGGAAGCCGTCGTATGCCGATGCGTCCGGCAGCAGTAGCGGCCTGCCTGTAGTCGCTACGGCCCCAACCGCGCCCTCGCCCAACGGCACGCACTTCCTGGCCTGTTTTGTAGAGGTGGAGAAGACGGGACAAAGACGCTTGCCGTCCTCGTCTAATTCATAGATGGATACTGCGCTGATTGACATGGACTCCTTAAGGAATGCCCAGAGCTTCTCGAACATCTCTGCCTTCCTCAGGGACTCGCCCACAATCGTGCCCATGTTGTAGAGCACGTGCAGTTCGGTGACCTTCTGGTCCAAAAGCCATTTGTAGAGCTGGAGAGGTTCTTCCTTGCCGCTCATGGTATGCCCCCTTAAGGGAGTTGTATGGAAACTTGTCAGATTATATATGCGATAATTCGGGCATGTCAATAGTAATCGCCTGAAACCGAAATACTTGGACAAAACCGCCCGCGTTTGTTATACTTTTTTCGTCACGACGCATTCCACGTGTATCATCCGGACATATAAAAGGAGGAACAAATGGGTATCGAAAAGAGCGTAGAGAAACTGCTGGCCGAAAGACCGCCGCAGGTGGCAAAGAAGCTGGGCTCGAAATCCAAGGCTTGCCTTGTGTCGTCCGCCCCCGTGTTCAAGGCGATGAGAAGCCACAAGGTCATAATCATGGCCTGCAACATCCGCATAAAGCATGTAGTGCCTGGCATCATGCGCGCCGCCCAGGACTTAGACGCCATAGTGGCATTCGAGCTTGCCAAGTCCGAGGGGAACTTAAAGGGCGGGTATACCGGGATGGACCCCTACCAGTACTTTGATATGCTCATGGAATATGCCGAGCAGACCGGCATCACCAAGCCGTTCTTCATACACGGCGACCACGTCACCACAAAGTCCAAGGCACCTGAGGTCATAGCGGATTCGAGGGCGCTCATACAGGCGGAGCTTGCCGCAGGGTACACCTCGATAGCCATCGACGCATCGTTCAACGAGATACCGGACAATATAATAGTTACTACCGACCTGTCCAAGGAAATTATAGCCGCCGGCGCGGGATTAGAGGTCGAAGTGGGCGAGATAAAGTCCACAGGCTACGAGGGCGAGATAACCACGGTGGAGGAGGGCGTGGACTTCATCCGCGGCCTTGCCGACAACGGCATACACCCGAACCTCCTTGCGATAAACAACGGCTCCAAGCACGGCAACTACAAGCCGGGCGAGGAGGTGCACATCGACTTGAAGCGCACCGGCGACATATACGAGGCCATCAAGGAGTATGGCGTGGACATCGCGCAGCACGGCATCACAGGGACCCCGCTCCAGCTTGTCGGCCAGTTCGCGGACTACGGCATAAGGAAGGGTAACGTGGGCACCAACTGGCAGAACATAGCGCACGAATGCCTGCCGCCCGACCTGATGCAGACGATGAAGGACTGGTGCGCGGCAGAGAACAAGGACATAAAGTTTGCCACGAAGCAGTTCTTAAGCGATATAAACGGGATGCCGGAGGCTTACAAGAAGAAGTCCGAAGAGGCCGCGTACAAGTCTGCCTGCGAGTTCATCAAGGCATTTCGCGCGGACGGCACGGCAACTACGTTCTTTAACAGCATCGGGTGAAAAGCGGGCTTGTAGGGAAGAAGTAGGCGCGGTCCTCCGTGGCCGCGCAACAATTTCTTAATAGAAAGGTCTTACATGCTCGACACGATTTCCTCCGCCCTGAAAGCACGCACGGACATAACCGCGTGGCAGGTAATGCGCGTCGCAAAGCGGAGCCACCAGCTATTCCTCATCAAGGACACCGTAGAGTCCATCCGCAGGGCGGACACCGTCAAGTACCACGTCACGGTGCACCATGTACGCGAAGAGGACGGCGGCAAGGTACTCGGCGAGTCCACCTTCGTCTACATCGAGGGCGAGGACATAGGCCCGAAGTTAGACCTGGCCGTGGCTATGGCAAAGGGCGTGAAGAACCAGCCGTGGACGTTGCCCGGACCGGACCAAAAGTACATGCCCGCCGAGATAAAGGACGCCTCCATCGAGCTCAGCCCGGAGAAGGTCATAGACAAGATAAAAGACGAGATGCTAAGCGCCGTAGACGGGCTCGAAGGGGTGCGCCTTTCGTCCTCCGAGGTCTTCGCGGACTTCCGGGAGTATGTCGTCGCAAACAGCCTCGGTCTCAATGCCGAGGCCGCTGATACAGAGATACTATGGGACTTCGTGCTCCTGACAGGCGAGGGACACGACGAGGTGGAGTCATCCGGCTTCAAGACCGTGAGGTTCTACAAGGACCTCAAGGTGAAGGAGACGCTCAAGCAATATGCCGCCTACGCGAAGGACAGCCTCTCCGCTACGCTGCCCGACAACGGCAGGTTCGACATCGTGTTTGCGGGTGAAGCGCTCGACACGCTGTTCAACACATTCAAGGCCCATGCGGGCGGGTCGTCCGCATACCAGGGCTGGAGCCGGTATGTACAGGGCGAACCCGTTATAACCGAGCCGGAGGGGGAACTACTATCGCTCTACAGCAACCCGCAACTGAGTGGCGGGATGAGGAGCGGGCCGTTCGACGAAAACGGCCTGGCGGTGAAGCGGGTAGAGGTGATAAAGGACAACGTGTTCAAGAAGCGCACGCTCGACAAGCGGTACGCGGACTACCTTGGCGGCGAGGCTTCCGGCGGGTTTGCAAACGTGGAGGTCGAGACGGGAGCTAAGTCCACGGACGAGCTTCTTACCGAGGGCTGCTATTATCTTCTGCGGTTTTCCACCTTCGAGCCGAACACGGTCACGGGGAACTTCTCAGGAGAGATACGCACGGGTTACAAGATTGTCGGCGGAAAGCGCGTCCCGGTCAAGGGCGGGAGCGTGTCCGGCGTGATACAGGACGCCTTCCGGCGCGCGTGGTTTTCGTCCGACAAGACCACCCGCAGCGCATACAAAGGCCCCGCCGCAGTCAAGCTTATGGGGCTGGAGATAGGGGGAGAGTAGGACGACGAAAGCTTACGCCTTTTCCTTGACCGGCAGTTTGATTTATGCTTTAATAACTCATATGGTTATGTAGTTTGACCGGAGATGCGTATGGTAGTGATGAAAATTAAGGTCCCTGAATGGGTCCCCGGCGAGATAGGCGAAAAGGCCATCAATAAAATGCTGGCCTCTGAGTCGCTTGCCAAGATGGAGTATTACAGGACGCGCGCGGCTGTCTTTGAGAAGAAGTACAAGACGACCTTCGAGAAGTTCGAGGAAAAGCTCAAGGCGTCAAAGAAGGAAGACACCGCGAAGTGGGACGACCTCATCTCCTGGGAGGCGTATCACACGGCCTGTCTTGAGTGGAAGAAAAAGTACGAGGAACTCCTCGCATGTTCGAGATATAGTATGACCGAAGATGTCATGACCATTTTAGAGGAGGATATAGATGAGTGACGAGGAAAAAGAAATAGAGCCTGAAATAACAAATGAGAAGGCAGCTTACAGTTTGACAAACTTGGCAGAAAACCTAAATCTTTCGCGTTTAGTAGGCATTGAAGATAAAATAAAGAAAGATAATCCTCCTCCAGCAGATGATAATAATGCTACGACCAATTCAGAGACACAACAAAACTCGGACAGCAATAAATAATACGGAGGTCACTATGACAGAGAGCAAAAAGGATGCTTCCGCAGAGTATGTCAAACAAGGTATGAGCCTTACGCACCTCGCTCAACAAATTAGCAAACCGTCGGATACCAGTTCATCTTCGGTTTCTTCTACTGCACCGGAGTCTGCTGCAGGCGCTAATAGCTCAACGGTACAAGGTACAGCCGACGAGAAATAAATACAGTTGTGCGCAGAAATTGATTGGACAAAAATGTTAGATATATGGGTCAACACAGCTGCTATCTTAGCTGCTATAGCGGCCATAGTCGCACTATGCTTTAATTGGGCGGCTATTAGGGAAAGTACGCGTTCGAGGCACCTTCAAACCTTCCAGCATATTTTTGTAGAAATTCGCGCCTTAGAAGAAAAATTTTATAGAGATTATAAAGGTAAGAATACAACCGATAGCCCCGATATCAAAGATTGGTTGAGCCTTTTTTTCAATACGCTCGAATATTATGCATTCTTGGTAAATCAAAAGCATTTGGAAAAAGAGTTATCAGAATTTTATAACGATGCGTTCTTAAATTCGTATGATAATATATTTATGGAACATGCAGATAAGTACCAAAAAGAAAATCCTAAAGAATACGCTGAAATGAAAAAACTCTACAAGCAGTTAAAGCCTACTATTAGCTCAGACCAGTAGGGCACTCAATAGTACTTCTTTTCATCTTAAGAAAACTCGCCCACCGAAGACAACTGCATTTAATTCATAAGTTGCATTTCCCGAATAAAAAAACTATAATAACCGAGCCTCAGGCCACGGGCTTCACGGGGCGAAATACAACTAAACATAAGGAGACCCGCGTCTTGACCGCAAACGAACTCCGTCAGGCATTCATCGACTTCTTCGTATCGAAGGGGCACGCGCACGTACGCTCGTCCGCGCTCGTCCCGGAAAAAGACCCCACGCTGATATTCACTAACGCGGGCATGGTGCAGTTCAAGTCCGTGTTCCTGGGCGAGGAGAAGCGCGACTATAACCGCGCCGTGACCTCCCAGAAATGCGTGCGCGCGGGCGGCAAGCACAACGACTTAGAGAACGTGGGCCGCACGGCGAGGCACCACACCTTCTTCGAGATGCTCGGCAACTTCTCCTTCGGGGACTACTTCAAGGAGGACGCCATAAAGTACGCATGGGAACTCCTGACCGAAGTATACAAGCTCCCGAAGGACAGGCTGTGGGCGACGGTATACAAAGACGACGACGAGGCGTACGCACTCTGGCGTGACGTGATAGGCGTGCCTGAATCTCGCATATTGAGGCTCGGCGAGAAGGACAACTTCTGGCAGATGGCGGACACCGGCCCGTGCGGGCCGTGCTCCGAGATACTTATCGACCAGGGCGAAGAGATGTCCTGCGGCCCGGACTGCGGAATCGGCAAGTGCGACTGCGACCGCTACCTTGAGATATGGAACCTCGTGTTCATGCAGTTCGACCGGGATAGCAAGGGCAACTTAAACCCGCTCCCGAAGCCGAGCATAGACACGGGCATGGGCCTGGAGCGTATCTCCGCGGTGGTGCAGGGCAAGCACAACAACTACGACTCAGACCTCTTCATGCCGCTGATAAAGGCGATAGGCGAGGCTGCGGGCGTTACTTACAAAGAGGACCCGCACAAGGACGTGTCGCTGAGGGTCATAGCCGACCACCTGCGCGCTATGACCTTCCTGATAGCCGAGGGCGTGATGCCATCGAACGAGGGCAGGGGGTATGTCCTGAGGCGCGTGATGCGACGCGCGGCCCGGCACGGAAAACTGCTGGGCCTCGACAAGCCGTTCCTGTACAGGCTGACGGGCAACGTGGCCGACCTGATGGGTGGTGCGTACCCGGAGCTGAAAGACGCCAGAGAGTACGTAGCGCGGCTCGTGCTTGTCGAGGAGGAGCGCTTTATAGGCACGTTAGAGCACGGCGGCAAGCTGCTCGAGAAGATGGTGGAGGAGGCGGTTTCTAAGGGTGTTAAGGTACTCGATGGCGCAGAGCTGTTCAAGTTATACGACACGTACGGCTTCCCCCTCGACCTGGTGCAGGACATAGCAACGGAGGCTGGCCTTACGGTAGATTTGGAAGGGTTTGATAAAGCCAAGGTCGTGCAGGTGCAGAGAGGCAAAGCGACCCAGGCCACGTTCGGCGAGGAACGGGTAAAAGAGGTCTACCGCCGTGCGCTTGATGGTTCCGGGCCTACGACATTCACCGGGTACGAGGCTACCGACGCGGACGCTAAGGTGGTCGCGGTTATCATAGGCGACAAGCTCGTGGACGGCGCGGAGGAGGGCGAGGAGGCCGAGGTGATACTCGACGCTACGCCGTTCTATGCCGAGTCCGGAGGGCAGGTAGGTGACAAGGGCACGCTCGTTTCAGGAGGCAGTCGATTCGACGTGTCCGACTCGATACGCCCGCTCCCGAAGCTTTTCGTACACAAGGGCAGGATTGCCAAGGGCAGAATAAAGACGGGCGACAAAGTTAATGCGCGCGTTGACGCATCTTTGCGTAAGGCTACCGCGCGTAACCATACCGCTACGCACCTGCTCCAGTCCGTGCTCAGATACCTGCTGGGCGACCACGTCAAGCAGGCTGGCTCGCTCGTAACGCCGGAGCGGCTCCGGTTCGACTTCACGCATTTTGCCCCGTTGACCCAGCACGAGCGCGACAGGGTCGAGGAGCTGATGAACGAGAAGGTGTTGGAAGGCGGGCAGGTGGACGTGGAGGAGATGGACACGGAGAAGGCCCTCACGTCAGGCGCGACCGCGCTGTTCGGCGAGAAGTACGGGGACAAGGTGCGCGTGGTGAGGATGGGCGATTTCTCGAAGGAGCTCTGCGGCGGCACGCACCTTAATAGCACCTCGGACGTTGGGCTGTTCAAGCTCGTGAGCGAGGCGGGCGTGGCCGCGGGCGTAAGGCGCATAGAGGCCGTCACCGGCGAGGGTGCGTACCGTCTGGCACAGGAGCAGGAGCGTGAACTCCGCGAGGTCGCCGCTATAGTCAAGTCTACCGACCTGAAGGTGGCCGACAAGGTGGCACGCTTAAACGACAGGACAAAGGAACTGGAGCGTGAGTTAGATAAAATAAAAGAGAAGATGTCCCACGCGGGCGCGGGAGACATGCTCTCCCAGGCGAGAGATATAAACGGGGTGAAGGCTTTGGCCGCTGTTGTGGACGGCCTGGACGCGAAAGACCTGCGTGTGCTGGGCGACGGCCTGAAGGACAAACTCGGCTCCGGGATACTTGCGCTCGGCTCGTCCAGGGACGGAAAAGTGGCCCTTTTGTGCATGGTTACGTCTGACCTGGTGGACAGGTACAAAGCAGGTGATATAATTAAGGAAGCGGCAAAGGTCGTCGGCGGCAGCGGAGGCGGCAAGGCGGACATGGCCCAGGCCGGGGGCAAGGACGCCTCGAAGCTCGGCGAGGCTATGGACGCGGTTTATAAGTTGATAGAGAAGATGGGTACCAAGTCTTAGCGGCTTTTCACGTACACGGACCACGAACACAGGAGGTGGCGCATGGTTTACTCGATCGTGAGGAAGGCCCTGATGGCCGGGCTCGGCATGCAGGAGAAGGTGAAGGAGCTTGTGGAGGACCTCGTGAAGAAGGGCGAGTTGAACGAGCACGAGGGGGCCAAGCTCATGAAGGAGTGGATGGAGAAAGCGAAGCACTCCGGCGGCGACATCAACAAGAAGGTCACCGAGGGCCTGTCCAAGGGTTACGAGAAGGCCAACATAGCGACCAAGGACGACATGGACAAGCTCGCCAAGAAGGTGCAGCAGCTTACCGTGCGGGTGAAGAAGCTCGAAAACGAGATGAAGGGCGAGAGCGCTGGGGAGGAATAGCCTTATACAATGCCGATAACCTCGTTCATCTTCGGCGGCAAGTACAGGAACATCGGTCGCATAAAGCATATCGCCCAGGTCTTCCTGGGCCACGGTTTCGGTCACCTTATCACCCAGATGGGCATGTACCGTCTGGTGTCCATGAGGCGAAGGCTGGCCGGGGTCGCCTTGCCGCGCTTCACGGAGGTGGAGTCGGCGCCCGTGCGCCTGAGGCGCGCCTTCGAGGAATTGGGCCCCACCTTCATAAAGCTGGGCCAGGTGCTCTCCGGGCGTCCAGACCTTGTCACCGCGCCATTCGCCGAAGAGTTCAAGAAGCTCCGTGACGAAGTCCCCCCGTTCCCGTACGAGGAGGCAAGGGAGATAGTCGAGGCTGAGCTGGGCGCGCCCATAGGCAAGCTCTACGCAGAGTTCGACCCCGTCCCCGTGGCCGCCGCATCCATTGCCCAGGTCCATAACGCCACACTGAACGACGGCACGAAGGTGGTCGTCAAGGTCAGAAGGCCCGGCATCGGGCGGAACCTCGAGCAGGACATCTCTATACTCATGGGTATTGCGGGCCTTCTCGAAAGACACGTCCCGGAATCCCGCATATTCAACCCGACCGCTATAGTCGAGGAGTTCGCGCGCACAGTCAAACGCGAGATGGACTTCGTCATCGAGGCGGACAACGCGGTCAGGTTCGCTACAAACTTCAAGGACAGCCCTTACCTCTACGTGCCTTCCGTGCACCTCGACTACACAAAGCAGAGGGTGCTCACGATGGAGCGCATCTCGGGCATCCGCATAAGCGACGTTGCCACTCTCGACCAGGCGGGCTTCGACCGCTCCGAGCTTGCCAGAAACGGCGCGCAGGCGTTCTTCAAGCAGGTGTTGGAGGACGGCTTCTTCCACGCTGACCCGCACCCCGGCAACATGTTCGTGATGGCGGACGGCAGGATAGGTCTGGTGGACTTCGGCATCATCGGTCGGCTGACCGAGGAGAACATGGAGGTCATCGCCGACACATTCCTTGCGCTCGTCAAGAAGGACTTCGACGGCCTCGTCAGGCAGTACATAAACATGGGGTTTGTGACCGAGGACGTAGACCTGGACAAGTTCAGACACGATTTCAAAAACGACCTTATAGAGCTTATAGAGCCTCTCTACGGCAAGACAATAAGCCAGATAAGCCTGTCCGACTATATAGACCGGGTCACGCACCTGGCTATCAAGCACAAGCTCAAGTTCCCTGCGGACTTCATACTGATGAACAAGGCCCTCCTCACCATAGAAGGCCTGGGCATGGAGCTCGACCCCGGCTTCGACTTTATAGAGGTGGCCAGGCCATACGCTGCGAGGCTCGTAAAGAAGAAATACTCGCCCAAGAGGTACTCGCACAGGATAAGGCGCGACCTCATGGACATCTCCGACTTCGTAAGCTCCCTGCCGCGCCAGATGCGCATAATAATCAGGAAGATAATAAAGGACGACATCCACGTGGGCCTCGAAGTGAAGGGCATGGACAGGTTCATCCGCGAGTTCGACCGCTCGACCAACCGCATTTCCTTCTCGCTCATCATAGCCGCCATTATAGTAGGCTCGTCTGTAATCATACATTCGGACAAGGGCAGGATGATGTTGGGCTACCCGTTTTTAGGGCTTGTCGGGTACCTGCTCGCGGCGTTCCTGGGGCTATGGCTTGTATGGGGGATAATAAGGTCGGGGAGGCTATGAGCAGCCCTCACCCCCGCATCCTCGGCCTTGACGTCGGTGACAAGACCATAGGCGTAGCGGTATCCGACGGCCTCGGCATAACGGCACAGGGGCTGGGGACGATAAGGCGGCAGAGCTGGGCGAAGGACTTCGCGGCGCTTAAGGGTTATATAGACGAGTACGAGGCGGGCGAGGTAGGCGAGATAGTCGTCGGCCTCCCAAAGAGCATGGACGGCACTATCGGCCCGCAGGCGGATAAGGTGCTTGCATTTGTCCATAAACTGAGGACAGAGTTCGACCTGCCGGTCGCCCTTTATGACGAGCGGCTCACAACCGCGCTCGTACAGAAGGCGCTCATAGCGGGCGACGTGTCGCGCGCGGGCAGGAAGAAGGTCGTAGACATGCTTGCGGCTCAGATAATATTGCAGGGGTATATGGACAGGAAGGCTTCGGGACGCGTTCCCGTAACAGACAAACAGGAGGTGTAATGATGTCCGGATATTTGAAGAAGGTGTTTGTTGTTCTGGCCTCTGTAGCTTCCATAGCGTTGATTGCGGGGGCGGTGGCTGCGTATGATTCCGTGCCGGGTGACGCGGGGCCTGACCCGCTGATGAACCAGAGCGTGTCGCCGAACCCGCTTCCGAGCGAGAGCGTCCCGCCTGTGCCTGGCGGGTATGGGTATTAACTGAAAAACAGTAAATTATGCGGAAGCTCTGCTTAGTCACATTAACCTTGTGCATGTTTTTGGCAGCGGCCGCGCTGGATGGTCTGACAGCGCAAGCGGCCGATAGGACGGTATGCGCGGACTCCGACGGCGCTTCGGCGATGGCCAGCCTCGATGAGTACAGGGCCACGGGGGACGCGCGTCAACTCGATGCCGCGAAGAAGACGTTAGAGTCCATTACCGGCAGGCTCTACAAAAAGGGCTTGGGGATTCTCCACTCGGCAGAAGCGGAGCCGGGCGTGCCTCGTCTTGCCGACCAGGTCTTTCCCGCGCTTGCATCGCTCCAGCTTTACCAGGCGACCGGTGACGGGAAGTATCTCTCTTTCGCAGTCGAGATGGCGACCCTGTTGGATGACCGTTTCTCTGACAGGGAGCACGGCGGGTACTTCGACGCCTCGCGCGACAAGCCTGTCATGCAGAACGCGAGGGCGGCCCTCCTCTTCATTGACCTCTTTCATATCACAGGCCGTAAACCGTACAGGGAGTTCGCTGCGCGGACGCTGGCCCTGTTCTCCGGGGAATCAAACCGCCACTCAACGTCGTCCGCTATCCTCAAGTTTGCGGCGGACCGCCTGGCTGCCACCACGTACGAGTTCATCGTGGTTGGCAGGGCCGGGGCCAAAGACACGGCGGAGCTTATAAAGAAGGCGTATACTTACCCCGACCCGTACAGGGTGGTCGTGGCTCTCGACCCGGCGCATGACAAGGGGCGGCTTTTAGAGCTTGGGTACGAGTACCAGGGCAGTGCGGTGATGTACGTATGCTCTGATAAGACCTGCTTCCCTCCGGTCCTGCCCGGCGGCAACCTCAAGAAGACGACAGAGCTTATAGAGAAGGCCAGGAAGCAATGACCAACCTCATGTACTTTACCCTCTTCGGCGGGGTGCTCCTGTTGATATACGGGATGCGCCAGGCGGGCGAGGGCCTCCAGAAGGCGGCGGGCGCATACCTAAAGCAGGTGCTGGCCTACCTGACGAAGAACCGCGTCCAGGGCCTTCTGCTGGGCATCGTCATCACCGTGCTCACACAATCCTCCACCGCCACCACCGTGATGCTGGTGGGCTTTGTGAACTCCGGCATCATGCAGTTCGCGCAGACCCTTGGCGTCATACTCGGCGCGGACATCGGCACTACAGTCACCGTCCAGATACTCTCCTTCAACGTACTCGAATACTCGATACTGCTCATCGGGCTTGGGCTTACGGGAATGTTCGTGGGCAACAGGCTATGGAAGGACCTGGGCCAGGCGGTGCTCGGCTTCGGGTTCATATTCCTCTCCATGAAGCTGATGTCGGACGCGATGCTCCCCTTAAAGGACAGCCAGGCGTTCAGGCTGATGCTGACGCTGCTTGCCGATAACCCCGTGATGGCGCTCCTTGCCTCCGCGTTCTTCACCGCAATAGTCCATTCGAGCGCGGCCACCATTGGCGTCGCACTCTCGCTTGCCTCGCAGGGGCTTATCGACCTGCCGCACGCCATACCCATCATATTAGGCGCGAACGTCGGCACCTGCGTGACCGCCGTAATTGCGGGGTACTCAGGCTCCACGGACGCAAAGCGCGTGGCGTACGGGCATACGATGTTCAAGGTGCTCGGCGTCGCGCTCTTCTTCCCGTTCATGTCCGAGCTTGCCGGGCTGGTGCAGGAGACGGCGGCAAGCCCCCTCAGGCAGATAGCCAACGCGCACACCTTTTTTAACGTCGCCCTGGCCCTCGTATTCCTGCCCTTCACCGGGCTGATGGCGCGCTTCTTGAACCGCGCGGTCGTCGAAGACGGCCAGGAGGAGCCGTTCAAGCCCAAGTACTTGGACGAGTCCGTGTTGACCACACCGTCGCTTGCGCTCTCGCAGGCCGCGCGCGAGACCATCAGGATGGCCGACGTGGTGCAGGAGATGCTGGGCAGGGTGGCCACCACCCTCCGGGAGGGAAGGGTCGAGAAGGTGGAAGAGGTCGAGGACATGGACGACAAGGTGGACAGCCTCGACAGGGGTATACGCTTCTACCTGGCAAAGCTCTCGCGTTCCTCGCTGACGGACGAGCAGTCCCGGCGCGAGATAGCGCTCCTTGCTATAACGTCCGACCTTGAGAACATAGGCGATATTATAGACAAGAACTTGATGGCCCTGGCACGTAAGCGCATAAAGCACAACTTCAAGTTCTCGAAAGATGGCCTGGAGGAGATAGACGCATTCCACAAAAAGATAATGGAGAACTTCGCGCTCGCCGTGGCGGCGTTCACATCTAACGACAGAGACCTGGCCGACCGGGTGATGAAGAACAAGGACCGCATAAACGAGACGGAAAAGGAATACAGGAGCGCGCACATAGAAAGGCTAAGGCAGGGGCTTCCTGAGTCCTTCGAGACGAGCGCGATACACCTGGACCTGCTCTCCAACATGGAGCGCATAAACTCCTATATCACGCACATAGCGCTGTCCATAATAGAGAGCCACGGGGAGGGATAGGGGGCCGGTTGAAGATTTCTCTTGACAAACCGGCGATAATTTTTTATAGTCATACGTTCATTGAGGCATAAACCCATTAATAATCAAGGTGTGATGATGAGCACGGTATCGGCAAAGAAGGAAGAAGTAGAGAGACAGTGGTTCGTAGTGGACGTGCAGGGCCTGGTACTTGGCCGCGTAGCCACTAAAGTGGCGTCAGTCCTGAGGG
>Ga0334722_10001611_pt1 | contig 27671 bp, 41 predicted proteins | sample C3_bottom_MG_FD_207210 | JGI IMG/M metagenome (GOLD analysis project Ga0334722, IMG submission 207210) | Sediment microbial communities from Yellowstone Lake, YNP, Wyoming, USA - C3_bottom | ecosystem: Environmental > Aquatic > Freshwater > Lake > Sediment | place: USA: Wyoming | collected... | reverse complement strand
TCCTCGACCGTCGTGTGGGCCCTGATACTCGTCCAGAGCACTTCGGCGTGAGCCTTCACGAGCGGCTTGGGCATCTTCTCGCCGGAAGCCGTCTTCTCGCGGAGCTGCCTGAGGGAGGGCCTCATGGCCGCGTGCTCGCCTCGGAGAGCGTCGGTGATACGCATGGCCTAATCTTCGCGCCTGTTTTGAACGGGCGCCACCTTGGTCCGGCGCAGCCACGACCGGGCGTTCCTGACGGACTCGGGATCGAGGTCGCATCCCCAGAAGCGGCGCCCAAGCCCCTTGGCCGCGACGAGGAACGCACCCGAGCCGCAGGCATTGTCGACGACGAGGTCTCCCGGCTTCGTGTAGGTCTTGATGAACCACGCGGCGAGCGCCTCTGGTTTTTGGGTCGGGTGCGCCTTCATCTTGTCGTCGTTGTTGACGACCGGGATCTCGAGGATCGAGGTCGGGTAACGATCGGTCTGGCCGCCTATACTCCTGACTCCAAGCCTCGTCTTGCCATAGTTCGTCCCGTCGCTCGTATGCTTCGTGAAGCCGTGGGCAGGAGGATGCCCCTGCGTCTTCTGGGGCGAGTAGGAGGGCTGCCGCTTGTAGTAGACCAGAACATCCTCATGGACCCGGAGCGGCTGCCGCTGGACGTTGAGGAACCCGCGGGGTTTGTTCTTCTTCCAGACGATCGAGTAGCGGTAGAGATCCGGCGCTGCGAGGATCAACTCGGCCCCGAAGACCCCCTGTGCCGTGAGCGCGACAACGCCTCGTGGTTTCAAGATCCTACGGTACTGAGCCCAGAGCCTCTTGAGGTCGATCTTCTTGTCCCACTTATTCCGTGTGATCCCATAAGGCAAATCGGCCATTACGAGATCGACACTCTCGTCAGCGAGCCGAGGCATGAGATCAAGACAGTCGCCGAGGAGGACCCGGTTCACGGTGGAGAAGCTACCTGGCAGGACCGACAGCTACGGCTTCCTCCACGCCTCCACGAGCACGGGCCACACCTTCGAGTCGTCCTCGAGCCTCATGGGGGCCTGGCCGAGCGCGAGCTCCCTGGCCGCCTCGGCGAAGTTCATGTAGTCCGTGCCCGAGATCGCGTTGAGGGCGTCCAGGTCCTCGGAGAACGCCTGTCCGAGTCCAAGGGCGAGGGCCGCTATCAGCGCCTCGTCCGTCACGGACCTCCGGTCGATCTTCGAGTTCACGTCCTCGAGAGCCCGGATCGCGCCAGGCCACTCGTCCTTCCTGGCGATCGTCTCGGCGACCTTAGCCCGCTCAAGCGACGTGAGGACGATCTGGGCGATGCCCTGCCTCTCGAGAAGGATCGCCTTCTCGATCTCTGTCGCGACAGCGGCGAGGAGCCGGGCCTCGAAGGTAGTGAGCGTCTCATCGTGGATCCGCTTCCCAAGGACCTTCTCTATGGCCTGACGAGCGCGTCGCACGGCTTCGATCATGGAGTGGATTCTACTACCGTCGCCCTCCGGCGAGGGCCCAGACCTGGAGCGCGATTGAAGAGGCTAACCGGAGCCACCAAAGGCGGCTCCGGTCGTTCGCGCCTGGCGCCTAGTCGAACTTGATCGTGATGTCGAGCGCGCCGGTGGCCACGACACCCTTGTTGTGGAGCGTGACCTGAAGATTGCCTCCCACGACCGCCTTCGAGACGAAATGCACAGACGAGGTGTCGACCTCCGACGTGCTGTTCGGGTCGCAGACAGGTCCGATCACCTCGACGTGGAGCTCGTCGCCTGCGATCCAGTTGCCGCGGCCGCGGCCGAAGTTAGCTGCCATGCCGTTCTGGTTCACGACCGGCACGGCCGTCGTGAACTGCCCGGTGTCCGCTGCGGTGATGTCAGGAGCACCAACGCGCGGAGCGAGAGTCACGCCGCCTATGTGAGAGATCGGAGCGAAGCCGCTAGCCTCGCCAGGGGTGAAGTTGGTCTGAACTCCGCCAAATGCCATGTGCTTCTCCTTTGATCCATTCGAGTTGTCTTAATGGGCAGGAACATCCTGGTCCATTTCTCGACTTTTCTAGCGCACCCAGATTCGCTCGATCTCACCCAGCATGTCGTCGGGTTCGATCGAGGCCTTGACCTCGGTCGCATCCCCGACGTCCCATTCAGCGCCGTCCAGGATCAAGAGCGCCTCGCGCATGTCACCATGGCCGACGGCAGCCCACATGGCATCGAAAGCGCTCCGGTCGCTGTGAAGCCAGGCATGGACGCCGTCGAGTTCCTCCCAGTCGCCGGGGTTCTCGGCGACATCCAACTCGTGACCTCTCTCCTGGATCTCGGACCTTTTGGCATCCTCCTTGGCCTGCCTGGCGCGCTGCTGCCTCTCGCGCCAGAGCGGCTCGCACGGCCTGCAGATGATGTGCTTCGGGACGCGGCTGACCCAGACGGTCCTCGTCTGGCAGATCTCGCAGGTCGGGATCTCTGCTGCGTTCCGGCGACGACCGCCGCTGGTGCGCATGCCTATCAGTTGAAGGCGCGACGACCGGAACCGACCTCGGCCGGAGCGAGCCAGGCGCTCACGCCGAGGGCGATGAGCCCGCCGACGACGGTGGCCCAGGCGACCTTCGCGACCGTCGACATCCCCCCGGGCTCCTTCTCCGCGGGAGCCGTGGCCGGCGCGGCGGGAGCAGGGACCGTCGTCTGTCCGAGGCCGATCAGGCTGTCCTCGCCCTGAGGCCCCATGACGTTGATGTCCTCGACCGGCGGGGCCTCGTAGGCCATGCCGCCCCACGCCTTGCTCGGCGTGACGGTGTAGCGATCGAACTTCGAGGTCTTCCCCCACGGCATCGCGACCTCGTACTTGAGTTGACCGAGCTCGCGAGGGGAGATGAACTGGTTTCCCATGAGGGAGGTCCTTCCTTGAGCGTTCATGGTCGTCCCGGAATTAACCGGGCGCCAGGGGTCAGTCCGGCTTCTTGACTTTCTTCCTCGAGACTCTCTCGTGCAGCCTCGTCGCGACCTCCGCCGCCTTCGCCTGGGCGAGCGAGGCCGCCTTCGCCTTGGCGGCATTCCAGATCAGCAACCCGGCGCCGACCGCGATGAGGTAGCGCCAGTCACCCGGGTTGATCGTCGCCATGGCCTGCGTGAGCCGCTGCGAGATCCGCTCGCGGCCCTCCGGAGTCAGCGGCTTCATGTTGATCATGGACAGGATCGCGTCGTTCGTCTTCGCGAAGGAGGAGAGGTCGGCCCCGCCCGTCACGCGCTCCCAGAGAACCTTCGTCCCGCCCCAGATCCCAGAGCGCTCGGCGTTCCACGCCTTGATATCGGAGGCCAGTTGGTCGATCCGACGGTCGATCAGGTCCTCGTTCCTGAACCTGTCCTCGGCCGTGGCTGTGTCCTCGTAGTGAGCTGCGCTCACGAGGTCTGAGAGCGCCTTCGCCTTGTCCTGGGCTGACCTGAGCGCCGCGATCGCCGTGACGACCAGGACAGCCGACGAATCCTTGGCCAGCTTCTCGAGGGCCGCCAGGTCGGCGTCGAACGTCGGCGATCCCGTGGCGAGTGTTTTGGCTTTGGCCTCGAAGACAGAAGGAGTGAGATCGGCGAGCGATAGGAACATGCCGCGATGATCGCCTCCGATTCAACCGGGCGCCAGCAACTCGACGTCGGCGATGCCTGTGGCATGATCGTGGCATGAGCATCCGCTTCGAGGATCTGACCGAGGATCAGATCAAGGCACTGTCGAACGGCTGCGGCCCCATGGGGCTCGGCTGGGTCGTCCCGGACCTGGTCTTCGACTGCCCGTGCTCGCGTCACGACGTCGATTACTGGGTCGGGACGACGAGGCGCGACCGCTACAACGCCGACCGCCGCTTCTTGAAGGGCATGCTCGAGCACGCGAGGAAACAGAAGGGGTGGCTGCGGAGGATCTTCTACCGCTTCATGTCCTTCCGCTACTACGCGGGCGTCCGGCTCCTCGGGAGCAAGTGCTTCTACTTCGGTCCACCGCGTACGCGCGAGGAGCTCGAGAAGGCGTGCGTCTAGAGTTCCTCGACCTTCGTCGAGCCGGGCCGGAACCGGAAGACGGGCTTCTCGATCCGTAGCGCGTAGTCGACGCAGTTGCGTGTGCCGCCGTAGCTTCCGTCATAGCAGGCCAGCAGCAGATCGCAGCGGTCCACTGCCCGCTCGTTCCTGTTTTGGAGCTTGAACACGTTGTGTCCACCAGGCGCCACGACCCACGTCGAGACGAGCGGGTTCGCGAGGATCTCCCGGTAGCGCTTCTGCGACGCCTCGGGCCACCGGGACTCCTGACCCTCGAACGGGACCGCGGCGAGGACCGGCAGTTTGAGCTCGATCGCGACGAGCGCGAGGATCGTGTCGAACCCGAGGGCCATGCCCGAGATCACCTGGTCGGCCTTGCGCTCGACGAGGAAAGCCCGCGTGGTTTCTCGAACGGCCTTCGCGACGGGCGTGTCGAGCTCGTAGCTGCCACCGAGCTTCCTGTGGCCGGTGCCGGCGATGACGATCATGCCGCCAGGTTACACGGAGACTACGACGATCTCAGTCGTCCTCGAAACACGCGTCGCAGATCACCTGGCCATCGGGCGTGGAGTGGGACTCGGCGTCATCGAATGTGCCGCCGCACCGATCGCACTCGAACACGCCGCGCTCCATGTCTCCAGGCCGATCGGCGGCGAGGAGCCTCTCGTGCTCCGTCGCCGGGCGGTGGACGTCGCCGTCGCAGTCGTCTCCGCCAGTCACGTCGACCCAGGACCCGTCGCTCTCCTGGATCTCCCGGTTACAGAGGCCGCACCTGTGGGCGAGGGCCTGGAGACGCTCGACCTCGCGCTCGGCCTTGGCGAGCTCCTCGCCGGCTCGAACCTCGGCACGGCGCGCGGCATCCACGATCTGACGATCGGTCGGAGGAATCGGCTGGCCCTCGATCATCGCTTCGATAACGAGAGAGTCACCGTCGTCCTTCACGATCTTGTTGCGGGCGCCCCTGACGACGTCCAGGTTCTCGAGCGTGGTCCTCAAGAAGTGTAGCGATGTCGCGCTGCTGACGGAGAGCCAGTCCAAGATCCGTCTCGAGAGCGAGGCTGGACGAACGGAGACCCACTTCTTGCCACGTCGGCGAGCGGCCTTCGTTACAGCCACTACGTCGCGCTCACGCTCCTTCCGCTGAACAAGCGTGAACCTCCACTTCACGTCCGGTTCGCGCCTCGACGGAATGCTAAGCTCGCCGATCGGGTCAAGATACGTCCCTGCCATCCACGCGAAGTACTCGACCCACGAACGCCTGTTGTCGCGCCAGTGTCGAGCCTTGTCGAGCTCGGCGTGGGGTGATCCGACCGGCCACTCGTCCTCGCCGGACGAGTCCCAGTTACCTGACGAGTCGACGGTCCAGAGGGTCCGGACGATCTTGGGCGTCCCGTCGGTGTGCCTCCTCACGGCGAGCCCGTCAACGGACCAGCCGCTCGTCCACGTCCCGTCGCCGTGGGGGTCCTCCTCATCAGGGACATCGCGGTCACGAGCTTCGATGAACTCGGCGTAAGCGTCGCCGAACTCGACGTCGTCCGGGCGCCACTCGTACTCGCCGTCGGTGCCCCAGGCGAGCCACGCCTCCGGACCCATGGAGTCAAGAAGCTGAGCTTCGTCTTCGGTCGCGCGGCCAAGTCGCACGAGCCTGCGTCCGTAGGCGAGCGCGGCGTCGGCGTCGCCGGCGCGGAGTCGGCGCTCGAGATCGCGGAGTTCCTCGTCGGAGTTGCGTCTCATGCCGGCGGCTCCGTGATGTCCTTCGTCCTCGTCACGTCCTCGATCTTGGACGGTGTCGACTTTGCCTTGAGCGGGAGGTCGCTCCGGACAAGGGTCGGCGCGACGAAGATCAGGTCGTAGGTCGGGGCCGTGCGCGGTCCGGACGGATGCCACCGAAGGAACCCGGTTCGGAAATGCCCGAATTTCAACTGGCGACCTTCCCCCTCGCCAGGCCCAGTCTCGCCAGCCTCCTTCGGCGTCGCGACGCCATCCTCACGCGGAAGGATCAGGTCACGACCGACGACGAACGTCGGCTGCTCGTCGCCGTCGTGCTCCTTCTCGAAGCGCCGGCGTTCGGCGCGTGGGCGTTTCTCGGGAGCGACGATCGGTCGCTCCTTCTTCACGCGGCCGGTCGCCATGAACGCGGTGCCGATCGCAAGAGAGAGCATCTCACGCACAAGTTTTATGCTCGGGACATATCTGGTCCCGACCGACGTGACCTCGGAGGATCTCGACTCAACCTTCTGGAGCCGCTCGTCGATCGTCTCGCCTGGCTTGAGTCCTATGCTCACGACGAAGAAAGAGTCGTCGTCGAACGGACCTTGGTCTTCTTTCCATTTCATTGACACGGAGAAGATCGCCGGGACATCCTCGCCGAGGTTCCTCCAGCGAGTGTCGAGAAACCTGGACCGCGGCGTCGGCGAAGCATCGAGCGACGTCGTCGCAAACGATCCGCCGTGCGTGTTCCTGAAGATCGTCGCGAAAACGGAGTGAATGACCGGCTTGCCTGGTTCCTGAACGAAGTCGTGCGGCAGGCGGATCGCGATCGACGGGAACGGGAGTCGGAGGTGCTCGCAGCCGATCTCGATCTTGGTCGCGGCGAGCGCCGCGATCGCCGCTGGCCAGACCTTATATTCCGGTTCTAGCGAGTCGTGCCAGATCCATTGCATCGTTGCGCCAGCGGCGACGATCGCCCTTATGCCTGGGCGAATGAACCGCGCGTAGAAATCGGAAGGCGTAGCCGGGATCAGGTCCGGTTTCTCGCGAGCGAGCCTTCGGCCTTCGGTCTCGGAGACGCCGTGCATGTAGCTGAGCATGGCGTCCGGATAGTCGCGGAACTGGGAGAAGTCGGTAACCGCCTTGTAGAAGCGGACGGGTTCCTGCTCGGGGCCGCCTTCGTTCTCCTCGAACTCGCTCATCGATCGACCCTCCAGCGCAACAGGCTGGGGAACCTCAACGCTCCGTCCTTCGTAACGTTTTGAAGTTTTATTTCCACGATCTTCCCGATCACCTTCCGCCCGAGCTTCCAGATGCGATCGCGCTCCTCGTCCGTAAACCCGGTCCCGACTCCAGAGACCGTGCCCTTCGGTCCTTTCACGAGGATCTTGCCGAGAGTGCCCTTGAGCCGGCCTTTACCCTCCTCGAGTCCGACAACGGGCAGGTCGAGAGATGAGAACATCTTGGCCTTCAGCCACGCACTCGACCTCTTGAACGAGTAGACCGAGTCGAGGTCCTTCAGCACCGCTCCCTCGAACCCGATCTTCACGAACTTCTTCATGAGGCGCTCCACGTCGGCCGGCTTCTCGACCGGGAACGACGCGACGATCCCCGTGAAGCAGCACTTCGGCATCTTCGCCTTGAGGAGCGCCCGTCTCTGAGCGAGCGTCCGGGAGCACTTCCTCGAGTCGAACTCCTTCGACGTGAGGAGGTCGAAGACAACGTAGGAGAGCGACGTGTCGCCCATCTCCATTTTCTTCGCTGCGCTCACGGTCTTCGACCAGCCCTCGTCGCCGAGGACGGTCGCCACGAGCTCCCCGTCGAGGACGTAGCCGTCGAAATTCTTGAGCTCCGCCGCTATGTGGCCCACGTTGTTGAAGGTGTTCCCGTTCCGGCTCCAGGCGCAGTAGCGGCCCTTCGCGATCGACATGAGACAACGAACACCATCTAGCTTGACCTCGGCCACAGCACGCCCCGGCATGCTCGCGGCTGTCCCGGGCCACTCGTTCGCAAGCTGAACGCGGAAGTCGTTGCTCATGGAGAGATCGTCGCCGAGGTTTTCGCAGGGCGCTAGCGAACAACCCGGCCCGTCTCCGGGTCGAGCACAACCTGGCAGTCCTTGCATCGGACGAGTCGCCGCTCGTCATCGAAGTAGTCGACCCGCGAGGCCGGGTGGCCGCACGGCTGGACGACGGCGAAGCCCTCGTGGACGCCTGGTCCAAGCCGCCTCCTCTCCCGGGCGATCCTGTGCCTGAGCCAGTCGACCTCGTCGTCCGAAATACACCCGTGACTCCTGGTCACTTCAGAGAGCCGAGCTTCGAGCACATGGAGCGGAGGACGGCACGGTTGGCCCTTTGCTGGTCCTTGGCACAGGCGTCGTATCATGACGCCTTGGATCTCGGTCGCCATCCGAACATCGCGAATCGCCTCTGCCGTCGGGAACGCGACCTCAACCTGGAACTCCTCGGCGTCGACGAGGTTGATCGGTTCGCGGCGAGGCCTTTGAGTCGGTCGAACGGGAATCTCGACGATCTCGACCTCGCCTCGAAGATCGGCCTCGGACGGGACCGTGAACCTGATGGTCCGCGGCGGAGCCGGCGGAGCCGGCGCAGGCCTCGCTGACTCGGTCGATGCCAGCGCAGGACCGCGGCAGAACCTCGTGGGTAGAGCCCGCTTCGTTCCGGCAAGCTCGGGGCCGGCGCGGTGCCCGTGCCTGCCGCGGAGTGAGCGCTCCTTCTGCCTCCTCCTCCAGAGGTTCCACGTCTCGCAGACCGGGCACCAGCCTGGGAAGCCGTAGCCGGAGCGGTCGGAGGTGCGCGCCTTCCTCCGAGGAGGGAACGGGATCCTGAGACCGATGCGAGTCTGCTCGACGCGCAGCCTCGCCTTCGCCCCCTCATCTCCGGAGGCCGCCTGACGCTCGAGTTCCCGGAGACGCTCGTCGATCACGGTCGGGCCGTGCGGTGCTCAAGCCACGTCTTCTTGTCGATGGAGCGAGAGGTCGAGCCGTCGCCCAGGCGTTCGATGACCTTGATCTCGATCTTGACCTTCACCAGAGATCCTCGCTTGCGAGCCCAGGCCCGCGCTCGAACTGAAGACCGGCCTCGCACTGGCAGCGGTCGTGCTGGACCGCGAAGCCCTGGCACTTCCCGGCCTCGTGCTCCTTGTGTGGTCGACACCCATGACAGATGAACGTCTGGCCGCAAGTGACTGCGTGTTTCATAGCCGGGATGCGCTCGAGAAAGACTCCCTCATCCGTCACGAAGCCCATGGCGTGAGGACGCATGAGAGCCCACCAGCGCCTCTCGGCCTCGGGGTCGTCGTCCGAGTTAATCGTGTAGCCGACGGAGGCGGCGATCGCATCAAGGACGTGATCGTGACGCCCTGGTCTCGGAGCAGACCAGACAGCACCGTCCGCGGTCCTGACGGCGGCGGCTGCGATCACCAAAGGTCCTCCGACGTGAGGACGCCGCCTATGATCTCGCCGTCAGGGACCGCACGCTTGGTCGCTGAGCAGATCCGACCTTCGGCGAACGGCTGACCGCAGGTCCCGACGTGCTCGAGCGCGGCGTCGCGGTCGAGGAACTCGCCCGCGTCGGTCGTGAAGCCGGAGACGTTCTCGCGGATGTAGTCATTGAAGTGCCGGCGACAGTGGTCGTCGAGGATCGCGTTGTTCGTGTCGGAGAGTCCGGGGTGCAGGCTCCTCCATATCTCGGCGAAGACGTGGTGGTGCCTCGCCGGTTTCGGGAGGACCCACACCTTGCCGTCCCACGTCTTGATCGCGGACCCAACGATCATCGCTTGGTCTTCTTGGGCCCTTCGGGGCGAGGCGGCTCCATCGTGTCGGGGAGCTGATTGAAGACGACGCCGTCGCCCTCGATCTTCGACCGCATGCTCGGCCAGACCTCGACGGGGCACGAACGGATGCGGTCCCGGACCCCGTCGATGATCTCCTCGAACAGGACGTAGGAGCAGCAGGAGATCTTCTCTCCATTGTCGGCCGGGTGAACGATCCGCCAGCGGACCACGATGTTCACGCCTGCCGCTCCTTCCGCCAGATCCAGTACCGGGCGCCCGTCGTCGGGCTCGGCGAGTTCTCCTTCACGTCCTCTGGAGCCCCAAGGTAGGCGACCGCCTGTCGAGCCCAGACAAGCTCCTCGACGGACGGTTCGCCAGACGGCCAGCGCGCCGAGAAGATCCAGATGTCCTGCCCCGGCTTCTCTGAGCCGCCGACCGAGAGCGACACCTTCCAGTCGTGGACAAGCGTGGGCAGGATAGGGCCGCCGAACGCCGACTGCTCGACGGGGCGCCAGCCCTTGAGGGCTTTTTCACGAAGCTCGTCGAGGCGAGCCTTCCAGACCTCTTCGGAGCGGTGGTCGACCCGGTTCTTCTTGCTCACTGGCTCACGCGATCATGCCCACGGTCGAGACGTAGGGCTTCTTGGGCTCCGGGTAACGCCGCCACAAGTCCTCGAGCGCGTCCTTGAAGTGCTGCTCGTCGCGCGGACACTCTGCGTACTTGTGCTTCTCGATCTTCTTGCGGGTCGAGCCGAAGCGCTCGCGGACGTTGAGCGCGTGTCCGTCGCAGTAGCCGGCCGTGAGCGTGTAGCAGCCGTGCGAGAAGAGGATGACCGTCGTCGCGTCCTCGTCACACGCGATGCACTTCTTTGCCTGGTGGATGAGCCACTTCTCGTGGTCGGTCGTCACGGTCATGTCAGACTCTCGGCGGGTAGCGCCACGTTCCGGGCTTGCCCGTCTCGTCGAAGGGCACGCCGGTCGCGACGGTCTGGAAGCCGAGCGTCACGAGCTTGAGGCCGCCATCGGCGCGAACCCAGGTGCAGCCGCTCCCCGCTCGTCCGACTTGAGCTTCGGAAACGCCCGAGAGCGTGTCGAGGTGGATCGTAATCGTCCCCTTGCCCGGATCCTCGATCCGGCTCACGCGTCCGCCGATCGGATCGCCCGGCAGGATCCCGAGCGACGGACACCAGTCAGGCTTCGGTGCAAAGTGAACTACGCGGCCAACGGCGAGTCCCAGCACAGCCATGTGACATGACCTCCGTGCAGAAGTCTAACACGGGATGACGACAGCTAGCGAAAGCCGAATGCCTTCCTGTTGACGCGACGGAGGACATAGGTACTTCGGCTCGGAGGGCCGTCCCGCCGGAACGAGGCTGCCGTGTTACCGATCCTACGGACGGCCTCGCTGATCGCATCGAGCGAGTGTCCGCACGTCTTGGGTCCTCCGTCGCCGCACTTGACGGAATGACAGCCTTGGCAGGCGAGGATCTTCACGGCGACGCGGCCTCGCATCAGAGCGCCACCGGGGGCTTTGCTTCACATAGGCGTAAAGCAATCATTCTCCACTCACGTCACGGGCCCCAAACTCGTGACCGTCACCGAGGTAAGCGGATCCGTTCGCCTTTGCGCCCTTTCGGGCACTGCCGCCGGAGACTTGGCGACAGGGAACGGTTGTCCTCCCTCAGCAAGCGTAGGTCGCACGATCTCACCAGCCACGTTACCGGGCGTCGTTGCTCCGAAGACAGCGGCCTCGATCGCGCACGGCGCGACCAGGGCCTTGTTCGTCGACGAAGTAGAGCGACGGCCTCCCGTGGCCGCTCGCGGCCTCGTGAGCTTCGACTTCTTGGCTTTCGCCGCGAGGGCCCTTTCGCGCCCTCGCTCTTGAGTCTTCTTGGAGAGAGCCGCCGCCTTGGCGGCCCTCTTGATCAGGATCGGACGCTGCCAGGCAGCGTCCTTGTGTTGCTGCTCGATCGCCGCTCCGACGAGGTCGTCGGGACGGCGAGCTTTCTTGAGCGCGTTCAGGGCGCCGACCGTGTCGGCGTGGCAGGTGAAGCGGCAGTCCTGGTTCCGACACTTGAAGACGGAGCCGCGGCGCTGGCCTTTGTGGCGGGAACTGCACTTCGGACATGTGATCGAGTTGCAGAAAGGATCAACTGCGACTTCGGCAACGCCTGCGTCTTCGGCTTTCGCCGCGAGTAGTTCGTGAACCTTGCCTTGGTTCCACGGCCCGAGAAGCTTACGAAGGCGCTTGCCGCCCTTCTTGCCGTGCTTGATCCCCTTCAGGTCTTCGTGGATGAGGACCTGGACCTTCTCCCACGGGAGATCCTTGATCGTCTTCTTGACGAAGTCGTCGCGCTCGGCGTATGCGCGAGCGCGGCCCTTGCTGCCGGTCTTCGTTCGGCGAACCTTATCGAGCACGGCTCGGAACGCCGTGCCGTGGAGGCCGCCGTCCGAGTCGGCGAGGAGGACGTTCGCGCCAACGTCGACAGCAACGTGTTCGCCGGTCGCCTTGGGCGCCGGAGGCGGCGAGGCGACCCAGAGGATCGGCTCGTCAGGATCGAGGGCGATGCCCTGGACAAGGTAGGCCCCCTCGAACTTGAGGCGTTTGCGGAGCGGGGCTGCGGCTTTCGTCGGGAGCGTGACCTTGTGGCCCTTGTCGAATGTCGCGAGCCTCAAGACGAGGTCGAAGGAACCGGCGCCGATTTCAACCTTGACGATGTTGTCGCCGAGGATCGGCTTGCCTCGGAAGAAGGGGCGGCCGGCCGCGACGCCGAGTTCGGCGGCGGACTTCCTCGCCGATGAGACGAGCGTCCTCGCCTGCCTGAGCGCATCATCTATGTAGTGCATCGAAAGTCTCGTCGGCGGGAGCGCGTCCTTGTAAGACTTGATCTCGGTATCGCTCCAGAGAAGCCGGACGTAGTGGTTGACGGCCGCCCGGAACGAGCGGCAGATCTCAGCCACGAGGCGTCGCTTCCTCGCGGTGAGGAAGGCGAACGAGACGGGGTAGGCACGGCGGATCATTGGCTGGAGTGTAGCGTGAGGGTCCGACAACTACGGGCTATGAGGCGAAACTGGGACCGGGACCCTCTTCCTGACGAGCGGCGCCAGAAAGGCGAGCTTGGCCTCGATCTCGGCCCTCGGGCGACCCTCGGAGGCCCACTTCGCGGCGCGGTCCGGGTCATCGGGGAGCCACGAGGCCGGCAGCGCGGAGCGCTCGGGGATCGCCGCCGCGAGGACAGCGGCCGCGCGCACGATCGCATCGGCCGGAGGACAATCATCCGGGTCGAGGCACACAAGAGCCCTGACGGCCTCCGCAGCCTTGAGGGCCGTGGCGAGGCTCGGCTTCGTCTTGAGGCGCTCGGCCACGTTCTCGACAAGCTTCTTCGTCGAGCGCCGCAGATCGTCGAGCAGCTCGAGGTCCGGCTGCTCACGGCGCCACGAGCCTATGAAGATATCGAGGTCCCTCACGGCATCGCGCAGGAACCCTGCGACTTCACCAGGGATCTGACGCGATGCCACGGCGATCGCCTGGCGGACGCAGTCGGTCGCAGCCGACCAGAGGCCTGGGTATCCCCACCCGACGCCGCCGGAGCACACCCAGGCGAGCCAGTCGGCGCGACGGCAAGTAACCCACGCCGCGATCGTCTCGTCGCTCGCCCAGGTCCTCGCGTCGTCCTCGAAGTGGTCCGACATGGCGGCCTGGAGGTCCATGAGCCGGAACCCGGCGGCCTCGTAGGAGTCCACGAGCTTCCTTGCATCAGCCTCGCGCCCGGACTTCGCAGCGACCGCTAGGATGTTGATCCGGGACTGGACGGTCGAGCTCACCGACATGAACGCGATCGGCTCCGGGAGAGCGGCCTCGAGCTTGGCGAGGCGCCTCGCCCGGACCTCGGCGTTCTTGCGGCGCTTGGCCGCGCGTGCGGCGGCACGTTCCTCGCGGGCGGCAGCGCGTTCCTCTCGGGCCTTCCGCTTGGCCTCGCGGACGGCTAGGCGCTCCTTCTCGATCCGCTCTGCCTCTGCCTGCTGGCGGGCGCGCTCGGCGCCGTCGACGAGAGGAGCCGGCGTGACAGTCGGCTTGACCTCAAGCGGGTCCTCTTCGGGAGGCATCTCGACGACGGCAGGCTCGGGCTCCGGCGGCTCGGGTTCAGGCGGCGGGCTGGCCTCACGGCCCTTCAGGATCCTGACAAGGTAGTTGGGGTCGCTCACACGGTCATGTTACCAGAGCGGTCAGACAGCCTTCTGCGACCTCTGGTAGTTTATGTAGAGGCCGATCGCGGCGATCGCGACCGACCCGATCGCGATCGCCGCCGCGATCTTCGCGTTCCTGGCCTCGCGCGCCTGGGCCTCGCGGGCGATGTCGAGGAACTTCTGCCGATCAGCCCCGGCGTCGCCTGGCGTAAGCTGGGACACCGAGATCGAGGACCCGGAGGATATCTTCTCGACATCCTCCCTCGAGAGGCCCTTGATCTCGTCGCAGACGAAGACGGATCCGAGGCCGCGGTCCTTGAGGGGAACGGCCGGGAACGATTCGCGGAAGACGACGGGAAACCCCCGGAACGTGTGGGACGTGGGTTGATCGACGCTGATGACCCTGGGAACGTCGTGCTTCGCCTGGTCGAGCATGCCCTTACGGACCATGACCTCGAGAACCCAGCGGCCACGCTCGTCGAACTCGCCGTCAGGGCGCACACGAGTGAAGCCCACCCCAAGGAACCACGGATGCTTACGGTGAAGCCTCGCGAACACCTCGGTGTCGTCCGCCTGGTTCTTCTCGCGCTGCTCCGGCGTCGGATCGTCGTAGCGGAGGTTCATCTCGTCGACCGAGTTGAGGAAGTCACGGAAGTCGAACCTCTCGGGAGGGCGCATGCTCTCGGTCCATGCCCACCTGAGCCGAGGAGGTAGCCTCATTGGCTCGAAGTAGACGCCCGTCTTGGGGTCGAAGCCGCCGCCGAGGACAGGGACGATCCCTGGAGTCCAGTTCCGCATGATCGGGAGCGCGTCGTAGGTGACCGGAACCCTCTGGCCGAGGACATTCTCGATCCCGATCTGCGCCCGCGGATCGAGCTCGAAGAAGACCCTCTTGCCGTCGAACTTGACCCAGCCGCCGTTCACCTTCACCGGACGCTCTTTGCAGAAGCACGTCTGCGGGAGGTTCGGGGCGAGGTCCATCGACTCGATGTAGCCACTCATGCTCGTAGAAGATACACGCGGCTTTGATCGGGCGCGCGGTACATGGCGCGGGCCAGCCGAAGCTGGCCCTGATCCGCCCTGTGGTGGCTCCCTCGAAGGGGCCGGGTGCCTGTGGGCTACCGTATATCAGGACTGCCCCGGGTAACATCCGCCTCTCGAATGAGAAGTCAGGCCCGGTGGGCGGGGCAAGCCGCTCGATTCGCCAATAGGCGCCTCCTTGCGATTCGTCCGAGGAAGACGCCCATGCTACAGCCCGGCAGAATCCAATGCTAGGCTCCATCCATGCGTAGGAACACCGACGAGGAGATCCGCCGCCTCGAGCGCCTCGCCGCCCAAGGCGACCGCCTCGCTCAGGCGCGACTGGAGGCCATGAAGGCCCGAACCGGCAGGGAGGTCTTCCTCGACTGGGACGACCTCGTCGAGGAGCTCGACCTCACGAAGCAGCTTATCTACCACGACAAGAAGACCCAGATGACCGAGTCGCCGGACTGGATCCTCGACCAGGCCGATCAGGACGCTCACTACTGGATCCAGGAGTATCAGGCCGATAGACGGTCGGAAGCCGGCGGTCCGCAGAGGGCGTCGTCGCTGAGCGGACAGCAGGCGGAGGATGAAGGAGACGAGGACTTCGAGCTCTCCGAGGAGCAGCGACAGGCCGTCCGCGACACCTTCTTCTTCGCGGTCAAGAAAGAGTGGCTCCCCAAGACGCGGCTCGAGGGCGAGATCGACGAGATCGTGGACCCGATCAACGAGTGGGCCGAGCGCGGGATGCAGAGCGCCGAGATCACCGATCGCGACCTCCCCGCCGGGCACGCCGTCGACTACCGGATCGTCGAGGGCGAGTTCATGGAAGGCTCGGGCATCTCCTTCATACTCTACCAGCCGTTCCTGACGGCGCTCGTCGAGGCCGGGTACTGCGTCCACGGCGGAGAGGACGAGGGACAAGAGCTCGACTCGATCACCGCGAAGGACGTGATCCAGGTCTACAAGTGGATCCGCCGCTGCGAGGGCGAGAAACTCATCGACATCTCGGGAGACGTGAGCGACTACACGCCGCCGCGCGAGCATGAGCTTCTCGCTGCGATCCGGATACTCGACGACCTCAAGTGGATGTCGTGGCCGGCGACCGAGCGGAAGGTGACCGTCAAGGTCGCAAGGCAGCGCGGGTGGATCCGCCACGACGAGCCGGACAGCGAGATCGGAGCCTCGCTCGCGGACTCTCTTGCCAGCATCTTCGAGAGCGACCTCCAGCCGTCGCTCACGAAGCGCGAGAAGGAGATCGGAAAGAAGATCGCCAGGAGGATCCGAGGCCCCCAGAAGAACCCTCCTTTCGCAGGGTTCAGCGATCGGGTCCGCAGCATGTATCTGCGCGGCATGAGCGTCCAGCAGATCGTCGACGAGATCAACCGAGCCGGAGGCTACCGAACGGGAGGCTGGACCGGAGGCCCCAAGCGGCGTGGGCGCATGACGCCAGTGATCCGCCACGACGTATCGCTGTCGCAGGTCCTCTACGCGCTCCGCAAGGCCGACATCCACCCGCCGGAGAGTCGACTCAAGAACCCAAAGGCCCCTCCAGCCGAGTGCGAGCCCGGCGACCGGCCTCTCGACACGGAATCGCTCATCGGCCAGCGGGTCCGCGTCCACCTGAACCTCCACAATGGCTGCTATGCGATCTCGCAGCGAGGCAAGACGCTCGGCTACGCGAGCCGGTTCGCGCTCGCGAGTGCGGCCTCGAGCGTCTCCCGGTCCGGCTACAAGCGCTGCCGCGAGGAGAAGAAGCGAAACGTCCATGCCTGGCTCGAGGGCGTGCTGCTCGACGAGCCTTCGAGGACGCCGATCGGCTGGCGGCGCGTCAGCTACAACTGCCTCACGCACCCGCCGTGCTTCTTCTACGTGGACGACGGCGCCTGCTTCGTGAAGGCGATCGAAGTCCGCGGGTTCGAAGGCGGGAAGGTCTGGGTGAAGGCGTGAGACGAAACAGCGGCGACGAGGAGATCCGGCGGCTCCACAAGCTAGCCGGTCAGGGCGACTGGAGAGCAGCCGAGAAGCTAGCTGCCGAGCTCAAGCGGAGGGCTGAGCCGGACCCTCGGACGGAGTTCAGGTGTCCAGGCTGCGACCAATCGAAGCGTGACCCAGAGGAAGCGTGTGTCATCGAGGCGCTCGCCGAGGTCGTCGCCGACAGGATTCTCGATGATGAGGACCTTGAACTCAGTAAAGAGGAGATCGGCAGCAAAGTCATGGAGTGGCTCTCGCGCGACAGCGCTCCTGACTGGTGGCAGCACCAGATCGGCCCTGTCATCGATGTCATGGAAGCCGACTTCAGGAACGCCATGATCGAGTCTCCCGAGGGACCGACCGAAGCCGCACGCAGCCTCGCCGCCGACGGCTCCGAAGACTGGGATGAGCGCAGGAGGAACTTCGTCATCGAAGCTCTGCGAAACATCGGGCGCAACGCCTTCGACCCGCCGATCCTCCAAGACGACTTCGATCTCGATGAGATGGAGACGGAGATCGCGATCCAGGCCATTGAATACGCCAGAGACCACTCGTTGTCCAGGGCCGACCGAAGGCTTGCCCAGGAACTTCTTGACGAGCTTACGCCGTGAGGCCCAATTCCGATGAACGTGCCGCGAGAGGTCGCCGAGCGGTGGGTTACTCTTCTGCGCGGCGGTTACTTCGGCTCCTAGGGTAGATCTGGCAGCGGCACGGTCCGCCCACGCAGGTCGTGAGTGCAGTCGCCGCAGTACTGAATCTGGCCGCTCACCACGAACAGGTGGCACACCCAGTCGACCGGGTCAAAGGACCAGTCGGGGTTGATCTTCCCGTCACGCGGACGCACGGAGCGAACGAGGAGGGACGACATGAAGGTTGGTTTCTCCATATCGCCGTTGAACGTCCAGGTCGGGCCACTCTCGCCCTTGGCGTTCTTCGTTCGGTACGAATGGTTCGTCCCGCAGGGTTCGCACCAGAACCAGTAAGACTCTCCGAGGTCCGAGTCGGGCGTCGCCTTGACCCGCGCGTCCCGCTGCTCCTCGGTCTCGTCCTTGGGTCCGACCGGATAGCACAGGAAGCGCTCGATCTTCCTAGAGCCGATCCGCTTCTTGATCGCGGACGCCTTGTCAAGGTCACCGGCGCGCTCGGCGGCACGCAGGTCGTCGTCGATGCTCATGACCTTGCCCTACGCTTGGCGAAGTGCGACTGAACGGCCCAGCGACCGGCGTTGTGTGCGCCGTGCGCGAGGACCGCGAGCGGCAAGCCGCCATGGGCGCAGATGACCGACAAAGCTCCTCCGATCAAGGTGGTGTCGGCAAGCCTGAAAGCATTGATCTGCACCGGGAACGCCGGCTCTTCAGAGCAGTGAGCAATACCGAACGCAACAGACCCGAGCACCGGGCCGACGGCGCGATCGACCACACCCCTGAATATCGCCTCCTCTGTCAAAGGCCCTAGCGTGCAGCTATAGAGACTGCCAGGAGAGGTTTGCCATCCCTCCTCTACGCTGCGCCACTCATTAAGCACGCCCTTCGCGACACCCCAGCACGCGACTCCGAGAGCCAGCTTGGCGGCGAGGTTCATCTCGAAGGTCTCCGACGCAGGATCTCCCGCACGCGGCGGTGGAACCTTGGGCCCCACCCGAGGTAGTCGTCGCGGAGCACCTCGGTCAGGGACCGGATAAGGTAGCCCGCGATGCGGTCAACGAGCCGTTGGTCGAGCCCGGTCTGAGGATCAGGCTCGGCGTCGAAAGCGATCCTCTCGGCGACGAACTGAGCGTAAGTAGCGGCCATGTTCTCCATCGCTACATCGACCGTCGCGTCGATCGCTCCGCCGACGTCCGGACTGCGTGCCGGGTCACGACGTCGCCACTCCTCGAACTGCTCATCGCTGAACTCTCGGCCGCCGCCTCGGAGGACGACATCGGCCGTGTTCTCGGCCCACTCCTCAAGGGTCGGCGGAGACTCGGGCTCCCACACCGGACGCTCTCCGTGCAGGCGCTCGAGTATGCGGACGAGCTCGCGTGCGGCCTCCAGATCACCGTCGCCAGCGCGTCGCGCGATCGAGCGGATGATCTCGTCGGAGTTGCGTCTCATGCGGTCGAGGTTACCAGGCGCTTTCTCAGGGTTCTAGAGGAAGGAAGTCGGACCTGCCGGGTATGATCCTCGCCCAAAGAGAGGCCGAGAATGTGCGCCAACCACCACAGCGAGAAGCGAATCATCTGGATCGTGATCGTCGCCGCCGGAATCGCCGGGTTCATCCTCGAGCCGTCCAGGCGTCGATCGACGACACACGAGGCGGTCGCCGAGGTCACGTCGGTAAGCCGGTGAGCTCGATGCCGAGGATCTCGGCGACCGCGAGGTCGAGGCGGACGCGCGAGTAGCTTATGAGCTTCGGGAACTTGCGGACGGCGCTCTTGAGCGCGTCGTGAAAGACCTTCTGGTCTCCGAAGCCTCGAGACGTGCTTCGGTCGACGGAATCTAGAGCCGCTCCCAGCACGAGCAGGATTTTGCTCTCGCCCAACACCCTCTTGGGTATGCGTCGCACCCTGGAGATTGTTGGGTCGCCAGCACAGCAGCACACCATCCTCATCTCGCGAAGACCCATGTTAAAAAAAGCGAGCAGGTCCGACACAAGCTCGACTCCATGCGGGTCGTTCTCTGGACGGACAGGGACGCTCAATGCGGAGCAAAAAGGGTGGTTGTGCGTGGCCACGGCGTCCGGGAGATAACGCCGCAGCTTCTTGGGCACCGATGCCTTGACCCTGTCGCTGGAACCGCTCTTGTCCAGTAGGACGGTCCCATCGGCAGCCACGATCAAGGCCCGCTCAGTCTTCTTCCTCCCGATCAGCGCTGCCTCGGCCAGCAGAAGCTGCTCGAGCTGACAGCCGGTGATCCCGCTGTATGCCTTCCTGGCGTTGGTCGATCGCATGAGAGCAGCTTACCGGATGTTTTCTAAGGGCTCAGCCGGTAAGCGGCCTCAGGACCCCGTTGACCCACATGAGGACCGGTAACGCCGGGACGAAGGTCATGTTGGCGTGAGCGTTGGCCGCGAAGTCGGTCATGCCAGCGTTCACGAACTGGACCTGCTGATGGAACCTGACGTCCCACTCACTCGGAAGACTCGGGTTCGCCGTCTTGAGGAACAAGTCCTCGTTGCACTCGAGCACAAGCTTCCTCATGAGCGCGTTGTCCTCGGCAGGCACGTCCGCGATCGCGTGGATGCAGTAGCGCTGAAGCGCTACGCCGCGCTCGTCGAACCGGACAGCGGTCGACTTGGTGACCCAGTAACGGTTCCCGAACTGCGATCGCACCCAGAAGCCGCCCTTAGACTCGAGGTCGGCCTTGGCCTTCCGATCGAGGTGAGAGAGGAGGAGGGCGCCGGCCCGCTCGGCGGCGGCCTTGCGCTTGGTCGCCCTCTCGCGCGCCGCGGCCTCGGACGCCATCTGATGAGCCTGGTGGTCGGCCTGCCACTGGATGCTTTCCTGCTCGGTCGCTAGCCGCCACGAGATATCGAACCTGTAGGTGCCGGAGCCCTCGCGCATGCACTCCGGGGCCTGGCCGGCGATCGAGTGTCCAATGATGATCTGACCGTCCCGATTCACAGCCTGCTCCATGGTGTCGGCCGTGTGCCAGGTCAGGCCCTCGTCGAGCGACTCGATCGCGATCGTCCGTGGAGTGATCAAATCGCCGGCTGCGTCGATCGTTGCCGTCGCGTTGGCGCTGGCCGTCTCGGTCCAGGTGACGTAGTCGGCGATGGCATCGGTGATAGCCGGGCCGCCGTTCGTGAAGTAGTTGCTGCTCGAGAAGGCCCAGGACGACCGACGCCTCAGCTTACGACGCGCCTCGCGGCGGAGGCTCCTCGCGCTCGGCTTCTTGAGCGTCTTCGGGCGGGACTTCATCGGTCGGTCTTCAGGGCCCAGACCACTTGGGTCTCACGAACGACCTCGACGACCTCTACCTCCCACTCAGGATGACCACGCATCTCCCAGAGGTCGTTCGTGCCGCTCCAGTCCTCTGGGTGGTACTCGATCTCGAGCTGCCAGAAACGACCTTCGTCCTCGAAGATGACGACTGCGAGGCCGCGCGAAGACTCGGTCCACTGGACAGCCGGATGGTCCCATTCTTCATGGTGAGTGTCGCCCTTGATCCCGAGCTCAGCAAGTCTCGCGAGCGTGATCTTCTTCTTCATCGCCCGGCCCTCTGTCTCTCGGACTTCTTGCAGCCGGCGATGAACTTCTTCGCGTCGGGCGTCCTGAGCTTCGCGAGCGCCTTCTTGAGCATCGCCTCGCGCCGCAGAGGGTATACCTCGTCGAGGACGTAATGGATCTGCTCGCAGAGCTCGTCCTCGGTCCGGTAGTCCGAGAGCAGCCAGTAGGCAAGCTGAATCACCTGCCTCTGAGAGCCAGCGGTGTAGTGAGTCGAGGCCCTTGCGAGGAGCTCGGAGAGCAGGTCTTCCTTGTTCACTTGCCGTCTCCTGCGCTCTTGAAGTTCGTGAAGAAGCTCGGGATCGGCTTGGGCTCCGGCCACTCCGACCGAGGGAGCCTCCGACACGAGTAGCAGAGAGGGATGGCCGCGAACGTCACGTCAGAGCCAAGGGCGCCTTTCTTCTTGCACTTGAGGCACTCGCGGCTCGGGGCCGCCTCACCGCAGTCGACCATCGAGTAGAGGGTGCCGTCGTATCCGTGAGGCAACATCCTCCTGTTGGCCCTGTTGCGGAGCTCGAGGAGCCTCCTCTGGACGTTCCGATCAGGAGCCTTCTCCTCAAGGTAGGTCTCCCAGATCCCCGGGTCGAAGTCGGATGCCTTCCCGCCGTAGTCGGCGGCGCGGATCGCCTCGGGGTAGCGGCCGCGCCTACAGTACTCGGTCGCGACCAGTTCGACGCTCCTCGCGTCGCCGCGTTCCACGTCGGCGTCGACACGGAGCTCAAGCTCCTCGAGGCGTTCGTCCGTAAGCGGGTCTCCGATCCCGAGACGCATGGCCTCGAGGTCCTCACCACAGATGAAGATGACCTTCCACCAGTTGAACAGCGAGACCGGCTTCTCGCCCGTCGCGTCGATCGTGTCGTAGAAGTTGTAGTTGCCCTTACCGTTCGCGAGAACGAGCTCCCGCCAGCGGCTCTGGTTCTCCGTCTCAGTCTCCTTCGAGACCTTGATGGAGCAGAGGTAGCGCTTGTTGTCGATGCCGATCGGGCGATCCTTGAACCCAGGCGGGCGCGGCGAGACATCGGCTGGCTTCGGCCGCTCCTCGCGCGGGATGTCGTAGTCCGTGTCCTCGTCGATGAAGATCGCCCGCCAGAACTCGACCGGCGGCGGCTGCTGCGGGATCTTGGCGGCTGCGTTCTGGACGGCGATGAACGCGTCGAACGCAGTCCAGATCCGCGACCCCTGGACGCCCTTGCTGTCTCGGCTCAATCGAAGTCCTTCCCTGCCTGCATGATCTTATCGGTTGCCTCGACCGAGACACCGTGCTCGGCGGCGATCTTCACGACGAGATCCTTCCACCGCCTGTCCCTGGCTTCGCAGTCGACACGACATGATTCGATCTCACGCTCCCGTCTCGCGATCGCGGACTCGAGCCGAGGGTCGCTGTAGGGTTCGAGGCAGTCGAGAGGGACCGAGCCGCTGCCGCTCAGCTTCTGTGTCTCCAGGTCGAAGGTGTCGATGACGGCTAGATCTCCGTAGACCTCGTCGATGACGCCGACGAGTCCGTGGACGAACCAGTTCAGGGGAGGCCGCTTCGCGACACGGATGCGATCGCCTGGCTTCACTTGACCTCGCACTTCGGGGCGCGCAACGCCCACTTGCCGTCCGCGAGATACCGGACGTGCCTCCCGCGACAGGATGTGTCCTCGCGGATGACGGCGCAGTCGGAGCAGACCGCGACCCGGCGTCCGCGACCGGATCGCTGCTTGTCGGGCTTCCACTCGTGCGGCTTCCTCAGGCTCCCCTCCTTCTCGAGCCAGCCCCGATCGACCCGCTCTGGCGGCGGGCCATGATCGAGCCCGAACCAAGGCCGGCGAGGACGCGCGCGACATCCTCCATAGTGACGGAGTCCTCGAGCGCCTTCACCTGGGCGGCGAGCCCGGAGCGACGGTCGAGCTCGACGAGCTTCTTCTTCGCGGCCTCGTCGTTCGGGTCCTCCTTGAGCCGACGCTCAAGCCGGCGACGCTCCTCGTCGATCGACATGAGTTCACCGCATCCACTGAGTCATGAACACGGCCGTTGTCGCCACGGAAGCGAAGAAGACGCAGAGCGCGACGCACAGAGGCCAGCCCATGATCGGGCGAGTTGGCTCAGGCGCCTTGTCCAGGCACAGATGGCAGTCGACTCGGTCCCATTCGAGCGAGCATTGCACTCCACTCAGAGTGTCGGCAGTTCCCTCCGGAGTGCGGCTGCATGCCACGCGGTTCGATCCTCGAATGTAGTGGTGTGTCGACATCGCATCCACCTTTCATCGTCGTTCGGGCCTTCTTTGAATCACCACTCGCTCTGGCGCTCATCCGGCCGTGTACTCCGCGTCGGTAATGACGATACGCTCGGGGCCCTTCGAGCTTGCATGGACGCGCATGAATCCGGTGACCGGACTCTCCGCGCCCAGCGTCTTGTCGTGCGACTTGATGTACACGAAGTCCTCCAGACTCTCGGTGGAGAGCCCGTCCAAGAACTTCTTCAAGTCGCGCCCGCGCAGGCTCATTGTCAACCGCCGCGCATCGGCGGAGTCATCGTCGTCTTCGCGTCCTTGTCGAACTCCTTGGTCTGCTCGTGCTCCGGCTCGCCGTGAAGGTCCGTCATGGCGTCGTCGTGCTCCGACTCGGCCGCGCCGGCGGCCTTGTCCGCCTTGAGCTTCTTGTCGTGGGCCACGGTCTCGGCGGCAGAGGCATCCACGCTGGCGCTGCTGGCCGCCGTCGCCTCCAGCCGCGCCTCCTCGTGCGCCTTCTTGGACCCAGCCTCGGCGGCGACGGCCTCGTCGTATTGCTGCCTGAGCGCGGCGAGGTTCGGAGTCACGGAGCCGTCGGCGAGCGGCGCGTCTCCGCCGCTCTGGGCGGTCTCGAGCGCCTTGAGCGTCTCCTCGCGGCGATTGCCGGCCGCCTCGGCCTTGGCGTTCGACTCGACGACCTTCCGCTCCGCGGCGCCCTCGCGATCACGCGCCTCACGGAGGCTCCGCGTGGCCTCCTCGTGGTTTTGCTTGGCACTGCGCGCCGCCTCGACGGCCTTGTGTCGATCTCCCTTGGCGACCCTGATCCGCTCCATCTTCTTCTCCTCGGCGTCCTTCCTGGCCTTCTCGTCGGCGTCTCTCTTGGCCTTCTCTTCGGCCGCCTTCGCCTCGGCGACGGGGTCGCGGACGGGGAGTTTCTTCGCCTCGACCTCCTTGTCGAAGATCGCGACACCGGCCTCGGAGTCGAACGACTCCATGCGCCTCCCCTTGCGACCCGTCCACGTCTTCTTGAAGGCCAGGTAGCCCTTCGAGAGGAGGTCCTTGAAGGTCGCCTCGGCGATCTCGACCTCAGTCTTCTTCCGGCCCCACCGGACCTCGAAGTGGCCCGTGGGGTCGAGGACCTCGAGTGAGCCGCCCGCATCGACGACCTCGTCACTCGCCGATGCTTCGGCGATGAGCGCGACACAGGCGATCTCGCGATGCAAGACGGTCGACGGATGAAACTCGTGACGCCCGAAGGCCGGGAGCGCCCGACCGAAGCTGGGCATAGCTGGACGGAACTGCGGCAGGTTCATGTGAGCCTCCATGTGACATGAGTCTACCAGGAGGCACCGACGGTCACCTAGGCTTCCGCGGCGGGACGGACCTCGAGTCGTCGCACTTCGCGCAGCGGTCGACCGAATGATGCGCGTAGTCCTGATTCGTCGGGACCCAGTCGTGGTCGGTGGTGCCGTCCTTGCAGAGCCGCTCGCCGTCCTTCGAGTAGGCGAAGCCGTACTCGTCCTCAAGCACGAGACGGTGTCCATCGCCGGTGTGGGCGAGCAGGAAGCCGCCGGCGCCGCCACCGCCGTAGCCGAACAGGATCTCCCAGGAGTCAGCGAGGTTGGAGAGAGCCAGACCGAGAAGCATGGCTGCGGCGAACGCCTTGGGGTCGCCCTTGCCGAGCTCGCAGCGATCGTGATTCCACCACGAGCCGTCGTAGGCCTCACGGCCTTTCGCTTCGGTCTTCTCGCAGCAAGGAACGCAGCGGTAGCAGTACTCGGTGCCCACTCAGCGCCTCCTGGTCAGGCGACCATGTCCACCGTCGACGGCCACAAGAGCCAGTGGACGTTGATCCACCCGTGGATCTCGCCGGTCGCCTCGTCTTTGATCTTCACGAGCCACGAGTCGTAGCCGATGAAGCCGACGTCCCAGACGGCCTCCTTGCCGTGGATCACGGTCGTGAACTGCTTCTCGTGGCGGCAGCGCTCGGTGATGCGCCCGACGCGGCGCTTTTTGTCGCAGCGGCACACGGGGTCGATCTCTACGCGGTCGCCCATGCCCCAGGGGCACGGCCCGAGCCGGAGGGCCGCCGACCTCCAGGGATCGTTCAGATCGAACGTGCTGGGCCGTAGGCCGTCAGACGGTTCGCCGCTCATGACGACAGGCAGTGCTCGGTCCGGAAGATCCTCTCAGCCAGATCGCGAGAACCCTGCTTCTCGAGCCAGCGGATCACCCTGATTCGTTCTCGTCGGACAGCGGCCGTCGCTGAGTCTCCGCTCGGAATCGCGCAGTTACAGTCCCGGTTATGGCCGCACACGGCGCACGGATGGAACATGGTTCACCGCAACGAAGTGTATCAGCCAGGTCCGACGTTCTTCGCGAGCGCCCTCAGGATCGCGTGGCCGACCGTCTCAAGCGCTTCGTCGGGTATCCAGACCTCATCGATCTCGATCCGACCGTCGGGTTGAGTCACGGCCTCGGCGACGACCACGTCGCGACACGTCGGATCGTGGAACTCGACCACGCCCATGTGAGTATCAAGCCCGGCCTCCACGACCGTAACCGAGATCTCGCCGAGACTCTTGCTGAGGTCGTGGAGCTGCCTCACGAGTGCGTCGCGGCGCTCCTGGGCCTGGTCGGTCACTTGTCGGCGGCCCTCGCGAGCACGAAGCACTTCTTGAGCTTCGCTCGGCGATGTTCCCGACCCAGTTTCTCGCGAAGGAACCAGGCTAGCGATCGAACACCATCAACCCCGAAGTCCGACCCGAAGGCATTGACGAAGTTCTCGATCTCGCCATGGATGCTCCAGCCTCCGGCGCACGCCTGGGCGAGCTTGAGAGCCTCGACAATGGCGTTGCTCCACTTCTTGGCCTCGATCTTCGTCTTGAACTCAAAGCGGACATCTCCCGCTGACTCACCGGGGTCGAGGTCCTTCTTCGTCAGCACAGCCCTATTGGCCCGAGGCCACTTGGGCTCGACCGGCTTCTTCCCATTGCGGGTGATATACGCGTACTTGAAGGCGATCTCGGGCTTCCGCTTGATCCTACGCAGGACACGATCAAGGACGAGTCGCGCCTTCAGCGGCGGACCCTTGGCGACGAGGCGCCAGGTGAGCTCGATCGACCCGCCTTGAGTCCAGCCGTAAGGGCGACCCATACGCTTGGGCATCGTAGTCCTCACGGCAGCAGCCTGATCGCAGCGGCCACCTCGCTCAGGATCTCCTCCACGTCGCCGAGCGTGTAGGAGAGGTTCGTCCCGAACGCCTTGCGGGCCTCGGAACGGGCCTTGTGGTCGATCGCCGCGGCGAGGCCGAGCGGCGTGACGGGTTCGGTGAACTTGAGCGGCCCGCTCCAGAAGCCCTCCACCTTGCCATCCGCGTTGGTCCTCATCCCTCGACCTCGAGCGGGAGTCTCTTCCGCTTGTCGTCGGGGCCGTACCAGGAGGAAAACCACGGACCGTGGAGGTTCACCCTGAGTCTCGCTTGCGAGGTCGCGCCGGCGACCTCGATCGCGAAGCACTCGAGCGAGACGAGTCTGATCTTGTCGATCTCGACGTCCCGGACCACGTACTCGAGGTCATCGCGGCCTCCGCCGTCGCAGACCCAGCCCTGCTCGGGGATGTCCTTCGCAGGGAACCCCGTCTTCTTCTCGTAGGCGGCCGGGTCCTTCGGGAAGATCCGCTTCGTCCTCGAGCCCTTGATCGGGACGATCTCGCCAGGGGCGATCCTGAGTGGCTCCGAGAAGAACCTGGTTCCGCCGAGCTGGATGTTCACGTCGAGAGCCTTCTCGACCACTCCCTCGACGACCTCGATCGAGATCGCCTCGATGTGCTTCGCGTGGCCGTTCGGAGCCCCGTAGCCGGACCCGATGACGTTGGTGTCGCGGCCGTGCTCCTTCTTCCTGCCGTCGATGTCGTGGCAGGACGTGGAGAAGAAGTTCGTCGGCCACTCGGGGCGTACCGGCTCAACGTCCCAGAGGACGTGCTTCTCCTCGCAGGTCGCGTAGATCGGGCCCGGCTTCCAGCAGAGCCGCTTGTCCACGTCGCAGGGCTCGTGCTCGATCGTGTAGCCGAGCTTTGGAGCTAGGTCACGCCAGCATTCGTGGAGGTCGTAACCCGAGAGACTGTCGCTCTGAGACAGGGCCCTCTCGACCGACTGGACGAATGAGGCGATCTCGCCCCGCGTCATGACGAGGTCGAGCGTGGAGAGGCGATTCAGCGCCTCCTTCACTTGGTCAGCCCTGAGAAGCACGTATCTGGGGTCGGTCATGGTCCTCCTCCGATCTTGGAGTCTCCGATGATGTGCCTGATCACGTCGATCATGGTATCCGACTGAGCCGACAGCCGGCGAAGCTCATCGAGGGCAGGAACTCCCCACTCCCGGCCATTGGAGACGTCGCCCTCGAACAGTTCGGGGCGCTCGAAGACGACAGCGTATCTCGGATCCGTGAGGTAGGTCGACCACTTGCTGAACCACTCGCGCACCTTCTCGACCAGGTTTCGGCACGAATCGCAGCAGGACGGCCACTTGCCGTCCTTGGATGGTTGCGGGACCCTCTGGTGCATCCTGAACAGATCGAACGCCGCAG
>Ga0334722_10001610_pt1 | contig 27672 bp, 23 predicted proteins | sample C3_bottom_MG_FD_207210 | JGI IMG/M metagenome (GOLD analysis project Ga0334722, IMG submission 207210) | Sediment microbial communities from Yellowstone Lake, YNP, Wyoming, USA - C3_bottom | ecosystem: Environmental > Aquatic > Freshwater > Lake > Sediment | place: USA: Wyoming | collected... | reverse complement strand
CTGTTTTCACGACGACCTCCCCGGGGCCCGGGACGGGGAGTGGATGTTCCTCGAGGCGGATGTCGCGAGGCCCGTGGTAGATGATGCGGCGGTTCAGCATGGCGTCATCGCCGCTTTGAGGATGCGCCTGGACTTTACGGCGCGGACGGCCTCGTCGAAAGCCCCGAAGGGGAAGGACTGCGGGGCCAGGGCGAGGGGATCGTATTTTTTTGAGGCGATTAGGTCGAAGGACTCCTTGAGATCGATCAGGGACGGCGAGTAGGAGGACAAAACGGAAAGCTCCCGGTGGTAGACCTGGTTCATGTCGAGTTTTAAAAATGGATCCGGATGGAAGGAGGAGAAGATGTTGATGATGCCGCCGTCCCTGAGCCAGGCCAAGGATTGCGCGACCATGGCGGGATTTCCCGCCGAGAAGAGCACGGCGTCGAGTCCCCGGCCTTGGCTGGCGGCTTTGCCGGCGGCCGAGAACTCCTCAATATTCGTGGCTCCCGCGCCCCAGCGGCCGAAGGCCGCGGCGCGAGAGGAGTCCAGGTCGAGTCCCACGACCGTGGCGCCGAAGAGCTTGAGGAGTTGTCCGGACATCTGTCCCATCGCCCCCAGGCCCACGACGCCGACGACATCGCCCGGTCCGACGCCGAGCCTCTTGACGTTTCGCAGGACGCAGGCCAGGGGCTCGGTCTGTGAGGCGGCGAGCGAACTGAGCCCGTCTGGAACGAGGAAGGCGGCGTGACGGGCGTGAAGCTCCGGCACTCGGACGAACTCGGCGAAGCCCCCCGGGTCGATGTTGGTGGCCTTGAACTGCCGGCACATGGACTCCTGGCCTTTGCGGCAGTAGTGGCAGTTGAGGCAAGGCACGTGGTGGGAAACGACGACCCTCTCTCCGACTCGAAAGGGCGATTGGGGGCCGGCCTGATCGACCGTGCCGCAGAGTTCGTGCCCCAGAATCGCGTCCGGGGCGCGGGTGTCGAGCTTCATGAGGTCGGTTCCGCAGAGCCCGCAGACCTCGACTTTCAGCAGGAATTCGCCCGCTTCGATTGCGGGAACGGGAACCTCGGAGAGGACGGCCGCGCCGTCGCGTGCCAGGATTGCCTTCATAAAGAGCTTCGTGGATGATAGAATATACGCCTCCCGTGCGACAATTGATCCTTTTGCTTCTGCTCGCCTCTCCGGCCTCCGCGCGTCGGACCTCGGTCACTCCCGAGATGGACAAGCTTCTCCTTGAAGGTCTCGACGCCGTCTATCGGATGGATTTCGACGCGGCCGACGCGGCCGCCGCCAAGGCTCTGGCCTTGGACCCCTCGTACCCGCATCCTTATCTTGGCCAGGCCACCATCGATCTCGTCCGCTTCAGCTATGGCACCGAGCAGTCCGACGCGAGCTTGATCAAGAGCTTCGATGCGAAGGTCGCGCGCACCATCGAGGTTTCCGAGGCGTGGCTGAAGGCTCACCCGGGAGATCCAGACGGGCTCTTCGTTCTGGGGGCCGCCCACGGCAGCGCGGGGCGCATGGCCATCGTCCGCCGACAGTGGCTGAGCGCCTTCCGTCATGGGCGCGCGGCGATGAAGTCCGTCCGGGCCTCGCTGAAGGCCGACCCCGAGCTCTACGACGCCTATCTCGGCCTGGGGATGTTCGACTACTCCGTCGACACGATCCCGAAGTTCGCGGGTTGGCTGGCCAAGATCATGCTGGGCGGCGACCGTGTGCGGGGACTTCAGGAGATCAAGATCGCCGCGGAGAAGGGCCGATACGCCAAGACCACGGCCAAGCTCATCCTCGTCGAGATATTCACCGAGGACCTCTTCGGCGCGAGCAATCCTCCCGAGGCCTTGCGGCTCATGCGCGAGATCTTCGCCCAATACCCCGACAGCGCGATGCTCCACTCAGCCCTCGTCGTCGCCCTCTACGAGGACGGCAAGATGGAGGAGGCCCTCAAGGAGGCCAAGGAGTATCAGGATCGCGTCGAGGCCGGGCGCTACCTCCCGCTCAACAAGGCCAAGTGCCACGCCCTCATGGGCACGATCCTCTGGGCCTCGGGAGATCGGATGCGGGCCCTGGAGGAATTCCGGGCGGGCGCGGAGGTCCGCGCGGCGCTCAAGGACCGCTGGGCGATCTGGAGTCGCGCGCGCGCCGGTCAGGTGCTCGACGCCCTGGGCCGCCGGGCCGAGGCCGTGGAGGCCTATCGCGCCGTCTACGCGGAGCCCGACCATTGGGACTTCCGGGCGCTCATTAAGCCCTGCCTGAGAAATCCCTGCGTCGGCGAGATGTACCCGGGGCACTTCTCGCCGTATTGATATAATCAACGACCGATGCCACCACCCAAGCCTTGGACCTCCGCCGATTCCGACGAGCTCTATAACCTGCAGGGCTGGGGCCTGGATTATTTCGGCATCAACGCCAAGGGCAACGTCACGGTTCAGCCCGCGAAGACCGCGGAGGGCTCCATCGACGTTATGGACGTCATCGAGGACGTCACCGCTCGCGGCATCAAGATGCCGGTTCTCATCCGCTTCCAGGATATCCTGAGGCGGCGCGTGAGCCTCATCAATGAGGCCTTCGCCGCCTCCATCGCCGAGCACGGCTACGCCGGGCGCTACTTCGGCGTCTATCCCATCAAGGTCAACCAGCTGCGCGAGGTCGTCGAGGAGATCGGCGACGCCGGACGCCCGTTCCAGTTCGGCCTGGAGGCGGGATCGAAGGGAGAACTCCTCGCGGTCCTCGCGATGAACCCCTCGGAGGCGCTGACGATCGTCAACGGCTACAAGGACGAATCCATGATGCGCCTGGCTGTTCTTGGGCTTAAGATCGGGCGCAAGGTCCTCGTCGTCATCGAGAAGCTCTCGGAGCTTGAGCTTCTCCTCAAAGCCGCCCGCGAGGGCGGCGTGAGGCCGCTCATCGGCCTCCGCGTCAAGCTCCAGACTCAGGGCTCCGGCAAGTGGAGCTCCTCTTCCGGCCATTTCGCCAAGTTCGGGCTGACGACGCCCGAGATTCTCGGCGTCGCGGAGAGACTGAAGGCCGAGGGCCTCGGCGATTGCCTCAAGCTCGTTCATTTCCACATCGGCTCGCAGGTCTGCGACATCCGCACCATCAAGGACGCGGTCAAGGAAGGTGCGCGCTACTACGCCAAGCTTAAGAAGATGGGGCTGGGGGTGGAGTACCTCGACTGCGGCGGGGGGCTCGGCGTCGATTACGACGGAACGCACACGGCCGTCGAGTCGTCGATGAACTACTCCCTGCGCGAGTACGTCGCCGACGTGGTCTATTCCGTCCAGGAGGTCTGCAAGGCCGAGAAGGTCCCCGAGCCCCACCTCGTCACCGAATCGGGCAGGTCCCTGGTCGCGCACCACGCCCTTCTCGTCGTCAACGTCTTCGGCGCCATCGAAACGGGGACCACCCCCGTCGATCTTCGCGAGAGTTCCGAGGAGCACCAGGTGGTGCGCGAACTGCGCGAGACGCTCAAGGGCTTAAGCCCTAAGAATCTTGCCGAGAGCTTTCACGACGGTCAGCAGCACCTGGAGGAGGCGTTCAGCCTCTTTAAGCTCGGTTACCTCGGGCTTGAGGACAAGGCCAAGGTCGAGAATCTCTATTGGAAGCTGTGCCTTGAGATCGGCAAGCTTCTTCCGAAGGCGAAGTTCGTCTCGGAGGATCTCCTGGAGATGCAGAAGGCCTTAAACGACCAGTACCTCTGCAATTTCTCCCTCTTCCAGTCCTTGCCCGACTCCTGGGCCATCGGCCAGCTCTTCCCGATCATGCCCCTGCACCGCTTAAGCGAAGAGCCCCTCCGCCGGGCGAGTCTCGTCGACATCACCTGCGACTCAGACGGCAAGATCACCCATTTCGCCACGCACCGCCGCGCGGGCGGCACTCTGCCCGTGCACCCGCTCGACGGCCGGCCTTATTACCTGGGCTTCTTCCTGATGGGCGCCTACCAGGCCACCATGGGCGACATCCACAACCTCTTCGGCCGCGTCAACGAGGTCCACGTTTTCAAGGACGCCGACGAGCCCAAAGGCTACTACATCGAGGAGACCATCCAGGGCCAGACCATCCGGCAGGTCCTCTCCGAGATCCAGTACTCGGACTACGAGCTCGTCAAGATGATCAAGGAAGCCGCCGACGCCCAGGTCAAGGCCGGCGCGCTTAAGCCCCGCGAGGCCGCGGAGATCGTGGACCGCTACGAGGCCGTGCTCTCCCAGTACACCTACGTCGACCACCTTCCCTCGGCCGACGAGAACAGGGGCGCCCCGCCGCGCCCTAGCTCAGGAGTGGTAGCCGAACTCCTCTAGAGACTTCGGGTCCTTGCGCCAGTCCTTGCGGACCTTGATCCAGAGTTCGAGCGTGACGGGGCGTCCGAGGAAATTTTCGAGCGCGGCTTGGGCGCGCTCGGTCAGCCGGTGAAGGTCCTTGCCGCCCTTGCCGATGATGATGCCCTTCTGTCCGTCGCGCTCCACGTAGAGGGTGGCGAAGACCTCGTCGGGCTGATCCTTCCTCTGGTGTTCGCGGAAGGTCTCCACGACCACGGCGACCGCGTGCGGGATCTCGTCGTGGTAGAGGTCGAAGACCTGCTCGCGCACGATCTCGGCGGCGAAGAAGCGCTCCCAGCGGTCCGAGAGCTGGCCTTTCTCGTAAAAAGGAGGGTTCTCGGGCAGGCGCGAGAGTATCTCCGCTTTCAGTTCCTCGACCCCTGCCCCCTTGAGAGCGGAGATCCTGAAGACCTTGTCGGGGTGTAGCGCGGCGGAGTAGGCCGCTTCGAGGGCCGCCACGCGAGCCTCGGCCACGGCCCGGTCGCACTTGTTTAAGGCGAGCAGGACGGGCACTCCCGCGCGCAGGGGGGAGTTGATGACGCCTGCGGGATCGGCTTCGGCGACGTCGACTAAGTAGACGACGAGGTCGGCATCCTCCCGGATGGCGCGGGAGGCTTCGACTCTCAGGGCCTTCTGCAGCGGGTCGGAGGGTTTCTCGATGAGCCCCGGGGTGTCGAGGAAGCAGGCCTGGAAGCCCGCGCCTTCCAGTATGCCGAGCACGCGGTGGCGCGTCGTCTGCGGCTTATGCGAGACGATGGAGAGCTTGAACTTCAGCAGGCTGTTGAGCAGCGTGGATTTGCCCACATTGGGCAGCCCCGCCAAAGCGACGAACCCGGCCTTGTGCGCATTTTCCACGCGGCCATCCTAGCATTTCACTCGTCTTGCGCGGCCGGGAGGGGATATGGAAGAATCCGGCCGTCGCAGGAGGTTCTCCCTATGATCGGATTACCGTCGCCCCTTATCATCGTCGTCCTCGTCGTCGTCGTAATGTCCATCCGCATCGTGACCGAGTACGACCGCCTGGTCGTTTTCGTGCTGGGCAAGTTCTGGAAGATCGCCGGCCCCGGCCCCGTCATCGTGGTGCCGGGCCTTATGTCTTCGCAGAGGGTGAGTCTTCGCACCGTGGTGCTCGACGTTCCTCCGCAAGACGTGATCACCAAGGACAATATCTCAATCAAGGTCAACGCCGTCCTCTACTTTCGCGTCGTCGACCCCGAGAAGGCCATCCTGAAAGTCGAGAACTACGTCTACGCCACGAGCCAGATCGCGCAGACGACCCTGCGCGCGGTCCTGGGAAAGCTCGACATGGAGGCCCTGCTCGCCAATCGCGATAAGATCAACGCCGAGCTCAAGATCATCCTCGATTCCCACACCGAGCCCTGGGGCATCCAGGTCGCCAATGTCGAGGTCAAGAACGTCGACCTGCCGCCCGAGATGATGCGCGCCATGGCCAAGCAGGCCGAAGCCGAGCGCGAGAGGCGCGCCAAGATCATCCACGCCGAAGGCGAGCTCCAGGCGTCCGTCAAGCTCGGCGAGGCCGCCGAGATCCTGGGCCGCAACCCGGCCTCCATCCAGCTGCGATACCTCCAGACCCTGACCGAGATCGCCGCCGAGAAGAACAGCACCACCATCTTCCCCGTGCCCATCGACATGATCTCGATGTTCTTAAAGAAGAATTGACCCCGCCTTGATCGAACGGATTATGGGTCGTGGAGGGACGGGTCCATGACGCCGAGAGCCGTCTACTACGCGTGGATGATGACGCGGGCCTTGATCTGGATCGGCGCGATCAGCCTGCTCATCCGTCATTTCACGCGCGAGCGCCGGGTCGTGGCGGCCTATTGGGGCGCGCACCTGGCGGCACTCCTCCTGGGCTGCGGCGTCGATATCCTGCTTTGGGACGTCGTCGGCGGGACTGCGGGGAGCGTCCAGAATCGGCAGGCGATCTTCGTGGCTCCCATCGCCATTTTCACCGTGATATCGCTCTGGATCGGGAGCTGGCGAGTCTCCCAGCACGCCTCCGACGCCCTGATGACCGTCGTGCCTCTCGTCCTCTACGCGGGACTCGTCATCAAGGGCTGGAACGCCCGGGGGGCGCGGGAGTTTCCCGACGTGCTGGGAGCCTGGTTCGTCTCCGCCGCCTCGGGAGGGCTCGACCTCATCGCCATCTACGGCCCGCCCCAGGCCGTCAAGAGGAGAACCCTTCTGCGCCTGGCCGGCTACGCGGGGATCGCGTTGGTGGTTTACGCGCTGCTGCCCTTCACGGAGTGAGCGGGGCTGGGCGTCGGGTTTGGGCCCTTGGGCCCGAGTCGTTCTAGGCAATTTCCCGTCTCGGACGGGCCCGAAGGGCCTGCGCGGGGGCAGCCTCGGAGTAAGTAGGCTAACCCCATGAACAGGCAACTTCTTTCCCCGTTTTTCCTGGCCGCGTTTTTTCTCGCGTTCCAACCCGCGCCCGCTTGCGCTCAGGTCGCCGCCGCCGGCCGAAGCGCCCCGCTTCAGGCCGCAGGCCCCCTGAGCTTCGCCGGGCTGACCCCCGAGACCCTGCTCCAACGCTACCAGGGCGCCTGCGCCAAGCTCGAGACCGGGTTCCAGGCAATCCTCTCCGTGCCCGCATCCCAGCGCAGCTTCGACAACACCGTTCGGGCCTACGACGCGGCCATGGCCGATTTCCACGACGAGGCCTACCACCTCTCCTATCTCGCCTACGTCGCGCCGGATGAGAGCCTTCGCGTCGCCGCCCAAAACATCCAGACGGAGATGGGGAAATATTCCGTCTCGCTCGGCGCCCATGAGGGGCTCTACCGGGCCATGGGCGAATACGCCGCCAAGAAGGAGGCCCTGGCGGGAGCGGATCAAAAGCTTCTCGATGAGACCCTCCGAGGCTTTGAGCTCCGCGGCCTGGGCTTGCCGTCGGCGCAGAGAGCGCGGCTGCTCGAGGTCAAGAAACGCCTGGTCGATTTGGGCACGCGATTTCGGGCCAATATCGTTGAAGCCAGCGTCGCCGGCGGGCTTGATTTAAAGGCCGAGGAACTCAAGGGACTTCCCGAGGATTATGTCGCGAAGCTGGAGCGTTCCTCGGACGGGACGTACCGGGTCGGGCTCAAGGATTCCGATCACCAAGCCGTCATGAAATACGCCGAGGACGGCGACGTCAGACGGCGCATGCGCCTGGCCTTGCAGGCCCGGGCCGCGGAGAAGAACGTGCCCCTTCTCGCGGAGGCCTTAAAGCTCCGTCAGGAGTCCGCCCGTATTCTCGGGCATGAGAGCTACGCACACGCTGAAATTTCGGAGCTCATGGCCGGGACGCCCTCGCGGGCCTGGAACTTCCTCGACGGCCTCCGGAAGGTCTTTCTTCCTCGAGCGGAGAAGGAGCGGGAGACTCTTCTGTCCGTCAAGAGGGAGTCCGAGCCCTCCGCCGAGCGCCTTGAGTCCTGGGATTTCGGGTACTTCGCCGAGAAGCTTCGCCGCACTCGGTACAATCTCGATGCCAACGAGGTCAAGCAGTATTTCACGGTCGACGGAGTCATCGACGGAACCATGCGGGTCTACAGCCGACTTTTGGGCGTGAGATTTACGCGAGTTCCCTCCGACGACGTCTGGCATCCGGACGTCCGGCTTTATCGCATCGAGGATGCGGGCGGCCGCGAGATCGGGCATTTCTACCTGGACATTTTCTCGCGAGACGGCAAGAAGAACGGGGCCTCGGCCGCCAACCTCGTTCAGGGCCGGGAACTGCCCGACGGCTCCTACAAGAAGACGGTGTCTGCGGTAATGGCCAATTTCCAAGCTCCCGCCCCCGGCCGGCCGGCCCTGCTTGAGTTCGACAATGTCCGGACCTTCTTCCACGAGTTCGGCCATCTCATGCACCAAACCCTCACGCGCGCCCGCTACGCGAGCTTCTCCGGCACCAACGTGGCGCGGGACTTCGTGGAGACGCCGTCCAAGATGTCGGAGAACTTCATCCTCGAGCGCGAGGTCTTAGACGAGATTTCCGGCCATTACCAGGATTCATCGCGGAAGCTTCCCGACGAGCTTCTGGAGAAGATGACGGCCGCCGTGGAACTGACGGAAGGGCTCAACACCCTGGGTCAGGTCGCCCTCTCCATGATCGACCAGATCTACCACACCGTCGTTCCCGAGGACACGACCCGAATCTTCAACGAGTACATGCGCGCCGTCGCCCTCGTCGAGCCCCAGCCCGGCACGGCGCCGGAGGCGTCGTTTGCTCATATCGTGTCCGGCTATGAGGCCGTTTACTACGGCTACCAGTGGTCCAAGGCCTTGGCCGGCGAGATCTACTCGCGCTTCAAGGAATTCCGCGGCCGGGAAGGAGGGGTCATCAATCCCGCCGCTGGAGGGGACTATCGCCGGGAGATCCTCGAGCACGGAGGCGACAGGCCCGAGATGGAATCCATGACCGCTTTCCTTGGCCGCGAGCCCAGCGTCGACGCCTACGCCAAGAAGGTCGACGGCGAAGCGTCGGCTGAAGAACCCTCCCAGGTGACCGGGGAATTCCTCAACGCGGCGCGGAGCCAGGGCTTGGCCGATCCCTTGACGGGCTTAGACGACGCGCGCTTAAAGAATCCCGACGTTCTCGTCGAGCAAAACTGGGTCAAGCACGAGATGCCCGATCTCGGCGTGGTCCTTTATCGCTATCAGGTCGGAGAGAAGGTCTCCCAGATCTACGGCGTGCGCGACGACGGGATGGTCTCGATTTTGAGCTTCATCTATAAAGGCGGCAAGCGCCATCGCGTCGAGAAGATCGTCCGCTGGCCCGACGGGACCGTCGTTCGAGACTACGAGGAGTCCAAGGGCTCTTCTCCCGCGGCCTGAGCATGTCTCTGTTGAGCCTGCGGCTCAGCGGCGGGGCGGCGGTCATAAGCCTTGAGAACGGCGTCTCCAACCCTTTGGACCTCGAGTTTCTCCAGGAGATCGGGAAGGCCTTGGAGGAGGTTCGCCTCAATCCAGAAGCTCGCGGGCTCGTCCTGACGGGGGGACGGCGCAGGCTTTTTTCCATCGGCTTGAACCTCCCCAAGCTGATCGCCTGCCCGCATGAGGACTTCCTGGTTTTTTACCGCGCCCTCAATGAGCTTTGCCTGAGCCTTTATTCCTTCCCTAAACCGACCGTGGCCGCGATTTCCGGGCACGCGGTCGCAGGCGGCTGCATTCTGGCCCTCTGCTGCGATCGTCGTTTCATCGCCGAAGGTCGCAAGCTCATGGGGCTCAATGAGGTCAAGCTTGGCCTTCCCGTTCCCTATTTGCCCCATCTCGTCCTTGGGCGGACGGTCACGGCCCAGGCGGCGCGGCAGATCGTAGACTCGGGAGAACTTTTTGAGCCGCCGGCTCTCCTGTCCCTTGGACTTGTCGACCGGATCATCCCGCCGGAGGCGCTGCTTGCCGAGGCGTCCGCGCACGCCCTCTCCCTGGCCGTCTCGCCGCGGGAGTTCGCGCAGGCCAAGGCCGCCCGCATCGAGCCCATCTTGGCCGAATATCGCGCCATGGGTGCCGCCAAGGACGATGAGTTCCTGGCGATGTGGCGTTCTCCCCAAGCCCAGGAGAAACTCAAGCAGGCCGCCGAAAAGTTCTAATCGTGGCGAGGTGGGTCTTTGGGCCTCTTGAGGCTTGGGCCATCTGCAAGCATGACTCCTGCCCGATCGGCTCATCTACGAATGGCCGGGATCGCTTAAAATTACATCTATGAACAAATCCCTCTTGATCTGCGCTTTCCTGCCGTTGGCGGCCGTCGTCGATGCCGGTCAGCCAGACGCTTCCGATCCCTCCGCGATGTCCGTGCGGGTCTTCCTGGCCAAGGCTCGGGAGGGCGCCGCTCCGGCGCCTGCCGCTTCAAAGCCAGTCCGCGCCGAGACGACGGTTCCCGCCGCTCCGGCATTGCAGTTCGGTCAATACCGCAGGAACACCTATGGAGGATTGCAAATCTCCCCAGGCGATCAGCCCAATACGATCATCGTCGCTTGCACTCCCATTTACATGCCGGGGGACCAATCCGGTCTCTGCCGAGCGGAGGAAGGCCTGAAGAGTCCGAACAGCTATGTTTTCAAGTACGAGAACGGCGCTTATCGCAGCGGACAGGTCGACGCGGCGATCTTCCCGACTTCCCCTTGCTCGTTCCAATTGGACGGCTTCTTCATTGTTGCGGGCGCGTACGCCCACTCCGGTTGCGGCGGCGGCTCGGCGTACAGCGCGCCCGCGCCCGCGAAGCGGCAATGCGCCCATCGCGGGCGCTGCATCCACTACGACTATATCCCCGTCAACTGCGGTCTTGGCGCCTTGGGCTATAAGCCCATTTTCGGGAAAGCCTGTACGGAGACCGTGTGCACCGAGTACGAACAGGTGATCGAGGATTGTGATGATTAAGATGAACAAGGCGATTCTTGCCGCGCTGTTTTTAGCGGCCGTCGTTTCCTCCCGCGTGGCCGCCGAGGGAGCGGGGCTGAGCCCGGTCGCGGCCAAGCCGGATCTGGCGGAGCAACTGGCCGGCGTGCTCAGGTCCGGGATGCAGGCGGAGGCTCTGCCCGTCTACGAAATCTACAAGCGCACGGTTCCCGCGGCGCACTACAATATCGAGGACCGCGAGACCTTGGAAAGCCAGAACGGCTCCTATAATCTCCTCTTGAAAGCCCTCTGCCTCCAAGAGAAAGACGGGACCTTCAGCGTGAAGGTGACCAACGGAGAGAACGATCCGGTGAGAGTGAATTTTTACAAATACACCGAGAAAATGGCCCCAAACTCCGTGGAGAGGTATGAACTTTTGCAGAGGTGGCTCAACAAGGGAGACTCCGTCCTGCCGTTCCGGTTCAATCCCGCCGCCGTCTTCATCGTGAAATCCCAAAGCCGCATGGGTTGGTTCGGGGAGATCGTCAGGAAGACTTATTCGCTTTTCAGCGGCAAAGAGATCGAGGAGCGGGAGTTCAAGTTCCGGCGTCAGAAGGCGTTTACGGCCCAGGATCTGGCCGCCGGAGATCTGGCGCCGTTCTTCTCGAGAGACGGCTCGGCTCCGAGCGCGCTCATTAACCTCCGTTTGCTGCCGGCGGATTTCCAGTCCCAGGCGCAGGAGCAGGCCGCATCCTTCGTGCGGCAGGCCCTCGTGCCTCTCGACGGCAAGTTCGATGAGGCGTTGGCCAAAGCCGCAAAGATCGTCTTTTCCGACATCGAGAAGGCGGAGCGCCTGGCGCAGCAGCGCGTCGCCGACGAGAAGGCCGCCGCGGAGCGGGCGGCCCGGATGGAAGCCGCCCAAAAAGCGGCGGACCGTCTCCAGGAGCTCTGCATTTCGGGCGACTGCCTGGGCCGGTAAGTCGTCATCCCGCAGATAAGCTTCCTCCGCCCGTGCCCGCCTGGAGTCACGGAGACTGCGCCTTGCGTGAAGAGCCGAAATATAAGAAAATCCAGAGGAATTGACTGGTCTCTACGTCCATATCCCGTTCTGCGCGGTGAAGTGCTTCTACTGCGATTTCGCCGCCTTCTCGGGGCAGAAAAAGCAGATCGACCGCTACCTGGCCGCTCTCGAGGCCGAGGCCGCACTTCTGCCTATGGTCAAGCCTGAGACTCTCTATATCGGCGGCGGCACTCCGTCGGAGCTCTTCGCCCCGCAGATTTCCGACCTTTTTGAGCGCTTGGGCCGGGCCTATTCGGGGACACGTTTCCAGGAGACAACCTTCGAGGGCAATCCTGAGAGCCTGGATGAAGAAAAGCTCCAAGTTTTGTCGCGCGCGGGAGTGACGCGTCTGTCTATCGGGCTTCAGACGGCCGACGACGCGTTGTTGAAGGACATCGGCCGTCGCCATACCGTCGCGGACTTTGCTCGCGTTTTTCTGGCCGCGCGTGCAGCGGCAATCCCGTCCATCTCCGTGGATTTGATGTACGGCTTGCCGGGCCAGACGATCGGAAGCCTCCGCTCCACGCTGGACTTCGTTTTGGCGCTAAAGCCCGAGCACATCTCTTTGTATGGTCTCCAAGTCGAGGACCGGACTCTTTTTGCCAAGCGGGAAATAGGAGAGGATCCCGACCTGGGGCGGGAGATGTACGAGCTGGCCATCTCTCGGTTGACCGCCGCGGGACTTGAGCATTATGAGATATCGAATTTCGCCAGGCCGGGACACCGTTCACGTCATAACGTCAATTACTGGAAGCGCGGCGAGTACGTCGGGCTCGGCTGTTCTGCGGCCTCCTTCCTTGGCGGAGTCCGGTCTTCCAACGAAGAGAAGATTTCCCCGTATTTGGAGGGGGTGGAGTCCGGCCGTCGTCCCACCGCCGAGTCGGAGGCGCCACAGGGTCGGGAAGCCCTTGGAGAAGAGGCCTTTCTCGGCCTGCGCATGATCGAAGGCTTTACTCCGTCGCCCGTCCTGCGCGAGGCCTTCGCCGGCCCCTGGGCGGTCCTGAAGGCCCGCGGCCTGGCTTGCGAAGACGGGGCTTGCTGGCGCCTGACATCTCAAGGCGTGTTCCTCGCCAACGACGTTTTTAAGGAATTCGTCCCGCCGTTTAATCTGCAGGAGGCGACCGCATGAAGACTTTCGTCCTCGACACCAACGTGATCCTTCACGATCCGCTCTCCATGTTCGCCTTCCAGGGCTCGCGCGTCGTCCTCCCGCTGACCGTCATCGAGGAGCTCGACACCTTCAAGCGCAACAACGATGAGCGCGGACGCTCGGCCCGCCTGGTGGCGCGCAAGCTCGACGATCTGCGCAAGAACGAGGGGAAGCTCTCCAACTGGGTCAACCTCGAGCACGGCGGCAAGCTGAAGGTCGAAATCCAGGTCTCCGACGGACTGCCCAAGGCATTCTCGGCGGTGAGCAAGGACAACGAGATCCTGAGCTGCGCTCAGTATCTCAAGAAGCAGGGAGAGAACGTGGTGTTCATCTCCAAGGACATCAATCTCCGCATCAAGGCGGAGGCCTTGGGCCTTGAGACTCAGGACTACGAGAAGGAGAAGGTGGACGTCGACGACCTCTACAAGGGCTGGCGCGAGGTCACGGTCTCCTCGGAGTCCATCGACCGCTTCTACAAGGACAAGCGTCTCGACCCCCCGGTCCCCGACCTGATCCCCAACGAATTCGTCATCCTCAAGACCGCCGAGGCCGCGTCCAAGAGCGCTTTGGCGCGCTACGACACGAAGTCTCAGTCGCTCACGCCTCTCGTTAAGGCCGACTCCGCCCCCTGGGGGATCAAGCCGCTCAACATGGAACAGCGCTTTGCGCTTGAACTGCTTCTCAACAAGGACATCCAGCTTGTGACCTTGGTCGGTCTGGCCGGCTCGGGCAAGACGATGCTCGCCCTTGCCGCCGCACTTCAGCACACACTGGAGGAGAAGCATTATCGTCGCATCTTGATCGCCAGGCCCGTCATCGCGGTGGGCCATGACCTTGGATTTCTGCCCGGCACGAAGCAGGAGAAGCTCACCAACTGGATGGGGGCCATCTACGACAACCTGGCCTATCTGCTTGAGAAGCCCAAGGGCTCGCTTGAGACGGCGGACATGGACATCCAGATGTTGATCGAGGAGGGCGTGCTCGAAATCGAGGCCGTGACGTACCTGCGCGGCCGCTCGCTTCCGAACCTCCTCATCATCATCGACGACGCGCAGAACCTCACGCCCCACGAGATCAAGACCATCATCTCCCGCGCGGGACACGGCGCTAAGATCATCCTGACGGGCGACCCTCACCAGGTGGACAACTATTACCTGGATGCCGCCTCCAACGGTTTGACGAACTTGGTCGAGCGCTTCAAGGGGCAGACTCTTTTCGGCCATGTGACCTTCACCAAGAGCGAGCGTTCCGTTCTGGCCGCGCTGGCCTCCGACCTCCTTTAAGGCCATGCTCGACAAGGCCTACGATCCCAAGCCCGTCGAAGAGAAGCTCCTCACCTCTTGGGAGAAAGCCAAGCTGTTTCGTTCTACGCCTCGGCCGGAGGGGAAGCCTTTCACCATCGTCATACCGCCGCCGAACGTGACGGGGGCCCTCCACGTCGGGCATGCCTTGGACAACGCCCTTCAGGATGCCTTCATTCGGCACAAGCGTCTTTTGGGCCGCGAGTCCTGTTGGGTGCCGGGCTGCGATCACGGAGGCATCGCGACGCAAAACGTGATGGAAAAGCAGCTGAAGGCCGAGAAGATCGATCGTCACGCTCTGGGCCGGGAGGCCTTTCTCGCCCGCATGCAGGACTGGACGCGGGACTGCAAGAAGACGATCTTGGGCCAGTTGAGGCGATTGGGATGCTCACTCGACTGGGAGAGAGAAGCCTTCACGATGGACGAGGTCCGCGCGAAAGCGGTTTACCATGCGTTTAAGACCCTGTGGGAAAAGGGGTTGATCTACCGTGGAGAGAGGCTGGTGAATTGGTGCGTGCGCTGCGGCACGGCCTTGTCCGACATCGAAGTGGAGCGTGAGGAGCGAAAGGGAGCCCTTCATCACATCCATTATCGTCTGGAGAACGGGGGGGAGGGGCTCGTCGTGGCCACGACCAGGCCGGAGACGATGTTCGGCGACACCGCCGTGGCCGTCAATCCCAAGGACCCTCGCTGGAAGCATATGGTGGGCAAGAAGGTCCTCATTCCCTTCATCGACCGGGCCATCCCCGTCATCGAGGATTCCTACGTCGAGTTCGAATTCGGCACGGGATGTCTCAAGGTCACGCCTGCGCATGATCAAAACGACTGGGAGATCGGGCAACGGCACAATCTTCCGGCCCTGAAGGCCATCGGACCCGACGGGAAATTGACGGCGGAGGCGGGGCCTTACGCGGGTCTTTCCCGCGAGAAGGCGCGCGATCAGGTGACCCTCGACCTTGAGGCGAATGGCTCCCTGCGCAAGAAGGAGGACCATAAGAGTCCGGTCGCGATCTGCTACCGCTGCGGTTCCGTCATCGAGCCGCTTCTGTCTTTGCAGTGGTTCGTCAAGCAGGCGGAACTCGCTAGGCCCGCCTTGAAGGCTTTCGAGGAGGGGCGATTTAAGATCTATCCCGAGAGCTGGGCCAAGCCGTACCGCGATTGGCTCGTGAACATGAAAGATTGGTGCGTCTCCCGTCAGATCTGGTGGGGCCATCGCATCCCGGTCTGGTACAAGGGCGAGGAGCCTCCCGTCGTCGGCCTCCAGTCGCCGGGCCCGGGCTGGGTTCAGGACCCCGACGTGCTCGACACCTGGTTTTCCTCGGCCCTCTGGCCCCTGGCGGTGTTTGGCTGGCCCGAGAAGACGAAAGACTTCGAGTACTATTACCCGACCTCCACACTGGTGACCGGCTACGAAATCCTCTACCTCTGGGTGGCGCGCATGCAGATGATGGGCCTGGCCTTCGAGGGCAAGGTCCCGTTTGCGGATGCCGTCATCCACGGCATCGTGCGCGACAAGAGCGGCAAGAAGATGTCGAAGTCGCTGGGCAACGTCGTCGACCCCTTGGTCATGATGGACAAGTACGGCACCGACGCCCTGCGCTTCGCCCTGCTGGTCCAGGCACACCCCGGCAAGGACATCGCCTTCGACGAGCAGTCCGTGCTTTCGGCTCGGAACTTCGTCAACAAGCTGTGGAACTCGACGCGTTTCGTGCTGATGAATCTCCCCGAGCAGGCGCCCAAGGGCGGATATGCGCTGAAGGCGCTTCAGCGCGCTCGCCTGGAGCTGTCGGATCGCTGGATTCTTTCGCGCTACCAGGCGGTCCTTGCCGAGACGCGCTCGCGCATGGAGTCTTACGAATCGGCCGCGGCGGCGGAAATCCTTTACGCATTCCTGTGGGACGAGTTCTGCGCCTGGTACATCGAGCTTGCCAAGGCCCGGCTGACGGGTGAAGAGGGGCCGCAGAAGGACGGCGTGCGCGCGATCCTCGTCGAGGTCCTGACGGGGACGCTGAAGGCCCTCCACCCGCTCATGCCCTTTGTGACCGAGGAGATTTACGCGGCACTCAAGTCCTATGCCGGCGAATCTTCGCAGTTCGTGCTCAAGGCGGGCTACCAGACCCACGACCCGGGATGGTCGGATGAGGCCTCCGAGCGAGAGATGAGCCTCGTCATGGGGGCCGTGACGTCGATTAGGTCTCTCCGCGCCCAATTGAACGTTCCCCTGGGCTTGAAAATCAAGGCGGTCGTCGAGGGATCTTTTGCCGTCAAGATTCTACGCGAGCATCGTGGCTACGTGTCCTTGCTGGCCGGCCTGGAGAGTCTTGAGCCGTTTTCAGTCAGGCCCGCGCAGAGTGCCACGGCCGTGGCCGAGGGCGTGACTTTCCATATTCCCTTGGCCGGGATCATCGACTTCGCCAAGGAACGCGAGCGTCTTTCCAAGGAGCTGGCCAAGGCCGAGTCCGACATCGTGAAGATCGAGACGAAAGTGAAGAATCCGGATTTCCTCTCGCGCGCGCCGCAGTCCCAGATCGAGGAGGCCAAGTCCCAGCACGAGGCCGCCGCGGCGCGCCGGATGCGTCTTAAGGAGACGCTGGCGGTCTTGTCGTGACGGGAGCGCTCCTCCTGCTGGCCGCGGCGGCCTTCGCGCAGTCGCCGCCGCCGCTGAAGGACACGGAGCCGCCCAAGGCTTCCACCGCCGCGGCCGTCTCGGCCTCGACGGCGACGGTGGCCGCCTCGACGTCTGCGGCCGTCGCCGTTTCGACGGCGGGCGTCCATGCCGCTCCGGCGGAGAAGCCTCGGCCCAAGGCGGAGCTTCGCTTGGTCGTTCATCCCGAGGCGAAGAAATGGGAGCCGGTCTCGCTGCGCGCGACGGTTGATTCCCCGGTGCCCGAAAATGGCGTGGTGCTGCGCCAGGGCAAGTCGAAGGGGCAGCTTCGCGGGTCGACCTCCAAAGCCAAGGCCTCGGCCCGCGTGATTAAGTCGAGGAGCGACCGGTGGCTCGTGATCTCCATTTTCCCCAAGACGCTCGAAAAGAAGCGCGCTCATTTCGAGATTCGTTTTCGCGCGGTGGAGGGCTTCGTCGAGGATGTCAAGGTCCGGGTGGTCACAATCATGGACTCCCGGCCCGACGTGGGAGCGGGGCTTGACTCCGACGGCCTCAGGGCCGAAGGCGTCGAGTTCCAAGACGAGTCGCCCGCTTCGGCCCAGGTCGTCGTCTCCGCCCTGGACGCCCGCCCGGGCAAGGCGGCCTTCAACGCGGGGGCCCTAAAGTCGGCGGAGTTCTCCGACCGGGACCTGGGAACGGTCAGCGCGATCTGGTCCGTGCGCGGGCTTTCCGGGCCGAAGTAAGACCTGGCCTACTCGCCGGAGGGCTTGTCTTTTTCGGCGACGGCGAGGGCCTGCTTGGCGGCGCGGAGCGGCTCGAAGACCGCCTCAAGGCTCACCGTCAGATGTTCGGCGAGCTGGCCGTGCTCGGCGTGCGAGCGCCGCGCTGCCGTGCCTTGAGGGGCGTGGGGCAGGGCCCCCGGGTGGAAGGTCATCAGGGCCGCCTTCGTGAAAAAGAAGGCCTCGTCGCAGTCGGGGTTTGAGTGGGCGTAGGCTGCGGGCGCGTCGGCGTCGTGGAAGGACCGGATCGTGAGCCCTTCGCCGCGCGAGCGTCCCGCGTGGAAGGCCCGGCGTTCTGCTGCGGCCGCGTAGGGATACAGCGCGCCTTCCCAGCCGACGAGGTCGAAGGGGTGATGTCCGAGGAAGGCCTCGGTCACGAAGCCTCCGTCATGCTTGGTCCAGACTCGGCAGACTCCCTCCTCGTCGCGGGGCGGGCGGAACTCGGGGGCTTCGATTTCCGTCTCGACGAACGGCGCCCAGAGCGCGGCCTGGCCGGAGGCGTTGAGGTGCTCGGGGGCCACGCGAATGGGGAAGCGCGACTCGATCATCAGCAGGAAGCAGTCCTCGCTTTCCAGCTCCACTCGGTAGGTCGTGCCTTTGGGGATGAGGACGTAATGCCCCGGCCGGAAGGGGAGAACTCCGTACTCGCTGGCGAGAAGCCCACGGCCTTCCTGGACGAACCATAGTTCATGGCCGTCGCCGTTGCGGAAGAAGCGGTCGGCGGGGCAGGATTTCTCGAAGCGCGCAACGCAGGCGAGGGTTGCGGGGCCGTAGAGCAGGGGCACGCGGGCGCTGACGACGTCGCCGTGCGGCTTGAGCCGGCCGGCGCGCAGGCGCCAGGGCTGAAGCGCCATGGGGGGCAGGGCTTGAGGGCGCAGGTCCAGCGGGAGTTTGTGAGCCTCGCGGGCCTGCTGCGAGGGCCAGCGCCGGTAGTGGTATTTTCGGGACCATTCGCCGCTTGCGCCTGATGCGCCGTGGATTTCCTCCAGGGCGGGTACGCCGGGTTCGGAGAATAGCTCGGCATGGAGGGTTTTGGACACGCGGCCGCGGGTGAGGATCGCGCTCATGCGGCCAATCCTATCAAATCGCTCACGTCGCTCACGCGAAGAGCCCGGAAGTCCCGAACGGCGAGCTTGGCGTGCCTGAACTCCGAAGCGTGATGGGAGGTGGTGACCGCGACGGCGGTCATGCCCGCGCGGCGGGCGGCCTCTTCACCTAAGAGAGAGTCTTCGAAGACCACGCAGTTCCGCGGGAGCACCTTCAGCCTCTCGGCTAAGATCAGGAATGTCTCGGGATTGGGCTTTCCTTTCTTGACGTCGCCGCCGTCGACCACGGCTTCAAAGGAGTCGCGGAGCTTCAGGCCGTCCAAGATGAAGGTCACGTTGTCGTCCTTAGATCCCGTCCCGAGCCCGCGCGGGATTGCCATCCGGCCGGCTTCGGCCAGGAAGCCGCGCAGGCCGGGGGCCGCACGGCGTTTGGGGCGGTATATCCGGCGGTAGAGCGTTTCCTTTTCGTCGGCGTGGGCCTGCGCCTCTTCGGGCGGGACCTTGCGCTTAAAATAATAGGACAGAACCTCGCGCGTCGGCATGCCCATCGTGTTTTCGCGGAAGTCCTTCGGTTTGAGCTCGATGCCGTGCCCACGGAAGAAAATCCGCCAGGCCTCCTCGTGGGCGGGCATGTTGCGGCAGACCACTCCGTCCATGTCGAAGAGAAGGCCGATGTCTCTCACGAAGGAGTCGGAGGCTCCTATCGGTTCAAGATGACGTCGATCTTCTTCTTCATTAGGGCCAAGTCATACGGCTTCATGAGGACGCCGACGATGTTCGGCGCCTGCTGGACGAGGAGCAGGATGCGCGCGCCGCTAAATCCGGTCTGGACGATGATCGGAATAGCGGATGTCTTCGGGTCGGTGGTCAAGCGCTGGATGGCCTCGTCGCCCTCGTAATTAGTCGAGCGAGGCATCATCAGATCCATAAGGACAAGCGCCGGGGGTGCTTTGAGGCATGACAGGACGGCCTCTTCGCCGGTCGTCGCGACCTCGACTTCAAACCACTCGGAGAGGTATTCGGAGACGAGCGAGACGGCGGCGGGGTCATCGTCGACGAAGAGGATTCGGTGCTTCTTTTGGGGCATGTCCATGGTAACGCCCAGTTTACATTAATTCGGCGGAGTCCGGCGCGGCTTTAAGGCACTTCAGCCACAGCGACGACACGAGGTGCTCGCGCGTCTTCCTCAGGGGCACCCAGCGGGCTTCCAAGGGGAGATCCCTGCCCTCGGGCCACGACCCGCTCCGGAGATCGACCGTCAGGTTGTGATGCGTGATCGTGTGCCTGATCAGGGCGAGCCTCCTTCCCGGCTCGACGGCGAGGCGTTCCGCTTCTGGAAGGCCCCATAGGTTTTTGAGAAGTCGTTCCTGGTCGCTACGGCGCCAGATTAATATTTTTCCGTTGTTGACGACCTTCAGACATAGCCATCTCACCAGGACCGTCTTTCTTCGTTTATCTGGTGTTGGAAGTTCGTCCTGGCGTTTCTGTTTATTGGCCACGCAGCGGCTTGAGATCGGGCAGATTCCGCAGGAGGGGGCGTCGGGCGTGCAGAGCGTCGCCCCCAATTCCATGAGGGCCTGATTCCAATCTCCCGGATCTTTTCGGGGAACAAGATTCTCCGCGTGTTTCCAGATGGTCCTGACGAATCCCGGGTCTTTGGGCCGGCCGGGCAGGCCGAAAAGGCGGGAGAAGACGCGGATGACGTTGCCGTCCACGACGGGATAGGGTTTGGAGAAGGCGATGGAGAGGATGGCCCCCGCCGTGTAGCGGCCGACGCCGGGGAGGGCCAAAACGGAGTCGAAATCCGAGGGGAATGTCCCGGCGTGGCGCGCGATAATTTCGCTTGCGGCGCGATGAAGGTTCCGGGCGCGGCAGTAGTAGCCGAGTCCGGCCCAGTGCTTGAGGACCTCACCCTCGGAGGCGGCGGCCAAGGAGCGGACGTCGGGGAAACGATTTAGGAAACGCTCGTACTTCGGCGAGACCGTCGCGACCGTGGTCTGTTGGAGCATGATTTCCGAGATCCAGGTCCGGTAGGGGGAGACGTTCCTGCGCCAGGGCATGTCGCGCCGCGCGCGCCGGTACCAGCGCAGAAGGGCGGCGCGCACGCCGCTACTCCTGGATGACGAGGTTGTTGAGGACCTGATCGACGCCTCGCGCGCTCTTGGCCAGGCGCTCGATGGCTCGCCGCTGTTCGTGGGAGGGGACGATTCCCGAGACGGTCACGACGCCGGAGTTGACGTCCACCGACACGTATCGGAGGTCGAGGTCCGCGCGGCCGTTGATGAGTTGTTCGATGCGGGCCTTGATGACGGGATCGGAGAGATCCTCCTGCTGGAGGGTGTGCGAGCAGGCCGCCGTGAGAGCCAAGGCGGAGAGGAGGATGGCTCGGAAAACGAGTCTCACGGGAAAATGATAACATACCGTCCCGTGTCCCGCCAGACCGTTCGACTCGTTCTTGCCACGCGCAACGCCCATAAAGCCGCCGAGATTTCCCGTCTTTTGGAGGGCTCGGGCGTGGAGTGCGCGGGGCTTGCCGCCTACCCCGCCGCGCCCGATGTCGTCGAGGACCTGGGCACCTTGGAGGGCAACGCGGGCAAGAAAGCCGCCGAGACTGCGAGGGCCTGCGGGACGTGGGCCTTGGCCGACGATACGGGACTTGAGGTCCTGGCTTTGGGGGGCGCTCCGGGGGTTTTTTCCGCGCGCTGGGCGGGCCCCGGATGTTCCTACGCCGACAACTGCGCCAAGCTCCTGCGGGAGATGCTTGCGATTCCAGCAGACCGAAGGGGGGCGAGTTTCCGCACCGTGATGGCCCTGAGCGATCCCGCGGGACGCGTGGAAAGCGTTGAGGGCCGCCTCGATGGAGCCATCGCCCTGGCCCCTCGCGGAAGCGGCGGCTTCGGCTATGATCCCCTCTTTCTTCTTCCCGACGGCCGCACCTTGGCGGAAATCTCTGTCGACGAGAAGAACGCACTCAGCCACCGCGGCCGCGCGCTGCGCGCCATCCTTCCGAGGCTGAGGTCCCTGGCCGCCGCTGTCGCCATGCTCGTTTTGACGATTCCTCCGGCCTCGGCCGCCAAGACGGAGCCGGGGCAGGAGACTATCTGGGATCAGATCATGGCGTCCCAGGCTCTTCGGGGCCTGCGTCAGGGACATAAGTATCTTGAGGAGAAGAAGTACGACCTGGCCGAAATCGAGATCAAGAGGGCCGTCGCGGCCAATCCTAAGGATCCCCTCGGGCATCTCCTGCTCGGCGTCGCTCAGTATTGGACCGGGGAGGTCGAGGCCTCCATCTCCTCCTATCAGGCGGCCCTCGCGCTGGACCCCGACAACGCCCAGGGCCACCTTCTCCTCGGCATTTCCAACGCCTGGAAGGGCGAGGCCGCCGAGGCGGAGGCGGAATTCAAGCGGGCGGCGGAGCTCGATCCCGCCCGCGCCGACGCGCAGATGAATTGGGGCTCCATCCGCGAGACCTTCGGCGATTATCCCGGAGCCCTGGAGCGCTTCCGCAAGGCCGTGGAGCTCGAGAAGCTCAATCCCCTCTACCGATTCCAGCTGGGCTCCTTGTACCGCAAGCTCGGGCGCGACGCCGACGCCCTGGAGCAGTTCCGCGAGGCGGTGAAGCTCGAGCCGGGCTACGAGGACGCGATGCTCGAGATGGGCTGCGCCCAGGAGCGCTTGAAGGACGCCAAGGGCGCGACCCAGACCCTGCGAAAAGCCGTCGACGTCAAGCCGGGCGACTCGGTGGCGCGAATGCGCCTGGCGCGTCTCTATCTCATGGAGGGCCAGCCGCAGAAGGCCCGCGCTGCGATGGCCGAGGCATTCCACCTGACTCCCGAGGCGGGGGGCTCGGGGCTTCAGCTTTCCGTGGCCTACTCGGCGGGCCGCAAGCCCGCGCCCGAGGCCGGTGCTTCCGGCCCCGCCAAACCGGAGCCGGCCTCCCCCGAGCCGGAGCCGACCGATCCCTTGTCGATGTTCGAGAGGAATCTAAGGCGCGTGCCCCTCGAGCAGGCCGCCGTCATGCATCTCGACGCGGTCTTCCTGCCGCGCCCCAAACTCGTCAAGGACGGTCCCCGCGAGGGGAGCAGTCTTCGAAAGGCTTTGGCGCGCGCCGGCTCCGGCGGCGATGAAAACTCGCCTCGCGCCGTCCGCCGGGACTTCCCCTTGCAGGCCGCCTCCTCCGCCGCGCGCGAGGCTCAGATCGCCGCCATCATGGGCGAGATGCGCCAGGTCATGAGCGAGGCGCCGCCGGGAGCCGACGCCAGGCTCGGCATGAACCTGACCTTCACTCGCCCCGTCGACGTGGGGCGCACCGACTCCGCCACGCCCTCTAAGGTCAGCTACCAGCCCCGCCAAGTCGGCAACGACATGGGCCTATGGGTCATGGGCACGGGTTGGATGGCTCTGGTGGCCGAGATCCTGCCCGAACCCGGCGACGTCCCCTCCCATCCCGACGAGGCCGACTGGTGGACGACGACGGGCTTAGCGCACGCCAGCGTCGGCGAGGGACAGAAGGCGATGGAGGCGTTTCTGCGGGCCACGCGCCTGGACCCGCGCTCGGTCTCGGCCTGGCTCGGATTGGGAGTGGCCTCGGTCATGACGGGAGACGAGGAGGGGGCCGTTGCCGCTCTGCGCAAGGTCCTGGAAATCTCGCCCAAGAACAAGGCGGCCAAGGACGGGCTTAAGTGGCTCCTGCTTCCGGTCGGCGCCAAGGAGTCCCCGAAGAAATGAAGCGCGGAGGCGAGGGGCTGATGAAGTCCTTCGTCAAGACCATCCATTTCGTCGGCATCGGGGGCGTGGGCATGAGCGGGATTGCCGAGGTGCTCAACAATCTCGGCTACCGCGTGTCGGGCTCCGACGTGAAGTCGACGGAGATCACGCGACGCCTTCAGGCCGCCGGGGTCCGCGTCTTCGAGGGACATAGCGCCGCGTACGTCAAGGGAGCCCAGGTCGTCGTCGTCAGCTCCGCCGTGGCCCCGGCCAATTGCGAGATCGCGCGCGCCCGAAAGCTCGGCATCCCCGTGGTCCTTCGGGCTCAGATGCTCGCCGAGCTCGGGCGCATGAAGAAGACCGTCACGATCGCCGGCTCTCACGGCAAGACGACGACGACCTCCATGGTCGCCATGGCCTTGCGCGAGGCGGGGGCGGACCCCACGATGATCATCGGAGGCCAGCTTAAGAACATCCAGTCCAACGCCAAGCTCGGGGTGGGGGAATACTTGGTGGCGGAGGCCGACGAGTCGGACGGCTCCTTCCTTTTTCTCACGCCGCTGGTGGCCGTCGTCACCAATGTCGACGATGACCACCTGGATTACTACAAGAGCATGGAACGCTTGAAGGACGCCTTCGTCTCCCATCTCCAGCGCCTGCCTTTCTACGGCGCGGCCATTCTCTGCGCCGACGATCCCATGCTCATGTCGCTGCGGCCGCGCCTGACTCGTCCCGTGGTGACCTTTGCCGTTTCCAATGAGGCCGATTGGCGCGCGCGCGGCGTGCGCCTGAGCAAGGACGGTTCGGTCTGCGAGGTTCTGCACAAGGGGCGGCCCGCGCTGACCCTGCGTCTGGGCGTGCCCGGCCGTCACAACGTCTCCAACGCCTTGGGGGCCTTGGCCGCCGGACATTTTTTGGGGTTCGACTTAAAGCGCCTGGCCCGGGGGCTTTCGGAGTTCCGCGGCGTGGGCCGTCGGCTCGACCGGCTGGGTTCCGCCGGGGGCGTTGAGTTCATCGACGACTATGGCCACCATCCAACCGAAATCCGCGTCACTCTGGCGGCGATCGCCGGCCTCTGGAAGGCCAAGAGGGTCATCGCGGTCTTTCAGCCCCATCGCTACTCGCGCACCAAGCTTCTGGCCAAGGAGTTCGGGCCGGCGTTTAAGGGCGCGGACTTCGTCTGGGTGATGGACGTCTACGCCGCGGGCGAAGCGCCCGTCAAGGGCGTGAGCTCCCAGCTTGTCGTCGATTCCTTGCATAAGGCCGGAGTGAAGGCGGCGCGGTTTACCGGGGCGCTGGAACTGGCCAAGCAGATCAAACCCGGCGACGTGGTCCTGACCTTGGGTGCTGGCGATGTCTGGAAGGTGGGCGAGGACCTCCTGCGCCGTCGTCGCGGGCAGTCCGCGACTCCGATCTGATGGCCAGGCTCAGCCAGCATTTTCTGACCGACCCCGGAGCCCTCGAGGACATCGTCCGGGCCGCGGGCGTGCGCGCCGGCGACGCGGTCCTGGAGATCGGCCCCGGGCGCGGGGCCCTGACGGTCCCCCTGCTCGCGGCGGGGGCCGTCGTCACCGCCGTCGAGATGGACGATGCCTTCGCTTCCGAACTCCCTTCCCGGCTGAAGCATCCCGAGCGTCTCGTCGTGATCAACGAGGACTTCCTCCGTATGGACTTGGCCGTCCTCGGCGAAGGCCCTTGGACCGTCGTCGGCAATCTGCCCTACGCGGTGGGCACTCCCATCCTGCAGAAAATACTCCTATGGAAAGCCTGGACGACGGCGACGCTGATGTTTCAGAAGGAGGTCGCCCTGCGCGTGGCCTCCGACGTGGGGGGTGCCGACTACGGCCTGCTGTCTTTGTCGGCGCGCCTGCGCGCCGACGCGGAACTGGTCCTGGAACTGACCCCCGAGGCCTTTCGCCCGCGCCCCAAGGTCGATTCCGCCGTCGTGGTCTTAAGGCGGCTGGCCTCGCCTCGCGTTCCCCCTGAAGACGAGGCGTCTTTCTGGCGCTTGGCCAAGATCGCCTTCGGCCAGCGTCGCAAGATGGCGGCCAGCGTCATCTCCAAGGCCCTGGGCCGTCCCCGCGGCGAGGTGGAGGCCGCCTTCGCTTCGGCGGGCGTCGCCCTGGACGCCAGGCCCGAGAGCATTCCATTTTCAGCGTGGGCCGCGCTGGCCAAGATCTTGAGATGAGCCGACGCCGCGCGTTGATCCTGCTTTCGGCCGCGGTTTTGTTCTGGCTTTGCCGCCGCGCCTATTTCGTCGGCTTCTTCAATGACGACGCCTATTACTTGATCGGCGCGAAGTCCCTGCTCTCCGGGCGCTACGCTGAGATCCACTCCCCGGGCGCGCCGCCCATCGTGACCTTTTTCCCGGGCTGGCCGCTTCTACTGGCTCCTGTCCTGGCCCTGACGGGGGGAAGCGTCGCGGCCGCGCAGTTCTGGGCCCTCGCCCTGCTGATCGCGGGATTGGCGTTCTTCGCCTCCGCCCTGGAGCGCGAGTCGGGCGCTGAGACCTCGGATCTGGCGCTCGCCTGCGCGGCGGCGTCGCCCCTGTTGACCAGCACTGCGGCGACGTTGCTCGCCGATGGTCCGATGCTCTTCTGCGCGGGCGCGGCGCTCGCGGCGCTGCCGCGCTTATGGCGGAGTCGGGAATCCTCGGTGTGGCTCTTTTTCGGCGCGGCGCTGGGCCTGGCCTCGCTCGTGCGTCCGACGGGCCCGACTCTGCCTCTGGCGTTCGCGGCCGTTCTTCTCCTCGACGGGCGGCGCCGCGAAGCGGCCGTCCTCCTGGGTTCGGCCGCCGCGGTCTTCGCCGCATGGCTGGTCCGAGGCTTCGTCGTCTCCGGCGCGGGCTGGAGCCACTGGCGCGAGGCGACTTCGGCCGCGCGCGCCGCCGGTATCCCGTTCCTTTCCAACGCATGGGGGTGCGTTGACTCGATCTTCGCTCGCTCGCTCCTGAGGCCTCCCGTCCCCGGGGCCTTTCTCGAATGGTGTTCCGTCTTGGCCGGTTTCGGGCTGGCGTCTTTCGGCGCCAGGAGGCTTCGGACCCCCTCTGGACGGGCCGCCGCGCTCTTCTTGGCCTTCTTCATCCTGCCTCACCTCCTGTCGGCCAAGACGGCCGCGCGCTACTTCATCCCGGTCATCCCGGTCGCAGCCTGGCTGCTCCTCCGCGGGGCGGGCTTTCTTTCGCTGCGCGCGGCCCGCGCGGTCGCGGCGTTGTCTCTCATCTTGTCTTCTCTCGCGAGCGTGGGCGTGCTCCGCGCGTCCACCTCGCTTTCAACGGAGATCACCCGCCCGCCGAAGGCGGCGGCCTGGCTGAAGGCTCAAGCTCCGCGCGGCGCGGTCCTGGCCGCGGAGTACGACGGGCGCTGGCATCTTCTCACGGGCCTGCCCGCCCTTCACATCCCCTACGACGTCCGCACCTCCGAGGCGTTGTCCCGGTTCCTTGAGGTTTCCGGGGTTTCCTTTGTCGTGGTGGAAGACACTTCCCTGGCGCTTCGCCCGGCGGGGGGAGATTACGTCGTGCCTTCGGGCGAGGTCCTTCGGGGTCTGCTGCAGGCCACGAACCGGGCCCGTCGTGTCTTTGCGGACGAATCCGGCCGCGCCGAGGTGTGGGCGTTCAGCGCACGGCCGCGACGATAAGTTCCGCCTCGTTTCGGAGGTCGGTCGACCGGGAGAGGATGTCGCGCACGGAATTTTCGATGTCCCAGGCCTCCAGCGCGTAGCCGGCCGATCGGAGGTTCCAGCCCAGGTTGCGGGCGTCCATGTCGAGCCAGCGCGTCTCGTTGGCCAGCCAGAGGGTTTCGTTGTAAAAATAGGTCGCGGCGTCGCAGAGGGCTGGGTCCTTCTCTTTGACGGCGGAATGGACGTCGCGCGCGTCGTTGAGCGCCCATTGGAAATCCCGGGCCGACTGACGGAACTCGTTTGAGAGGCGCAGGATGTCGGGTCTTAAAGCGGGGTCCGTTTCGGACTTTCCGTCCTTGGGCCTGCGGTCGAGGCGGGCGCGGAGGCCCCCCGCGTCGCGGCGCAGGCGGGCGGCGTCGCTCTGAAGTTGGCGCGAGGTCAGGGCCAGGCGATTGAGCCGCGCGGTCAGACTCCCCTCCAAGGTCTTGGCGCCGGCGGTGCGGGCCGCGGAGATGGTGGCGCGCGTGTCCAAGACGGAGGTCTCGAAGGAGGGCGCGGCGGCGGCAACGGCCCCGGACGGAGCGGCCAAGACGGCGACCAGCAGGGCGGCGTGGACCACTGGACCCACCTCCTGTCTAGGGCTTAAGGCCTATGCGTCTATTCTAGCGAGGGGAGGCCGCCGGTGTCAAGGCGGCCGGCAGGGTGAAGTTGAAACCGCAGCCCATGCCGGGCAGGCTTTCCACCCAGAGGCGGCCGCCGTGGGCCTCGATGA
>Ga0334722_10001609_pt1 | contig 27681 bp, 25 predicted proteins | sample C3_bottom_MG_FD_207210 | JGI IMG/M metagenome (GOLD analysis project Ga0334722, IMG submission 207210) | Sediment microbial communities from Yellowstone Lake, YNP, Wyoming, USA - C3_bottom | ecosystem: Environmental > Aquatic > Freshwater > Lake > Sediment | place: USA: Wyoming | collected... | reverse complement strand
GTACCGCCTCCAACTTGAACTCCAGCGTGTACGCCGCTCTCTTGCCCTTTTCTGTCATCATTTCGCATCTCCTTTACCGTCAACTTTACACCCGGTTAAGAAGTACGTTTTTCAGGGGCAACCTCACTCTTGCATCGCATCGGATCCACGCATCGCATTCACTCCCTTCAATTCCATATGAACACGATATCCATAACGTTTACCCGTCGCACCCCGTTTACACGTGATCGAAATTCAACAGCCTGTTAAGAGCCTATTACAAAATGAGGGGATATCTCCCCTCATACTCCCCTAAGTCAGAGGCCATTTCGGTAATTCTGAAATGGCCTCTAAGTGACGCGCGGTTACTTTGTTTCAGGGCGGCTGTGCAGTGTCTTCGCGCCGAGTTTCCCCCAGGCCTGGAAACCGAACCAGAGCAACAGGCCGAGTCCGGCGATGGGGCCGGCGATGACAAACACCAGGCCGAGAAAAGGCGCAGCAACGAACATTGCGGTGGTCTTCAATGCGCTCGACTTGGCTGGCGCCGCCGGTTGCAGTTTTGCCGCCTCTTCGGATTTCTTCTGTTGCGCCTGGATCGCGGTCCAGGCAAGCATGCCCAGCCCGACGATCGGGAAGGCGAGGATGTAGGCGAGCCCGACGAAAGGCGCCGCGAGGAACAGGGCGACGTTCTTGGCGAAGCGCGCGACACCCTGAATCCTGCTTTGCGCCGGAATCTCCGCGGGCTGCGCTGCGGCCTCGGCCTCGACCTCAACCGCGACATGTGCCGCAGAGCCTTTTTCCGACATGGCCTTTTGGGCGCTGCCTTCTATCATTTCCGGCGACAGCGGTTTGCGCAGGAACCCGGACACCCCTGCGGCTTCGGCCCTGGCTTCGTTGTCGGGCGAGCCATAGCCGGTAACGATGACCACCGGCAGCCACGGACGGCGTTGTTTGACCTGCTCGGCCATTTCGAGGCCGCTCATGCCCGGCATCTTGATGTCGGTAAACACGACGTCATAGTCTTCGGCCTCGAGCTTGTTCAGCGCTTCCTGACCGCTGCTGGCGGTAATCACCGCGTAGCCCTTGCCGGAAAGAACCCGGTCGAAACTCTTGGCGACCACCGGGTCGTCGTCAACTACCAGAACTTTGTGTAAGGCGCTCATCGCATTCTCCTTGTGCTTCAATTAATGAAACTGCTGGTTTTCAAACTGGAACCTGTGGCTGAACCGGTTGCCGCGTCCGATCCGGCCTTGTCTCTGTGCAGCGCCCATTTCTTCTGGGTCATGGCGCCGTTCGCTACGTTGATGACTTCATCCGGTCCCACCGGCTTGGCCAGGTAGTCATACGCCCCGAGGCGCACCGCCTCCTTGGCGGTCTCGATGTTCGGATATCCCGTGATAATGACGACCTCGGTCTCCGGCCATTTTTCCTTGATGGTCTTCAACACCGTCATGCCGTCCATGCCGGGCATGCGAAGGTCGAGCAGCACCACATCGGCGGGGCGCAGTGCCATCACCCGCAAGGCTTCGCCGCCGTCCTTGACTACCTCTACGTTGCAGTGGATGCTCGCCAGCGTCCTGATATGACTAAGGCGCACCACTTCTTCATCGTCCACGACCAGGATTTTGGTCTTGTCATCCATGTTCATCACCTCGTAAGCGTCGTCTTGATCTAGGTAATGCAACGACCATGCCAGAAGCCCCGTTAGTGTGGATATATTATGTATAATCAAATTGTTAGTTCATGAATCGAGAACGCGGCGGCAAATCCTGCGATTCAAACAGGTCGGCCGAAGAACATTTTTTCCGTACACGAAAGGTGTGCCGGACAAAATTTGTATTTGATTTTCAGATGGATAAGATCATCTGCGGTGCGTATTTTTGATATACAGCTACACCGGGGAAGCGCTATTGCAGCAGATCCCGTTGGGCCGTGGCGGCGAGAGCTGCGGCGACGAGGGTTGTCCAGGATGCTGTAGGTGCCGGTAGCGCGATCAACTTGCCGTTTCCGCGCTGATCTGCCGACCCTTGGAATTCACTCAAAAGAGGAACCGTTCCGTAGTTGCCTCATCCGGCTGAAAACCCGCGCCAGATAAGGCTTTCCGGCTGCCAGCGGGATGGCCAACTGCGGAATTCAGGCTAATTGGTTCTATTGCAACGATGCCCCGTGGTTTGCGCCCCGCTGTAATGCCGCAAGGCCGTCTTTGGAGAGATGCATATTTAAAATATACATCGCAAATTGCGTTAATATATTGAAAATAAAAGCCATTTTTTACATGGCCAAAGATATGTATAAATACAATGTACTTCAGCTCGGATTGCAAACCGCGCGATGGGCGGACTCGCCGTCGCTTATTTTGTTTAACTAATTGAATTTATTATATATTATCAACATCCGCACGGCTTTGGTACAAACCTTGCCTCCTAATAGCAGGATATCCCCACAACACAAATTAGGAGAAACAAAATATGAGCAATCGAAGAAGAGATTTGCTTAAAATGCTTGCGGTCGGCACGGGGGGGGTTGCTGTTACGCCAATCTTGGCGGGGAGTGGTGCCACGCAAGAGAGTGTGAAGGCACCCGCGGTCCCCTGGCCCTACCAGCGATTGGATCCGGAACTCGCGGGAGAACGCGGGTACGCAGGATTTTACAAGGGGGCATGTTGCTACGGAACCTTCGAAGCGATCATCAGCCAGCTCAGGGAAACAGTTGGGTTTCCTTATACCGTCATGCCGTCGGAGATGATGGTTTTTGGTGAAGGGGGGGTTGCGGGTATCTCATCGCTTTGCGGCACCCTGATCGGGGCCTCTGCGGCCACCTTCCTGGTTGCCGGAGGGCTCGACATAAAACAGAGAGAGGCAGCTTTTCCGCTTATTCGCGAGGTGTTCAACTGGTACGAACAGGAGGCCCTTCCTAACTACCGAACCAAGTCTCCGAAATTCGAGATCAAGGCGTCGGTGGCCCATTCTCCGCTGTGCCATGTCTCGGTGACCCGTTGGTGCGAGGAAACGGGATTCAAGTCCTTTTCAAAGGAACGGGCAGAGCGATGCGCGTGGCTCGTAGGCTCGGTGGCAAAATATACAGTTGAGCTGTTGAACAGCAGACTGGATGGGCGATTTAAGCCCGTACACGTTCTCTCGCCCGGGGTCCAGGCGTGCCGCTCGTGCCATGACCAGGGAGGTTCCCTCGAGAATAGTCGTGGCATGATGGACTGTGGCGGCTGCCATTTCACGGAGAAGTCGAAGCATCCGTAAGGCATCAGGTCAACTGAACCAAAGAAAACAGGGTGGGCAACGGCGCGGGAATGCGGCTTTGCCCACCCGAGCGAGCAAAGCGGCAGGTCCTTATTCGATGCTGGTTTCGGAGGTATTTTTGTCGTCTAAACAGGCGGCGATCATGCCGCTGTGCCGTAGCAGCGCATCCACCGTCGGCTCGCGGCCGCGGAACGCCTTGAACGACTCGAGTGCGGGCCGGCTGCCGCCCACGGCCAGTATCTCGTCGCGAAAGTGCTCGCCGCTCTTCTGGTCGAGAACCCCGTTCTCCTCGAACAGGCTATAGGCGTCTGCCGAGAGTACCTCGGCCCACTTGTAGCTGTAATAGCCCGCGCCGTAGCCGCCGGCGAAAATGTGCGAGAAATTGTTTTGAAACCGGTTATACGGCGGCGGCACCGCCACCGCGACCTGGCTGCGGATCTCGTCGAGAAGCTGCTGCGGTGTCTTGCTGCCGCCCGGATCGAAATCGAAATGCAGATGCATGTCGAACAGCGAAAACTCCAGCTGCCGCACCGTCTGCATGCCGCTCTGGAAGTTCTTGGCGGCGAGCATTTTGTCGTAGAGCGCGCGCGGCAGAGGTTCGCCGCTGTCCACCTGCGCCGTCATATGCGCGAGCACTTCCCACTCCCAGCAGAAATTCTCCATGAACTGGCTGGGCAATTCGACCGCGTCCCACTCCACCCCGTGGATGCCCGAGACGCCGACAAAATCGACCCGGGTCAGCAGATGGTGCAGGCCGTGGCCGAATTCGTGGAACAGCGTCAGTACCTCTTCGTGCGTGAGCAAAGCCGGTTTTGCGCCGACCGGCTGCGGAAAATTGCAGACGAGGTAGGCCACCGGCGTTTGCACCCGGTCCGCCAGCCTGCGGCGGCTGATGGCCTCGTCCATCCAGGCGCCGCCGCGCTTGGTGTCGCGCGCATACGGATCGAGATAGAACTGGCCGGCCAGCTTGCCCTGCGCGTCGCAGACGCGGTAAAAGCGCACTGCCGGATCCCAGGTCTCGGCTTCGTCGGGCTGGATGTGCACGCCGAAAACGGTCTCCACCAGGCGAAACATTCCCTGCATCACCTTGTCTTCCGGAAAATACTGCTTCACCTCCTGGTCGGAAAACGCATAGCGCGCGGCGCGCAATTTTTCCGAGGCGTAAGCGAGATCCCAAGCCTCCAATTGGGCCAGGCCAAGCTCGGCCGCGGCGAATTCGCGCAGCTCGGCATAGTCCTTTCTGGCGAAAGGCAGGGCCTTGGAGGCGAGGTCCTGCAGAAAGTCGAGGACCTGCCCCGGCGTCTGCGCCATTTTGGGCACCAGGGAAACTTCGGCGTGGTTGGCGTAGCCGAGCAAGTGCGCCGCTTCGTGGTGCAGCTTGAGTATCTGGATGATCAGCGGCGTATTGTCGAGTTCGGCCTTGCCGAATTCGCTCGCGCGCGTGACGTAGGCGCGGTACATCTCCTGGCGCAACTCGCGCCGTTCGGCATATTGCATGAAGGGCACGTACGCGGGTGCCTGCAGACTGAATTTCCAGCCCGGTTTGCCGTCCTTGTCCGCGGCGGCGCGCGCAGATTCGACCACGTCGGCGGGAATGCCGGCGAGCTGGCTTCGGTCCTCGATGTAGAGTGCAAAGGCGTTGGTTGCATCGAGCAGGTTTTCGGAGAAGCGGGTGGCAAGGCGCGCCAGTTCCTCCGAGATCGCGGCAAAGCGCTGCTTCTCCTGCGCTGGCAGTTCCGCGCCGGACAGGCGGAAATCGCGTATCTCGTTCTCGACGATTCTGCGCTGCGCCGGCGCGAGCGCGGCGAACCCGGGTGATGCCTTGAGCGCCTTGTACTTATCGAACAGCTTCAGGTTCTGGCCCAGCTCGGTGTAGTACTGGACGACTTTGGGCTGGTTCGCGCTGTAGGCGGCACGCAACTCGGGCGAGTCGAGCACGCCGTGCAAATGCCCGACCACGCCCCAGGCGCGTGCCAGCTTTTCGCCGGCGTCCTCCAGGGGGGCGACAAAAGCCGCCCAGGTGGCCGGGGTTTCGGACCCGGTCAGGCTCTCGATGCAGGCGCGGTTTTCCGCCAGCAACTGGTCCACGGCCGGGGCGATGTGTTCCGCCTTGATCGCCGCAAACCGCGGCAAGCCGGTGAAATCCAACAGCGGGTTCGGCTCATGCATGATGTTTCTGCTTTCGAGGGTTCAGGGTGCCGCAGCGGCGTGTCCCGCGCGGAAAATCAAAGGCCTTGCGCTTCTCCGGATCCGGCATTGCGGGATTATTCCCGGCTCTTCAGCACGAGTTGCACCAGTTCGGCGACCGAATTCGCGCTCATTTTCTCCATTACGCGCGAGCGATGCACTTCCACTGTCTTGATGCTGATGCCGAGCTCGTCGGCGATCTGCTTGTTCAGCTTTCCGGCGACGATCAGGGCGAGCACTTCGCGTTCGCGCTGGGTCAGGCTGTCCACCCGCTGCGCCACCGACGCGCTCTCTGCGCGCTTGGCCGCGGCGGCTCTATCCTGCTTCATGCAGGACTCGATCAGTCGCAGCATGTCCTGGTCGTTGAACGGCTTTTCAATGAAATCCGCGGCGCCCTTTTTCAGCGCCGACACCGCCATCGGCACATCGCCGTGGCCGGTGATAAAAATCACCGGCAGGGTCGATGCGCGGGCCTGCAACTGCTCGTACAGATCCAGCCCGCTCATGCCGGGCATGCGCACGTCGAGCACCAGGCAGCCGCAGAACTCGCGGTTGAACGCGCCGAGAAATGCCTCCGCCGACGGATACAGCTCGACCGCGAGGCCGCGCGATTCGAGCAGCCACTTGAGCGAATCGCGCATGGCATCATCGTCATCGACGATGTGAACTCTGGGTGCATTCATCGCGGGCTCACTGGAAGGGTGAAGCTGAACACGCTGCCGCCGCCGGGGTTGGCCACTGTCCATAGGCGACCGTGGTGGAATTCTATGATCGAGCGGCAGATGTTGAGTCCCATACCCATGCCTTCGGCCTTGGTGGTGTAGAACGGCGCGAACAGCCGCTCGCTTTGTTCGGCGGTCACGCCGGAACCCCGGTCGGCAACGTTGACCTCGATGAAATCCTTGCCGTTGGCGCGCGCGCTGATGGCCAGTTCGCGCTCGTCGCGGGGCGTGCTTTGCATGGCTTCGACGGCGTTCTTGACCAGGTTGAGCACCACCTGCTCTATCATGATCTTGTCGGCGTAGGCCGCGGGCAGGTCGGATGGGACGCTGACGCCGATGCGCACGCCGGCCTTGCGCGCCTCGATCTCGGCGAAACCGATGACTTCATCGACCACCTCGGCGATCTGCACTGAGCCGCGGTTGGGCTCGCTCTTTTTGACGAAGTCGCGCACGCGACGGATGATCTTGCCGGCACGCTCGGCCTGTACGCTCGCTTTCTGCATCGCCGCCAGCAGCTCCTCGGGGCGATAGTCGTTCGCCTGCAGCCGGTTGACGCAGCCCATGTTGTAATTGGCGATCGCCGACAGCGGCTGGTTCAACTCGTGCGCCAGGCTCGATGCCATCTCACCCATGGTGATCAGGCGCGAGGTCTGCTGCAGGCGGTCCAGTTGCCGGCTGTTGAACTCCTCCATATTCATGCGGTCGGTGATGTCGGTGGCGACTTCCATGCGTACCACGCGGCCGTCCACCCACTGTATGGCGCGCTCGCGCAACTGGTACCAGCGTCCGTTGAGGCTGTTCTGCAGTTCGGTGTCGTGCAGTTCCAGCGGGGTCTGGTGCGGTGCGAGCATTCTGGCTGCAGCGATGAACCGCGACGGGTCCGGGTGGCAGGCGCTGGTGACCTGCCAGCAATTGCGCCCGATGGCGTCGTAGCCGTAGATATTCTTGAACGCCTTGTTGGCGAACAGTATCTCGTCCGCTTCCAGCCCGGCGACGTAGATCGCCGCGTCCAGACCGTCGAGGACCGTCATGAAGCGCTGGTGCGAGGCCTCGAGCTCGGCGCGCGCGCGCCTTTGCTCCGTGATGTCGTGTATCGACGCCATCCATCCGGCCTGCCGGCCGCTGGCGTCCACCAGCGGCGCCTCGTAGACGCGCACGTCGAAGCGTTCCCCGTTCATGCGGCGAAAGCGCGACTCGATGCCGCCGCGCGGCGTCTCGCCGGCGAGGGATTGCTGCAGGGATCGCTCCTGCTCCGCCAGATCTTCGGGGATCCAGTACGGAAAGGGCGCGGATGCGCCGATCAAGTCCTCTGCGGCCAAGCCGACCATTTTGCAGAACGCGGCGTTGACGTGGGTGATGCGCCCTTGCATGTCGATGGCGCGCATCCCGGTGGGCATGGATTCCTCCATCGCTTTGCGGAAATTCGATTCCGCACGCAAGGCATCCTCGGCGCGTATCCGGCGCGCGAGGTTGTTGCGCAGGGACCACAGGCTCCACACCACCAGCAGAGACAGTCCGGCGATCAGAAAAACGGGCAGGGTTTTCGCGAAGCTGGCATCGATGCGATACGCCGCCACCCGCATCTGCATGCCGTTGCCGGGCGGGTCGAAGCTGACGCTGTAGTTGAGTCCCTCGTCGCGCGGCCGCGTGGACGAGTTCTCCGCCAGCAAGCTGCCGGCGGTGCCGGTGAAACTCAGATGATATTTTTCCGAGAACCATGCGGGCACCAGATACCGCAGCATGCCCGACACCGGGTATGCCGCCACCAGGGCGCCGAGAAAATCCGAACCGTGACGGATGGGCGCAAACAACTCGAAACTGGGGCCGAAACGTTCGCCGGCATAGGTGCTGCCATACACCGGCCGGTCGGCGTTGCGGGCCGCGATGAAGCCCTGCGTCTGCTCGGCGCGAGCGAGCGAGCCGGTCAGTTTGCGCTCGCCGCCTGCGTCGGGCACGGCATTGCGGATGGTCCCGCCGGCATCGACCCAGGAAATACTCGAGAGGTGCGGATTGATCGCCAGATACTGGGCGGCCCTGGCCTGGAATTCGGCGCTGCTGACCTTGCCCCCGGCGGTCTCGCGCGCGAGCTCCTGAAGAAACTCCTGGTCGCTTTGCATATGCAGGCGCAGGGTTTGCTCGGCCCATTGCACATCGCGCGCCAGCGCTGCCATCTGTTGGTCGAAGTCACGTTTCTGCAGCAACCACACCAGCGCGATCATGGCCAGGATGAACGCGCCAACGGCGACGTTGGGCATCATCCACTGCCAGCCCTGGCTGGACGCGGTGCTGGTACTGTCTAGGGTGCGAGGCGGCATGGGGGCTTAGGTCGGTCGGCGCGAAATCCGAATCCGAGTCCGGGTTGGTAATGCTAGCATGAAGCGCTTGGTCGCTATAGACGCATCATGCCATGCCCGCAGGCTGCGGCCATTGGGGTTTTCCCGGTCAAACTTGGAGCGCATAGGCGCATTGCGGCCGCTTAGGGTATGCCCCAATACCGGCGGATCGCGGCGCTACCTAGACTGTCCCTGGAAGCTGCAACTGAGTATGCGAGGCTTCCGCTCAATTGTTCTCCTCCTTGCGCCGGGGCTATCGCCCCGGCCTTTTTTTGTGCCCCCCGCGTAGAGTCGTGCGGCATGCCCGCGCTTCGCGATTCTGTCCGGCGGGCTCCCTGTATAATGTCCAGACCGGAAACTGCGATCCGAAATCGAAGCGGCTTGCGTGCGGCACGCCCCCGCCTATTACCGCGCTATTCGACCGCTGTCAGAACGACGCCACAGCCGCAGCCTAGAAGGAGTTGCCATGTCAGCCGTACCCGATTTGCCCTCCGCCAACGATCCGGATGCCCTGGAAACGCAGGAATGGCTGGATGCGCTTGAGGCGGTGTTGGAGCGCGAAGGCGCGGAACGTGCCCACTATCTGCTGGAAAAGCTGATCGACAAGGCGCGCCGCTCCGGTGCCTATCTGCCCTACAAGGCGCAGACCGCCTATCTCAATACCATACCGCCGCACATGGAGGAGCGCTCGCCCGGCGATGCCGCCCTCGAAGACCGCATACGCGCTTACTGCCGCTGGAACGCGATGATCATGGTGGCCAAAGCGAACAGCGTCGAAGGCGACCTCGGCGGCCACATCGCGAGCTTCGCCTCGGTGGGCACGCTGTTCGGCATAGGGCAGAACCACTTCTGGCACGCGCCCAGCGCCGATCATGGCGGCGATCTGATCTACTTCCAGGGCCATTCCGCCCCGGGCGTCTATGCGCGCGCCCTGCTCGAAGGACGTTTGACCGAGGAGCAGCTGGTCAATTTCCGCCGAGACGTGGACGGCAAGGGCGTCACCTCCTACCCGCATCCCTGGATCATGCCGGACTTCTGGCAGTTCCCCACGGTATCGATGGGCCTCGGGCCGATCCAGGCGATTTACCAGGCACGCTACCTCAAGTACCTGCATGCGCGCGGCCTGGCGAACACCGAGAACCGCAAGGTGTGGGCCTTCCTCGGGGACGGGGAGACCGACGAGCCCGAATCCCTGGGCGCCATATCGATGGCAGCGCGCGAAAAGCTCGACAACCTGGTGTTCGTCATCAACTGCAACCTGCAGCGTCTCGACGGCCCGGTGCGCGGCAACGGCAAGATCATTCAGGAACTGGAGGGCGATTTTCGCGGCGCCGACTGGAACGTGATCAAGCTGATCTGGGGCTCGTATTGGGATCCGCTGCTGGCGCACGACAAGGAAGGCATCTTGCTGCGCATCATGGAGGAGACCGTGGACGGCGAGTACCAGAACTTCAAGGCCAACGACGGCGCTTTCGTGCGCAAGCATTTTTTCGGCAAACATCCGAAGCTGCTCGAATTGGTGTCGAAAATGAGCGACGCCGACATCTGGCGCCTCAACCGCGGCGGCCACGATCCGCACAAGATCTATGCGGCCTATGCCGCGGCCATGAAACACAAAGGCCAGCCCACGGTGATCCTCGCCAAGACCGTCAAGGGTTTCGGTATGGGCAAGATCGGCGAAGGCAAGATGGCCACGCATCAGCAGAAGAAAATGGACACCGCATCCATTCGCCTGTTCCGCGACCGCTTCAATATTCCGATTCCGGATGACAAGCTGGAGGAATTGCCGTTCTATGTTCCGCCGGCCGATTCGCCGGAGATGAAATACTTGCACGAGCGCCGCCAGGCGCTGGGCGGCTATCTGCCCAGCCGCAGGCGCCGCGCCGACAGCGTGCCTGAGGTGCCGCCGCTGTCGGCGCTGGATGCGGTGCTGAAACCGACGGAGCGCGAGATCTCCACCACCATGGCGTTCGTGCGCATCCTCACCGCGTTGCTGCGCGACAAGAACCTGGGCAAGCACATCGTGCCCATCGTTCCCGACGAAGCGCGCACCTTCGGCATGGAAGGCATGTTCCGCCAGCTCGGCATCTATTCCTCGGAAGGCCAGAAGTACGTGCCCGTCGACCGCGACCAGGTGACCTACTACCGCGAGGACAAAGCCGGGCAGATACTGGAAGAGGGCATCAACGAAGCCGGCGCCTTCTGCTCCTGGATCGCCGCCGCCACCTCCTACAGCACCACCAACGTGGTGAGTGTGCCGTTCTACATTTTCTATTCGATGTTCGGTTTGCAGCGCGTCGGCGATCTCGCCTGGGCCTCGGGCGACCAGCGCTGCCGCGGCTTCCTGCTCGGCGGCACTGCCGGGCGCACCACCCTGAACGGCGAGGGCCTGCAGCACGAAGACGGGCACTCGCACGTGCTGTCCTCGGTGATCCCGAACTGCGTCTCCTACGATCCAACGTTCGGCTATGAACTGGCGCTGATCATCCACGACGGCCTCACGCGCATGGTGAGCAAGCAGGAGGACGTGTTCTATTACATCACCGTGATGAACGAGAACTACCCGCACCCGGGCCTGCCCGAGGGGGCGGAGGAAGGCGTCATCAAGGGCATGTACCTGTTCAAGCAAGGCGCCAAGCACAAGGCGAAGACGGGCGCAGACCAGGCGCTCAAGGTGCAGTTGCTGGGTTCGGGCACCATCCTGCGCGAAGTCATCGCGGCCGGCGAATTGCTGGAGAAGGACTGGGACGTGAGCGCGGACATCTGGAGCTGCACCAGTTTCACCGAACTGCGCCGCGAAGGCCTCGCCTGCGAGCGCTGGAATCTGCTGCATCCGACCGAAACGCAGCGCACGTCCTGGGTCGAGCAGTGCCTCAAGAGCCATGCCGGGCCGGTGGTGGCGTCCACCGATTACATCAAGACCTTTGCCGATCAGATCCGCTCCTTCATTCCCAGGGGCCGGGAGTACCGCGTGCTCGGCACCGACGGCTTCGGCCGCTCCGACACGCGCGCGAAACTGCGTGAGTTCTTCGAGGTCGACCGCCATTGGGTCGCGCTGGCAGCGCTGAAGGCGCTCGCGGACCAGGGGGAGATCAAGGCTTCGGTGGTGGCTGCGGCGATCAAGAAATACGGCATCGATCCGAGCAAGCCCAATCCGGTAACGGTGTAAAAGGAACGACCATGTCCAGTATTACGGAAGTCAAAGTTCCCGACATCGGTGATTTCAAGGAAGTCGATGTCATCGAGATCCTGGTCAAGCCGGGCGATACTGTGGCCAAGGAGGCCTCGCTGATCACGGTCGAGTCGGACAAGGCGACCATGGAAATTCCCTCCCCCGTTGCCGGCGTGGTGAAGGAACTGAAAGTCAAACTGGGCGACAAGGTCGCCGAAGGCAGCATGATCCTGCTGCTCGAGGCGAGCGCAGGCGAAACCGCGGTAGCACAGGCGCCCAAAACGGCGGAGATTCCCGCGCCGTCCGTGCCGGCGCCGGAACCGGCCGCGGCCAGCGCGCCCGAGGCGAAGCCGGAGGCCGTTGTGATCCACGCGCCGGCGCCGGTGCCGCTGGAACTGGCGGCCGAGGTGCCCGCGTTCCAGCCTCACGCCAGTCCTTCGGTGCGCAAATTCGCGCGCGAGCTCGGAGTCGACCTGTCCAAGATACAGGGGTCAGGTCCCAAGGGTCGCATCACCCAGGAGAATGTGCAGGCTTTCGTCAAAGGCGTGCTGACCCAGGCGCCGGCGCGGGCCGCTGCCGCGCCGGGCGGCATCCCGTTCAATCTGCCGGAATGGCCGCAGGTGGATTTCGCCAAATTCGGCCCGGTCGAGTTGAAAGCCCTGTCGCGCATCAAAAAGCTCTCCGGCGCGAACCTGCACCGCAACTGGATTTCGATCCCGCACGTCACCCAGTTCGACGAGGCCGACATCACGGAGCTCGAGGCGTTCCGCAAGGACAGCGGCGCGGCGAGCGAAAAACAGGGCTTCAAGCTCACCATGCTCGCCTTCCTGATCAAGGCCTGCGTCACCGCCTTGCGCCAGTTTCCGGAATTCAACGCCTCGCTCGACCGCGGCGGCGAGAACCTGGTGCTGAAGAAATATTTCCACATCGGCGTGGCGGTGGACACGCCCGACGGCCTGGTGGTGCCGGTGATCCGCGACGCGGACAGGAAGGGCGTCTACGACCTCGCGCGCGAACTCGCCGAAATCTCCAAACTCGCTCGCGAGCGCAAACTCAAGCCGGGCGACATGCAGGGCGGAACTTTCAGCATTTCCAGCCTGGGTGGCATCGGCGGCACGGCGTTTACGCCCATCATCAACGCCCCTGAGGTCGCCATCCTCGGCGTGTCCCGATCGGCTATGCGCCCGGTGTGGGTCGCCGGAAAAGGCGAGTCCGGCCAGTTCATGCCGCGGCTGATGCTGCCGCTGTCGCTATCCTACGATCACCGCGTCATCGACGGCGCCGCCGCAGCGCGCTTCACGTCCTATCTGGCGTCCGTGCTGTCCGATATCCGCCGCTCCCTGCTCTAGGGCCAGCATGCATCCGGCACTTAATCTGAATCGCGTCCGCACCCCATGACCACCATAGTCATCGCGAAGAAAAACGGACAGGTCGCAATCGGCGCGGACACGCTCACCACCTTCGGCGACACGCGCCTCGCCCACCCGTACAAGCGCGCTCACGACAAGATACTGCGGTTTCACGGCTCGTGGATCGCTGTGTGCGGCAGTTCGGCGCACCATCTGGTGCTGGAGAATATTTTTGCCGAAATGAAGGAACTGAAGCTCGGCAGCCGCGCCGAGATTTTCGAGACCTTCCGCAAGATACATCCGATTCTGAAGGAAAAGTGCTTCCTCAACCCCAAGGAGGAAGACGACGATCCCTACGAATCCTCGCAGATCACCGCGCTGATCGCCAACAATACCGGCATCTACGGCGTGTATTCCTACCGCGAGGTATTCGACTACGATCGTTTCTGGGCGGCGGGTTCGGGGCGCAATTTTGCCCTGGGCGCGATGTACGCGGGCTATGGCCGCGCGAAGAATGCCGCCGATGTCGCGCGCGCCGGGCTTGCGGCCGGCATCGAATTCGACAAGAGTTCGGCCGCGCCCTACGAAGTGCACAGCATAAAACTGAAGCGGGGCGTCGCATGAACGACACGGTCGAAATCAAAGTCCCGGACATCGGCGACTTCAAGGATATCGATGTCATCGAAGTGCTGGTAAAGCCGGGCGATACGGTGGAGAAGGAGACTTCGCTGATCACCGTGGAATCGGACAAGGCGACGATGGAAATCCCGTCGCCTGCCGCCGGCGTGGTGATGGAACTGAAGCTCAAGATCGGCGACAAGGTGTCCGAGGGCACGCTGATCCTGCTGCTCGCGCCGGCCGGCGCGAGCGCCGCCGTGCCAGTGGCGGCAACGCCGGTCCCCGCATCCGCGCCGGCGCAGCCGGTGGCCGCGGCGCCACTGCCGGCGCCGACACCCGCTGCGGCGGCTTCGGGCGCCGACCTGCACGCCGAGGTGGTGGTGCTGGGCGCCGGTCCCGGCGGCTATACCGCCGCCTTTCGCGCGGCCGACCTGGGCAAGAAGGTCGTGCTGATCGAGCGCCACGCAACGCTGGGTGGCGTATGCCTGAATGTGGGCTGCATTCCGTCCAAAGCGCTGCTGCACGCGGCCAAGGTGCTGACCGAGGCCGAAGAGATGTCGCAGACCGGCATCGATTTCGGCAAGCCGAAGATCGACCTCGACAAGCTGCGCGGCTGGAAGGACGCGGTGGTCGGCCGCCTGACCAAGGGCCTGACGTCTCTGGCCAAACAGCGCAAAGTGACCACGCTGCAAGGCGTGGGAAAATTCGAGTCGCCGAACCAGATCGCGGTGGAAACGGCCGAAGGCGTAAAGCGCGTTTCCTTCGACGCCTGCATCATCGCCGCCGGCTCCCGCGTGGCCAGGATTCCGGGATTTCCGTATGAAGATGCACGGCTGATGGACTCTACCGGGGCGCTCGCGCTCACCGACATCCCGCGGCGCCTGCTGGTGATCGGCGGCGGCATCATCGGTCTGGAAATGGCCTGCGTCTACGACGCGCTCGGCGCCAAGGTGACGGTGGTGGAGATGGCCGACGGATTGATCCCGGGCGCCGACCGCGATCTCATCCGCCCGCTCGCCAAGCGCATCGAGAAGCGCTATGAGGCGGTGTACCTCAACGCCAAGGTGGCGAAACTCGAACCCAGGCCCGAAGGCTTGCTCGCCACGTTCGAGGGCGAGGTGAAACCGCAGCAGCAGATGTTCAACCGCGTGCTCATGGCGGTGGGGCGCCGTCCGAATGGCGCCGACCTCGGCGCCGAGCGCGCCGGCGTCGTCGTCGATGCACGCGGCTTCATCCCCGTCGACAAGCAGCAGCGCAGCAACGTGCCGCATATTTACGCCATAGGCGACGTCTGCGGCGAACCGATGCTGGCGCACAAGGCCACGCACGAGGCCAAAGTGGCGGCCGAGACCATCGCCGGGCACAAGGTGGCGTTCGACGCCCTGACCATCCCCTCCGTCGCCTACACCGACCCCGAGGTCGCCTGGATGGGGTTGACCGAAACCGAAGCCAAGAAACAGGGCATCGCCTACGACAAGGCCAGCTTCCCCTGGGCCGCAAGCGGCAGGGCGCTGTCGATAGGCCGCGACGAGGGGCTGACCAAGCTGCTCTACGACAAGGGCACGAAGCGCCTGCTCGGTGCCGGCATCACCGGGGTGAACGCCGGCGAGCTGATCGCCGAGCTGGTGCTGGCGCTGGAAATGGGCGCCGACATGGAGGACATCGGCCTCAGCATCCATCCGCATCCGACGCTGTCCGAGACGCCGTTTTTCGCCGCCGAAATGGCGCTCGGCAGCATCACCGATTTGTACATCCCCAAGAAACCGTGACAGGAATCCGGCTATGGCCATGACCCAGGATGAATTGAAGCAAGCCGTCGCCAAAGAGGCGATCAAGTATGTGGTCGAGGACGCCATCGTCGGCGTCGGCACCGGTTCGACCGCAAATTGTTTCATCGACGAGCTGGCGAAAATCAAGAACCGGATCGACGGCGCCGTGGCGAGTTCGCAGAAGACCGCGGACCGGCTGAAGGCGCACGGCATCCGCGTGGTCGACCTCAACAGCGTGAGCGAGCTGCCGGTGTATATCGACGGCGCCGACGAAATCACCGAACACCTCGCCATGATCAAGGGCGGCGGCGGCGCGCTCACGCGCGAGAAAATCGTCGCCGCGGTGGCGCAGCAGTTCATTTGCATCGCCGACGCATCCAAACTGGTCGGGGTGCTCGGCAAATTTCCGCTGCCGGTGGAGGTGATTCCGATGGCGCGTTCCCATGTCGGCCGCGAACTGGTCAGGCTGGGCGGACAGCCCGCCTTGCGCCAGGGTTTCACCACCGACAACGGCAACCTGATTCTCGACGTATACGGTCTTTCCATTCTGAACCCGCTGGAGCTGGAAGCCGAGCTCAACAACATCACCGGCGTGGTCACCAACGGACTGTTCGCCCGGCGCGGCGCCGACGTGCTGTTGCTGGGTGCGGCGGACGGAGTCAGGACGATCAAGAAGAAATAGCCTTGAGATACGATTTGGGCATGGCGGCGGCGCGAAGCGCGACTTGCGCCAGGCGCGGTCGGTAACCGTTCTGTCACAATACGGTGTTAGCCTGCCCGTCTGATGGGAGTATCGGATATGCCTGAACATATTTCGAAGCAGTTCGACGCCGAATTGGAGGCGGTGCGCTCGCGCGTGCTGCAGATGGGCGGACTGGTGGAAGAGCAGATCGTCAAGGCCGTGGATGCGCTCGCCAGCGGCGATATCGCGGTCCTGGATCGGGTGATCGAGGATGATCACCGCGTCAATGCGATGGAAGTCGGCCTGGACGAGAGCTGCAGCCAGATCATCGCGCGGCGCCAGCCCGCGGCCAGCGATCTGCGCCTGGTGATGGCCATCATCAAGACCATCACCGACCTGGAGCGCATCGGCGACGAAGCCGAGAAGATCGCGCGCATGGCCAAGCTGATACACGGCGCCGAGCGCGTGCACCTGCCGCGGCTGGAGTTGAGGCATGTGGCGAGCCTGGCCCTGTCCATGCTGCGCAAGGCGCTGGACGCTTTCGCCCGGCTCGACGTCGGCGCGGCCCTGCAGGTGGTGAAACAGGACCGCGGCGTGGACGACGAATTCCGTTCCATCCTGCGCCAGCTCATCACGTTCATGATGGAAGATCCGCGCACCATCACCCGCTGCCTGGAGATCCTGTTCGTGGCCAAGGCGATCGAGCGCATCGGCGATCACGCCAAGAACATGGCCGAGTACGTGGTCTACATGGTCGAGGGCCGCGACGTGCGCCACACGCATGACGAGGCGCATATCGAGGGGCTGTAGCGCTGCCAGCAGCGGATTTGCGCGCTACGCGCGCCAAGCGGGTGGCGCGATTCAAGGCGCCGCGTGTCAAGCTTATTTCTGCGGTGGCACGTATCCGGCTGCCGCGTCGGCTCCGCCGCCGAAGAAATGCTTCTCCATCTGCTCGGCCAGATATTTCCTTGCCGCGCTGTCGGCCAGATTGAGACGGTTCTCGTTGATCAGCATGGTCTGGTGCTTGATCCACTGCTGCCAGGCTTCCTTGGACACGCTTTCCCACAGACGTTTGCCCAGTTCGCCCGGATAGGGCGGGAAGTCCAGGCCTTCGGCCTCGCGGCCGAGCTTGATGCATTTAACCATTCTTGCCATTGCTGCAACTCCCGTCGATTCAGGGCGCCATTTTATCCTATTCAGACAGGCTCAATTGTCCGTCAGCCGCCGACATTCTGCGACACAAAAGGAATAATGCGCTAGAGTTTCGCCGGACTCAACCTAAGCCCGGCGCGTCCGCGCGTGAAACACCGATGAACAGCACAGAGGCAGCATGATCGACCAAATTCCCGCAACCGAGCGCAGCAGCCGGCTGGTGCTCGCCGGACTGGCCGAATCGGAGGTGCAATCCTTTTTGCGCGATCTGGAGTCCGCGTGCGCGGAACTCGCCGCCGACGACGTGGTCTCCCTGCCGCGGGATTCCGCGCAACTGGGGCAGGTCTGCCGCGCGGGGCGCGCATTGCTCGCGCGCCTGCCGGCCAAGTCGAAGCGCAATGCTCGCGAAAAAGCCGCAGGCCACGCCCTGGTGCACTTGCTCGCCGGCGCGGTCTGGCGCTTTTTCCGCGCGCATCGAAAACCGATCTACGACGCCCTCACGGCTCGGTGCACGCGCACCTTGCGCGTGGAGGAACTGGCCTGGGCCGGCGCCGAACTGCTCCCCGGTATCCTGCCGACCCGGGCCGAGCTGGCCGAAGAGAGCGAAAGCCTGCAGGCGGACAAAGACGGTCTGGAAATCCACCAGGGTTTGTTTTTCGGCCAACTGCTGAGCGACCGGGATATCGGCCTGCATTTGTGCGCGGCGATGCTGCAGCCGACTGCCGCTGCCCTTGCGCGCCTGGAGGAGTTCCGGCGCCTGGGCGCCCTGGACCTGGGCGCGGTGCGCGTCGAGGCGAAAGGTGACGCCGGCTATCTGTATTTCCACTATCCGCGCACCCTCAATGCCGAGGACGACGCAACGCTGCCGCCGCAGGAAATCGCCTGCGACCTGATCCTGCTGCATCCGGGCCTGCGCATGGGCGTGGTGCGCGGCGATCCGGTCGAACATCCGAAATACAAGGGCCGCCGCATTTTCTCGGCTGGAATCAACCTGACGCGGATCTACCGGGGCAAACAAAGCTATTTGTTTTACCTCACGCGCGACATGGGCTTGCTGAACAAAATGTTCCGCGGCCTGACGGCGACCGATCACGCCGGCAGGCTGGAACTGCACCCGGAAGAGCCCGAGCAGACGCTGGAGAAGCCCTGGCTCGCGGTGGTCGACGGTTTCGCCATCGGCGGCGGCTGCCAGACGCTGCTGGTGATGGACTACGTGATCGCAGAATCCGGCGCCTATTTCAATCTGCCGGCGCGCAAGGAAGGCATCATTCCCGGCTGCGCCAACCTGCGCCTGCCGCGCTTCATGGGCGAGCGCCTGGCGCGCCAGGCGATCATGTTCGACAAGACGTTCCGCGTCGATGACGCCGAGGCGCGCACGCTGGTGAACGAGGTGCATCCGCGCGCGCTTCTCGAGCAGGCGGTGGACGCCTGCATCGCCAACGCCCTAGGCTCGGGCATGGTCAGCGCCGGCGGCAACCGCAAGGCGATCCGGGTCCAGACCGAGCCGCTGGATACCTTCCGCGCCTACATGGCGACCTACGCCTATGAACAGGCGTTTTGCCATTTGAGCGAGCAACTGGTGCACAACCTCGAACGCCACTGGAACGCAAAGGAGCGTAAGCTTTGAACAGGGCCGTGCGCCGCATCAACCGATTTCATTCCGGAGAAGGCTCATGAGACGAATCATCACGCTGGTTGCTGCCGCGGCGCTCGCCGGCTGCGGCGTTGAAACCGCGACCACCGCTGCAACTATCGCCGCCGCCAAGAAACAGGAAGTCGAGCAGGGCAAGAAGACCATGGGCGAGATGCAGCAGAACATCGGCAAGGCGATGGACCAGACTCAGCAAAGCGCGGCGCGGGCCGACGAGGCCGCAAAAGATCCGCCCGCCGCGCCCGCCGGATATTGACGCTCTACCACCTGCCCGCAGCCGCGGAAATTTGGGGGTAGTGCAGGCCAGGGCGCGCGGCTGCTGCTAACATCGGCTGACTGCATTGCATTAGGACGCAACCATGAGCTTTCCGACACAGATACTTCCCGAACACCATAAGCACTGCGACGAACTGTTTGCAGCCGCCGAGGATGCCGCGCTGGGCGGCGACTGGGCTGCGGCCGCCCCGGCCTTCGCGCGCTTCAACGCGCAGATGATCGCGCACTTCGACGCCGAGGAAACGCTGTTGTTCCCGGCGTTCGAGGCCGCAACCGGCATGAGAAGCGGGCCAACCCAGATGATGCGCCACGAGCACGACCAGATGCGCGGTCTGCTGGCGCAGCTCGCGACGGCCTGCGATGCGCAGGACAGCCAGGGCTATGGCGGCGCCGCCGAGACGCTGTTGATGCTGATGCAGCAGCATAATATGAAGGAAGAGAACATTCTCTATCCGATGTGTGACCAGTCCCTCGGCGACGAAGCGGAACGCCTGGGCGCGAAAATCGGCGCCATGCTCGAAAAAGGGCAAGCGTAGTAACCCGTTGCAAAATGAATTTTGCAACGGCCGATCTAGGGGAGCATGAGGGGAGACGCCCCACGGGAAGTCCCCACCTCTTCGGGTGGTCCCGACCTTCGGTCTCCCACCTTGGGGGATATCCCCTCATGTCTAAATGAGTTCCGAACCGCGCGTAATCGACGGCCGCGACATGGAGCCGCCGGAGCCGTTGGAACGCGCGATGGCCGCGCTGGCCACGCTCGCGCCCGGCGAGGAACTGGTGATGCTGCTGCGTTGCGAGGCCCTGCCGCTGTATTCGATGCTCGAGCGCAACGGTTTCAGATATACCTCGAAATTCCAGCCTGACGGCACGAACGAAGTCAGGATCCGAAAAGCCTAGTCGCCATTTCAATGCAGCCCACCCTGTCGTTCGAACAGGCGCCGCCGATATCGGTGCCCTACCGCTTTTTTCTGACGGCGCCGCTGTTCGGCGCCGTCGCCGGGCTGATTCTCGCGCTGCTCGGGCCGGACACCCTGCAGTCGCGCTGGTCGTCCGGCGCGCTCGCGATGACCCATCTGATCGTGGTCGACTTCATGCTGCAGGCGATGTGCGGTTCGCTGCTGCAATTCGTCGCCGTGGTCGCCGGCGCCAACATCTGGCGGCCGCGCCTGGTCGCGCACATCGTGCATCCGCTGATCACCGCAGGCGCGATTTTTCTCGCCTCGGCGTTCCTGCTGGAGCAGCCGGTGCTGTTCCTCGTCGCCGCGGCGGTGTTCGTCACGGCGCTGGGGATATTCCTGACGGTCATGTTCATCGCGCTGCTGCGCACGCCGGCGCGCGGCATGAGCATTTACGTCCTGCGCGTGGCGGTGTTCGGCCTGCTGGTGACGGTGGCGCTGGGCGCCGCTCTGGCGCTCACGCTGGGCCTGGGGGACCATCTGCAAACGGACTGGTCGCTCGTCGCGCTGATCAACGTCCACGTCGCCTGGGGCCTGGGCGGCTGGGCGCTGATGCTGGTGATCGGCGTGTCCTATCTGGTGGTGCCGATGTTTCAGCTGACGCCTTCCTATCCGGTATGGCTCACGCGCCTGCTGCCGGCCGGATTGTTCCTGGTGCTGTGTCTGTGGTCGCTGCAGCTCTTTGCCCCCGATGCCGCGGCGCAGGCCTGGCAGTCCGGTGTGGGCCTTGCAGGCGTGCTGCTGGCCGGCTTGTACGCCGGCGCTACGCTCTGGCTGCAGTCGCGCCGCCGGCGCCGGCAGGCGGATCCCACGCTGATCTTCTGGCGCGGCGCCATGTTGTCGCTCGCCGCGTTCGCCTTGTCCTGGGTCGTGTTCGACGCAGTGCCGCAGTTGGGGGCGAACCTGCGCGCGCCGCTGTGGCTGGGCGTCCTGGTCATACCCGGGCTGTTTCTGTCCGTGATCACAGGCATGCTGTACAAGATCATGCCGTTTCTCAACTGGCTGCATCTGCAGCAGCAGGGCGGAACCGTTACGACCTCGCCGAACATGAAACAGATGATTCCCGAGGGCGCGATGCGCGGCCAGATGCGGCTGCATTTCACTGCGCTGGGACTGCTGCTCGCCGCCGTGCTCTGGCCGGCGCTGGCGATTCCGGCGGGGCTCGCGTTCTCGGCGTCCTGCCTCTGGCTCGAGTGGAATCTGTTGGGCGCAGCGCGCGTATACACGCGCTATCGTGACAATATCCGCGCTGCCGCTGCGGGCGACGCAGCGCAACCCGGCGAGCCCTAGAGCCTATTACAAAATGAGGGGATATCCCCCAAGGGGACTTCCTTTGGGGCGTCTCCCCTCATACTCCCCTAAGTCAGAGGCCATTTCGGTAATTCTGAAATGACCTCTTAGAAGACGATCACCTGCCGGATCGCCTCGCCGTTTGCCAGGCGGTCGAAGCCGAGGTTGATCTCGTCGAGTTTGATCCGATGGGTCACCAGCTTGTCGATCGGCAGCCGCCCGGCCTTGTACAGGGCGATGTAGCGCGGCAGATCGCGCTGCGGCACGGCCGAGCCGAGGAAGCTGCCTTTGAGCGTGCGTTCCTCGACCACCAGGTTGGTTGCCGGCAGGTTGAAGGTATGCGTCGGATGCGTCAGGCTGACCGTGACCGTGGTGCCGCCGGGCCGGGTGATCTTGTAGGCGGTCTCCAGCGCGGCCACCGCGCTCGCCGCCTCGATCGCGACGTCCACGCCGTTGCTGGTCACCGCCTTGACTTTCGCCACCAGGTTCGGATCGTCGGCGCGAAACGTGTGCGTGGCGCCGAGCGCGCGCGCGAATTCCAGCTTGGTATCGAGCTTGTCGATGGCGACGATCTGGCGCGCCCCCGCCGCGAGCGCGCCCAGCAGCGCCGACAGGCCCACGCCGCCCAGGCCGACGATGGCGGCCGAGCTGCCCAGCTTCATCTGCGCGCAGTTGATGGCCGCGCCGACGCCGGTGAGCACGGCGCAGCCGAACAGCGCGGCGATATCCAGCGGCAGTTCGGGATCGACTTTGACCAGCGACCCGCGCGCGAGCACGGCATATTCGGCGAAACAGGATACGCCAGCCTGGTGGTTTAGCGGGCTCTTGTCCGTACGGTGCAGGCGGCGGTGGCCGCCGAGCAGCGTGCCGGCGGCGCCGGCGACAAACCCCGGTTCGCACAACGCCGGCCGGCCCTCCCTGCAGGGCAGGCAGTGGCCGCAATTGGGCGCGAACACCAAAGCCACGTGATCGCCGCGCTCCAAGCCCACCACGCCGGGGCCGAGCTCTTCGACGACGCCGGACGCCTCGTGGCCCAATACCATGGGCATCACTCGCGGCCGGTCGCCGTTGATGACGGACAGATCCGAGTGGCACAGCCCGGCGGCTGCCATTTTCACCAGCACCTCGCCCGGGCCGGGGGCGTCGAGTTCTATGGTCTCGATGCTGATCGGTTTGGTCTGTGCGTAGGGCTGCGGAATTTGCATCTTATTCAGTACGGCGGCGCGAATTTTCATCGTTGACTCCCCTGACGGATAAGAAATTGTCTTGTTGCGCAAACATAGCACAGCTATCGCCGGTCCGGGCCTGCCCTTGTCGCGCCGCCGATCTGTCGGGTAAAAGGAGTTGATGCGTCAACCCCAAGAGGCTATCATTTCGCTACCGTTTGGATACTTTCGAGGATGCCATGGCAGGTCTGTTGATTAAAGATTTTCCGCCGGAATTGCACCGCAGGCTTAGAGAAGAAGCCGTGCGTCATCATCGCTCCATGACGCGGCAAGCCTTGGCGCTGCTGGAACAGGCATTGACCGTGCCTGCAAGGGATGCCGCCGACCTGCTGCCCGACCCGCTCAAACCGGCAAAGCCGGTCGCGCCCGGCGACGTCGTCGCGGTCATCCGCAGGAGCCGTGATTCGGACAAGACACGCCCGTCACGATGATCGTCGTTGACGCCAATATCCTGATCTACTCCTTGATCAAATGCGAGCAATCACTGCTCGTCCAGAAGCTGCGCGAGAAAGATGCCGATTGGCGCACCACGGCGCTGTGCCTGCATGAAACACTGAATGTGCTCGCAACCTATCAGCGGCGCGAAGTGCTGACACTCGATCAATGCCGGGGCTTGCTGCAGCATGCCGAGCGCTTCGTCGAGGTCGCGCAATGTGAAGTGGAGATGAATGCGGCGCTTGCCGCAGCGGCGGAATACGCCATCACCGGCTACGATGCGCAGTACGTTGCGCTGGCGCAAAGCCTGAAGGCCCCGTTGATTACGGAAGACCGCACGCTTCGAAAAGCCGTGCCTGGAATCGCATTGTCCATGCAGGAATTTCTCGCCCGGTGATAACGCAGCGGGGTTGACTTCGCCTCATGCCGTCCACCGGATCACCGCAACAAATGACGCAGCATCAATTGCAGCGCCGCCGCGGTAAACGCGCGCATGTTGGCCACGCGGTCGCCGTCGCCGGTTTCGAGAGTAATCGCTTCTTCCGCCATGCCGGCGATGGCGATGCAGCTGTGTCCTGGCTTGTCGCCATACGGATTTCCGCTCGGGCCGGCGGCGCCGGTTTCTGCGAGGCCCCAGCTCGCGCCGAAACGCTGGCTCGCCGTGCGCGCGAGCAGCAGCGCGTAAGGCTCGGACGCCGAGCGCATGCCCGCGACCGCCTCGCGCGGCAGCTGCATCAGCTGCTCCCGCGCCTTGCGCGTGTACACCACGGCACCGCCGAGAAAATAGGCCGAGGCGCCGGGGACCGCGAGCAGCACGGCCGACAGCAGGCCGCCCGCCGAGGACTCCGCGACCGCGATGGTCTCGCGGCGTTGCTTGAGCAGGCTCGCCACCTGCTCGGCCAGCGGCAATAGCGTCTGCATCGCTCAGCTTCCAGCCAGCTTGAATTCGAGATGATGCTTCACCGCCGGCCACTCCTGCGCGATGATCGAGAACACCACGGTATCGCGCACGCTGCCGTTGGCGTAGTGCTGGTGGCTGCGCAATATGCCGTCCTGTTTCGCGCCCAGGCGCGCGATCGCGCTGCGGCTGGCGTAGTTGAAAAATCCGGTGCGGAATTCGACCGCGATGCAATCGAGCTTCTCGAACGCATGGGTGAGCAGCATCAGCTTGCATTCGGTGTTGAGCGGCGTGCGCTGCGCCGATTTGGCGTACCAGGTGGAGCCGATTTCGACGCGGCGGTTTTTCGCGTCGATGTTCATGTAAGTCGTCATGCCGGCGATCTTCCCGCTCGCCAGCTTGCGCACCGCGAACGGCAGCATGGAGCCGGCTTGCTGCAGACCCAGCCTGCGCTCAATTTCGGCGCGCATGCCCTCGGGTGTGGGTATGGCGGTGTACCACAGCTTCCACAGTTCGCCGTCGCGCACGGCTGCGCTGAGCTCGTCCTGATGCGCGTAGGCGAGCGGTTCCAGCGCGGCGTGGCGGCCGCTGAGCGTGATCGGATCGGTGAATGCAGTCATGGCGATTTCCGTGATAGGGGTGGATGCGCGAAGTCGAGCAGCGATGCTATTCTACATGCCCGCACGCCGCGGGCCGAGGAGCGAAGACCATGAAGCAGCAGGATATCCACGCCGCCGCCGCCATCCTGTGGCGGCACTGGCAGCAGTCCTCCCGTCTCGACGAGCTGCCGGCGCATTGCCGTCCGGCAACGCGCGCGGAGGGCTATGCGATCCAGGCCGAAATCGCGAAACTGTCCGGCCAGAACATCGTCGGCTGGAAGATCGCCGCCACCAGCAAGGCCGGGCAGCAGCATATTCGGGTCGATGGTCCGATCGCGGGCCCGCTGCTCGCGGCGCGCGCGTGAACACGGTGCGCGCATCGCACTCGCCGGCAACCACATGAAGGTCGCTGAAGCCGAGTTCGCCTTCCGCATGGGCAGCGATCTGCCAAAGCGCGCCTCGAGCTACAGGGTCGACGAAGTGCTGGCCGCAGTCGCCACGCTGCATCCCGCGATCGAAGTGCCCGACTCGCGCTACGAGGACTTCACCCGCGTCGGTGCGGCGCAATTGATCGCGGACGTGGCCTGCGGCTGCTGGTTCGTGATCGGGCCGGAGGTGCAAGCCGACTGGCGCGCGCGCGACCTGGTGCAGCACGGTGTCAGCGCCTATCGCAATGGCGCGCTCGCCGGGCAGGGCTCGGGCGCGAATGTGCTCGGGGACCCGCGTGCCGCGCTCGCCTGGATCGCGAACGAGCTCTGCGCCTACGGCGAGGGCCTGCGCGCCGGCGAAGTGGTGATGACCGGCACCTGCCTGACGCCGGTGCCGGTCGCGGCCGGGGACAGCGTCAAGATGGACTTCGGCGGATTCGGTGCGCTCGAAGTGGGGTTTGGCTGAGCGTAGGCTGCCCGAAAATCCAATAGGGACGGGCCTCTCCATATTGTAACGGCACCGCGAAGTACGGCTGGTGTGAGTCATGGACCGCCGCGCGTGGGCTAAATTAGCGCTTTACGCTATTTTAGTTTTTGCGTAAAATCTAAAACAGCAATCGGGCTTAGTTTAGGGCGCCTGATAGATTTACCGTTAGGCGGCTGATTTAGGGGAGCACGAGGGGATGTGTCCCCTCGTATCGTTCAGGCTTAGTTTCCCAGGGGCGCTCCTATGAAGCAATTCCAGGCCGGCCGCTTGGTCCGGCAGGCGCACTATCAAAGCTTTCAGCCCAATCCCATCAACCGCGCATGGGTGGTGGACGATATGGCCTTGCTCCATCTCCTCGGCCAGGCGGACCGGGAGTTGGGCCGGCTGGATATGTATTCCGAGTACATCCCTAACATCGATCTCTTCATCCGCATGCATGTGCTGAAGGAGGCCACCCAGTCGAGCCGGATCGAGGGGACGCAGACGAACATGGAGGAGGCGCTGCTGGAGAAGGAGGACGTGGCGCCGGAGCGGCGCGACGACTGGGAAGAGGTGCAGAACTATGTGAAGGCGATGCACGAGGCGGTGGCCCGCTTGCAGACGCTGCCGTTTTCCGCGCGCCTGATGCGCGCGGCGCACAAGACCCTGATGCAAGGGGTGCGCGGCAAGAACAAGCACCCGGGCGAGTTCCGGCGCAGCCAGAACTGGATCGGCGGGGCGACGATAGCCGATGCCGTATTCGTGCCGCCGGCGCACTCGTCCATCGCGGAGTTGATCGGCGACATCGAGCAGTTCGTGCATAACGATCAGCAGCATTTCCCCGAATTGCTCAAGATCGCACTGGTGCATTACCAGTTCGAGACCATCCACCCCTTTCTCGACGGCAATGGTCGCGTGGGGCGCTTGCTGATCACCCTGTATCTGGTGAGCCGGGGCATATTGAAGCAGCCGGTGCTTTACCTGTCGGACTTTTTCGAGCGCAACCGCCAGCATTATTACGACAACCTGATGCGGGTGCGCCAGAAGAACGATCTCGCGCAATGGTTCAAGTTCTTCCTGGTGGGGGTGATCGAAACGGCGAAAAGCAGCACCACGACCTTCGATCGCATCCTTAAGTTGAAAAGCCAGGTGGAGGCGCAGTTGCAGACGCTGGGCAGTCGCACGGCGAACGCGCAGAAGGTGATGGTCTACCTGTATCAGCGCCCGGTGGTCAATGCGGCCAAGGTGGGCGAGGTGGCAGGCGTGTCGCCGGCATCGGCATACAAATTGATCGCCGATCTGGAGCGATTCGGGATACTGAAGGAAATCACCGGAGGCAGGCGCGGAAAGATGTATGCGTTCGATGCCTATTTGGCGTTGTTCAAGTGACTAACGGCGTGCCTTGTAGCGCGTCGCGATCCTGGCGATCGCGACGGCCCGTACCCTGATCTCCAATTGTCATAGCCTGGATCAATGGGGATCCGCGTCCCTATTGGTCTTTAGGGCGTTTGACCAGGAGACCGGCGCCGCAAAAACAATCGGCCCGGAGCGCTTGCGCGATCCGGGCCGACGTTTAGGCTCTGCTGTGCTGGTGCCGCGAACTCACGTGCCCCAGGGGCGGATCGCGTCCTTCAGCAGCTTGTAGCCGTCGAGGTAGCGCGGGCGCTTGGCGTCGTAGATCTTGTCGAATTTCGCCAGTTGCGCGTCCAGCCACTTGGCGAGTTCGGTGTTGCCCGGGTTCGCCGCCTTGTAGGCTTCGTTGATCAGCACGAAATGGATGCGCGGGTCGTAAGGCGCCTTGGTGCCGCCCACGGTCTCGTCGCCGTCGAGCAGGCGCAGCAGCATCGCGTCGGCGGAACCCAGGGTCTGTTCGTAGATCGGCTCGCCCACCATGCGGTACATGACGCTGGTCATGTCCTTGCCGTTCTTCATGGTGAAGCCCATGTCGCTCCACACCTTGTTCATGTTGGTGCCGGGCTTGACCTTGTCGAGCACCATCTGGCCCCAGGCGCGCAGCAGGTCCGGCGCGTCGGCCATCAGGTCGGTGAGGCGGTCGCCGTCGAGGTCGGTGGCGTACACGATGCAGGGCGTCTGCCGGATCATGTCGTGCAGCATCAGTCCGAAGTTGGTGTCGGAAATGTGCTCGTTGATCTCGCCGCTCCAGTTTTCCATGCCGGCCTTGAAGTCCTTGGGCAGCAGGGCGACGATGGCGTCGACGTTTTCCTTTTGTTCCTCGTAG